>Ga0310822_100165_pt1 | contig 58339 bp, 50 predicted proteins | sample P4_ome_2_FD_201313 | JGI IMG/M metagenome (GOLD analysis project Ga0310822, IMG submission 201313) | Sorghum-adapted microbial communities from Joint BioEnergy Institute, Emeryville, California, United States - P4_Day56_Rep2 | ecosystem: Engineered > Bioreactor > SSF (Solid state fermentation) >... | reverse complement strand
TTTGCTCAATGGAGATGGCTGGCGAGAGGCCCTCGATGTGGTCCACATCGGGCTTCTGCATCATCTCCAGGAACTGCCGCGCGTAGGCCGACAGGCTCTCCACGTAGCGGCGCTGACCTTCAGCATAGATCGTGTCGAACGCGAGCGATGACTTCCCCGAGCCGGAAAGACCCGTGAAGACGATCAGGGAGTCGCGCGGCAGCTCGAGGTCGATGCCCTTGAGGTTATGCTCGCGCGCGCCGCGTACGATGATGCTTTTGCGATCGAGAGGCATGCGGGTGGGTGTAGCCGAATGCGGAATTGGCGGCAATCGAGCCGTACCGGAACATAGGTCGGATGTTGGGTGCCGGCCACGATCCTAAAATGTGACCGGCCGTCGCCGTCGCCGTATTCTCGACCCGCGAACCAGCTAGCCGCTGGCGCGTTGATCGAGACAGATAAAGTCTCGGCACGGAGGGATGGAGACCGGCTCGCATGCTGACGCGCGACTACAAGGGCGCTGATGGGATCAGGTTGGCGGCCCTTATCTTCGTGGCCCTGTGCCTGGTCCCGGGAGGCGCCCATCTGGCGTCGTTGCTCAACAAGATCGACCGTGCCCCCGAGGCCTACATGACCATGCAGCAAGCCTATAACGGCTGGGCGCTGTTTGGCATTGTGATCTACGGGGCGCTTTTGACGACGGCGTTGCACACCATCCTCGTGCGACGGCAGCGTGGTCCGTTCTGGCTGTCGCTCGGCGCCTTCCTGCTGATCGTTCTCACCCAGGTCATCTTCTGGGCCTTCACGTATCCGGCCAACGCGGTGACCAGCAACTGGACCGTTATTCCGGAAAATTTCGAGGGCTGGCGCCAGCAGTGGGAATACTCGCATGCAATCAATGCCGTCCTGACGTTCATCGCATTCGTGCTGCTGGCGCTTTCCGTGATCGAGAGCCGGCGCGAGGATGACGCGCCTCTCGCTTGACGGGCTCAGGCGAGCGCGACGAGCAGCAGTCCCGTCACGGCCAGCGCCGCAGCCCAGAGCAGATCGAGGTTGATCCAGGTGCTGCGGAGGATGGCAAGCCCGATCCATTCGTAGACGCTGACAGCGACGGCGCCGGTTACGGCCAGCATCGACAACGTATGGACGGCGACGGCAGCGAGAACGATCGGGGCCGAGCCGGCGGCGGTAATCTCTCTCGCGGGCGAGCCGGAAAGGCACAGCGGCATTAGGGCCGGGAGCAGCATCAGCCCCGCGCCATGCGCCGTCGCCATCAGGAACGACCAGAGCGTGAGCCCCATCAGGCCGGTCCGCATGCCGACCCGGATCCGGTGCTTGTGCCCGCGGAATTGATGATAGGCCGCCCAGCCGATCAGGAGGAGGCCCGCACCGATCTGGACAGCGCGCTGGTCGAACAGGATGCCTGCCGTCACAAAGGCGCCGGCCACGATCAGGATCGACAGTGCATGCCCAATCGCGATCGGCAGCAGCGACAGCAGCACGACGGAACGGCTCTTCCGGTTGAGCCCCAGTGCCACCGCGAACAGCCAGCCCATGGCGGGGTTGAGGCCGTGGAAGGCGCCGAGTCCCGCGAGCACGAGCCAGGGCCACAGGTCATTCATGCGCACCGGACTGTGGGACTTGGGGCGCCTGGACCATGATGCAGATCAATTTGGCTCCCTGAAAAGGTCGCACCGGTCCAGGCGTGGCGGCAGCGAGCCGCCACGCGCTACCCCGTCACGGATAGCAGTAGGAATCCGATGAGCAGTCGCCGCCCTGGAGCCGGACCTGATGCGGCCGGTGCGACTTCGGCCATTCGACGAAGAACTTCTCGTCGAACGTGATGCCGCCTTCGGGGTCGGCATCGATCTTCACCATCCAGCCCTCGATCCCTTCCGGATAAAGCTGGTCGTCAACGGCTCCGTAGAGCGAGTTCGTGAAATAGACCCGCTTCCCGTCGCGGCTGATCTCGACCATTTGCGGGCCGCCGTTGAGCGGCTTGCCATTGGCGGCGGGATGAGTCGCGCGCGAGACGACACCTCCGATCCGCACCTTGCCGGTCAATCTCGGCTTCATCGGCTCGGAAACATCGTACTGCAGCAGATTGCCCGTTCCCCAGCAGGACACATAGAGAAACCTGTCGTCCATCGACAGGTCGATGTCCGTCACGAACAGCGGTACGGCCTTGAAGCCCTTGAGGATGGGAGGGAGTTGGTCGGGGTCTGCCGGCTCAGCGGGAATGTCGATGATCTTGGTCACTGCCCATCTGCCGCCCTCACGATGCCACACCCAGATCGATGAGGAGAGATCCTCAAGGCTCAGCACACAGTTGACGAACCCGTAGGCCTTGGTCGGGTCGTGCGCCGGCCTCAGCTCGAAGATGAGCTGATACTTGTCGCCGAAATCGATGGTCTGCTGGTGCTTGCGGGTATGCAGGTCAAAGAAGTGCAGCCGACGCCCATATTTCGCGCCGAGCAGGACCTCCGGGATGAGCCCGTTCTCGAACGTCTCGGGCAAACCCCATTCGCTGGTGACGAGCGTATCGTAGCCGAGGTGCCACCAGGCGTCATAGGCGAGCTCCTGCGGCCCGCGGTCGATCTCCCATCGTCCGAGGATCTCGAAGGTGTCATGATCCATCAGGAAGATGCCGCCGGGTGCTCCGCCCTCGGCATTGGCGAGCGCCGAGACATAGACGCCCTCCGGGCCGCAATGGATGGTGTGGGGGCGCGTGTAGCCGGCGCGCTCGGCGACCTCGCCTGGCTCGATCACCTTCACGATCTTAGGGGTTCTGGGATCGGGCTTGGTGTCGAGAATGTGGATGCGTGAGGAGCGCAGCCCAGGCACGACGAGATACCGGCGCTCAGTATGCGGATGTGGAGCGTTGGGGCAGAGACAGGACGAGCACGCGTTCCAGCCGAAATGATGCAGCTCGTCGCGGGTGTTGGGCATGGGGACGCTGCTGACGAGCTGCGCGCAGGTCGGTGAGGCCGGGTCGCTGTCGATGACCGAGAGGGCATCGGGATGCTGACCCGTCGGATCGAACGCGACCACATAGGCCAGCTTCTCCGGCGGCGCTTTCATCGCCGTGCGGGGCGATGGATAGAATGAGGGATCGGGCTTCCAGATGGCCATGTCATCACCTTGCCGAAGGCGCTAAGGCCCCGCGCGCAAATCAACGCGGCAGCAAGGGTGGCGGATCCCTGAACTCGCGATCGCGGCCCTCGGGGGTCGTGCGTGCGCGTTGGCGGGAGGAAGGAGTGACAGCTCAGACGTGTCGCGTGCGGCTGCGTCGACGGCTACTTCCACAGCCCATTGTCGGTCGTAGCCACGAACTCGGGGTCGTTCTGATGACGGCGCTCGAATTCGAGAAAATCATAGTAGCCGCAGCGCTTCTCTGCCGGGAACTGGCGGCAGACTGCGGGACGCGCGGCGTAAACGGTGCAGCGGCGCGTCTTCTGATCCAGGAAGCGGCACGCTCTGCCGAAATGCGCATCGGCCCGGCGGCGCAACACGCGCTTATGGCCGTGCGCAGACTTGGTGAACTTCCGCTCGGCCTCCTCGGGTGAGATGCCGAAGTGCTTCGCGAGCCGCACCACGTCCCGCTTCGTCACGACGATGACGGGATAGGTACAGCAATAGGCCGGGCACTTGCTGCAATCGTAGGTCACGGAAGCATTGTTGCGCATTTCGGCGGGCCATGCTGATGCAGACGCATTCCAGTTGCCTACTGCGATTGTGCTTCTCTTGAAATCCCCGCTGCAGAAAAAACCGCGGGGTCCAACGCAAAGACACACTTCGCCCGCAGGCGGCTGGGTGCGCTCCCCGCTGAAGGGGCGCGTCGCCCAATGTTGCGAAAGAGATGCCGCCCAATGTTGCGAACTTCTCGATCATCACACTAGGGTGCGTCCATGAGGAGACCAGCTCGGGAGCACTAGGATGAGCAATTCACTGTTCGATCTTGCCGGCCGCGTGGCCATCGTCACAGGTGGCAACGGCGGGATCGGTCTCGGTATGGCAACCGGACTGGCTGAGGCCGGCGCGGCCATCGTGATCGCCGCGCGCGATCAGCAGAAGTCGGCTAACGCCGCCGAAGGCCTGAAGCAGCTCGGCGCCCGCGTCGCGACGGTCGAGGTCGATGTCCAGGACCAGGACTCGGTGAAGCGCATGGTTGAGGCGGCGCTCGACCAGTTCCAGCGCATCGATATCCTCGTCGCCAATGCCGGAATAAACATTCGCAAGCCGCCGCAGGACGTAAAGCCTGAGGAATGGCAGGCGGTGCTCGATGTGAACCTCAACGGGCCGTTCTACTGCGCCCAGGCCGTCTATCCCGCCATGAAGGCGCAAGGCGGCGGCAAGATCATCACCATCGGCTCGATGACGTCGATCTTCGGCGTTCCCTTTGCGCCTGCGTACTCAGCCACCAAGGGCGGCGTCGTCCAGCTCACCCGGTCACTGGCGACCGCCTGGGCGAAGGACAACATTCAGGTCAACTGCGTGCTGCCGGGCTGGATCGACACCAACCTGACGCGCCAGGCGCGCAGGCAGGTCGAGGGGCTGCACGAGCGCATCGAGGCCCGGACGCCGGCGGGCCGGTGGGGTGACCCGGCCGACTTTGCCGGGATCGCCGTGTTCCTCTCGAGCCGCGCATCCGATTTCATCACGGGCACGGCTATTCCTGTGGATGGCGGATATTCGGTAAGCGGCGGATAGGCTGCGCGAGACCGTGAACTCGTGACATCGTGAAGTTGTGGATCGTGCGGTTCCAGTGAGGGCTTTCACGATCTGACGACTTCACGATCTCACGCTTTCACCCCCTCCCGAGTGGCCCCCTTGCCACAGATTTTCCGCTATGGTCTGCACCTCTCTTTCCCGAGTTCATCAGTGGGGGGTGCAATGCCGGAATCAGCTCGTGCTGCGGCGGACAACGAGACGCCGGTCAACCCGTACAGCCTCCTGGAAGCGGTCAACAGCTCGAGCGATACCTCGCACACCGCGTGGCTGATCTTCATCGCCATCATGGCCTACCTCATGGTCGCGGTGGCCGGGGTGACCCACAAGGACCTGCTGCTCGAGACGGCCGTCACGCTGCCGATCCTGCAGGTGAACATCCAGCTCACGCAGTTCTTCCGCTTTGCTCCGATCCTGCTGGTCCTGTTTCATCTGGGGCTGATCTCGCAGCTCGTCCTGCTGGCTCGCAAGGCGCTGGAGTTCGACTCAGCGGTGCGGGCCCTCGAAGTGAGCAACCGGCGCACGCATCCCCTGCGTCTGGAGCTGCACAATTTCTTTTTCGTGCAGGCCATCGCCGGTCCGCATCGCAGCATCGTGATGAGCGCTTTTCTGCACGGCATGTCTTGGCTGACGCTGGTCGTCCTGCCGGTCGTGCTGCTGCTCTACATCCAGATCTCGTTCCTGCCCTACCATGACGTGGCGATCACCTGGACGCACCGCATCGCGCTGGGCTTCGACGTCCTGATGCTGGTGCTGATCGGCATCTTCTTGACGCGGGCCGAGACATCGTTCTTCACGGCGTTCTGGCGCACGACGCTGCACCATCCGGTGAGCTTCGTGGTCACCACCAGCGTGCTGGCCATCGTGTCCATCTTCTCATTCTTCATCGCCACGATCCCGGGCGAAGAGCTGGACCGCCTGACGCGCGCCTTCCTCCCCCAGCCAGCCCAGGATGAGACGGTGCGCGGGCAGCGCCAGGTTGCGGGCTTCAGCCTCCCCTACGTCGCCGCCCGTGCCGATGGGACGCTGTGGGGGATTTTCCATCGCAATCTCGCCGTGACCGACGAGGATCTGGTCAGCGCACGCGGGCGGGTCCGGCTCGACGAGCCGAGCGTCAGCCTGCGCGGACGTGACCTAAGGTACGCCGTGCTCGATCGTACGGACCTCAACCGGGTCGACTTCACGGGCGCAGATCTGGAGGGCGCCAGCTTCGTCGGTGCCGATCTCAGCAACGCCCGCCTGCACTGCGGAGACCTTTCGGAGCTGATCCTGAGCGAGGATCGCCAGCGCGCACGCTGCACCAGCGCCCGCAACGCCAACTTCACCCGTGCCAAGCTGACGGGCGCACGCATGGCTGGCGTCGACCTTACGGGGGCGACGCTCGAGGAGGCGGATCTCGAAAGCGCAGAGCTGCCGTACGCCGTGCTTGCCGGTGCCAACTTCTCCGGTGCCCGGTTGGAGAAGGCGGACCTGACCGGCGGGGTCGCCATGCCGGGAGCGAACTTTCTGATCGCGTCGTTGCAGGGGGCCGACCTCACGGGCGCGCACGCGCAGGGAGCGGACTTCTCGAGCGCCGGTATGCAGGCCACCGTGCTGAGCTATGCCCGCCTGCAGGGGGCTGTCTTGCGGGATGCGGATCTGGAAGGCGCCACGCTGCAGCGGGCGAAGCTGCTGGGCACGGACCTGACCGGCGCCAAGCTGCGTGCAGCAGATCTGCGAGGAGCGGCTGTCTGGCAGGCCAAGTCACCTTCAAGCGGCGACCTCGAGCTGACCGATCTTCAATCCCTCAATGTATCTTCACCGGCCGAGAGCGAGATTGACGAGCTGTCGGCAATCATCGATGGAGTCAAGGTGCCTCCGGTGAAGCAGCTTGTGAGTGAGCGGCTGCAACCCGTGCTGGATGCCGATGAGCGGCGTCAGTGGGAGACGTCGACGGACCGGCAACAGTGGCATCAGCTGATGCTCGCCAACGCCAGCCAGGACCTCGACTATCCGGCCCTGCTGACCGAGCATCTGCTGCGCTTCATGTGTCACTCGCGCTGGGCGAACGGCGCCGTGGCCACCGGCGTCGCCAAGCGGGCCCAGGCTCCGGAGTTCCGAGGCGATATTGCGGCCATCCACGATCGCTTGAAGTCAAAGGACTGTCCGGCGTCCCAGACGGTCGCCAAGAAGCCGGTGCGGGAGCTCACCGTCGCAGTCGACAGCATGCGACTGGAGCGGGTGGCTCCGGTTACACCCATCCAGGCGGTCACGACCAGGTCGGCGAATTAGCAGGTGTGTTGTCCCCGCGGTCCTTGCGCCGGCAGTCTGCCTGCATTATTTTGGAACGAAATGAGAACGTGAATTCCGTGGACAGGTGACTGCGCCGCCCACTCCATGGATAGGTTGATGCAACGCGAATCGTGCATGTCGGTCTGCGATCGTTGGCAGGTCAGACGCGGCGTAACAGCAAGGAGCTTACGATGGCTGGATCCGTGAACAAGGTGATCCTAGTCGGCAATCTCGGCAGGGATCCCGAGATCCGCCGCACGCAGGACGGGCGGCCGATCGCCAATCTCAGGATCGCCACCAGCGAGAGCTGGCGCGACAAGTCCACCGGCGAGCGCCGCGAGAAGACCGAGTGGCATTCCGTCGTGATCTTCAACGAGAACCTGTGCAAGGTCGCCGAGCAATACCTGCGCAAGGGCTCCAAGGTTTACATCGAGGGGCAGCTGCAGACGCGCAAATGGCAGGACCAGTCGGGCCAGGAGCGCTACACGACCGAGGTCGTGCTGCAGGGCTTCAACGGCACGCTCACCATGCTCGACGGCCGCGCGGGCGGCGCCGGGCTGCAGGAAGGCGGCCAGTCCGATTACGGCGGCGATTCCGGCTTCGGCGGTTACGGGGAGTCCCGCCGTGGTGGCTCCAAGCCGTCCAGCAGCTTCGACAAGCCGCTGGATGATGAGATTCCGTTCTGAACCGGGGCCGAGCCGCTCACTCCCCTTCGGCGATGCGATAGCCGAGGCAACGCTGCTTTGGCGACAGCCATGACCGGAATGCCCGTGGATATGCATCACGGATTTCCGCCTTCGCGGAAATGACGGTTGGGGCGGGTGTCAGGTGCGCAATCCGCGGGGACTCTGGTTTTATTCCCCGTCGCCGCTGCGGCGGCGGGTACCCGCGATGCGACAGCACGGCTGTGAGTTGCCACCCGTCGGAATGGCCGGTCATGAGGTCGCTGCAGGGTTCCGCTCAAGCTGAAGAATCCCCATATTTGATGCGTGCGGATAGAGGCCTCATGGGCCCCCGAGTTGCGGGTCGGTGCCCAGCAGGAGTATAACTTGCACGGCCTGAATTCTTCGGAACGCACGCCCATGGAGGCGTGCGTTTCCGCTGTCTATGAACGGATATCACCTTGACCGATACGACTGGAACACCCCCTGCCGGCGGGCCGAGCGACATTCGCCCGATCTCTGTCACGGAGGAGATGAAGCGCTCGTATCTCGATTACGCGATGAGCGTGATCGTGAGCCGTGCGCTGCCCGATGTTCGCGACGGCCTGAAGCCGGTGCACCGCCGCATTCTCTACGGCATGCACGAGCTGGGGCTCGAATGGAACAAGCCCTACAAGAAGTCCGCCCGCGTGGTCGGCGACGTCATCGGTAAGTACCACCCGCATGGTGACTCGGCCGTCTACGACGCCCTCGTGCGCATGGCTCAGGACTTCTCCATGAGCGTGCCGCTGGTGGACGGGCAGGGAAACTTCGGCTCGGTCGACGGCGATCCGCCAGCGGCCATGCGGTACACCGAGTGCCGTCTCGCCCGCATTAGCCAGTTCCTGCTCGACGACCTCGACAAGGACACGGTCGATTTCCAGGAGAACTATGACGGCTCTGAGCGCGAGCCGAGCGTGCTGCCCGCGAAGTTCCCGAACCTGCTTGTCAACGGCGCGGGCGGCATCGCCGTGGGCATGGCGACGAACATCCCACCGCACAACCTGGGCGAGGTGATCGACGCCTGCCTGGCCACGCTCGACGACCCCGAGATCAGCCTCGATGCGCTCTGCCAGATCGTGCAGGGTCCTGACTTCCCGACCGGCGGCTTGATCCTTGGCCGGGCCGGCGCGCTCGCCGCCTACCACAAGGGCCGCGGCTCCATCATCATGCGCGCCAAGGTCGACATCGAGGAGATCCGCAAGGACCGCAACGCACTTATCGTCACCGCCATTCCCTATCAGGTGAACAAGCGCGTGCTGATCGAGCGCATCGCCGATCTCGTCCGCGAGAAGCGCATCGAGGGCATCTCGGACCTCTGGGACGAGTCGAACCGCGATGGCATGCGCATCGTCATCGAGCTGAGGCGCGATGCGGTGCCCGAGGTCGTGCTCAACCAGCTCTACCGCTACTCCGACCTGCAGGCGACCTTCGGCGCCAACATGCTGGCGCTCAACGGCGGCCGGCCTGAGCAGCTCAACCTGCGGGACATGATCACGGCGTTCACCAGCTTCCGTGAGCAGGTGGTGAGCCGCCGGACGAAGTACTTGCTGGCGAAGGCCCGCGAGCGCGCTCACGTGTTGGTTGGCCTCGCCATCGCCGTTGCCAACATCGACGAGGTCATCAATCTGATCCGGCGCGCGCCCTCACCGCCCGAGGCCAAGGAGCAGCTGATGGCGCGGGACTGGCCGGCTGAGGAGGTCGCGCCGTTCATCGCGCTGATCGCCGATCCGCGGCACACGATCTCCGAGGCGGGCACGTATCGGCTGAGTGCCGAGCAGGCCCAGGCCATCCTCGACCTGCGCCTGCAGCGTCTGACGGCGCTGGGCCGGGACGAGATCGGCAACGACCTCAAGAAGCTCGCCGACCAGATCAAGGATTACCTCGAGATCCTTTCCTCGCGGCTCCGCATCGTCGAGATCGTCAAACGGGAGCTGACGGAGATCAAGGAGCAGTTCGCCGTGCCGCGGCGGACCGAGATCGTCGAATTGGAAGGCGAGCTCGAGGACGAGGACCTGATCCAGCGCGAGGACATGGTCGTCACGGTCAGCCGGCGCGGCTACATCAAGCGGGTGCCGCTGTCGACCTATCGGGCGCAGCGCCGGGGCGGCAAGGGCCGCTCCGGCATGACGACGCGCGATGAGGACTTCGTGACCCAGCTCTTCATCGCCTCGACGCACACGCCCGTGCTGTTCTTCTCATCGCGCGGCATGGTCTACCGGATGAAGGTGTGGCGCTTGCCAGCGGCCAGTCCGCAATCGGTGGGCAAGGCGCTCATCAACCTGCTGCCGCTCGAGCAGGACGAGGTCATCACCTCGATCCTCCCGCTCCCTGAGGATGAGAAGACCTGGGGCGATCTGCAACTGATGTTCGCGACGCGCTCCGGCAACGTCCGGCGCAACTCGCTCGCCGATTTCGAGAACATCCACCGCAGCGGCAAGATCGCGATGAAGTTGGACGAGGGCGACCGAATTGTGGATGTCGCCATCTGCCGCCCGAGCGACGACGTGCTGCTGACGACGGCGCGCGGCCAGTGCATCCGCTTCCCGGTCGAGGACGTGCGCGTGTTCAAAGGCCGCGATTCCACTGGCGTGCGGGGCATCCGGCTGGAGGAGGGCGACGTCGTCATCTCGATGGCCATTCTGAACCACGTCGAAGCCTCGCCGGCCGAGCGCATGGCCTACCTGAAGCAGGCAAGCGCCGTGCGCCGCGGGCAGACCGAGGAGGAGGAGATCGCAGCCGTCGAGCCCGAGGCTGAAGCTGAAGCCGAGGCCGAGCCGGTCGACGAGTCGGCCGAGCTCACTCCGGAACGGTATGCGGAGCTTTCGGCCAAGGAGCAGTTCATCCTCACCGTCTCGGAGCACGGTTTTGGCAAGCGCTCGTCCTCCTACGAGTACCGGGTATCCGGCCGCGGCGGCAAAGGCATCGCAGCCATGGTCGTCAACGAGCGCAACGGTCCGCTGGTGGCCTCCTTCCCCGTGGAGGAGACCGATCAGATCATGCTGGTCACGAATGCCGGCAAGCTGATCCGCACCTCCGTGGACGAGGTGCGTATCGCCGGTCGCAATACCCAGGGCGTGCGCATCTTCCGCACCGACGAGGACGAGAAGGTCGTCTCCGTCGAACGCATTCCCGAGGATAGCAACGGGAATGGCAACGGAAATGGCAATGGCAATGGCAATGGCAATGGGTCCAGCGAGAACGGCGCGGAATTGACATAGCCTTCGCGCTCTGACTACTGAATTCTCCTGATTGGCTTGGAACGGCGCGGGTGAACCCGTGCCGTTTTTCATGCAAACGCGCGTAGCTGATCAGGGGAGGAAGATGATGCGTATGCTGCAAGCCTTGCTGGTTCTGGTGCTTTTCAGCACGCCAGGTGCCGTTCTCGCGCAGAACGAGAGGGTGGAGGAGATCGCCACGCGCGGCCAGTCGATGCGCGTTCTCCTGACCCAGCCTGCCGGCCCGGTTGGCAGCGTCATCCTGATTGCCGGCGGACACGGGAATCTGGCGCTGTCTGCCGAAGGCAAGATTGGCTGGGGTGCCGGCAACCAGCTCGTCCGGACCCGGGCGCTTTATGCCAAGGCCGGGTACCTCACCGCGACACCTGATCTCGCGCCCGATCTGAAGCGAGGCAAAGGCGTCGTTCCTAGATACCGTTGGTCGGATCAACATGCAGCCGACATCGGGGCGCTCGTGAAGCACTTACGGCGCATTGCTGCGCCGGTCTATCTCGTCGGCACGAGCCGGGGCGCCATTTCCGTCATCAATGCCGCCGTGAAGCTGTCAGGCGAGGAGGCCCCCGATGCTATCGTCCTCACAGCCGGCATGTTGATCCATATCGATCCGAAGCAGCCATCGGCCGAGAGGAATGTCGGCCACCTCGAACGTGTTAAGCAGCCGGTGCTGATGATCTATCATGAGAAGGATCAATGCAGATATACGCCGGCTTCCTCGGCCGAACGGTTCGCAAAACTGTTGACCTCAGCCAAGAAGGTCGACATCAGCTTTCTGTCCGGAGGAAGTGCAGTCGGCGACCCGTGCGAAGCGAACCACTATCACGGGTTTCGCGGGCTCGATGCCGAGGTCGTTCGCGTCATAACGGAATGGCTCGGCGCGCTGAAGGACTGAGCTGTAGCGTTTTTTGTGGCAGGCAGGAGATCAGGTGATGTCACTGCACGTGTTCGCCGCGTTCGCCGGGGCCTGCTTGCTGCTTGCGTTGACACCCGGGCCGATGATGTCGCTGATCACGGCCAACGTGGCGGCCCATGGCGTGCACGCGGGTTTATGGACCGTTGCTGGCAATCTCGTCAGCCTGTCGTTCATGGTCGCGGCTGCCGCTCTCGGCATGACCTCGCTCATGGTCTTCATGTCCGATTGGTTCGATGTCATCCGCTGGATCGGCGCGCTTTATCTCGCCTGGCTCGGGTTCGAGCGGTTGAAGCGGGCTTGGCAAGGAGAATCGCCAACGCTCGTGCCGGCGCGCAGCCCGTCGAGCCGTGGCTGGTTCCTGCAGGCCATGGCCGTCGGTCTCAGCAACCCGAAGGTGCTGCTTTTCCTGGGAGCCTTCCTGCCCCAGTTCGTCGACACCAGCGGCAATATCGAGCTGCAGCTTTCGTTGCTGGCGCTGACGTTCGTGGTCGTGATCGGCCTTTCGGACGTGACTTACGCCGTCGCATTGGGCCGGCTTCGCGATCTCTTTGCCGGCGGCCGCGCGCGCCTTCTCGACGGCGTTTCCGGGACACTCCTGCTGCTCGGCGGACTCGTGCTCGCGACGGCACGGCGGCCCTGACCAAAGGCCCGCGCCTGACAGCCAAGTCTTTGGCGCGCATGCTGTGTCCTGCTATGGTTCGGCAAACGAACGCCAAGCGGGGAGCCGAGCGCAATGTCGAAGCCTGAGGACCAAGCACCACGCGAGCAGGGCCTGTTGCGTGGCCTGCAGAACTATGGCGATCGCGATTTCTCGATCTACATGCGCCGGGCCTTCGTCAAGTCGATGGGCTATTCGGCCGATGAGCTCACGCGGCCGGTCATCGGCATTGCGGCCACGTCGAGCCAGTTCAATCCCTGCCACCGCCATTTTCCCGAGCTGATCGAGGCCGTCCGGCGCGGCGTGACGGCGGCGGGCGGCCTGGCGCTGACCTTCCCGACCATCTCGCTGCACGAGTCGACGCTGGCGCCGAACTCGATGAAGTTCCGCAACCTCATGGCCATGGACACGGAGGAGATGATCCGCGCCCAGCCGATGGATGCGGTGGTGCTGCTCGGCGGTTGCGACAAGACCGTGCCGGCGCAGCTGATGGCGGCGGCGAGCGCGGGAAAACCTGCGATCCAGCTCATCGGTGGGCCGCAGATGACCTCGCGCTATGGCGACCACCGGGTGGGTGCGTGTACGGACTGCCGCAAGTTCTGGGGGAAATTCCGCGCCGGCGAGATCGGCAAGGCGGAGATCGAGGCCGTCGAAAGCCGGCTCGTCACCACGGCGGGAACCTGTGCCGTCATGGGGACGGCTTCGACCATGGCGGCCATCGCGGAGGCCCTCGGCATGACGCTGCCCGGCACGGCGGCGATCCCGGCCGTCCACGCCGACCGGCTGCGGGCCGCGGAGGCGAGCGGTGCGGAGGCCGTGCGTCTCGTGCGCTCTGGGCTGACGCCGGACAAGATCATCACGGCCAAGTCGGTCGAGAACGCCGCGCGCGTTCTGCTGGCTCTGGGCGGCTCGACGAACGGCGTCATCCATCTCGCGGCGATCGCGGGCCGCCTCGGCATTTCGCTCGATCTGCGGCGCTTCAACGAGCTCTCCGATACCACCCCGGTGCTGGCGGCCGTAAAGCCGGTCGGGACCGAATTCTACATGGAAGACTTCTTCGCCGCGGGCGGCATCGGCGCCATTATGCGCGAATTGAAGCCGCTTTTGCATCTCGATTGCCTGACAGTCACGGGTCAGACGCTCGGCGAGCGGCTTGCTTCGGAGGAGGGTCATTATGTCGATCGCCGCGTGATCCGACCGGCCAGCGATCCTCTCGAGCCTCAGGGCGGGCTCGTTGCGCTCTTCGGCTCGCTGGCGCCGGATGGCGCCATCATCAAGCGCTCGGCGGCGACACCGGCTCTGTTCAAGACGGAAGGCCGGGCCGTGGTGTTCAGCTCGCTCGAGGACATGGCCCGCCGCATCGACGATCCCGAGCTCGACGTGCGTCCGGACGACATCCTGGTGCTGCAGAACGCTGGGCCGCGCTCACCATACGGAATGCCGGAGGCAGGTTTCCTGCCCATCCCGAAGAAGCTGCTCGCCCAGGGAGTCAAGGACATGGTGCGCATTTCGGATGCGCGCATGTCGGGTACCGCCTACGGCACGATCGTTCTGCACGTTGCTCCGGAAGCGGCGGCAGGCGGTCCACTCGGTCTCGTCCGCAGCGGAGATCGCATCCGGCTGAGCGTCAAGGAACGCCGGCTCGATCTGCTCGTTCCGGAGGACGAGCTGGCCCGCCGCCGCGCCGAACTGGCGAGCATCGAACCCGAATTGCCTGAGCGCGGCTATGACAGGCTGTTTCGCGAGACGGTTTTGCAGGCGCCGCAGGGCTGCGACTTCGACTTTCTGGTTCCGCGGCGATAAACGCTGATTTTCGAAAGATGCGATTGAAGTGACCACTGGCTGCAAAAAATGCGATGCCGCGGCGGAAGCTCACTCCGAGACTGAACAGCTAGATCATTTCGAAATAGGTTGAAACAAGCCAGCTAAGGTTATGCGCCGTCTCCCTCGCCCAAGTGGGGAGAGGTGAAGGGGCCAATTGCCGGCCGTTTCCACCTCATTCGAAAGAGCTATAGAGTCGACACTGCCTATGCCTTTTTCGGCCCTTGTCGCTGCGCAAGGCAGAAGGGGGAAGCATCGATGACGGGTTTGCGGCCGGCGATCAACCGGCCAGTTGTCGGCGATCCGCATCTCACTCGCGACGGGCGGTGCCAAACCTTCCAAAGAACCCGCGGTCAACTCCACCGAGGCAAGGCTGGCGAACGGGACATTTATCGTCAAAAAAGTCTTTACTCGGAGGTCCTTGACACGGAAGCAGGCGCGGGTGTTAACTCTTGAGATAACAACTAATGGTTGCATTCGCGATCGAAATTTCCCAAACAGCACCGCCAGTTCCGGGAGGATCAGATGTTCCGCAAACCGCTGGTAGGACTCGCGGCAATCGCCGTGAGCAGTTGCTTCGCCCTGGCGTCGCATGCGCAAGACATCAAGTTGTACGCCTTCAGTTCCGGCGCCCTTACCCTGGGCAAGGGTATCCTACAGAACTTGGCTCCGGTCGATCCGCCGATCCAGGTCCCGGTCGGCTTTTACGTCATCACGCATCCCAAGGGGAATGTGCTGTTCGACACCGGCAACAATGATCGCATCATCACGGATCCGAGCTATTGGGGTGCCGCATTCAACGACCTGAAACCCATAAACACGCCGGACGTGGCGATCGACACGCAACTCGAGAAGATCGGCCTCAAACCCGACGACATTAAGTATGTCGTCGTCAGCCATCTGCATCTCGATCACGGCGGCAATGTCGGCAAGTTCCCCAATTCGACGATTGTCGTTCAGAAGGATGAAATCCTGAACGCATTCTGGCCTCAACCGGGAACTGGGGGCCCCTATATGATCGGCGACGTCATGCCGCTCAGGGCAGCCAACAGCAACTATCCGAACGCCGTGAAAATGCTGCAGCTCGAGGGTGACCTCGATCTGTATGGAGATGGAACCATTGTGATCAAGCGTTGGGTCGCCCATACACCCGGCAGCCAGATGATGACCGTAAGGCTGAAAAATACCGGCCTTGTCATATTAACCGGCGACAACGTCTATTTCCGCGAAAACGTGGAAAAAAACCTCCCGCCGAATATCGTGCTGGCCTACAATCCGACGGGCTTTCTTACCGCGTATGAATGGATTCGCTACATGATGGCCACGGAGAAAGCCGATTTCTTTACGGCGCACGATCCGGATGCTTTCAAGGCAATGAAGAAAGCGCCAGAGTTCTACGACTGATGCGCTGAGAGTGAAGCCATCCGCGTTTGCGCGAAATCCACGGGAAGCTAATAAGACGAGGCCACGAATAGTGGCCTCCTACTTTCACTGAAAGCACGAGTGATTTGCACGTGGCCGTCCTTTCGCTCGACCGGCTGAGCAAGCGTTATGGCGCACGGCTGGCGGTGGATTCAGTCTCCTTCAACATCGAGGGACGCGAAGTCTTCGGCCTGCTTGGGCCCAATGGCTCCGGCAAGAGCACGATCTTGAGGCTCGTCACCGGCTATCTTCGGCCGACTTCCGGGACCGTGCAGGTCGCTGGCCTCGATGTCGCTCGAGATGGCCGTGCCGCACGGAGGCGCATCGGCTATGTGCCGGAGAGTGCCCCGCTCTATGGTCATATGCGCGTCGTGGAGTTCCTAGGGTTCATGGGGCGACTGCGCGGGATTATGGGTCTCGCGCTCGAAAAGGCCGTCGACGCTGCGGTCGATCGGCTGGCACTCGGGGATGTGCGCAGTGTGATCATCGAGCGGCTGTCGTATGGCTATCGGCAGCGCGTGTCGCTTGCACAGGCCATCTTGCACGAGCCGGAGCTGCTTGTTCTCGACGAGCCGACCAACGGCCTCGATCCGCGGCAGATCATCGAATTGCGTGGGCTGCTGAGGCGCCTTGCCGAGGACTGTGCCGTTCTGGTGACCTCTCACGTCCTGGCGGAGATCGAGCGCACGGCCGACCGTGTCGGCATTCTGCTCGATGGTCGCCTGCTGACGATCGAGCCGATCACCCGAGAAGCGACAGAACCGCCCCCGCCATCGCGCCTCGAAACACTGTTCTTGGACCTCACCCAAGCAAAGGCGATCCAATGAGCGTTGTCGGAGCGCTGGCGGCAAAAGAAATCCGCACCCTTTTTACCTCGCCGATCGCCTACGCGGTGATCGCGGTGTTCATGGTTCTGAGCGGCTACACGTTTACCGTATCACTGTTCGTCACCAAGCAGGCGACGCTCGTGCACATCTTCTTTCAGGCGGCCGTCCAGCTGATCCTGCTGGTCCCGCTGATCACCATGCGTCAGTTCGCCGAGGAGCGGCGGACCGGCACGCTCGAGCTGCTTCTGACGGCGCCGGTCCGGGAAATCGACATTGTCCTCGCAAAGTTCGTGGCCTGCATGGTGGTTTTGGGGGTGATAGCCTTCTCGACCCTGATCTACGCGGTCGTGCTCTCGGTCTATGGCGATCCAGACTGGGGTCCGATCTACAGCGGCTATGTCGGCCTTGTCTTGCTGGGTGCGTCCCTTCTCTCGGTCGGGCTCACGATTTCGGCGCTGACCGCCAATCAGATCGTCGCGGCGGTCGTCTCACTCGGGCTCTTCGGCGTTCTGTGGTCCATCGATACGCTGGCGTCGCTCTTGCCGCAGCCGTTCGAGAATTGGCTGCTCGGCCTGTCGCTGCTCGCGCGTTTCACGCCGTTTGCGGTCGGCGCGTTGTACGTATCCGATTTTGGATTTTTTCTCACCGTTATCCTGCTCGGCCTGTTTTTGACTGTACGGGCGCTGGCGCGGAGCTGAGCGATGGGTGAGCATGGCCTCCAGCTTGATGCGCTGTTATGGCCGGCCGGATGGCTCATTGCCGTCTTTGTGCTTTTCGTCTCCGGCCTCCGGCTTCCGCTCGAGACACGCCTGAGCGGCCTGCGGGCATGGCTCTATGCCGCGAGCTGCGTCTTCGCTGGGCTTGGCGTCTGGGTGCTGGCGAACGTCGCACTGACGCTCAACGACACGCACATCGATCTGACGCGAGAGAAGGTGTACACGCCTTCAGCCGACGCCATGGCTGTGGTCGACGAGCTGAGGCAGCCGGTTCGCGTTACGTTTTTCTACCGGTCGGAGGATCCGATCGGGCGACGCGCCGCCGACATCCTGAAGGTGATGGGCCGACGCAATCCGCTGCTCACCGTCCTCAACGTCGATCCCGACAAGCAGCCCGAGCTCGCACGCCGCGAGGGCGTTCGACTGTACAACGCCGCTGTCGTCGAGGCCGCCGGCCGGCGCGTTCTCATTCAAAGCACCAGCGAGGCGGAGATCGCCATCGGGATCCAGCGGGTGTTGCGCGAGCGGGCCATCACCGTCTGCTTCCTCGAGGGCCATGGCGAGTTCGCAATGGACGGCTTCGAGTTCCACACTCATCTCGAGGGTCTCAGCAATCACAGCCACGGTGAAGCCTCCTCACACGTCGTCGAAACGGCCGGGCACGGCGTGGGCCGCTTGCGTCGGGCCCTCGAAGCTCAGGGCTATGTCGCTCGCAAGCTGGTGCTGGCGACAAGCGGTGCGGTCCCTGCCGATTGCACGCTGCTCATTGCTGCAAATCCGCGTACCACCTTCCTGCCGGCCGAAAGCGCAGCCCTTCGGGCCTATCTGGCCAGCGGAGGCAATGCCTTGCTGCTGTTCGACCTCGGTTTCGTCCCGGAGCCGGGTCTGGCGGGGCTGCTCTCAGAGCTCGGCGTCCGGCTCGAGCAGCAGGTCGTCGTCGATCCACTGAGCCATTACCAAGTCGATCCTGAGATGGTGGCCGTGACCGGCTATGATCCCCACCCGATCACCAATACGGTGTCGCTGACCTTTTTCCCTGGAATCCGGCCCCTGGCGCTGACCGCACCGGCACCGGGCGTGAGCGTCAAACCGATCCTGCAAAGCAGCCGCGACAGCTACACACGGCCCGTGAAGCCTGCCGGCACGCGGATAATCGAAGGTTCCGTCTCAGAGGCAGGCAGTGCCGCCGAAGAGGCGATCCCGATTGCGGCTCCGGTCGACTTCGTCGCGGATGTGAGGCCGCGCGTGCTGGGCATCGCCGCCGAGGGAACACTGCTGCCGGGCGCAGCGCCGTTCCGGGTCGTGGTGATCGGGGATGGCGACTTCGCCAGCAATTCCTTCCTGCCGTACATGGCCAATAGTGATCTGCTGCTGTCTGCCGTGCGGTGGCTCGCTCGCGAGGAGCGTGGCACGGCCGTTCGAACGCGAATACCCGTGCCACCGATGATCCTGCTCACGGCCGCGCAGAGCCGTGCAATCTTTGGACTGATCGTCATTCTGCTTCCGCTGACCGTCGTCGGCATCGGCGGCATCGTCTGGTGGCGGCGGAGGTGAGAGACATGACGCCATCACGCGTTGTCATGCCGCTCATCGCCACGCTGGCGTTGGCTTATCTGGCCGTCATGGTGATGGTCGGTGCGCAACCGGTACAGCGCCAACTGGTGAAGTTTGAGGCGAAGGGCGTCCTGCCGTTCGAGCCCGAGTCGGTTCGCGCGATCTTGGTCGGGCGCGATGAACGCAAAGTGGCCCTGGTGCGCAGCGGCGAAAATGGCTGGGTGCTGAAACAGGGCGGGGCGGTCGAGCAGGGCGTCGCAACACACCTCGATAATGCAGTGAAAATGCTGCACCGCTCGGCGCCGGTCCGCGAGATCGCCCCCGAGGAGCTAACGGGTGTCGATACCCGTCCATTCGGCCTCGAAAATCCGTCGGTCGTGGCAACGCTCATGGGGCCGGCCGGTCAAAAGCTGACGGTACGATTCGGAGCGCTCAATCCCGAGGGTTTCCTCCAATACATGCGGATCGACGGTGACCCCAAGGTCTATCTGATGTCGCGCTTCATTGGTGCCGAATGGAGCGCAGCGCTGGCCGGCGTGGAGGGGCGATGATGCAAGACGCAAGGGACGGCAAACCGCGTTCGATCGGCTGTTGGGCACTCGGCTTGCTTGCAGGCCTGTGGCTGGCTTGCGGTGTCGCTTTCGCCCACACGGCGGGAATGACCGGTTACGCCAAGATTTCCATTGCTGGCCAGACCGTGCGCTTTGCCATCACGTTTCCGACGGACGCATTGGCAACTGACGGTTCGGTGCGGGACCTGAGCGATGTCGCAGACGCGGTGGCGCAGCACGTTAGGATTACGTCTGACGGTACGGATTGCGCCAGCGTCCCCCCAGAGGTGCGGCCGCCGGCGCCTGAACGCGCCAGCTTCGATGTCGTGGTGCATTATGCGTGTGCGGTGCCGGTGAGAAATCTCGAGATCCGTGATGGCCTCGATGCCGTGCTCGGCGCCGACTACCATACGATCGCCGACATCGAATGGCCCGGCGGCGCAAGGCGGGTGGTGTTCGAGCAGGATCAACGCTCGGCGAGCGTTTCGCTTGCCGACGATGCAGGGGAGGAAACACAGGCAGCGGCGGGCACGCTCGCGTCCTATTTCGCGCTCGGCGTGGAGCACATCCTGCTCGGCCTCGACCACGTGTTGTTTGTCATCGCTCTCATTCTGCCAGGCGGGCGGCTGCTTTCGCTGGCCGCGATGATCACCGCCTTCACAGTGGCCCACAGCATCACGCTGGCGCTCTCGGTCCTCGATATCATGACCGTTCCCGCTTGGATCGTCGAGCCGGTGATTGCGCTGTCGATCGCCTATGTCGCCTTCGAGAACCTCGCGATGAGGAGTGCAGTGTCGCGGCGCTGGGCGGTCAGCTTCATTTTCGGGCTGGTGCACGGCTTCGGCTTTGCTGGCGCACTTGCCGAAGTGGGCCTGCCAGCGAGCGCATTGGTGGCCGCGCTCGTCGGGTTCAACCTGGGTGTCGAAGCCGGGCAGCTGCTGATCATCGCCGTGCTTCTGGCGCTTCTCGTATGGCTCCAGAAGTTTGCCTGGAAGCCGCGAGTGGCCAAAGCTTCGTCGATCGCCATCATGGCTGTCGGACTCGCTCTGTTGACCGAGCGCGTGCTCACTGTGTCCATCTGATCGGCTCGCGCCCTCCGCGCTGGCGCCGCGAACTCTGCCCACATGCTGCGCTTTGCGACTGCTCCATCAGCCCGGTAGGGCCTTTGTGCTGACCTGAACGCAATTTTACCGCGCTCCTGCAAATTGCAACGGGAGAACACGGCCCAACGCACTGCTGCATAAGTCATTCTCCTCAGCAGTTAGAGGAAGAATTAGTTTTCTAAATTCATCTGTTGTAGTGGCGGACTGGGGAATTTCGTTCTATTTTCGACCCAGTCGCGATTGCCACAGGTCACGCCATGCCTCACGATTTGATCGATGTCCGCTCGCTAAGCCTTGCCCGCGGCAGTCGGATGGTGCTCGAGGATCTGACCTTCAGAATCGGGCGTGGTGATCAGGTTGCTGTGCTCGGGCCCTCCGGGATTGGCAAGTCGACGCTTCTGCAGATCATTGCCGGGCTCATTGCTCCGTCGCGAGGCTCCGTGGTGATCGGCGGTCGGCCGGTGAAGGGTCCGCTGCCCAGCGTGACGATGATGCTACAGCGGCCGGCGCTGCTGCCATGGGCGACGGTGCTCGACAACGTCTTGCTGGGCCTCCGCTTCTCGGGCGCCGTCCGGCGGGATGCGGCCGCAGCCAAGGCACGAGCAATCGGCCTCTTGGAGCGCGTCGGCCTCGATGACCGGGCCGACGCCAAACCGGCCGAGCTGTCCGGAGGCGAGCAGCAGCGCGTGGCCCTCGCACGGGCGCTCGCTCCAAGCCCTGCTGTTCTGCTGCTGGATGAGCCCTTCTCGGCACTTGATCCGACGACCCGCAAGGCGCTGCGGTCCGACGTGGCTGCGCTGGCCCGGAGCAGCGGCGTGACGCTGCTTCTCGTGACCCATGATGTCGCCGATGCCGCCGCGCTGTGCCGCCGCGTCATCCGCCTCGGTGGAAGCCCTGCCGGCATCATCAGCGACGAGACGGATATCCACGCAAGCCTGGAGCTCGCCCAACCCAGCGCCGCCGTGCTGCCGGCGGCCTAAGCGGCAGAAAAGCCAGACTCCCAACAATCGAGAGGTCGATCATGAGCAAGATTTCCGACGAGGACTTGCGGACGCTTTGGGCCCACGAGTGGACGCGTGCCGACTGGTCGCGCCGCCAGTCGCTGGATTTCCTGGCCAAGGGCGGCCTTGCCGCGCTGCTGGGGACGACCGGCCTTTCGCGCATGGCACACGCCTCGACAGACGAGGTCGTGCGCCTCGGGTACCTGCCGATCACGGACGCGGCGGCCCTGCTGGTCGCTCATGCCAAGGGCTTCTTCGAGGCTGAAGGGCTGAAGGTCGCGAAGCCGACGCCGGTCCGGTCGTGGTCGGCATTGGTCGAAGGGTTCGCCTCCGGCAAATTCAATCTCGTTCACCTGCTGAAGCCGATCCCGGTCTGGATGCGCTACAACAACAAGTTCCCCGTGAAGGTGCTGGCCTGGGCGCACACGAACGGCTCGGGCATTGTGGTCGGCGGCAATACGGGCATCACTGATTTCAAGGACCTGGGCGGACGGCGCATCGCGGTGCCCTACTGGTACTCGATGCATAACATCGTGCTGCAGATCGCCCTGCGGCAGGCGGGCCTGCGGGCGGTGATCAAGAACGATCAGCCGGCTGCAGACGAGACGGCATTGCAGATCCTCGCACCGCCAGAGATGCCGCCCGCACTCGCCGCCGGCAAGATCGATGGCTACATCGTCGCCGAACCGTTCAATGCGCTGGGAGAGGTGAAGGTGAACGCGCGCATGCTGCGCTTCACCGGAGACATCTGGAAAAATCATCCGTGCTGCGTCGTCACCGCCCATGAACGGGACACCGTAGAGCGGCCGGAATGGACGCAGAAGCTCGTCAACGCCGTCGTGAAAGCGCAGATCTTCGCCTCGAAGAACAAGGCGGAGGTCGCGAAGCTGATCTCCAATGAAGGCACCGGCGCGATACCGCTGCCGGCCGACATCGTCCACAAGGCGATGATCGATTACGGCGCTGCCTACGAGGCAACCGGCGCCATCCAGCACCGCGGCTGGGGCAACGGCCGCATCGACTTCCAGCCGTGGCCCTATCCGTCGGCAACGAAGCTCATCGTCAAGGCGATGGGCGAGACGGTGGTGGAGGGGGATACGACCTTCCTCGACGGGCTCGATCCCGACTTCGTGACCGAGGATCTCGTCGATTACCGCTTCGTGAAGGCAGCGCTCGACCGTGAGCCCGATTGGACGCTCGACCCCAGCGTCGACAAAGCGAGCCCGTTCGTCAGGAGCGAGGTTGTGAAGCCGTGAGCGAGTCCAGCTTCGTTCTGTCGGCGCGATCGCCTGCCGTAGAGGATCCCCCCGCATCGGGCGAACCTTCGCGCGAGGGTGACAGGCCGGGCTCGCTGAGAGCCATGGGCCAGAAGATCTGGCCGCCAGCACTCGGCATCTTTGGTCTCGCCCTCGTCTGGTGGCTTGCGGGCGTCGTGCTCGAGGCCTCGCCCCGGCTCGTCGCCTTCACCGGCTTCGCACCGGCACCGACGCTGGCGAGCTTCTGGCAGCTCCTGATGAGCGGCGATGCATGGGAGGCGGCCGCGCCGAGCCTCTACCGTGTCCTCGGCGGATTGGGTTGGGGGCTGGCTCTCGGGGCGCCTGTCGGGCTGGCGCTGGGGCTGGTGCCCTTGCTGGAGAGGGCGGTGCAGCTCCCGTTCCAGATCCTACGCATGGTGAGCCCGCTGTCGTGGATGCCCATCGCCATCCTCGCGTTTCCGACCTGGGATGGTGCGATCGTGTTCCTGATCGCGGCTGCCGCCATCTGGCCGATCATGTTCGCGACGGCCGCGGGCGTGAAGCGGATCGATCCGGCTTGGCTGTCGGTCGGGCGCACGCTCGGCGGCCGTGGCTTTCCGCTCCTCGGCCGCATCGTCATGCCGGCAGTACTGCCTGACCTGCTGATGGGTCTGCGGCTCGCGCTCGGCATCGCCTGGATCATCCTGGTCCCGGCCGAGTTCCTCGGCGTCACCTCCGGCCTTGGCTACGCCATCAACGATGCCCGCGACACGCTCTCCTACGACCGGCTCGCCGCGCTCGTGCTGCTGATCGGGCTGATTGGCTTCGTTCTCGATCTGGTTCTCGCCGTCGCTTTGAAGCGGCTGAGCTGGACCCCCGCTGCCTGAACCTTAAACACAAAGGAGACCGATATGGCTGAAACACTCGTCACCGAGTTCATCAGCGTCGACCCCGAGGGGTTAGCCGCGCTGTCGGCCAAGGGCAAGGCGGATCCCACCGTGGTCCGCACCGTCAAGTGCCGCACCGTCGCCGAAGGCCGTCGCTTCCGCCACTTGAACTATATCCGTGATCTGCCGGCGCACATCGTCGATGAGCCCAAGGCGCTCCTCGGCGACGATACGGCGCCGAACCCGACGGAAGCCCTGCTGGCGGCGCTCGGAACCTGCCTCTCCGTCGGCATCCAGGCCAACGCCGTGGCGCGCGGCTGGAAGATCAACGGCATCACCCTCGACCTGGAAGGCGACATCAACATCACGTCGGTGTGGGGCGCTGGCGACCTGTCGCCGAAGCCCGTCGGCCTCACGGCAGTGCGAATCGCGGTCGATGTCGACGTGGAGGGCGCCTCCGCAGAGCAGATAGCGGAGCTCGTCGAGCATTCGGCCAAATGGTCACCGGTCGTCAACACGGTGAAGAACCCGGTCGCGATGGAGATCACGCCGCGCCGGCTGGACGACGACCCGCGCACGAGGTAAGGCCGATGCTGAACGTTCTCGAGCCGCGCGGCGAGGCCGCCGCCATTCGCGACATCGTTGCCAGCGATATCCGGCCGAACCTGCACGCCATCGATAGGGACGGGGTCTATCCCGAGACCGCGATGCGGCGGCTCGGCGCGGCGGGTGCGTTCAGCCATCACATTGGTAACAGTGCAAGCGATGGCGGGCTGGATCGCGCCATCGCCGCCATGGCGGAGGTCGGCGAGACCTGTCTGTCAACGGCCTTCTGCATGTGGTGCCAGGATGCACTGGCCTGGTATCTCGACCGGTCCGATAACGACAGCCTGAAACGACGCATGCTGCCGGCTGTCGCGTCCGGCACCCGGCTCGGAGGCACCGGCCTGTCCAACCCTATGAAGGCGCTTGCCGGCATCGGGCGCGTGGCGCTCAGGGGAGAAAGGGTCCAGGGCGGCTACCGGGTCACGGGCCACCTGCCCTGGGTTTCAAACCTGGGTGACGACCACTCGTTCGGGGCGATTTTCGCCTTGGCCGACGGCCGCCTGGTGATGGCGCTCATCCGCTGCGCGGCCGACGGTGTGACGCTGGCGCAAAACGCCCATTTCATCGCGCTTGAAGGCACGCGTACGTTCTCGGTGCTGCTGAGGGACGTCTTCATTCCGGACGGCGACATCATTGCTGAGGATGCGACTGCCTTCCTGCCGCGGATCCGCCAGGGCTTCGTCCTGCTTCAGCTCGGCATGGCGCTGGGTGCGGCGCGCGGCGCTGCCTCGATCATGGAGAGCGATGCGAGTGGACGCAGCGCCGCGGCTTGGCTGCCGCATCCGCCGGAGGCCCTCCGGGAGCGCGCCGCTGCGCTTGCGAAACGCGCCTCGCAGCTCGCGCGATCGGCGGATGATCCGAGCCGCTCCGCGTTTCTCGATGTTCTCCGCTTGCGCCTCGATGGCTCATGGCTTGCGCTGCAGGCCACGGAAGCGGCGGCGCTCCAGTTCGGAGCCCGCGGTTATCTCAAGGGCAGCGACGTCGATAGGCGTCGGCGCGAGGCGCTGTTCGTGGCCCTCATCACGCCGTCAATTAAACACATCACGCAGGAGCTGGCCGCGGACTGAGGGCCTTCTCCCGTCCAATAGGGGAACACGCGACCAAACTAGCCCACCCTGCGATGTGGGCGCATCTGAGCCTGCGGGGCTTGGGTGATCGTCTTTGGGTGTTCCCGTCAATTGCGGCTGGTACGCAGGCCGCGCGCCAGCGGCAGAGCCGCGAGACAGAGCAGGCTCATCAGCGCGAACGCGGCACCGCCCAGCCACCCGAACAGCCAGCCAGAGGCCAGCATGACCAGCGCCGTAGCCGCGCCGATGCCGAGCGTGCTGTAAATCGCCTGGGCGGTGGCCTCGAGATCTTCCGGCACGTTCCTGGCGATCAGTTGCATGCAGGCAAGGTGGAGCAGCGCGAAGGTAATGCCGTGCATCGGCTGGATCAAAGACAAGACCCAGACGTCCGTGCTGATTGCGGCAACGGCCCAGCGCACAGCTCCGACGATGGCGGCGAGCGCGATGGAGCCCGCCGGTGTCAATCGCCGGATGAGCCGCGGCCCGATCAGAAAAAATACGATCACTTCCGCGATCACCGCCAGCGACCACAGCAGGCTTGCGACCTGGGGCGCGATGCCTGCCTCGGTCCAGCGGATCATGGCGAAAGTGTCGTGCATGCCGTGGCTGCCGAGGATCAGCGCCGCCACCAGCACGATCCGGCGAAAGGCGGCCGAGTGCCACAACGTCCTCAAGCCCTCGTTGGCAACGGCCGACACGCTCGGCTCCTCGGCATGGAGCGCGGGCACCAATCGCGTCACCGACGCAGCGGCGATGAGCAGCGCTGCTTGCCACCAAAGGATGGCGGCCAAGCCGAAGGAGGCAACGGACCAGCCGGCAGCGATCGAGCCCAGGATGAAAGCTGCCGAGCCGCTGCCACGCACCCACCCATACTCGAAGCCTCTGCGCGGCCGGTTCGCGGCCACAACGGCGAGTGCGTCGGCCAGTGGCGTGAGCGGCGCCAGCGCCATGGCGTACGCTAGGTTGACCAGCAGTATGATTCCGAATGTCGACGCGGGAAGGTAGAGCAATGTGGCCACTGCAGCCGCGACGGCGCAGGCGGCGAAAACAAGCCGCTGTGCTTGCCAATGGTCCGCGATGCGGCCGGCAAGTGGTGCCGCCACAAGGCGCACGGCGGTTCCCGCAGCAAAGATGAATCCTATTTGTTCGGCTGGAAGACCACGCGTCTCGACGAAAGCCGGCAAGTAGGGCGAAGCCACGCCGAAGGATCCGTAGAGGAGGGAATAGAGGATAACAAAGCGCAGCAACGGCGCAGATCGTGTCGTCCTGCCCTCGCTCGCCGTTCCTGCCATGACCGATAGCTCAAAAATTGGAGTGTGATTTCTGGGACTTGGAACGCTCCGCGCCCGTCTATGGAGGTCGAGCAGGGGCTAGATGTCGCCCGACAGGCCACAAGGAGCGAACTCGCGCCAGCCATAAATGGTGCCCGAATTTCAGCATCGCTTGCGCGACCATCAGGAAAGCCGGCCCGAGGCCGGGCTTTGTCAAATTTTGGATTCGCGCGCTATCACTGCCCATTGCCACAGGGAAAGCCGAACGGGTGAGGATAGCTGCACGCGGACCCTGCTGCAGCGTTGCATCGCCTCATCATCACCGCTTCGATTTTTCGATCACTGATTGTATTGAACTTTTCTGGCATGCTCATTTCGTCAGACTGCTGCTAAGCTACGGTTGATCCAACGTCCGTGGGGTTACCGATGATGCGCGACGGGGGACGGCGGCTGGGAAGCGCGTGGGGCGGCAAACGCCTCCTGATTGCGCTTACTGTTTTCTGCGCCCTTGAAAGCCTGCTGCCCGGAACAGCGCTGGCAGAAGGTGCACCGCCGCAGAACTGGGAAAGCGCCTATCAGGACGCCGCGTACTTCTACAGCGAAGGCGATCTGCAGCAGGCCCTCTCGCATGCGATGCGTGCTCGACGGATCATAGAGCAGACGGGAACGGACGAGCGAGATGCACTGGCGCAGGTCCTCTCGCTCGAGGCCGTTCTGCTCGACCGCCTAGGCAGGCACGCGGAGTCCGCGCCGCTGCACCGCCGCGCGCTGAAGCTGCGCGAGGAGAGCCTCCATCCCGAAGATCCCCGTCTCGCAGAAAGTCTCAACAATCTGGCCGTTGCCGTCGATCTTCTCGGTCGGCACCGCGAGGCCGAAGCTCTGCATAAGAAGGCGCTGGCAATCCGCGAGAAGGCCTTCGGCCCGTTTCACCCCGACGTCGCGCAGAGCCTGAACAATCTGGCCAAGGTGAAGCTCGCCCTGGGCCGGCCTGCGGATGCGGGACCATTGCTGCGGCGGGCAATCTCGATCCTCTCGAGCGGGCGAGGGGAGCGCCTGACGCGCAGTCAACTCGATCTGGCGGACTTCTCCGGTACGGAGCGTGAGCCCGATGAGGGCATCGCACACGTCGGCAAGGTGGGCGCCGCGATGCCTGGCCCGGCACCGGTCGTTCGCCCGCGCCCGGCTATGCGGAGTGCTCCTGCCGCACCGGACTCCACGACAGCCGACGGGATGGACCGTGCACCGGCCGAACCGGCCGACGCGGCTCTCCATGAAGCCGATCTCGCCGTCACCCTGCTCAACCTCGGCATGATGGCGCAGACGGCCTACACCGGGCCGAAGCAGGAGGAAGCCGGCCTGCTTTACCGGCGGGCCATCGCGATCCAGGAAAAGGTGCTCGGACCGGAGCACCCTGATCTCGCGACGAGCCTCAACAATCTGGCGGAGCTCAGCCTCATTCAATGGCGCTACCGGGAGGCCGAGGCGCTGCACAAGCGCGCGCTGGCCATTCGCGAGAAGGCGCTCGGGCCGGACCATCCCCTCACGGCCGCCAGCCTGACCAATCTCGCGCGGCTCTACAGCCTCACCCGTAGGCCGGAGATCGCGGCCCCGTTGCTCGTTCGTGCCGTGGCGATTACGGAGAAAGCCCTGGGGCCGGATCATCCGGACACGGCGCTCGCCGTGCGTAGCCTCGCCATGACGCATGCGGCTCTCGGCGATCATACCCTAGCGCTGGACTTTCATCGCCGCGCAAGCCGATCAATCATTGCGCATGCGTTGTCCTTCGCTCAGGGAGTTGACAGCGACGACAGCGACGCGGCGCAGAGCAGAGGCAGGCTCAATCATCATTTTCAGAGTCACATCGCAGCGCTCCATAGGTCAGTCGAAACTGGCGTGGAGGACGAGGCTGTTGCGCGCGAAGAGTCCTTCGAGCTGGCGCAGCGGCTTGGCAATAGCGCCGCGGCACGTGCCCTGACTCAGATGGCTGCGCGAGTCGGGCGTGGCCCAGGGCGGCTGGCGCAGCTCGTTCGCGAACGGCAGGACCTGAGGCTGCGCTGGAAGGATGCGGATCGGCGGCTCTTGTCGGCGCTCGGCGCCGCTGCCTCTGATCGGGACGAAAGTTTCATCCGTTCACTTCGTGAGGAGCTTGCCGGTCTTGAAAAACGGATTGCATCCGTCACGGAGGTCATCGACAGCGCGTTTCCAGAGTACGCGAGCCTCGCCAATCCCCATCCCGTTCCGATCGGGGAGGCTCAGCAGCTGCTGAACGAGGATGAGGCTCTGATCCAATTCCTGATCGGCAGCTACGGCAGCTACGTCTGGGCCGTAACCAAAGACAACGTGCGCTGGGTCAAGCTCGCTGCGGGCCGGCGCGACATCGTGAGAAAGGTCGACGCGTTGCGATGCGGTTTGGATGCCAGGAGTTGGCACGATTACGGATCGCAATGCCAAAGATTGCTCGAGACCGGTTACAACTTGGGCGATTACGAGCGCGGTGCGCCGCTGCCATTTGACCTCGCGAAGGCCCATGAGCTCTATCGCGCCTTGTTCGGCGGTATCGAGGATCTGATCCAAGATAAGCATCTTCTGGTGATCCCCTCGGGGCCGCTGACGAAGCTGCCGCTGCATGTGCTCGTGACAGCCTCGCCGCCAACAAGAGATCGCGGCAGCCCCGCTGATTACAGCGCCGTCCAGTGGATTGTGCGCCGCCAGCCGATGACCATCGTGCCGTCGGTGACGGCTTTGCAGGCGCTCAGGTCTGGCGCTTCGACGAAGCCACCAACACGTCCTTTCATCGGCTTCGGAAATCCGCTGCTCTCGGGGCCGGATGGGCAGGACCGCAGGGCCTGGCAATTTCAAACTTGCCGTCGCGAGCCCTCGCTCAGCTTCGGGCAACGGCTCGCCAGCGCGCTACAATACGTCCCGGCGCTCTCGTCGCTGTTCCGCGGCAGCTTGGCCGACGTTCGTGAGCTGCGGCGGCAAATGCCTCTGCCCGAAACCGCCGACGAGCTGTGCACGATCGCCCGCCGGCTCGGCGCTCCCGAACCGGACGTGTGGCTCGGCGACCGCGCGACCGAGCAAAATCTGAAACACATCAACGCGACCGGAGAACTGGCACGATACGGCGTTCTGCACTTTGCAACGCACGGTCTCGTCGCCGGGGATCTGACAGGCTTGGCCGAGCCTGCGCTCGTCTTGACGCCGCCCAACGAGGCGAGCGATGAGGATGACGGACTGCTCACGGCGTCCGAAGTCGCGGAGTTGGAGCTTGCGGCGGATTGGGTAGTCCTTTCGGCTTGCAACACGGCCGCGGGGCAGGGCGGGGACGCCGAGGCGCTCTCGGGGTTGGCACGCGCCTTCTTTCATGCCGGCGCCCGCGCTTTGCTGGTCTCTCATTGGGAGGTGAACTCCCTTGCGGCCGTCAAGCTCTCGACGGCCGCCTTCGCTGCGCTCGCCGATCGCCGGGCTTCCGGCCGTGCCGAAGCCATGCGCCAGGCGATGCTGTCCATGATCGAGAGTGGCGAGGCGTTTGAGGCCCATCCTTCCAATTGGGCGCCGTTCGTCGTCGTGGGCGAAGGGGGCGGGGGCTGAGGCCGACTGCTTTGCTGCGTGTCTGTTGACAGCGGGCAGCTTGAAAGGGAGGCGCGGTGCAGTCTCCGCGATCGGCTGCAGCGCCGTGCCCGCCGAGAGCGCCCAAGCGGACTTGGCGCCGCAACCTGCCCTCTGGCGAGTTCATAGCCGTGTTCTGCGATATTGGAGAAGCAGCAGCGCACTCATCTGGAGCGATGATCGCGGCCCTGCTTCTTGGCATTCTCGAACAGCTGTCTGCGGTAATTTCGGTTCCATGTGGGCCCGATATATGGAGGCGGAGCGACCTTTGTCGGGACTGTCCTTCTACGCCCGGGCGGCCCGCCCCTGACGACCACGCCACCTTGCGACATCGACGTCTTCGAGTTTTGCCGCGCCCAGAACGGGCCGTGGCGGTGATCCCGCGTTGCCGTCGGATGGACGATCGTTCCCTGCGATCTCATGCTGACGCCTGCCATCTGCGGGGCAGCATGGCTACCGCCGGCAGAAAGGAGAAGCGCGCCGGCGACAAGGCTTGCGGCGAGACCTGCGAATGGCCCACGCGTCAAATAGATCGTCATCTTTGCTCCTCGTTTCACTGCAAACTTCAGATGCCCCGCATTGATCAACGAGGCGCGCAGCGCGCTCGACGCCGCCATGGCTATTTGCGTCGGACAAAGTCACTGGCGCCGCGCGGCTTGAAGCTGGATGCTCAACGGGCGCCTTTGCTTTTCCAGCTACGGGTAGCAAAACCGCCGACGCCCGTCGGCTTGTTGGCGGGGTGGCGATTTACTTTCCTGAGCCGCTGGCTGCCCGCTCGAATAGTATTCACGCCGATCACGGAATTGCTGCCCGCCTTCGTTCCTTTTCCACCACTTGGCGGAACCGTCTTGAACACCATTTTCCAGCAGCCTTGCCGCCCCTTGCCGCTGTAATTGCAGCTGTAATCGATACATCCGCCTTTGAAGGGACCTTTGCTGGGACGACATTTGGTGCACCCAAAAGCGCCTCCACCGCTCTGCAAGTTGTCGCCGCAGAACTCTTTCACCTTGTCAGGCGTGGTCTTCTTGTCGGCTGCCTTGACGTCGGCAGCAAACAGCATGCCTCCCATCAAGGTGGCTAAGACCACCAGATACAAGGTTCGCACGCGCATTTTCGATCTCCTTTCGTCGCTTCCTCCATAGCCGTCTGCCATGCGTGTTTTTGTGAAACCCCCGAACGGTGCCGGGGCAATCAACTGCCGTGCGATCATAGGGACCGGCGATGATCCTCGCGCCCTCCGATCGGAGGGGAAAAAAGAGAGAATCAGCGGATGAGGGGATTGGAAAAACTGGCAACAAGCTTGACGAGATCTGCCTGACGGTGCGTCCCGGTCTTCACGAACAGACGCCGCAGGTGGAACCTGACCGTCGTTTCCGCCACGCCGAGAGCTTCGGCCACCTCGGGTACCCCGCCGACTTCGACGGTGGCCATGAGCACGCGCAACTCGGTGGGCGTAAGATTGTAGGTTCTGGCGATGACCTCTGGTGGCGACGGGATATTCAGCGCTGCCCTCCGCACGAACAACGCTGCTACCGCGGAGTAAGGAGCACCAGCGCCGCGGCGCGCCCCCGAAGTCAGCGGCAATAGGTGTGCCACGTACGGCTCGCCATTCCGCGCGGTCATCGCCACGGCGACCCCTTTGTTTCCAATCGCTGCATCGCCGCTGTTGGCAGAGAGAAACACATCGCACAGTGCCTGCTCGGCGCTCGGATCGCTGGCAACGATCTTTCCGTCACGGCGCCGTCGGCGAGCAGATCATGCCCGCTGGCATTGGCATGGACGATGCGCCCGCGCGCGTCGATCAGGAAGACGCCGGCACTCAAGCCGTCGAGGCTATCGGCGAAAGATGCGGCCTCGGCCGTTTTGAGATCGATCACTTTGCCGATAAGGACAGCGCGGCGCACATGCGGCACGATGAGCTGCATCCGCCGCCGCGTGCCTTCGTCGGCCAGGCCGGTGGCCTCGTTGCGAAGAAAGCTCAGATGGGCGAAACTCGTATTTGATTTTTCAAGAATTGCCTGGACCGAGTCGACCCAGCCCTGCGGCCGCGCCCACTCCTGGAAGAAGCGCGTTTCCTGAAATTCCTCATACGGCATGAGGTCGACCGTGCACACCACCTCTCCGATGTCGAAGAAGAAGAACGAGGTCGGAGTGGGATCGAGCCTGGCGTATTGGTCCAGGTAGAGCTGCAAGTAGTGCGGATCGACGCCGACCGAGTAGGAGGCATCCGCCGATCGGTTTACCGTGTCTCGCGCAATGAGCCCAGCGGCCTGGCCGCCGACGAAGGAGGCAGTACGGCGGAGCACGTCCGGCCACGTCGCCGGATCGATCACCGTGTCGTAGATATCACCGATCAGAGCAGAAATTTTCTCGTCTTCTTTCATTACGCCATGCTCCGCGGGCGCAGACACATTATTTCCTATATCGATGCTGCCAGGCGTTACAAAAAATCTTGTCGCTCGCTGGTGCTGCTGATTGAGTCGCGACCGACGCGGTTCGAGTTGACTAAATGATCGGATGCGGCCGGGGGAGGCGCTTTTCCGCGGAGTGATTTCCGCATCCAGCTCCATCGCCAGTGTGCCAATTCGTCCTCAAAATCGTGCTCATGGACGGTCCTCCCAATCATGCTTCTATTTGACAATACCTGGAGGCCCGCGTGGGTGAATTTATGCGGAGGTTTCGCGACCAAAGTCACTAAAGGACTTCCGCCGCGTATAATGGGAGCCTAAACCTCTTGATTGGCCCAATCCAAGACACGTAGAGCAGGTCCGCGCGGCGAAGCCCTTACCTGGAGGCTTCGTTGCCACCTGCCATCTCACCGGGCATCATCGAGGCGATCGTGATTCGCTTTGCGCGGGCGGCCGGCCACCGAGTGCGAACATCGGCAGATCACTGCCAAAAGAGCAGATCACTGCCGTAAGAAAAGAACTCGATATTGCTCAGCGACAGCAGCTCCCTTCGCCGCCGCCCCGCTCAAGCTGGATCGCCGGGCAGGCCACCGAACCGTAGGAGCAGAATACGCAGCAGCCGCCCGGTTCCGGGCGCACCATTGTGTGACAGCACTCGCACTTCGTAGAAGAATTGACAGGCGTCGGTCGGCATTGTCTCGACCTTGCGATGGCCGCCGTGCGGGCAGGTGATCTCGGAGCGAAGCTCGGCTGGATGGTCATGGCGACACCGCTAGCAGCTTGGGCAGGCGCGCCAGATTGGATGCGGCCGCCGTGAAGGCCAAGGCCCGCTTGCGGGCAAGGACGGAGCGGTAACTTATTGATTTGGTGAGCCCGTCGGGATTCGAACCCGAGACCCTCTGATTAAAAGTCAGATGCTCTACCGCTGAGCTACGGGCCCACGAGCGCGTGAATACAGGTCGAGGGGGTCGATGGCAAGGGCGCGTGGCGAAGTGAGCGAATCTTCCGCGAGATGCGGGCGGCCGTGATGCTGGACTCGAGCCTAGCTGCTTAGGGGCCGCAGTAATCGCTAAGCAAGCCTCTGGGCAGGCGGTCACACCAGGCGAGGAACCAGACGTCCGTAGCACCGATGGCGTGATCGACGGTGTACCAGCGGCCGTTGCGGCGCTGGAGGATCGCCTCGGTGCGAACGCCATCGAGATGCTCAGCAAAGTCGCGCAGCATTGTCCGTTGCAGATCGATGCGACCGCCGCCAGGCCGCTGCGGAATGACCCGCGCAAAGGCCCAGGTACCGAGTACGCGCAAGTCATGCACGACAAACTCGATCGGGGAGTCGAGCTTGGCTTCGATCACCGGGCGCATGGCATCCATGATGGCCCGGCGCTCCTTGGACCCGCGGGCAGGCTCATACCAGGATTGCGCATGCGCTGTTGCTGTCACGAGTATAAGAAGCAACGCGCCGCCGATAAGCCTTCCGCTCATATCCCGCCCTTCCTCCCCAAACCGCCGAACTCTACTCCGCCGCCTGCCGCGGACCGTAGCCCAGCTCGGCGTTCAGTTTTTCGATGAGATCGGCAGCCGCCTCGGGGATGTTGGTGCCGGGGCCAAAAATGGCGCGGGCGCCGGCCGCGTAAAGAGCCGGGTAGTCGGCCGGCGGGATGACACCGCCGACGACGATCATGATGTCGCCGCGGCCCTCGGCCTCCAGCGCAGCCTTGAGCTCCGGCACGAGTGTCAGGTGAGCGGCCGCCAGCGAGGAGACGCCGACGATGTGAACGTCATTCTCCACGGCCTGACGTGCCACCTCCGCGGGCGTCGAGAACAACGGGCCGATGTCGACGTCGAAGCCAAGGTCGGCAAACGCGCTGGCGATCACCTTCTGGCCGCGATCGTGGCCGTCCTGGCCGATCTTGGCGATGAGGATGCGCGGGCGCCGGCCGTCGTTCTTTTCGAACTCCTCGGCCATGCGCTGCACGCGGGCGAGATCCTTGTTCATGGCCGAAGCCTCCGCTCTGTAGACACCGGAAACGGCCCGAACGGTTTCCTGATGCCGGCCGAAGACTTTCTCCATCGCCTCTGAAATCTCGCCGACAGTCGCCTTGGCGCGGGCTGCCGCAACGCTGAGCTCGAGCAGGTTGGCATTACCGCGGGCGCCTTCGGTCAGTGCGTCGAGCGCAGCGCGGACAGCCTCGGGATCGCGCTCGGCCTTGAGCTGCTTCAGCTTGGCAATCTGGCGCTCGCGGACGGCATTGTTGTCGATCTTGAGCACCTCGATCTGGGCCTCGTTATCGACGCGGTATTTGTTGACGCCGACGATGGTTTGCTGGCCGCTGTCGATGCGGGCCTGTGTGCGAGCGGCGGCTTCCTCGATGCGCAGCTTCGGAATGCCAGCGGCAATCGCCTTGGCCATGCCGCCTAGGCTCTCGATCTCGCGGATGTGCTCTATCGCGCGGCGGGCCAGCTCGGCCGTCAACCGCTCGACGTAGTAGCTGCCGCCCCACGGGTCGACGGTGCGGGTGGTTCCGCTCTCTTGCTGGAGCACCAGCTGCGTGTTGCGCGCGATGCGCGCCGAGAAGTCGGTCGGCAGTGCGATCGCTTCATCGAGGGCATTCGTATGCAAGGACTGTGTGTGCCCTTGCGTGGCCGCCATCGCCTCGATGGTGGTGCGCGCGACGTTGTTGAACACGTCCTGCGCGGTGAGGCTCCAGCCACTGGTCTGGCAATGGGTGCGCAGCGAAAGCGAGCGCTTATCCTTCGGGTTGAAGTTGGTCTGGATCAGGTTCGCCCACAGCAGGCGTGCGGCGCGCATCTTGGCGATCTCCATGAAGAAGTTCATGCCGATCGCCCAGAAGAACGACAGCCGCGGCGCGAAGCTGTCGATGTCGAGCCCGGCGTTGACGCCGGCGCGCGCGTATTCAATGCCATCAGCCAGCGTGTAGGCGAGCTCCAGGTCCGCCGTCGCTCCCGCCTCCTGCATGTGATAGCCGGAGATGGAGATCGAGTTGAATTTCGGCATGTGCCGGCTGGTGTAGGCGAAGATGTCGGAGATGATCCGCATCGAGGGCGCCGGCGGGTAGATGTACGTATTGCGGACCATGAACTCCTTGAGGATGTCGTTCTGGATGGTGCCGGAGAGCTTTTCCGGCGGCACCCCTTGCTCCTCGCCCGCAACGATGAAGAGCGCGAGCACCGGCAGAACCGCTCCGTTCATGGTCATCGACACGCTGATCTCGGAGAGCGGGATGCCCTCGAACAGCGTGCGCATGTCGTAGATGGAGTCGATGGCGACCCCCGCCATACCGACATCGCCTTTGACGCGCGGGTGATCCGAGTCGTAGCCGCGGTGGGTGGCGAGGTCGAAGGCTACCGACAGGCCCTTCTGCCCGGCGGCAAGGTTGCGGCGATAAAAAGCGTTCGATTCCTCGGCCGTGGAGAAGCCCGCGTACTGACGGATGGTCCACGGCTGAGTGACGTACATCGTGGGGTAGGGGCCGCGCAGATAAGGCGGAATGCCCGGCAAGCCGTCAATGAAGTCGAGGCCGGCGATGTCCTCGGCCGCGTAGGCTCGCTTGACCGCGATCCCCTCAGGCGTGTTCCAGACAGGCGCCGCCGCGTTGGAGCCCGCGGCAGGCGAGGCGCTGCTTTGCGGGGCATCGAAAGCGACAGTGGTGAAATCGGGAATGCGGGTCATGCTCGTCAAACCAGGTTGGTGTCGGCGTAAATGTCAGAAATCGCGATCTCGGCGTCGATGGATGTGAGGCGAACCGCGCCGCCTATTTCGACGACCTTGGGATGCTCGGGCCAGGCGCCGGTTCCATCCTTGGTATAGACGGCAACGTGAATGCGCTCCGAGTCCACGACCATGACTTCCTGCAGGGTAGGGATCGTGGCGCAGGCCCAGATGCTTTCCCAGGTTTCGCGCTGGTTGCTGGGCGAGAGCACCTCAGCGATCAGGACAGGGTCGGGAAAGAACTTCTCGTCTTTGGATTTGGGCACGCATGTCACTGCTACCTCCGGTGCCCGCACATTCTCATTTGAGCGCATACGAGGCCGGATGGGTGCCTCTGTCCCGACCCGACAAGGGCTTTTCCGTGCTCGCAAGTGATCTCGAAGCAACCCCGCGATTGTCGATTGGAGCAGCGCGTGCGTGCCGCTCGCCGGCGACATGGCGCGCACGACGCCGTTGACGAGTTCCAGCTTGCCGGGATGGCCGTCGCCGTCCCAGGAGATAAACTCCTCGGCCGTCATGCGATGCTGCTGACTAACCTGGGCCGGCATCAAAACGTCTTCGTTCTAGAGTGCCTCAGCTCCCGCCGTCATCCCGGGCTTCGTGCCCGGGATCCAGCCAACCGCTTACACAGGCGTAAGCGGCAAGGTGGATCCCGGTGACAAGCACCGGGATGACCCAGAGTGTGGGGCTACCTTCAGACACTACACTATCACATATCGCGTCATGCGCCGGATGGCGCAATCTCGAGCAGGTGGTGCAACTCTCGAAGCGCCGCAATCCGGTCCTGGCCGGCGAACCAGAAGGCGTCCACGCCAGCGGCTTTGAGCGCGGCTTCCTGATCTCCGGGTCGGCCGGCAAGGAAGACGTGAGTGGCGCCTGCGGACCTGAGCGCTTGTGCCGTCGCTTCCCCCAGCTCCGCGTAGACGGCGTCTGAGGAGGCTATGCAGGCGATCCGCGCACCGCTGTTGGCGAACGCGGCGCCAGCGTCACCGGAGTTGGTGAAGCCTTCGCCGATGAGCGCTTCGATGCCGCCCGAGGCAAGGAAATTCTGCACCCAGGTCGACCGCGTTCCGTGATCCGCCGGGGTGCCGAGCGCGGCGACAAACACGCGGGCACGCTGACCTTTCACTGCAGCATCCGCATCTGCAGCGTCGCGCAGCTGCTCGAACGGCGCGGCGAGGCGGAACTGCCTAAGCGGGTTGATCTTGACCGCCGGATCGGGCGTGAGCGGCATGGCTTGCGGCCAGGGTTCCGCCTTCACACCATCATCGCCCAGCAACGGGAATGCCGAAACGCCGGTCACCTCGACGCGGCCGGTGGCGATGGCCTTGTTGCGGCGTTCGGCGACGGCGGCGATCTCATCCTGCAGGGCGCCGGAGGTGAGTGCTGCGGCAATGCCGCCTTTGGATTCGATGTTCTGGAAGAGTTCCCACGCCTTGCGGGCCAAATCATCCGTCAGCTTCTCGACGTACCAGCTGCCACCGGCGGGATCGGCCACACGACCGAGGCTCGATTCCTCCTGCAACACGATCTGGATGTTGCGCGTCACGCGGCGCGCGAACGAATCGGTTTTGCCGAGCGCAAAGGTGAAGGGCAGGAGCAAAATGGATTGCGCACCTCCGAATGCCGCCGCCGCACAGGCAATCGTGGTGCGCATGATGTTCGTCCACGGGTCGCGTCTGGCCATCATGCGCCAGGCGCTCACGGCAGTGGTGTGTACGCCGGCCGTGGCGGATCCGGCACCACAGGCCTCCGCGACGCGCCAGATGAGCCGGCGCGCGGCGCGCAGCTTCGCCGTCGAGAGGAACTGGTTGTCATCGACGCCGAGCGCCACGGCGATTTTCGGCAGCGATCGCTCAGGCGGCAGGCCGGCACCTTCGCAGGCGCGCAGATAGGCCACCAGCGTCGAAAGCATCGCGGCGAGCTCTTGGGCCTCGCTCGCGCCGGCGGCGTTGTACGGATTGCCGTCCGCGAGCAGGGCGGTGACGCCGGGCCAGCGCTCGGCCTTGATGGCAAGGGAGACCGCCCGTTCGATGTTCTGGTCGAGCGGTTGAGTGAGTTGACCTGACTGGGCGAGCGTGCCCAGTGGATCAGCGTTGAAATGGCCGTGCCGTGCGTCGTCCGCAATGCCGCGCTCGTCCCAGAGGGCCTCCAGCTCCGCCGCGGCCTCTGGCGTGCGCTCGCCTGCCATGAGGGCGACTGGGCAGGCATCGAGCTGGACGCCATCGAGGGCGGCGTCAAGATCACCCGCTGGGACCTGCAACGCGATCGTGGTGGCGCCACCGCGCAGATCTTCGAGAATGGCTGCGTTCGCCTCCTTGGGATCAATAGCGAGATGGAGCTGACGGATGTCCCAGCCGGCAGCCTCTCCCGCAGCCTTGCTGCCCCGCGTATAAGGAGCTTCGCCGGGCCTGGCACACTCCGCGCCCGGCAAGGCATCAGCGCGCGTATAGAGCGGAGCGATCCTGATCCCGTCGAGCGTGGACGAGACGAGCCGGGCCTCGAAGTCGCTGCCCTTCAAGACCTTGGCGACGAGGGCCAGCCAGGCCTCATAGGTCGCCGGTTCGAAATCGGCGGCAAGCTGCAGATCAGCGGTTTGATCGGTCATCGGTAAAGAATCCCGCGTGCGGCAGGGCTGGGCCGGGGAGGTGCGCCGGTCAGCTCAGCCAAATTTCGCACGCACATTACTCGATCTTGGCTGAGACGCCATGCCCTTGGCCAGGAAACGCAACGAGCGATGCTTCGGGCCTCCTTCCAGCGTTTTCCCCGGATGAGATGCGAGGATGCTTTGCACTCGGGCGATGGCGTGCCAAGACGGATACTGAGGATGAAGAGCACGAATCGCGGCGGTTCGAGGTCGGTGCCGCGGTGAGAATTGGGGAGCCAGTCGATGCAGCAGGACGGCAAGATCTTCATTGGCAAAAGCAGCAAGCCGGAGTACCTCGATCTCAAGCTCGCCAATCGCCACGGGCTGATCACCGGCGCGACGGGCACTGGCAAGACCGTGACGCTGCAGGTGCTGGCGGAAGGCTTCTCGGACGCGGGCGTGCCGGTGTTTGCCGCCGACATCAAGGGCGACCTCTCCGGCATCGCCGCCAAGGGCGAGCCGAAGGACTTCCTCGACAAGCGCGCGGCCGACGTCGGGCTGACCGATTACGAGCAGAAGGCCTTTCCGGTCGTCTTCTGGGACCTCAACGCCAAGGACAACCCGCCCGGCGTCCTCGAAGGCCATCCGATCCGGACGACGGTCTCCGAGATGGGGCCGTTGCTGCTCGCGCGCCTCTTGGAATTGAACGAGGTACAGGAGGGCGTCCTCAACATCGCCTTCCGCCTGGCCGCCGACGAGGCCATGCACCTCGATGATCTTTCTGACCTCCGTGCGGTCATAAATAGTGTCGGACAGCGGGCGGCCGAGCTCACCACCAAATACGGCAACGTCTCCGCGGCATCGGTCGGGGCGATCCAGCGGCGTCTCCTGGTGCTGGAGGAACAGGGGGCCAATGAGTTCTTCGGGATGCCCGCCCTCGACATCAGGGACTTCATGCGAACAACGCCGGATGGCCGGGGCAACATCAATGTCCTCGCCGCCGAGAAGCTGGGGAAATCGCCTCGCGTTTACGCCGTCTTCCTGCTCTGGCTGATGACGCAGCTTTTCGACAAGCTGCCCGAGGTGGGCGATCCGGACAAACCAAAGCTCGTCTTCTTCTTCGACGAGGCGCATCTCCTGTTTGATGAGGCCCCTAAGGCGCTCTTGGAGCAGATCGAGCGCGTGACCCGGCTTATCCGATCCAAAGGTGTCGGCATCTACTACGTTACACAGAACCCGCTCGACGTGCCGGATACGGTGTCCGCGCAGCTTGGCAATCGCGTGCAGCATGCGCTTCGGGCCTTCAGCCCGCGCGAGCAGAAGGCGGTCAAGGCTGCGGCATCCACGTTCCGCCCGAATCCCGATCTCGACACCGAACGCGTTATCATGGAGCTCAAGGTCGGCGAGGCGCTGGTCTCGACGCTGCAGGACAAGGGCGAGCCGTCGATCGTGCAGCGAACGCTCATCCGTCCACCTTCGAGCCGCATCGGCCCTCTGACGACGGAGGAGCGGACACGGCTCGTCGAGAACAGCCCGCTGTTCGGCAAGTACGAAAATCGGCAGGATCGCGAGTCGGCGAGCGAGATCCTCGCCAAGAAGGCAGAGCAGGAGGCTGCGGAAAAAGCGCGGCTCGAGCAGGAAAAGCAGGCTCAGGAAAGCAGCTGGACGAAGGTCATCTTCGGCCGTGGTCCGCGTGGTGGCATGTCCGTGGGCGAGCAGGTCGTGCGCGATGCCTCGCGCTCCGTCATGCGCTCGATGGTGACGCAGGTCAAGAACGCCATTCTCAAGTCGATCTTCGGCAGCCGGAGACGATGATCATGATGCGATCGATCGGGCTGGCTCTGGCAATGGCGGTTTGCGTGTCGGCTGCGCCTGGAGCGGCCTCAGCGCAACAGTCGCTGGTGGAACGCGGCCGACAGATCGCCGAGGCGAACTGCTCCCGCTGCCATGCCATCGGACGCGAGGGAGAGAGCCGCCTGCCGATTGCTCCACCGCTTCGCAACCTGCCGAGCCGCTATCCGGTCGAGGAACTCGCGGAGGCCTTCGCGGAGGGCATCGTGACGGCCCATCCGGAAATGCCCCAGTTCACCTTCGAGCCGCAGGAGATCGAGGCTCTGTTGGCCTATATCGACAGCCTCGGGGCGGCGAAGGCGAAATGAGATCGCTCACTTTGCCTTCGGATTCGGGGCGACATCCGGCGGCGCCTTCACCCAGGCGCGTCCGGACAGCGCGAGGTTGAAGCCTTCCTCGAAAAGAGCCGCCTGGTAGCGTGGATCGAAGACTTCGTTGGACTTCGCCTGGAAGCTCTGCGGGATGAACGCAAGGTTGAAGTCCGCATTTCCGTCCTTCGCCATGCGATAGATCCGGTAGATGTCGTTCCGGTGCTGCGTCTTGATCAGCGTTTCGATGGCGCGGGCTGCGATGGGGAGCGCCTGCTGGCGCACGGGGCTGTACTCCGGGTGATACTTCCCGTTCTTGACGATGTAGATCCGCCGCTTCGGTTTGGACGCGTAGAAGCGGTCGAAGGCTTCGAGCGGTGCTTCGACAGGTGTGATGAAAACCTCGCGCGTCGTGCCGCCGTCGACGTGCATCTCCTGGTACTCCTTGCCGTCGACGGTCACTGGGATCTGGACCGGTGGCAAGGCGCCGGGAATCGAGGCCGAGGCGAGGATCACCTTGCGGAACAAGTCGAGCGCGTGCGGATGCGGGCTTGCAGCGATCTCGCCCATGTTCCAGATGACGGGCCGTTGTGCGTCAAGATTGGTGGTGAGCACGAGAAGAAGACGGCCCTTCCGGTACTCCGCCGCGATCTCCGACAAGACGCGCCGATCGATGTAGCGCGCGATCAGCTGCTGCAGCGGGCTGCTGTCAGCCAGGGCAACGCCGCCGAGGAGACCCGGCACGAGTTGGGCGACGATCAGCTCGCTCGTCCCATAGCGGGTCCAGATCTCCCGCAGCTTATCGTCATAGCGAGGCCCGAGGAAAGCGAACGGAGCCGTAATGGCGCCGGCGCTGACCCCGGTGACGATCTCGAAACGGGGCCGGTCGCCGCGTTTCGTCCAGCCCGCAAGGAGACCTGCGCCGAATGCGCCATCGGTGCCGCCGCCCGAAAGAGCGAGAATGTCGACGACGGGCTGCCGTCCGCCCGTCGACTGGGCCAGCCGTTTCAGATGGGGCATGCGGTGCCGCATCTCGGCGGTCATGTCCTGAGGCGCTTCGTCGCCCCAGGCGCGCAATCCTTGGAGGTCCAACGGCGCTGCGCGCGATGCCAGCATCGCATTCGGCACAGGTGTGCGCGTGTCGAGCGTCGCGCAACCGGCCGCCAGCAATGACAGTGTCACCGCCAGCAAGAATACAAAAGCGCGCTGCACCCCATTCCCCCGGAGTCGATGTGGTCCGCCATCCTACGCGGCAAGGACGCCGTCTGTCAGCCGGATGCGTATGCGCCGATGTTGGTGCTCAAAATGAGACGAACCGATGAATTCGGACACAAAAGAAGGGGCCGCGCCAACCAACACGGCCCCTTGTCAGTCAATCGCCTAGCGCGATCGGTTTAGATCAGGACGCCTTATCGAGCATGCCCTCGACGTATTCCCAGTTCACGAGATTGTCGAACCAGGCCTCGAGGTATTTCGCCCGCGCGTTGCGGTAGTCGATGTAATAGCTGTGCTCCCACACGTCACAGCCGAGGATCGGTTGGCTGCCATACATGAGAGGGTTCTCGCCGTTCGGCGTCTTCGTCACCTCGAGCTTGCCGTTGTTGACGGTGAGCCAGGCCCAGCCGGAGCCGAACTGCGTGACGCCGGCGTTGATGAAGTCGGACCGCATCTTGTCGAAGCCGCCGTAGTCCTGGACCAGCTTCTCGAGCTTGCCGGGCAGCTTGTTGCCGCCGCCGCCCTTCTTCATCCACGGCCAGAAGTGCGTGTGATTGTAGTGCTGGCCGGCGTTGTTGATCAGGCCCTGGTTCTTGTTCGCATAGGCGGCCTTGACGATCTCCTCCAGGCTCTTGTTCTCGAGGCCCGAGCCCTGAAGCAGCTTGTTCCCGGTGTCGACGTAGGCCTGGTGATGCTTGTCATGATGAAACTGCAGCGTCTCGGCTGACATATACGGCTGCAGCGCATCGTAAGCGTAAGGCAGGTCAGGAAGTTTGAAGGTCACGGCAGTCCTCCGTCGCGTTGAATTAGACCTAGGAATGCGGGGGTGGGGCTGCAAACTAGCCCTTCACTCCCTGCAAATCAAACGCCGTCGGAGGGGTGAGGGTGCCAAAGGTGGCGTTAAGAGAAGAAGGGGCGCGGTCGACCCTGAGCGCCGCGCCCCATGGATCACGCCGGGGAAGTCATTTCAGGGTAGTCTCACCCTAGTGGAGGCCGGTTGAACACACTCTGAATGCTGTATTCATCTGTCGTTCATGTGCGAATGACCGCATTCGCCCGTGTCCAGGCAAGGCCTCTCAACTATCCAGCCGCCGTTTTTCCTGCCAAGTTCGCAATAATTTTCAGGCGTGGCCATCGGCGCCAGGTATACGCTTTCGCCTCAGCTTCCATTCATCCGACGGGTTCCCCGCTCCTATGACGTTCATCGTTCGGTTCGTCCGCTTCAGACAGGCATAACACAGATGACTTCGCGCTTCAGAAAATACCTGTTCACGCTGGCTGTTCCCGTGGCTGCGCTTGGCGCTGCAAGCCTCTGGTTGCCGAACATGATCCCTGGGGGAAACGAGAAGGTCACCTATGAGACGGTGGAGGTCACGCGTGGCCCGATCCGGAAGGTGGTCTCGACGTCGGGGCCCGTGCGCGCGCTCGTGACCGTGCAGGTCGGCTCGCAGCTTTCCGGCCAGATCCGGAGCGTCTCGGCGGACTACAACACCGAGGTCAAGGAAGGCGACGTCCTCGCCGAGCTCGACGCCAAGACATACAAGGCGCGTGTCGATCAGGCGAAAGCGGATCTCGCGGCAGCGAAGGCACAGCTTGCCAATCAGGAAGCGGCCGTCATCAAGGCCGAAGCCAATCTGCGTCAGGCAGAGCGGGTCATCGAGCGCCAGCAGAAGCTTGCAGAACGCGGGATTTCGGCGCAGGCCGCGCTCGATACGGCCATCCGCGATGCCGAGGTGGCCCGTGCTGATCTCATCATCGCGCAGGCGCAGGTCGAGAATGCCAAGGCAGTCATCGCCCAGCGCGAGGCTCAGCTCGTCCAGGCGCAGATCGATCTCGACCGTACGGTGATCCGTTCCCCGATCAACGGCACCGTCATTTCCCGCACGGTCGACGTCGGTCAGACGGTGGCGGCAAGCCTGCAGGCGCCGGAGCTTTTCCAGATCGCGCAGGATCTCCGCCGTATTCGAATTGAAGCGCAGGTCAACGAGGCCGATGTCGGCGTCATTGCCGAGGGCAACCCGGCGACCTTCACCGTCGATGCCTACCCGGATCGCACCTTCCATGGCCGCGTGACCCAGGTGCGGCTTGCCGCGACGGAGCTCGAGAACGTCGTCACCTATACGGTGATCGTCGAGGCCTCGAACGAGGATCGGCGTCTGTTTCCGGGGATGACGGCCAACCTGCAGATCGTGACGGCCGAACGCGGCGACGCCTTGCGCCTGTCCAATGACGCCCTTCGGTTCAGGCCGCGCGATCAAAGCGCGAGCAGCGCGGCGAATATTTCGCCCGAGCAGCGCGCCGCGCGCATCGCCGAGCGCATGAAGGTCGAGATCAACCTGACCGACGAGCAGGCCGCGGCGCTCAGCGAGGAGCTGGCCCGCAGGATGGCTGAGGCCAGTGCCAACCAGCCGACGCCGGCGCCTGCCTTCGGCCGGGGGCGCCGTGGCGGTGGCAATCAGGGCAACGCCGGCCAATTCATGAAGCGTGTCGAGCAGATCGTGGCGCCGCTGCTCACCGAAGATCAGCGCCCGCTGTTCGAAAAGTGGAAGCGGGAGCGCGAGAACGTGCGCACCGCGACGGTCTGGGCGCTCGGCAAGAACGGGACGCTGGAGCGGCGGTTCGTGAGGCTCGGCCTGGGAGATGACCAGTTCACGGAAATCCTCGGCGGCAACGTGAAAGTGGGCGACCTGCTGGTGAGCCGCGCGCGGGAGGTGCGGTCATGAGCGAGGTCGCAACAGTGGCCCGCACCGCCGGTTCCGCGAGCCCTGCGCTGATTGCGGCCAAGGGCGTGTCCAAGATCTACACGATGGGCGATCAGACGGTGCGCGCGCTCGATGATGTGTCGCTCGAGATCGGCGAGGGCGAGTTCGTGGCCATCATGGGCCCCTCCGGCTCCGGCAAATCGAGCATGATGAACCTCATCGGCGCGCTCGACGTGCCGACCTCGGGCAGTCTTTCGATCGACGGCCGCGACATCTCGAAGATGTCCTCCGACGAGCTGGCGCATTTGCGCAACCGCACCATCGGCTTCGTTTTCCAGCAGTTCAACCTGCTGCCGCGCACGCCCGCGCTGCGCCAGGTCATGCTGCCGCTGCTCTATGCCAGCCCGAAGCCGGGCAACGCGGAGGAGCTGGCGCGGAAACGGCTGGAGCAGGTCGGCCTCGCAAGCCGGATGGACCATCACCCGCGGCAGCTCTCCGGTGGTCAGCAGCAGCGCGTCGCCATTGCGCGCGCGCTCGTCAACAATCCCAAGATCCTGCTGGCCGACGAGCCGACCGGCGCGCTCGATACAAAGACCACTGCGGAGATCATGCAGCTCTTCTGCGATCTCAACGAGGAAGGCATCACGGTGATCGTCGTCACGCACGAGCCGGAGGTGGCCGAGTATGCCCACCGGACAATCGTGTTCCGCGACGGGCGCATCGTCGAGGACAGGCAGCAGTCCGGGTACCAGAGGAGGGCCGCCGAATGAGCTTGTTCGACAGCCTGTTCGTCGCGCTTTCGGCGCTTCGGACCAATCTGTTGCGATCGGTGCTGACGACGCTCGGCATCATCATCGGCGTCGGTTCGGTCATCATCATGGTTGCCGTCGGTTCGGGCGCCACGAGCGAGATCGACAAGCAGATCGCCTCGCTCGGCTCCGATATGCTCGTCGTCTATCCGGGCGCCTCACGGGTGAGAGGGCGCTCGGCCGGCGCGGGCACGACGCTGCCGCTCTCCGAGCGTGACCTGCAAGCCATTCGCGACAAGGTGCCTGATGTCGTGGCCATCTCCGGTTACCTGCAAGGCAGCGCGCCCGTTGTCTACGGCAACATGAACTGGACGACCTCGATCGGCGGCATCCATGACCAATATCTGACCGTCCGGGACTGGCCGCTCGCCGAAGGCCGTGAGCTGACGCCCCAGGACGTGATGTCCGGTGCGCGCGTGGCGATCATCGGCCAGACGGTCGCCGAGAAGCTGTTCGGCGGCGGGGATCCGATCGGCGCAGGCATCCGCATCAAGAACGTCCCGTTCGAGGTCATCGGCGTGCTGTCGTCGAAGGGCCAGTCGAGCTTTGGCCGCGATCAGGACGACATCATTTTCCTGCCCATCACCGCGGCGCGTGGCCGGATCGTCGGCAGGAGCCAGGTCGTCAACGATCAGGTCGGTCAGATTTACGTGAAGTTCGATCCGCGTGCCGATCTGAAAGTGGCGCAGGAGGACGTCGAGATCGTGCTGCGCGAACGGCGGCGCATCAGGCCGGGCGCGGAGGACGATTTCAACGTGCGCAACCTCGCGGAGTTTCTGAAGGCCCGCACGGCCGCGCTTTCGACCATGAGCTGGCTTCTGGGCGCGACGTCCGCCATTTCGCTCATCGTCGGCGGCATCGGCATCATGAACATCATGCTGGTGTCGGTAACGGAGCGCACGCGCGAGATCGGCCTCCGGATGGCTGTCGGCGGCCGCCGCCGCGATATTCTCACGCAATTTCTCGTGGAGGCCGTCACGCTCAGCCTGCTGGGCGGCATCATCGGCGTCGCCATCGGGATCGGCGGCGCGGCCATCGTCGCCTTCTCTGCCGAATGGCCCATCCTCATCAATGCTCAGGCGGTGATGGTGGCGATGGCGGCGGCAGGCATGACGGGCATCCTGTTCGGATTTTTCCCAGCACGGCGGGCGGCCATGCTCAATCCGATCGACGCGCTGCGGAGCGAATAGTTGAGTCTGGACCATTTCTGCACGCCGGCTAACGCGTTCTTAACCACGGCCGGGTTCTGATGGTCGGCAGTCTCGCGTCTGTTGGAGTTCGTGTGCGATGCGTCTGTCGACCGCATTTTTCGCGCCGCGCAAAAGCGTCGTATTGCGCCGCGCCCTGATACCGCTCGCGGCATTATCCAGTCTCCTCCTCGCCGGGTGTGCCACCCAGTCCGATTACTACGGCGGCGCGCAGGTCGCCATGGAGGATGATGGTCGTCCCGCCCAGATTCCGCCATTACTTCGGGCCAAACCAGTCGAAGACGACCCTACGGAGCCGTTCAGTCCGAATTACGGTCCGCCACCGCCGAATATGCAGGACACGGCAGAAAAACCGGAGATTCCGGACGATTTGCCACCGGCATTTCGACGAAAACTTATGAATTCGATCAGCATTTCTTAGGTGCTGTCGGTCAAAAATAGGGATCTGCCGGGAACTATGGGTTGGACAACTCCGTTTCCCGTACTACGATATCCGGGATCACGTGGGGAAGCTCAGCAGATGGTGGTTTGCCGTACCCTGTTGAAGGGGTGACGGCCCATTATTCGGGAGCGTCGACATGAACAAAAGCCTAGTTTCACTGGCGGCAGCTGCTGCCTTCCTCATCGTCGCGACACCAGGGCCAAAGGTCCAGGCCGCGGCGGCAACAACCGTTCCGATGATAAAGGCGGATGCTTCGGAAATCATTCAGGTGCGCAAGCGGGGCAAACGCTTCCATCGCTTCCACCGTCATCGTCGCGCCCACCGCCGCTTCTATCGCCATCGTCATCACCATCATCACCATCGGCGTTGGCGCGGGCCGCGCTTCAGCGTGTTCATCGGCCCTCCGCGCTGCGGGTGGTTGCGCCGTCGCGCGATCATCACCGGCAGCCATTACTGGTGGCGGCGTTATCGGCGTTGCCTGGCATGGTGGTGAGCGGGATCTGAAAACGGGCCGAATGGCCCGTTTTCTTCATTGTCAAAGCTCAGCCGCGCTGATCGATCGGAACATAGGCGCGCGGTCCGGGGCCGCTGTAAAGCGTCAGCGGCCGGATGAGGATATTGTTGGCCTGCTGCTCCAAAATCTGCACGGTCCAGCCGGGGACGCGGCCGATAGCGAAAATCGGAACGAAAAGATCGTTCGGAATGCCGTGCAAATGATAAATGGCGCCTGAATAGAAATCGACGTTGACGTTGATGCCGTGGCGGGCATAGGGCTCCATTTCCTTTACGAGCGCCTCGAGGATTTCGAACCACTTCGGCTGGCCCATTTCCTTCGATAGCCGCTTGACGCCTTCCCGCATGTGACGCGCTCGCGGGTCCTCGGCACGGTAGACACGGTGGCCGAAGCCGGTGATGGGCTCCTTGGCCGCGCGCTTCGCCTTGACGTAGGCCGGCACATTGGCCGGGTCGCCGATCTCTTGTGCCATGCGCATCACGTCCTCGGCCGCGCCGCCGTGGGCGGGGCCCGACAGGGCCGCAATGGCGGCGGTCACAGCTGCGTGGATATTGGCATCGGTCCCGATCACCACCCGCGCGGTGAAGGACGAGGCGTTGGAGCCGTGCTCGGCGTGCAGCACGAAATCGGTGTCGAGCAGCCTCGCAGCATCTTGCGACGGCTTCTCGCCCTTCAGCATCCAGAGGAAGTTTGCCGCGTGGGACAGGGACGGGTCCGCCGCAACGGGCTCGCGGCCATTGCGGATGTGCTCGTGGGCGGCAACGATCATCGGCACCTGCGAGGTGAGGCGCACGCCTTTGCGTAAGGTCGCCTCGCGGCTGTTGTCCGCGGTCTCCGGATCAAAGGCGGCGAGGGCGGAGACAGCCGTTCGGAGCACGTCCATCGGGTGCGCAGACTTCACGGCCGCGATGATGTCGAAGATCGGGGGCGGGAGCTGGCGTGCCGACTTGAGCTCCGCGTCGAACCTGGCGAGTTCGGTCCTGTTCGGCAGCTCTCCATAGAGCAGGAGATAGCTCGTTTCCTCAAACGTCGAGTGCTCGGCAAGGTCATGAATGGAGTAACCGCGATAGCGCAGCTCGCCCGCCTTGCCGTCGATGAACGTCGTTGCCGAGCGCTCGAAATAGACGTCCTTCAGTCCGCGATAGATTTTGGGCTCGTTGTCAGCGGCGCTCATGGGCTTGATCCTCCGTTGCGGAATTGCGATGCCATGGTCTGATCTTGCAGGCCCGGATGGCTTGCCACGAACACATGAGGGAGGCCTGAATGGACATCATCGCCGACTGCGTGTCCGCGATCAGAGGCCGTGGGCTCAAGGTGGTGCTGCCCGAGGGAGATGACGAACGGATCCTCCGGGCGGCGCGCAAATTGCTCGACGAGGGGCTTGCCGGGCCGATTCTGCTCGGCAACCGCGCGGCGATCGAGGGTAAGGCCAGAGAGATAGCGGCCACGTTGACCGACATCGAGATCCGCGATCCCGAAATGGATCGGCGACTCGAGGCACTCGCGGGCGTCGTTGCTTCGGGCCGCGAGAAGATGAAGCCGGCCATGGCGCAGCGCCTGGTGCGCAAGCCGCTGTATTTCGGGGGCGCGCTGGTCGCTTGCGGCGAGGCCGATGCCATGGTCGCCGGGGCGGCGAACCCCACGCGCCGGGTGATCGAGGCCGGCCTGATGACGGTTGGGCTCGCGCCTGGGGTTGCCACGCCGTCGAGCTTTTTCCTGATGCTGCTTCCGGCTGCCCACGACGGTGCGCCACGCGCACTCGTCTTTGCCGACTGCGCGGTGAACGCCGACCCCGATGCTGCCATGCTGGCCGACATCGCAATCGCGTCGGCCGCCAGCGCCGAAGCCTTGCTGCGGCAGGAGGCGCGGGTCGCCATGCTCTCGTTCTCTACGCACGGAAGCGCCACTCACCCGCACGTCGAGAAGGTCCGATCGGCGGTTTCGCTCGTCCGGGAGCGGATGCCGGGGTTGAAGATCGACGGCGAGCTTCAGGCCGACGCGGCCCTGGTGGAGGCGGTCGCTGCCAAGAAGGTGAAGGGCGTGAGCGAGGTTGCGGGGCGCGCCAACGTGCTCGTCTTCCCCGATCTGGACGCCGGCAACATCGGCTACAAGCTCGTCCAGTATCTGGCCGGCGCAAAGGCCATCGGGCCGTTCCTGCAAGGATTCGCGAAACCTGTTTCCGACCTGTCGCGCGGTGCGAGCGTCGACGACATCGTCTCTACTGCCGTCGTCACGTTGGCGCGTGCCTAACCGCTTGCGGCGCTCTGGGGCGCCACGGCGCCGGAATGTCGGCGTTGCATCGCAGCGGCGCATCCGATCTTTTCCGGGACAATTCGTCTCGTTTATCAGACCGCATCTAGGAACGACCGCTAGCGACTGTCAATGCCAATCGGCCCTGGATAAAACAAAGCCGCCGTGCAGGCGCTGCACGGCGGACCAGTCGTCCTAACCTGGGGAGGTCAGCGGCGATCCGCGAAGTGATCGCGGAAGACGATCTCGACTGCCTTCTGGGGAGGCGTTCCCTGATGCGTCAGCCGCTCATATCTGTGGGCCGCTTCGATACCCTCGCCGATGGCGGTGAAGAAGGCTCGTATGGAGTCGAGAAAGCCATGCGGGCCGCGGGTCTTCCGCTCGGCGGGAAGGTAGCCGAGGGCCGTGTCCATTGTCTTGGTGCTCATGATCAAACCTCGTGATCCGGCTCGGGCCGTGCGTTATCGCTTCGCCCTTGCACACTTGGTATATGGCATACCACATTGCGCCGCACAATGTGACAATCTGTCTACCAGCTATTCGTGATCTGCATGGATGACATCAGCAGTCGGATGCCGCGGGGACATATCGGATGACCGCAAAGGATGACGAGCGACGATCCGGCGATGGTGCATTCTGGATTTCTCGCCTGAAGGACGTGGGTGATGCGAGCGAAGCTACAAGGGCAATCGACGCCATCTTCTTCGAATCAAGCAGTGTTCAACATTTCGAAAGCGACGCGGCGCGACGGCTTTTCCGTGAGCGATGGCTCGGCCGCTATCTGTCGCGTCATCCGGACGAGGTGTTCATCGCCATCGCCAATCGAGATGACGTGATCGGATATCTCGTCGGTTGCCTCGAGGATCCATTGCGCGATCCTCTCTTTGCCGACGTCGCATACTTCGGCGCCTTCGCGCCGCTGTTGTCCTCCTATCCGGCGCACCTGCACATCAACGTCACCGCAGCCTGGCGCAGCCGAGGCGTGGGCGCCCAGCTCATCGAGGCGTTTGCGAGCCACGCCGCAGCGTCCGGAACGCCGGGAATGCATGTCGTGACGGCGGAAGGCGTCCGCAACAACGGCTTTTACCTCGCGCGCGGATTCCGGCAGCTGGCGACCGCCGAATGGAGCGGCAAACGCGTCGCCTTCTTCGGCCGTAAGCTGGGGCCGTGAGCGCGCCGGAGCGGACCTTCCGTCGCCGGCGCCGCTCGGTTAAGTAGGTGCAAGGCGAACAGTGGAAATCGAGGGGAGTAGAGCCGCCATGTCCGAAGCCGCTGCAGAATACGACTACATCATCGTCGGCGCCGGATCGGCGGGCTGCGTGCTGGCCAACAGGCTGTCGGCCGATCCGAACGTACGCGTTCTGTTGCTGGAGGCCGGCGGCAAGGACAATTACATCTGGGTGCATATTCCCGTCGGTTATCTCTACTGCTTTGGCAATCCACGGGTCGACTGGGGCTTCGAGACGGCGAGCGAGCCGGGGCTCAACGGCCGCAAACTGCAGTATCCGCGCGGCAAGGTCTTAGGCGGCTGCTCCGCCATCAACGGCATGATCTACATGCGCGGCCAGGCCCGCGACTACGATCACTGGCGCCAGCTCGGCAATCCGGGGTGGGGGTGGGAAGATGTGCTGCCCTACTTCCTCAAGCATGAGGACCAGTGGGCGCTGGAGCCCGAGGAGTTCGGCGGCGCCCACGCCCGGGGCGGTGAGTGGCGGGTCGAGCAGCCGCGCGTTCGTTGGGAGATTCTCGATGCCTGGGCCGAGGCCGCCGAGCAGGCCGGCATTCCGCGTGTGCGCGACTTCAACGGCGGCAACAACGAAGGCACGTCCTACTTCCATGTCAATCAGCGCAAGGGCTGGCGCTGGTCCTCGGCCAAAGGCTTTTTGCGTCCTGCGCTGAACCGGTCGAATCTTACGCTGCTCACGCATGCCACGGTCGAAAGGCTGACGCTCGAGGGCAAGCGGGTGACCGGCCTGACCTATCGCCAGAACGGAGCGGGCCGCCGCACGGCTGCGGCGCGGCGCGAGGTGATACTGGCAGCGGGCGCCATCGGCTCGCCGATGATCCTGCAACTGTCAGGGATCGGTCCCGGCGACGTGCTCAAGTCCGCCGGTATCGATGTGACGCATGAGCTGAAAGGCGTCGGCGAGAACCTGCAAGACCATCTGCAGATCCGCGTCGCGTTCAAGGTGTCGGGCGTCAGGACCTTGAACGAGCGCTCGCAGAAGCTCTGGCAGAAGGCAGGCATTGCGCTCGAGTACGCACTGAAGCGGAGCGGACCCATGTCGATGGCTCCCTCCCAGCTCGGCTGCTTCACCAAATCCGATCCGAGCCGCGACACGCCCAATCTGCAGTATCACATCCAGCCGCTCACGCTGCCGAAGTTCGGCGAGCCGCTCGACCCGTTCCCGGCCTTCACGGCAAGTGTCTGCAACCTGCGGCCGACGAGCCGCGGGCACGTTCGCATCAAGTCGCCCGATCCTTCCATGCACCCGGAGATCAGGCCCAATTACCTTGCGACGGAGGAGGACCGCCGGGTCGCGGCGGACAGCATCCGGCTCACCCGGCACATTGCGAGGCAACCGGCATTGGCGCGCTACAAGGCCGAGGAGTTCAAGCCCGGCCCTCACATCGACGGGGACGAGGAGCTGGCCCGTGCGGCAGGTGACATCGCAACGACGATATTCCACCCAGTCGGCACCGCCAGAATGGGCACTGACGCGGTCGCAGTCGTCGACCCGCGCCTGAAGGTGCATGGCCTCGACGGCCTGCGTGTGGTCGACGCCTCGATCATGCCGACGATCACCTCCGGCAATACTGCCGCGCCGACCATGATGATCGCCGAAAAAGGGGCTGCGATGATCGCCGAGGATTGGCGGGCTTGACGCCAATCTTGCGCCGCACAAGTTGCGAGCGCTCAACACATCGGCAATTGACGCCCGCCGTTTAGGCGCATCGCATGATTGCGCAGTTGGAAGGCGTCGGGCATACTCCGCAAATCCGTTCGGGAAATGGCCTATCGGATTACGACGGGCCGTTCCGCCATAATGAATTTCGAGTCCCGGGAGGGATCATGGCTCAGCCGTCTGCCGCAGCAACGCTTGCGGTACAAAACAGTGTACCCGCCGTCGAGCTTATCGGCGTGAACAAATGGTTCGGCGAGTTCCATGTTTTGCGTGACATCAATCTCTCAGTGGCCCAAGGCGAGAAAATCGTTATTTGCGGCCCCTCTGGCTCCGGCAAATCGACACTGATCCGCTGCATCAACCGTCTCGAGGATCACCAGCAAGGCAAGATCATCGTCGAGGGCATCGAACTCACCAGCGACCTCAGGAATATCGAGAAGATCCGCTCCGAAGTCGGAATGGTGTTCCAGAGCTTCAATCTTTTTCCGCACCTCACTGTTCTCGACAATCTGTGCCTCGCCCCCGTATGGGTGAAGAAAATGCCGCGCGCCGAGGCCGAGCGCGTGGCCATGACGTACCTCGAGCGGGTGAAGATTCCGGAGCAGGCACACAAGTATCCGGGGCAGCTTTCCGGTGGTCAGCAGCAGCGCGTCGCCATTGCGCGCGCCTTGTGCATGAATCCGCGCATCATGCTGTTCGACGAGCCGACCTCAGCGCTCGATCCCGAAATGATCAAGGAAGTGCTCGACGTCATGATCGAGCTCGCCAGATCCGGCATGACCATGCTTTGCGTCACCCATGAAATGGGTTTCGCGCGCTCGGTTGCCGACCGGATCATTTTCATGGACCGTGGTGAGATCGTGGAGCAGGGAGATCCGGTCACGTTCTTCAACGATCCAAAGTCTGAACGCACCAGGTTGTTCCTGTCGCAAATCCTCAATCATTAGGAGAAGCCATTAATCGGAAAGGTCACCGCGAACGCCAAAGGAAATGAAATCGACTCAAATCGGACCGTCAAACGAAAACCGAGATGCTGTGTCTCATTGGAGGGAATGCGCGATGAAAAATCTGATCAAGTTCGGAATGGTATCCGCGCTTGCGGTAGGCCTTGGCAGCGCAGCTTTGGCCCAGGAGAAAACACTCGACGCGGTGAAGCAGCGGGGCGTGCTCAATTGCGCCGTCAATATCGGCCTCGCCGGCTTCTCGAACCCCGACGACAAGGGTAACTGGACGGGCCTGGACGTCGACTACTGCAAGGCGATCGCGGCTGCCGTGCTCGGCGATCCGAACAAGGTGAAGTACATCCCTACGACGGCCAAGGAGCGCTTCACGGCGTTGCAGTCTGGTGAGGCCGATGTGCTGATCCGCAATACCACTTGGTCGATGGCGCGTGACAGCTCCCTGGGGCTGAGCTTCGCCGGCGTCAACTTCTATGACGGCCAGGGCTTCATGGTGAAGAAGTCGCTCGGCGTGTCATCGGCGAAGGAGCTGAACGGTGCGACGGTGTGCGTCCAGACCGGAACCACCACCGAGCTCAACCTCGCCGACTTCTTCCGCAAGAACAAGATGGAGTATCAACCGGTCGTCTTCGAAAAGGCGGAAGAATGCCTGCAGGCCTATGAAGCCGGCCGCTGCGACGCCTACACGACCGACGCGTCCGGTCTCTACGCCCAACGCCTGCAGATGCGGAACCCGGACGAGCATATCGTCCTGCCCGAGATCATCTCCAAAGAGCCGCTGGGTCCCTCCGTCCGTCAGGGCGACAGCCAGTGGTTCACCGTCGTGAAATGGGTTCATTTCGCGCTCCTCAACGCCGAGGAGCTGGGCGTTACCCAGGCGAACGTCGAGGAGATGAAGTCCTCCAGCAATCCGGATATCCGCCGCCTCGTGGGCGTCGAGGGTGATTTCGGGCAGGCGATCGGCCTTGACAACGACTGGGCCGTGCGAGCGATCAAGGCCGTCGGCAACTACGGTGAAATCTACGACCGCAACGTCGGCAAAGGCTCACGCATCAACATCGATCGCGGCCTCAACGCGCTGTGGACGGAGGGCGGCCTCCAGTACGCGCCGCCGATTCGCTAGCGCGCCCGAGACTTGTGCGCCGGCCGGCTCAACGGTCGGCGCACTCCAATCCGGCGGAGGTGTGCGCCAGCAATCCTGATCCTGAAAGATCGTCGACAGAGATGGAAACAAGCCAAACCAAGCCCGTCTCCAATCTCACTCCCCCTGGAGGAGAGGGGGGCGGGGTGAGCTGGTCTCGCCGGCGGCAACTGTTGCAATCCCAAGGGAATGACCGCTGCCGCCGTTTCCACCGCGTTCGAAAAAGCCACAGGGGAAATGCAGCAGCATGGCGGTGACCACCCCAAATCGATCCAGGGTTTCGGCCACCGAGCAACCGAGCCTCTTCTATCGTTCGGAGGCGAGGCAGGTCATCTACCAGGTCCTCCTGCTGGTGGGCCTTGCTTTCCTCATCTGGTGGGTTGCGAACAACGTCGCTGAAAACCTGCGACGGCAAAATATCGCCTCCGGCTTCGATTTCCTCGGCAGGACGTCCGGCTTCGATATATCCCAGAGCCTGATTTCCTATTCCAACGTCTCCACCTACGGCCGCGCGTTCTGGGTCGGGCTGCTCAACACGCTGCTTGTTTCAGCGATCGGTATCGTAATCGCGACAATCATCGGTTTTGTCATCGGCATCGCCCGGCTGTCGTCCAACTGGCTCATCGCGCGGCTCGCCACCGTTTACGTCGAGACCATCCGCAATGTGCCGCTGCTCCTGCAGCTCCTGTTCTGGTATTTCGCTGTCCTGAAAAACCTGCCACCGCCCAGGCAGAGCATGCTGCTGGCCGGGGGGGTGTTTCTCAACGTGCGCGGTCTTTACCTGCCTGTGCCCGTGGCGGATCCAGGGTTCGGAGCCGTCGTCGTTTCCATTCTCATAGGCATCGTCGCCTCGATCGGCCTCTATTTCTGGGCGCGACAGCGCCAGATGCGGACCGGGCAGCAATTTCCCGTATTGTGGAGCAGCCTTGGCCTGATCGTAGGCTTGCCGCTGCTGGTCTACCTGATCTCCGGATCACCGCTGCACCTCGAGTACCCGGTTCTCAAAGGCTTCAATTTCCAGGGTGGGGTCGTCGTCCAGCCCGAGTTCCTCGCCTTGCTCCTGGGCCTATCCATCTATACGGCGAGCTTCATCGCCGAGATCGTTCGTGCAGGCATTCTCGGTGTGCCGAAAGGCCAGAAGGAAGCGGCCATGGCGCTCGGTCTCACGAAGGGTCAGGTGCTGCGGCTGGTCGTCATTCCGCAGGCCGCCCGCATCATCATTCCGCCACTGACGAGCCAGTACCTGAACCTGACCAAGAACTCGTCGCTGGCCGTCGCCGTCGGTTATCCGGATTTCGTCAGCGTGTTCACCGGCACGGTCCTCAATCAGACCGGGCAGGCGGTCGAGGTGATCGCCCTGACGATGCTGGTCTATTTGACCATCAGCCTGCTCACGTCGGCATTCATGAACTGGTTCAACCGCCACATGGCCCTGGTCGAGCGGTAGGGGAGGGAAGCCGATGTCGGATATCGCCGCCGAAGTCTCCCTCTCGAAAATGCGCCCGCCGCCACGCGCCACGACGGGCCCAGTGGGCTGGGCGCGGGAGAACCTGTTTTCGAGCTGGACCAACACGCTCCTGACCCTGATCGGCCTCTACATCGCCTATGTGGCGATTTCTGGTGCGCTGAACTGGGCGTTTTTCCACGCGACCTGGACAGGAGAGAACGGTTCCGCCTGCACGCGTCCGATGGCGGGGGCCTGCTGGCCATTCGTGACGGCCAAGTTCAGCCAGTTCATGTACGGCCGCTACCCCGAGGCGTATCGCTGGCGCGTTGATCTCACCTACATTCTCGCCGTCGCGGGTCTCGTCCCGCTGATGATCCCGTGGGTTCGCGGCAAGCTCTACCTCACCATCTACATGGTGGCGATCTTCCCGGTGGTGGCCTTCATCTTACTGTATGGCGGCCTGGGCCTCGAGAAAGTGCCGACAGAACTGTGGGGCGGCTTGCTCGTGACGCTGGTGGTCGCGAGCGTCGGCATCGCCGGTGCCTTCCCCATCGGCATTTTGCTGGCGCTGGGGCGGCGATCCAAGATGCCTTTTGTGCGCTGGGTGAGCGTCTGCTTCATCGAGTTCGTGCGCGGCGTCCCGTTGATTACGGTGCTGTTCATGGCTTCGGTGATGCTGCCGCTGTTCCTGCCGGACGGCTGGACCATCGACAAGCTCCTCCGCGCGCTCATCATGGTGGCCCTCTTCGCGGCGGCTTACCTCGCAGAAGTCATTCGCGGCGGGCTGCAGGCCATTCCGCGCGGCCAGTATGAAGCCGCCGATGCGCTCGGGCTGACCTATCCGCAGAAGATGGGACTGATCATCCTGCCGCAGGCGCTCAAGCTCGTGATCCCCGGGATCGTGAACACGCTCATCGGGCTGTTCAAGGACACCAGCCTGGTGCTGATCATCGGCCTTTTCGACCTGCTGGGGATCGTGCAGCAGAACCTGACCGACTCCAACTGGTTCTCGCCCAATACGGCGATGACGGGCTATGTGTTCGCCGGAATCGTCTTCTGGATTTTCTGTTTCGGCATGTCCCGCTATTCCATGTTCGTGGAGCGCAGGCTTGCGACGGGGGAGCGGACTTAGCGTTTTGCCCGTTCGATTGCGCGACGTCTCAGGAGAACGCGGTTCGGCCAACCGAGTCTCGTCCGGCGACGCTTTGCGATGCCCTTCAATTGTCCGTCAGGGCAGGTCATGCGTTCCCGCTTTCCGCGGACTTGATCCTTTTGGTCCAGAAGAGCGCCAGGAGAGCTGCCAATATCCCAGCGGCCACGAGGCCCATGCGATTGGGGTGGATTGCAAGCATGGCTGCGGCGAGCGGCGCAGGAATATCCACGATGCGCCAGCCGGTGATTTTTGCGCCGCCGAATAGCAGGGCGAAGGCGCCAGTGAACACGACGCCCGAAGCGGCAGCGTCGAGAATTTGCTGCCAGGAACTTTCGGCGAGCATTCCAGGATAGATCAGGAAAAGAAACGGGATGACATAGGTCACCGCGGCGAGCTTGCAGGATTCGAGCGCCGTGGGCAGCCACAGCGTTTTCGCAATGCCCGACGCGACGAAGACGGCGATGCAGACGGGTGGTGTTATGACGGAAATCGTCGCGAAATAGAAGACGAACATATGCGCGGCAATCGCCGAAATACCGACCGTTGTCAGTGC
>Ga0310822_100164_pt1 | contig 59615 bp, 54 predicted proteins | sample P4_ome_2_FD_201313 | JGI IMG/M metagenome (GOLD analysis project Ga0310822, IMG submission 201313) | Sorghum-adapted microbial communities from Joint BioEnergy Institute, Emeryville, California, United States - P4_Day56_Rep2 | ecosystem: Engineered > Bioreactor > SSF (Solid state fermentation) >... | reverse complement strand
GATGAGGCTGGCGACGCGTGCCCGTGCTTCCTCAACGGCATCGCGTGCCCGTTTGCCCAGGGGGTAGCTGGATGACGGGTTGCCGAACTCGCCCTGCAGGAACGGCAACATCGCGTCGAGCACCTCGGGATCGACGGGCGATGTGGCGTTATAGTCGAGGTAGATCTGACCCACAGCGTCATCCCTTCGGAAAAAAGCCGGGCGCAGCTGATCCGCGCCCGGCCGGACTGAACGCAGCCGTCAGGCCGTCACTTCCTTGGCCGTGATCTTGTAGGTGAACGTATCAGGGTCGAGGCAGTCGAGCCTGCCCTCCGCCGTCTCGGCCTGCGGGTACATCAGGAATTCCAAGGTTGGTCCTTTGGCGTCCGGCAGGTCGAGGTCATGCGCGACGTTGTAGGCGAGCCAGTTGCCCTCCCACGAGCCGAACAGAGCCTTCCGCGCAGCGGCAACTTTATCGTCCGAGATGGACAGATTGCCGGGTGGCTCCTCGAGGATCACCTTGCGCACATCGGCGGGATCGACGGGCACCCAGCCGAAACCTGAGAGGTAGACCTCGGCCCGGCAATGCTGCGCCTTGGTGACCACCTCGGAGCCTGCACCCAAGCTCTTGTAGCCGAATTTCGATGGAGCGACGCGTAACCCATAAATGTCACGAGCGGGGAGTCCTGCAGCGCGCGCGAGGCCGACGAAAAGCGCATTCAAATCGGCGCATTTGCCCCCGAGATTCCCGCTCTTGAGCATCGCTGCGATATCGCCCGTGCCGCAGCCCCGGGTCTTGGGATCGCGATGGGTATTCTCGACGATCCACTCGTAGATCCGGCGGGCTTTCTCGATATCGCTCGTCGCTCCGGCGGTGATCTTGTCGGACGTTTCCCTCACGATGCCATCCGTGGGGATGAGCTCGGTTGCCGACGTGTAGAGCTCGCGGTCAGCGCCGGAGAGCGAGGGGGCGCCGCCTGGCTTGCTCAGGTCGATGGCGCGGTCTCGGGTCGAGAACTTGCTTGTCACCTCGATGGCAGCCGGCTCGCCTTCGGCCCAAACGACATGTAGGAATTCCGCGCCGTATTTGGAATCGCGCTTGATTTCCGCGGTCTTGGCGTTGGTCGTCCAGGTGCTGCCGCCGGGACGGAACCATTCCGGGTCGCTGAACGCCGGCAGGGGCACCCAGGCTTGCACCACGCCCGCCGGCTTGCTGATTTCCAGGCGCGTGACTGTCTCGAACGTGCGCCACGCGCCGGGTCTTGGAGCGAACGTGCTCTGGGCTGATGCCAAGCCGGGATACAAAGTCGCCGCGCCGAGTACTGCCCCGGCCCGCAAAACGTCCCGTCGATTTACCGCCACCATCATGTTTCCTCCGGTTTTGATAGGTGAGAATCAGTTGGAATGGCATGCGCCCATGTTCTCGAGCAGAGCCAGTACGTCCGGTCGCTGCCAGTCGAGATCCCCCTCGACCTGCAGGCGAATAGCGCCGGTCGGGTCGACGACGAAAGTGGTCGGCAGTACACTCACGCCCCATGCCTTCGTCGTACTCCGGTCGGCATCGAGGAGAACCGGGAATTCGACAGGGCTTGTCTCGAAATAGCGTTTCACGCGTGCCGGCGGCTCGGCGACGCTCACCGCCAGAACCGCAAGGCTCCGGCCTTTATCGCGCGCCAAGAGCTTTGAGAGGGAAGCAAGCTCTGGTCGGCATGGCTCGCACCAAGTGGCAAAGAAATGTACCAGGATGGTCTTGCCGGCTGATTGCTCGAGCTTGTGCCGTGATCCGTGGATGTCATCAAGCGTGAGCGCAGGTGTCTCCTTGCCCGCTACTGCCTGCAATTGGGGGTGAGGTGCGCTCGTCTTCGATACTTCGAAATAGAAACCACTTGCGTCCGCAAGGACAGCAGACACGCTCGCCACGAGCGTCAGATACAGCAACCCTGCGAGCTCAAAAGAACGAGCCCGCCATGGTGACGGTATGAAACTGAAGCCCCGACCCGCGGGAGCAGCGTGGCTGCACATGAAGTGCCGTAAAAAATACGTGATTTTGCAGGGCAGTCAAGCGGTGAAGGCGGCTGGGCGGCGTGTTGACCGCTACGTTCCAGGTGCTCTGGGGCTTTAATGCATTGAAGATGAATGATAATTTGTAGACTTTGCATAATTTTGCAACATCACATTGACGGAGTTCACTTTTCTGGCCTAACCTGCCGTGGTCCCTGGTCTCTACAGGAGGGAGCACTGATGAACCTCGAAGTCTCTCGCCGACACTTCATGAAGCTGGCAGGTGCCGGCGTCGCGGGGTCGGCTGTAACCGCTTTCGGGTTTGGGGAGGCGGAGGCACAGCTCGCTGCGCACGTCCGGCCCTACAAGCTCGCGCAGACGAAAGAAGCGCGCACTATCTGTCCCTATTGCGCAGTTAGCTGCGGGATGATGGTCTTTTCAGCCCCCAACAAGGCGAACGGCGGCAAGCTGGAGGTCACCCACATCGAGGGCGACGTCGACCATCCTGTCAACCGCGGAACTCTTTGCCCGAAGGGCTCGGCTGCGATCGACTACATCCGCTCCAAGTCGCGGGTGAAATACCCGATGTATCGCAAGCCCGGCTCCAATACGTTCGAGCGCGTGAGCTGGGACTTCGCGATGGACCGCATCGCGAGACTGATGAAGGACGATCGTGACGCGAACTTCATCGAGAGGAACAAGGATGGCGTAATCGTCAATCGCTGGACGACGACGGCCTTCCTGTCGGGAAGCTCCCTCACGAATGAAGGCGGCTGGCTGACCTACAAGGTCGCTCGCGGCCTGGGAATGCTCCAGCTCGAAAACCAGGCTAGGATCTGACACGGACCGACGGTGTCCAGTTTGGGCCCAACGTTCGGTCGCGGTGCGATGACCAACAGCTGGACTGACATCAAGAATGCTGATGTCATCTGGATTATGGGTGGAAATGCTGCGGAGGCCCACCCCTGCGGATTCAAATGGGTAACTGAGGCGAAGCACCATCGCGGTGCCAAGCTGATGGTGGTCGACCCACGGTTCACGCGGTCGGCTGCTGTTGCGGATCACTACGCACCCATTCGGGCCGGAAGCGATATCGCCTTCTTGTCCGGCGTGGTGAACTATCTTCTCACCAACAACAAGATCCATACCGAGTACGTACGCCACTACACGAACGCGTCCTATCTCGTCCGGGAAGGATACGCCTTCAACGAAGGCCTGTTCTCCGGCTACGACGAGGACAAGCGGGCGTACGACCGCAGCACGTGGGAATACGAGATCGGTCCGGACGGCTATGCCGTGCGCGACATGACGCTCCAGCATCCTCGCTGCGTTTTCCAGCTGATGAAGCAGCACTTCGCGCCATATACGCCCGAAGTGGTGTCGCGCATCTCTGGAACGCCACAGGATAAGTTCCTGCGCGTTTGCGAATGGGTGGCGTCGACCGCCAATGGCGAGCGGTCCATGACCATCATGTACGCGCTCGGCTGGACGCAGCATTCGCACGGTGCTCAGAACATCCGCACCGCCGCGATGATTCAGCTGCTGTGCGGCAACATCGGCATCCCGGGCGGAGGTGTGAACGCACTGCGCGGCCACTCCAACGTCCAGGGCATCACCGACGTTGGCACACTGACGGCAGCCATCCCCGGCTACCTGGCCTTGCCGACGGAGAACGAGCCCACGCTCGAGTCGCATCTGGCCAAGCGCAAGTTCACACCCTTGCAGCCGAACCAGACGAGCTATTGGCAGAACTATCCGAAGTTCTTCGTCAGCTTCCTGAAGTCGTTCTACGGTAACAAGGCGACACCAGCGAACAGCTTCGGGTATGACTGGCTGCCGAAACTGGACGTGGCCTACGACTGCTTGCGCATGTTCGAGACCATGTTCCAGGGCAAGACCAACGGCCTGATCTGCCAGGGCTTCAACCCGGTGATGGCAATCGCTCACCAGAAAAAGAGCACCGCTGGGCTATCGAAGCTGAAATTCCTGGTCAGCATGGATCCCATCGAAACGGACACGGCGCGGTTCTGGGAGAACCACGGCGAGGCCAACGACGTGGACCCCTCGAAGATCCAGACCGAAGTGTTCATGCTTCCGGTCACGACGTTCGCCGAGGAGGAGGGAAGCCTTACCAACTCCAGCCGCTGCATCCAGTGGAAGTGGCGGGCGGCGGATCCGAGCTACGAGGCAAAGCCGGACATAGCCATCCTGGCCGACCTGTTCATGCGGATTCGCAAGCTCTATGAACAGGAGGGTGGCAAAGGCGCCGAGCCTCTTCTGAACATCGCTTGGGATTACGCCAACCCGCTCGAGCCGACCGCTGACGAGCTGCTCAAAGAGCTCAACGGCAAGGCTCTGGCGGACATCAGAGACGCGGAAGGCAACATCATCCGCAGGGCAGGCGAGCAACTCGCCAGCTTCGGCGAGATGCGGGACGACGGGTCGACCGACGGCTCCATGTGGATCTACACAGGAGTCTACGGTCCCAACGGGAACAACTCTCAACGCCGGGATAACAGCGATCCTTCGGGGTTGGGCGTCTACCCGAATTGGGGCTTCAGCTGGCCTGCCAATCGCCGCATCCAGTACAACCGCGCTTCAGCGGACCCCCAAGGGAGACCTTGGAGCGAGGCGAAGAAGTATATGTACTGGGACGGCAGTCGTTGGACCGGTCCGGACGTCCCGGACTATGTGCCGACGATCCCGCCGGAGCGGGCGACGGGTCCGTTCATCATGAACCCCGAAGGCGTTTCCCGCCTGTGGGTTCGTGGACTGATGGCCGACGGTCCGTTCCCGGTGCACTACGAGCCTTTCGAGTCTCCGGTCGAAAATCCCTTGTTCCCCAAGATCAAGGGGAATCCGGCGGCGCGGGTGTTCGCGACCGATTTGGACGTCTTCGGCGATCCGAAGGAGTTCCCGATTGTCGCGACGACCTATCGGCTCACGGAGCACTTCCACTACTGGACGAAGATGGTCCACATGAACGCGGTCATGCAGCCCGAGTTCTTCGTGGAAATGTCGGAGGAGCTTGCGAGAGAGAAAGGCATCAAAAAAGGAGACATGGTCAGAGTCTGGTCCAACCGCGGCTCGGTCAAAGGCAAGGCCGTCGTGACCAAGCGGCTCAAGCCGCTGACGATCAACGGCAAGGTCGTGCACTCGGTTGGATTGCCACTGAACTTCGGCTTTATCGGCGAGACCAAAAAGGTCGCTCCGATCAACTCGCTGACGCCGCCTGTCGGCGACGCCAACGCACAGACACCGGAGTTCAAGGCGTTCCTTGTTGATATCGAGCCCGTCCGCGGGCCGGTGGCATAGGGAGGTCGAGAGCCATGTATCCTCCAATCGCAAATCCCACCACCGAGCCAACTCCCCCGAAATTCGGGGAGAACGACCTGATACGGCGGTCGGCGTCCACAGTGACGCCGCCAGCCCAGCGCCAGACCGAGGTGGCCAAGCTGGTCGATGTTTCAAAATGCATCGGCTGCAAGGCCTGCCAGACGGCGTGCCTCGAGTGGAACGAGCTCGAGGAAGAGGTCGGTGTGAATGTGGGGGTTTACGACAATCCCCACGACCTCACAGCGAACACTTGGACGCTGATGCGGTACACCGAGTGGGAGAACCCGGAAACCAATAATCTCGAGTGGCTCATCCGCAAGGATGGCTGCATGCATTGCGAGGATCCGGGTTGTCTCAAGGCCTGCCCGTCGCCTGGCGCGATCGTGCAGTACTCGAATGGGATCGTCGATTTCATTCAGGAGAACTGCATTGGCTGCGGCTATTGCATAAAGGGTTGCCCCTTCAACATCCCGCGCATTTCACCGGTCGACAACAAGGCCTACAAATGCACGCTCTGTTCGGATCGCGTTGCGGTGGGGCAGGGTCCTGCATGCCAGAAGGCTTGCCCGACTCAGGCGATCGTATTCGGCCCGAAGGATGAAATGAAGAAGTGGGCCGATGAGCGGATCAAGGACCTGAAATCGCGCGGGTTCGAGAATGCAGGCCTTTATGATCCGCCTGGAGTTGGCGGTACCCACGTGATGTACGTCCTGCAACACGCGGATAAGCCGGAGCTCTATGCGGGATTGCCCAACAACCCGAAGATCAGCCCGGTTGTCGAGGCGTGGAAGGGCTTGAGCAAGTATGCCGGAATGGCCGTTCTCGGCCTGACGGCGGCTGCAGGCTTCGTCCACTACATTCTGCAGGGCCCGAATCGCGTAACCGACGAGGACGAGCAGAACGCGGACAGGCTTGCTGGAGGAAATTCACAATGAGTCAGGCAAAAACTTCGGCGCACCTTCGGGTGCGCCGTTACTCCGGAAGTGCCCGCATCAATCACTGGATCGTGGCGATCTGCTTCGTCCTGCTGATGCTGAGCGGGCTTTCGCTGTTCCATCCATCATTCTATCCGCTGAGCGCCCTGTTCGGCGGGTTGCAAATCGCGCGAGAGATTCATCCGTGGATCGGACTAGTGCTGGTCGTGGCCTTCCTGGGGCTGTTCATCCGCTTTTTCCCCCAGAACTTGCCTGAGACGACCGATTTCGTCTGGCTCGCACGTCTCCGCCACGTGCTGACGGCCAACGATAAATTTCTGCCGGAGGTCGGCAAATATAATGCTGGGCAGAAGTTTGTCTTCTGGTCGCAGTTCGTGCTCATCGGCGTCATGCTGGTGACCGGCATCGGGCTCTGGAGTGAGGGGCGCGCCTACGTCGAGGAGCTTTTCGGCTTTACGACGACCATCGAGCAACAGCGGTGGGCGGCACTGCTTCATTCGTCGGCGGCCGTTCTCGCCATCTCCGTCTGGATCGTGCACGTCTACGCGGCGATCTGGGTGCGCGGCACCATCAGCGGCATGACGCGTGGCACGGTGACCGGCGGCTGGGGTTGGCGCCATCACCGCAAGTGGCTGCGCAAGGAAGTTGAAAGTGGCGGGGCCAAAAAGGTTGCCTAGCCAAAGTTGGCGGGCAGTTACCAGCCTCTCGTAGAACTCATCCTCGGTTCGGGGTGCTTATGACCGAAACTGGCTCAGCCAAATTGCATAGCGTCAACATCGGGGAGGAGGCGAAGCCGCCGGCCGCGGTCCTCCCCTATCCCGCCTCTCTCTTCCTCAACCGGTCGAAGCGGCTCCTCGCACTTGCTCCAGGGCACCAACTCGAACCCTATCTGCGTTTTCTTTCTGTCGTAACGCATGCCCAGCACGACATCCAGGCGGCACTTCCCGACGCTTCAGTTCCACCGCCCGAACAGATCGCGCAGGCTATCGAGCATGGGATGCCGCCTATCTCGCGCTTCACGCTCAAGCCTGACGATGTGAGTCAGACGACAGTCGATCACCTTCTAGAAAATCTCGCGCAGAGACAGCTATCGGCCGAGGCTGCGGCTGCGGTACAAACTTGGCGGAGCATGACCGGCGAGCAGCGTCGAGCCGCCATGGCGGATGCATTCAGCGAGGCGGATTCGCAGGACAGCATCGCTTTTCGCGCCCTCGTTCTGGCCGGACTCCAAGTGCACTTCACGCGCATGGCGGCGAAGCTCGATGCGGCCAGTTTGAAGCCTATCGCGGATGGCGCTTGTCCGGCGTGCGGAAGCCCGCCGGTGGCGAGCTCCGTGGTCAACTGGCCGGGTGCAACCAACACGCGCTTCTGCACGTGCTCGCTGTGCGCGACGATGTGGTACGTCGTGCGGGTCAAATGCCTGCTGTGCAGCTCGACCGAAAGCATCAGCTACCGCCTGATCGACGGCTATCCGGATACGATCAAGGCCGAAACCTGCGACAAATGCCACGGATACGTGAAGATCTTCTATCAGGTCAAAGATCCTGTTTTGGAGGCGCTGGCTGACGATGTCGCCTCCCTCGGCCTCGATATGCTGCTTACCAAAGAGGGTTGGAAGCGGGGTGGCCACAATCCGTTTCTGATCGGCTACTGAGATCATGCGGGCCTGTCCGGGATCGCTGCTTGAGCGTAGGCCATGAACCAGGCGCTCCCCATATCGCCGACGCGTCTTCCGTCAGTCGAACGGGTGCTGCGGACAGATGTGGGTGCGGCCGCGATCGCACGTTTCGGACATGAAGCGACTGTCGACGCCGTACGTCGCGTTCTTGATCAGGTTCGTCAGGCCAGGGGCTCAGCCATCATCGCCCTGCCGGACAAACGAGCCGTTGCGGCCGAGGCATTGGAGCTGCTTGAGCGTGAACATGCTCCGAGCGTTCGCCGCGTATTCAATCTTTCAGGAATCGTACTGCACACAAATCTCGGGCGAGCAGTCCTCCCCGAAGCTGCGATCGAAGCCGCGATCATGGCTATGCGGCAGCCGGTTGCGCTCGAGTTCGACGTCGGCAGCGGCAAACGCGGCGAGCGCGATGATCACGTGCGCGGGCTCATCTGCGAGCTGACCGGCGCAGAAGATGCCGCGATCGTCAACAACAACGCCGGCGCCGTTCTTCTGGTGCTCAACACACTTGCCGCAGGCAATGACGCGATCGTCTCGCGCGGCGAGTTGATCGAGATCGGCGGCTCGTTCCGTCTTCCGGACATCATGGCACGCGCTGGGGCGCGTCTCGTCGAGGTTGGGACGACCAACCGAACACATCTGCGCGATTATGAGCAGGCCATCGGCCAACATACCGGTCTGATCCTCAAAGCGCATACGTCGAATTACCTGATCCAGGGGTTCACCAAGGCTGTTCCGGCGTCGGAGCTCGCCGCTCTGGCTCGGCGGCACAATCTTCCGTTCGTCAATGATCTAGGATCAGGTGCGCTCGTCGATCTCAGTCGTTACGGCCTCAGGCCCGAGCCAACCGTGCGGGAAACCCTCTCCGAGGGCGCGGATCTCGTCACTTTCTCCGGTGATAAGCTGCTCGGCGGTCCGCAAGCGGGTATTATCGCCGGCCGCAAGGATTTGCTCGAGCGCGTCCGCAAGAACCCGATGAAGCGGGCACTACGGATCGACAAAATTCGTTTGGCGGCCTTGGAGGCTGTTCTCAAGCTCTACCGCGATCCCGGCCGCCTCCATGAAACATTGCCGACCCTCAAGTCTTTCGTTCGGCCCCAAAAGGATATCGAGGTCGCGGCAACGCGGCTGCTCGGCCCGATCTCTGCGGCCGTTGGATCGACATACGATGTCGGCATCATCGAATGCAGCAGCCAGATCGGCTCCGGCGCGCTTCCTCTGGAAACCCTGCCGAGCGCAGGGATTGCGATGACTCCAGCCGACCGCAAAGGTGCAGGGACCCGCCTCGAGGCGCTTGCCGCAGCTTTTCGGGCCCTGCCCATCCCAGTGATCGGACATATCAGAAAGGGTGCTTTCGTAATCGATATCCGCTGTCTGGAGGATGAGGCCGCTTTCCTTGCGCAGCTTGATCAGCTGAAGAACAGCATCGGCAAGGGAGTACGCTGCGATGCTGCAGGCTGACTCTCGGCGAGATGAGCGAGATGAGACGGACAGGCGCGCTGAGCGTATGGCCCACGCCGCCGAGGCGGCAGCTCGCGGCGATTACGCCACAGCGCAAGGCATCTGGATGGTCTATGCGCAAGCTGGCTATGCCAGGGCTCAAGCCGAAATGGGGCAATGCTTCCTGCACGGCTGGGGCGTCGAACGCGATCCCGATCTGGCCTGCTTTTGGCTCACTCTAGCGGCGAACGCCGGCGATCCTGTCAGTCAGAGCTTGCTCGGGGATTTCTATTTCAACAGCGAGGCGGGCCGGCCGCAGCCTGCGATTGCCGAAAAATGGTACGTCCGCGCGGCGAAGCAGGGCGACCCGCACGCGCAGGACATGCTGTCCCGGATCCTGATGGAAGGCCGCCACCGTAAGCCGGATTACAAGCAGGCGCACGAATGGGCGTTGAAGGCCGCCGAGCAAGGCGTTGCGGCCGCCATGACACGCCTGGGCCTTCTCTATAACCAGGCGTTGGGCGTCGAGCGCGATCCGAAAAGCGCCGCCGAATGGTGGCGAAAAGCGGCGATCAACGGCGATGCCGATGGGCAGGCTATGCTCGGCGCGGCCTATCACTTAGGCGCTGGTATCGAGCGAGACCGCGTTGCGGCGCTGGCTTGGCTGACACGGGCGCGCCGTGCACGCAGCAAGCTTGCGGACCCGTACTATCCAGTTGTGCGCCAGAGCTGCAGCCCCGATGAGCGGCGTGAGGCAGAGCGTCTTGCGAGCTTACCCCTCGGCGTTGAGGCAAGATCATGATCGTCGGCACCGCTGGACATATTGATCATGGGAAGTCGTCCCTCGTGATGCGGCTGACCGGTGTCGATCCCAGCCGCCTGAAGGAGGAAAAGGCTCGCGGCATCACGATCGATCTGGGGTTCGCCTATTGGCCTCGGCCGGGCGGCGAGATCATCGGTTTCGTTGACGTCCCGGGGCACGAGCGTCTCGTGCACAACATGCTCGCCGGAGCCACGGGCATCGATTTCGTGCTTCTCGTCATAGCGGCCGATGACGGAGTGATGCCGCAAACGCGCGAGCACTTGGCGATTATGGATCTCCTCGGGCTCGAGCATGGCCTCGTCGCCCTCAACAAATGCGACCTCGTCAACGCGGAACGACTGGCTGCCGTCACCCGAGATGTCGAGAACGTTCTAGCGGGAACGGCGCTTGAGGGTTGCGAAATCCTGCCTGTTTCCGCCGAGACCGGTGCAGGCGTGGATGTGCTTGCCGCGCGCCTCGATGCGGCGCTTGGTCGAGTCGCATCACGTCCCAAGTCGGGACGGTTCCGGCTTGCAATCGACCGTTCGTTCACGCTGGCCGGGCTCGGCACGGCGGTCACTGGAACTGTGCTTTCAGGCACCGTGCACATCGACGATCGCGTGGTCGTGAGCCCTTCGGGCATCGAAGCGCGTGTGCGCTCGATTCACGCCCAAAACAAGCCGGTTGAGCGCGGCGAAGCCGGTCAAAGGTGTGCGCTGGTTCTGAGCGGGCCCCGCGTGAGCAAGGAGACCGTGAACCGCGCGGATGTGGTCCTGGATCCCACCCTGCACGCACCAACTGCGCGTATCGACGCTACCCTCCGTGTGCTGCCGTCTGAGGCGAAGCCGATTACACAGTGGTTCCCCGTGAAGCTGCATCACGCCGCAGCCGAAGCGCCCGGCAGGCTGGTTTTGCTCCGCGATGAGCCAATCGCGCCAGGAGAAACTGCTTTCGTGCAGCTCGTGTTGGAACGCCCAATTGCGGCCGCGGCGGGCGACCGTTTCGTCATTCGTGATACGACTTCGAGTCGCACACTCGGCGGCGGCGTCCTCGTCGATCTCCGCGCGCCTGAGCGGCGCCGGCGAACGCCGGAACGGCGCGCAACCCTGACAGGTCTCGCCGAAAAAGAGCCTGCCGCGGCGCTCCGGCGCGTGTTGGCGGTGCCGGGAAGCTGGATCGATCTTGACGCATTCTTCCGCGACCGGGCGATGGGCGAGGCTGAAGCTGCTGCAGTCATTACGGAGCTGTCTCTCGTTACCCTCCCGTTTGGGAGCAGCCGTGCCGCAATGCTACCGGACAGCTGGGAGCGCTTGAGAGTGCGCATTGGCGAGACGCTCGATGACTTCCACGCCAAGCATCCCGACCGGCCCGGTATTGGGCTCGAGCAGCTGCGTTTGGCGGGAGACAAACCACCGCTTCCGGCTCCGCTCTTTACGTCGGCATTGAGAAAGCTCATCGAAGCGGGAGAGGTTTCGCTCGATCGCACGTGGGTACGCCGCCCCGGCCATGAGGTGAGATTTTCGCCGGAAGAGGAGGAAATCTGGGAAAACATAAAACCCCTCTTGGCGCAGGAGCCTTACCGTCCGCCACGCGTCCGCGACATCGCCAACGACCTGTGCATCCCGGAAGCTTTCGTCCGTCGGCTGATGCATATGGCAGCACGGCGCGGTGATGTGGACGAGATTGCACACGACCACTTTTTCCTGCGTCAGACCGTTCAAAAGATGGCCGAGATCGCGATCGACGTGGCAGCCCAATCACCGACCGGCAAATTCACCGCTGCCGATTTCCGCGATCGCTTGAACAACGGCCGCAAGGTGGCTATTCAAATTCTGGAATTCTTCGATCGGCATGGATTAACGATCCGCCGTCAGGATCTGCGCCGCATCAACCCGGCGCGCATCGAGTTCTTTGCGCCGAAGGCGCAATTCCCCGATGGAGGAGTCCCGCTCCCGGTGGGGCGACCGGACTTCAAATCCGGGTGGGGCCGTCAGACGGTCTCAGGTGGGTTCGACTCCCATCCTCCTCCGCCAACAACCAGTGAGATGTCACGATGATCCCACCTGTTCAAGCCTTCCTGGCTGAATTGGAAAGCGCCGCAATCTCAGCGAACCAAGCCGAAGGCGAGCTTCGCAAACGAATGGCAGAAGAGATCACACGTCTCGAGCGCCAGCGCGCTTTTGCTTTTCGCCGGCTCAATTTGATGCGCGAGGTGGCCAAAGCCATCGCCTCCGCCGAGAATGAGGAATCGGCCATTGCCTGCGGACTTGCAGTGGTGCGTACCGAGCTCGGCTGGGAAACAGAAAGCGAATCACGCACCGAGACGCTGAACCACTTCGCACCGATCGTTCGCGCCGCCTTTGAAGGGCTTTGTCCGCCTGAGACGGGCGAGGCCACAGGCAATGTCGCCGAGGCACTTGCCGGTTTCGAGGATTGGTACGAATCCGCACATGGGAAACCGTTCTGGGTGCTCTTTGATCAGTACGTCCCGGAATTGCCTCTCGTCGAGCGGTGTTAATCGGCCATGCCGCGCGGTATCAAACGGAAATGGGGTGGCAATAACGCCAGCGGATTGTGCGCGATCGTCCTGAAGAAATGAAAAAGAAACTGCTCATCGTTCTCGTCAACACGGACCCGCGCAATCCGGAGGAGCTGGCCGCGCCGTTTTACCACGCGGCAGTGGCTGCAGCGATGGATATCGAGGTCGATGTCGTGTGCGCGGCGACGGCCGGCAAGCTTATGCGGAAAGGCGTTGCCGAGGCGATCCGCGTCAAGCCAACGCATGACAAGACCGTCTACGACTGGATTTGCGACGCACACAGAACAGGGGCTCGGTTCTGGGCATGCCCGGCCAATCTTGATCTCTTCGATATGACCGAGCAGGATCTCATTCCGGAATGCAAGGGTCTGATGGGCGCAGCTACCATGCTTGAGAACATGATGTCTGAGGATTGCCGCGTCCTGAGCTACTGAGGCGGCCGATGGTGCTGATCAACGGCAAGGAATATCCGGAGCATTTCTACTACGATCTCGACGATCAGATCTGGTACGAGCCACTCGAAGATGGGACCGTTCGTGTCGGCTTCACGCCTGCCGCAATGGATTTGGCAGGCGAAATTTTCGTTTTTACGCCTAAGCGCAATGGTTACCGATTCGAGGCGCAAAGATCATTTGCCATTATAGAGGGTGGCAAATGGGTGGGCGCCGCGCATGCCGCTTTCGCTGGCGTCATCGTGAACGCCAACTCCGAGCTGCAACGCCGTCCCGCGTTGCTCAATGAGGACCCCTTCGGCGCAGGCTGGATGCTGACCATGCGGCCTGAGGACGAAAATTGGCGCGATCGCCTCCTCACCGGGCCAGAGATCGGTCCGGCCTTCTCGGCATGGATTGCCGGAAGCCGACACACCTAACCATAGCGGGCGTGCGGCGGCGAAATCGCCAAGTTGGCCGGAACGAATTCGCAAACCGGACATCGAACCGGCCCGCGGATCTACGAAGAGAGCTGGAAAGGCCTGGGGACATCAGCTGGCTGGGGGACGAGGATTCGAACCTCGACTAACGGAGTCAGAGTCCGCTGTTCTACCATTAAACTATCCCCCAGCACGGGGCTCGCCTTGGCAGGTCGCCATGGGCCGAGGAGATGGCCCTATATCAGCTTGTCTTTGGAACTGCAAGGCAGGTGCGCGCACTTGGCAACGGCGCGGCCAGACAAGCGCTTCAGGGGCGGAATGGACCGTTCGCCGTCCCGCCACCCTGGAAGCCGAAACCGACTTCAGCCCAGCATGTTTGTGTCGCCACACACCGAGATCGCCTGGCCCGAGATCGTACGGCCGCGAGGGCTTGCCGTGAAGACGACCATGTCGGCGAGCTGCTGTGGGGTGACGTACTCCTTCAGCGAGGCGTACTGCATCATGTGCTCCTCCTGCTCCTTGAAGGAGACGCCGCGCTGCTGGGCCTTGGCCTCGATGACCCGCCGGATGCGGTCGCCCGCGACGAGGCCGGGCAGCAGGGCGTTGGCGCGGATGCCGAAGGGGCCGAGCTCCATGGCGATCGTCTTCGTGAAGCCGACCACGCCCCACTTCGCCGCAGCGTAAGCCGAGCGCAGCGGAAAGCCATGCTTTCCGGCCTGCGAGGAGAGGTTCATGATGCTGGCGTTCTTGCTCTGCTTCAGGTGAGGCACCGCCAGCCGGACGCAGTTGAACTGTCCCGTGATGTCCACTGCGAGGCAGCGGTCCCAGTCCTCCGGGTTGATCTCCTCGACCCGGCCGGTCGGGCCTGCGATCCCGGCATTGTTGACGAGGCAGTCGAGGCCGCCGAGCTGCTCGAGGGCTTCCTTGAACATGGCTGCCACCTGGTCACGGTCAGCGACATCGCACACGCTCCAGGTCAGCTTCGGGTCCGTCTTGGCCAGGGCCTCGAGCGCCGCCTTGTCGATATCGCACACGTGCACCCTGGCCCCCTCCCGCACGAATGCGCGGGCAATCTCGAGACCAATACCTGCGGCTCCGGCGGTAACCAGTACGCGCAGACCTTCGATCTGCATATCCATGATGCTCTCTCCCGGCTCTGATGTTATCAGGTTTCCATTATCCCATGCCGCAACTCGCTTAAAGCGATTGGGACCGAGAGAAGCGGACACGAAACAACGGGAGGAGAATGGCATGCCGAAGGTGGCCATAATCGGGGCAGGGCTGATCGGCCGCGCCTGGTCGATGGTATTCGCACGCGCCGGCTGGGACGTGACAGTGTGGGACGGGGTCGCGGGCGTCGCGGAGAATGCGCTGAGCCTGATCGAGCAGGGTCTCCAGGACCTGAGGCGGCACGAGCTGATCGATGATCCCGAGGCGGCCTTAGCCCGCGTCAGCGCAGCCGGCGATCTCGAAAATGCCGTCACCGGGGCTGATCTCGTCCAGGAGAGCACGCCTGAAACGCTGGAGATGAAGCGGGAGATTTTCGCCAGGCTCGATTCTGCGGCCCCGCCTGAGGCTATTCTCGCATCCTCGACGTCCTCGCTCGTCACTTCGCTTTATACGGAGGATCTTGCCGGCCGGAGCCGTTGCCTCGTGGCCCATCCCGTCAATCCGCCGCATCTCGTGCCGATCGTCGAGCTATGCGGTGCTCCGTGGACGTCGCCTGAGGTGATGCAACGCGCACGAGAGATCTATCGCTCGGTCGGTCAGGTGCCGATTCATGTCAAGCGCGAGGTGGATGGCTTTGTGCTGAACCGGCTGCAGACGGCTCTCCTCGCCGAATCGTTCCGGCTGGTGGAGGAGGGCGTCGTCACCCCGCAGGACCTTGATGAAACGATTCGAAACGGACTGGGCCTGCGCTGGGCCTTCATGGGCCCGTTCGAGACGATCGAGCTCAATGCTCCCGGCGGCATTCCCGACTATTGCCGGCGTTACAGCCCATTTTTCCGCCGCCTCGCCGCCGATCAGCCGAAAGCGTCCGTGTGGGATGATGACAAGACGGCTGAGGCCGCTGCGGCTTGGGGACCGATCCCCGATCCGCAGAAGCACGCCGCCAAGACGCGGTGGCGCGACGAACAGCTTGCCGCACTCGCGGCTCACAAACGCAGAATGAAACCCTTCACTGACTGAGGAGGCCGGAACCATGAGCAAATCCCGCAAGGTCATCATCACGTGCGCCGTAACCGGCTCGATCCACACGCCGTCCATGTCGCCGCATCTGCCGATCACGCCGGAGGAGATCGCAGATGCCGCCGTTGGCGCGGCCGAGGCGGGCGCCGCTATCGTTCACCTGCACGCACGGGACCCGCAGACGGGCAAGCCCGACCAGAGTGTCGAGGCGTTCGCGCCGTTCCTGAAGGTGATCAAGCAGCGTTCGGGGTGTGTGGTGAACATCACCACCGGCGGCGCCATGACCATGACGGTCGAGGAGCGGGTCCGGCCTGCAGCGACTTTCAAGCCGGAGATCGCATCGCTCAACATGGGCACGATGAATTTCGGCCTCTATCCGATGCTGGCGCGAACGAAAGAGTTCAAGTTCGACTGGGAGCAGCCCTATCTGGAGGGCTCACGCAGCGGATTTTTCAAGAACACGTTCTCGGACATCGAGTACATCCTGAAGACCTGCGCCGGAAACGGCACGCGGTTTGAGATCGAATGCTACGACATCGGCCACCTTTACACGCTGGCCCATATGGTCGACCGCAAGATCGTTGAGCCGCCGCTGTTCGTTCAGAGCGTCTTCGGCATTCTCGGGGGAATCGGCCCGCATCCCGAGGATGTCGCGCACATGAAGCGCACGGCCGATCGGCTGTTCGGCAAGGACTACCAGTGGAGTGTTCTGGGCGCTGGGCGCAATCAGCTCCCGATCGCAGCCATGGCGGCATCGATGGGTGGGAATGTGCGCGTCGGCCTCGAGGATTCGCTGTGGGCTGGCCCCGGCAAGCTGGCCGAAAGCAACGCCCAGCAGGTGCAACTCGCACGTCAGATCATCGAGGGGCTGGGGCTCGAAATCGCCACCCCGGACGATGCGCGCGAGATGCTGCAGCTCAAAGGCGGAGATCAGGTGGCGTTCTAGCCTGGTATCCAAGCTGGAGATGCCCGCCCCCTCTCCCGTGTGTGGCGAGAGGGCGGGACTGCTTCATCTGACCGTTCTATAAAGCAGTACGAATAAGCGTCAGCTCGCCTTCTGCCGGTTCTTTTCGAGCCAGCCGTCGACCAGCTTCACGGTGCGGTCTAGCGCTTCGGACTTCATGCCTTTCTGGGCGGCGATGATTTGCACGAGGCGGTCGACGCGCTCGATGTTCGGCGCACCGGCAGCAAGCGCACGGGCCGCGGACGAAGGACTCCCGAGGGACAGGGCGGCGTTGGCGTATTTCTCGAAAGGCACCATGTCCTTCTCGTCCGCGCCGAGCTTGACGCACAGCTCCACGACCCAGTTATAAACCGCCCGCGACTCATCGAGGTTGGAGTGAACGGCCTCCTTGATCGGCCGCACAGAATCCTCCAGCACACAACGATAGTTGCCGGCGATCAGCATGGCCCACTTCGCGAGCGGCACAAAAACGGAGTTGTGCACCTTGAGCTTTACCGGCAGCTCGATCTTGCTGCCGTCCACCTCGAATCGCGCCGCTTCGATGTCGGATTCGAGCTGGCGCAGAATGGCCGTATGCTCATCCCTTTCAAAGCGTGCGGCCTTGAAGTTGGTCGGCAGGCGCACCTGCAGGACGTTGACCTTCTCCTCCGGCGGACGGAAGGCCTGCGGGTCCGGGCTGCACAGGGTCATGAGCGCAGGGTCGAGGCTGTCCCAGACCGACGGATCGGTGAACGCGGTACGGCAGGCTTCCACGTCGAGCCCTGGGATGCGCTTCAGATAGGTGAGCGGCGGCATGTTCATGATGGACATGCAGGGCACACCGGCCTTCGCGATCCGATCGAGCAGGTCGCGCACGCCTTGGGCTCGAAACTGCGGCTCCTGCATCGCGAGCGCCACCAGATCGTAATCGCCCGGATTGATCGAGTCGGGCCCGTCGGCAGAGAGCTTGCCCGGAAGGTCGCGCGACCTGACCTCGACCAAGCCGTCGCGCCCCTTGACGGGCATGCGCACGACGGCGCCCTCGGCATTGAACAGCTCGACCTCGTTGGGAAGGCAGACCAGCTTCGCGTTATGGCCAGCGAGCAGCAGCTTCGTTGCCAGCAACGACCCGTAGGAGGCTCCGAGGATCAGAATATCGTATGTCTTGCCCATGTGACGGCGCTCTTTCCGCTCCCTATGCGAGGATGACTCCGGTGCGGCAGCCCGCCCGGTCCGCCGAACATGCTAAAGAGTCAGGGCTCGTGAGGCAATCACCAGTCCATTTTTGGGCCTGTTCGGCGTCGGCCGGCATCACGAGCGCCAACCCGTGAGCCTACGATCGCTCGGCAAGCGCATACCAGCTCATCGGCATCGGCGCAGGTTCCCCTCTCGACGGTGGGGAGGTTGCGCCTTACGGTTGCGCCTTCCTGCAGACTTCGTCGTCCGCCGGGCACATCTTCAGCTGTTCTTTGCGGGCTCCGACGCGGCAATGCCTGTTCTTCTCGTCATCGCGCTCGGCTGCTTTTCCGGAGCGCTGTCGATGCGCGCAATCGACCCTGTGGTGCCGGAGATTGCCCGCGATCTTGACACGACGGCTGCAACCGTTGCGATGCTGGCGTCGGCGTTCGCGTTTCCCTATGCCCTCGGCCAGCCTTTGCTCGGGCCGTTGTCAGACGCGCTGGGCAAGGCACGGATCATCAAGGTCTGCCTCGCCGTTCTGGCGGCCACCCTTTTCGCCTCGGCCATGGCGACCTCCATCGAGGCGCTCTTCGTAGCGCGTGTGCTTTCCGGTATTGCGGCCGGCGGCATCATCCCCGTCGGGATGGCAATGGTCGGGGATCGTTTCTCCATCGCCGAGCGGCAGGTCGCAATCTCTCGCATCATCCTGGCGGCCGTCGCCGGCCAGCTCACGAGCTCCATCGGCGCTGGATTTCTCGCCTCGTTCTTCGGCTGGCGATTCGTTCTGGCGTTCACCGGCGCCGTGGCCGCGGCGGTGTTGATCGCGAGCATCATCAGTCTCGCTCCGCGGCCGAAGGCGGAACGGCAGCAGTTCACAATGGCGGGATTGAAGGCTGGCTATAAGGCGATCTTCTCGAACCCGCGGGCCGCAATCTGCTACGGAGCTGTCGCGATCGAAGGCATAGTCGTCTACGGAATGTCCCCGTACGTCGCCACGCTGTTCGAGGCGCAAGGCATCGGTGGCATGCGCGAGGCGGGCGTGGTGATCGCCGGCATCGGCATTGGCGGGGTTGTCTATGCGGCGCTCGTCCGCGTGCTTTTGAAGCGCCTCGGAGGACCGTTCAATGTCATGCGAGGCGGTGCAATAGCTGCTGCGCTCGGGTTCAGCACGATTGCGCTGCAGCCGGCCTGGCCCGTTCAACTCATAGGCTTCATGCTGGTCGGGCTCGGATTCTTCATGATCCACAACGCGCTGCAGGTGCAGGCGACGGAGCTGGCGCCGGAAGCCCGCGGCTCCGCCGTCGCGCTGCACGCATTCTTCTTCTTTCTGGGACAGGCGGCGGGGCCCGTCTGCTATGGCCTGGGGTTTGCCTCGATCGGAGTTTGGGCCACCATCATGGTCAGCGCGGCGACGATGCTGATACTCGGCTTCCTGTCTGCGATGGGGCTCGAGCGGCTCGCCGCGCGGCCGTGATCAGCTGCCTCTCCGGCAGGCGGACCCACCGGAGAGCGTGGTCATTCGGCTGTGGCCGTAATGGGGGGCCCGTCAACCTCTTTCTCGATGACGACTGGCGGACTGAAAAAGTCATGGGCCGTGATCTGGGTAAGCGGCTCGCGCTTGATCAAATCAGGCTTCTCGTACGCTCTCATCGGGCGGCGACCTCCTCTCTCGTATCGAGGGAGGCCAGATTAGTTGAACAATGTTCGGGAGAACATTCAAGTTTTCGCAACCTGTGGATGCATGAAGCCGAAGCGCCACCGTATCAGCCCCGACCTCCTTCGGATGGGTTCGAGCTGGGCCGCCATCGCCCCATCGGCTCTATTTCCGCTCCTGCGCACGGCGCAGCGCGGCGGCAAGCGCGCTTTCGCCTGGAGCGTCGGGGGATCGTTGCGGGGCGCGGTTGCGCGCGCGGTGTGGCACGCTCGACGAGCGAGCGTTGTCGCGCGTGGATCGATCGATCGCGCCCGATTTCATGGTGAGCGCGATGCGCTTGCGCTCGACATCCACATCCTTGACCCGCACCTTTACGACATCGCCGGCCTTCACCACCTCGCGCGGGTCCTTGACGAAGCGATCCGACAGCTCGGAGATGTGCACCAGCCCGTCCTGATGCACGCCGATATCGACGAAGGCGCCGAACGCAGCGACGTTGGTGACGACCCCTTCGAGCTGCATCCCGGGCTTCAGGTCCGAGATTTTCTCGACGCCCTCCCGGAAGGAGGCTGTCTTGAATTCGGGGCGCGGGTCGCGTCCTGGTTTCTCCAGCTCGGCCAGGATGTCTGTCACCGTAGGAATGCCGAACGTCTCATCTGCGAAGTCAGCGGGCTTCAGCGTCTTGAGCAGCGCCCGGTCACCGATGAGGGATTTCACAGGACGCCCAGTCCTCTCGGCGATCCTCTCGACCACGGGATAGGCTTCGGGATGGACTGCGGAAGCATCGAGCGGGTTCTTGCCGTTCATGATCCGCAGAAACCCCGCCGCCTGCTCGAAAACCTTCGGCCCCAGGCGCGGCACCTTTTTCAAGGCGCTTCGCGATTTGAAGGCACCGTTTTCATCGCGGAAGGCAACGATATTGGCAGCCAGCGTCCGGTTGAGGCCGGACACGCGCGCCAACAAGGGGACGGATGCCGTGTTGACGTCGACGCCGACGGAGTTGACGCAATCCTCGACCACGGCATCAAGAGAGCGGGCAAGCCCCGTCTGATCTACGTCGTGCTGATACTGACCAACGCCGATGGCCTTGGGCTCGATCTTGACCAGCTCGGCGAGAGGATCCTGCAGACGACGGGCAATCGAGACCGCGCCGCGCAGACTCACATCCAGGTCGGGGAATTCCTTGGCGGCCAGCTCGGAAGCCGAGTAGACCGAAGCCCCCGCCTCCGAAACCACCACTTTAGTGAGCTTCAGCTGGGGCATCTTGGCCATCAGATCGGCCACGAGCCTGTCCGTCTCGCGGCTTGCCGTACCATTGCCGATGCTGACGAGATCGACCTTATGCTTCATGCAGAGCGCCGCCAGCGTGGCAAGCGCGCCCTGCCAGTCACGTTGCGGCTCGTGCGGGTAGATGGTCGCCGTGTCGACGAGCTTGCCCGTCTGGTCCACCACCGCGACCTTGACTCCGGTGCGATAGCCAGGGTCGAGCCCCATGGTGACGCGCGGGCCGGCGGGCGCCGCAAGCAGCAGATCCTTGAGGTTCTTGGAGAAGACCGAGATCGCTTCGGTGTCGGCCCGCTCTTTGAGGCGTACCAGCAAGTCGACGCTGAGCGAAATGGCGAGCTTCGCCTTCCACGCCAGGCGGACCGTATCGGCGAGCCACCGGTCCGCCGGCCGGCCGCGATCGGCAATGCCGAAGGCGGCCCGGATCTTGAGCTCGGCTGGATGCGGCTTGTCGGCCTCGTGCGGGACGTCGAGATCGATGTCGAGAATGCCTTCGTTGCGGCCGCGGAGGATGGCGAGCGCCCGGTGGGAGGGCACGTCCTTGATGGGTTGGCTGAAGTCGAAATAGTCGGCGAACTTGGCCCCTTCCGTATCCTTGCCCTTGAGCACCTTCGAGGTGAGCACGCCTTCGGTCCACAGCCATTCGCGCAATGCGCCGACAAGCTTTGCATCCTCGCCGATCCGCTCGATGAGGATGTGGCGGGCTCCGTCGAGCGCCGCTTTGGTGTCCGCCACTCCTTTTTCAGTATCGACGAACTTTGCGGCTTCGCTCTCCGGCACCAGTGTTGGGGTCTTGAGGAGAAGGTCGGCTAAAGGCTCCAGCCCAGCTTCCCGCGCGATCTGCGCCCGCGTCCGCCGCTTGGGCTTGTACGGCGCGTAAAGGTCCTCCAGCTCGACCTTGGTCTCGGCGGCGGCGATCGAGCGGGCGAGCTCGGGGGTCAGCTTGCCCTGGTCTTCGATGCTCTTGAGCACGGTTGCGCGGCGATCCTCCAGCTCGCGCAAGTAGCCCAGGCGTTCCTCCAGCTTCCTCAGCTGGGTGTCGTCGAGGCCGCCGGTCTTCTCCTTACGGTAGCGGGCGATGAACGGCACCGTCGCGCCCTCGCCGAGAAGCGCCACCGCGGCCGCGACCTGCGCCACGCCGACGCCGAGCTCTGCAGCGATGCGCTGGTTGATTTTGTCCATGAAGTCCTCGCGATGTCGCTCACGCAGAGCGCCGGTAAATGGCGCGATTCTCTTCCCCTGCGAAGCCGTGTGGATGGCCGGGCCGCCGGGTCGGGACGATCTATCGGGTTCATTTGGAGCAAGGATGGCCGAGCAGCCAACTCTTGGTCGGCCTTATGCCTTGTCGACCCGAGCCTTGCTGCTCCGCTCCTCCTGATAGAGCTTCAATCGCGCGGCCGCATTGCGCAGATGGCGTTCCGCAGCCGCCTTGGCCGCGTCGGGGTCGCCTGCGGCGATCGCCTCGTAGATTGCCTCATGCTCCTCCTGCACCTTGTAGGCCAGGCCTTCGTAGCGGGCGGTGTTGGTGCGCGCAGCGCGAATGAGGTTGCGCACGCGGCTCTCGAGAAAGGCGACCAGGGCAATGAAGAAGGGATTTCGGGTCGCCTCGACGATCGTGCGATGGAAGGCGACGTCCTCATCGACGCCGTTCAGCCCTTCATCGATGGCTCTGGCCATGGCGTTGAGCGCCCGCTTGATCGCCTCGAGCTCCTGCTGGCTCCTGCGGGCTGCGGCAAGGCCCGTGGCTGCACCTTCGATCGCGACCAGAAGCTCGATGATGTGGGCAAGCTCGCTCTGATCGGCGAGGTTCGGCTCGTCGATGCGGAATGATGGTCCGCTGCCATCTCCCCGGACGAACACGCCCCGCCCCTGGAATGACTCGAGCACGCCGTCGTACTTGAGTCTGGAGATCGCCTCCCGGACCACCGGCCGCGAGACGCCGAACATGCGGCAGAGCTGCTGCTCCGACGGCAGCTTGTCGCCGGGCTTCAGCGTGCCCTTCAGGATCTCGTTGCGCAGGAGCTTGGCAATTTCGTCCGGCAGGCCCGAAGGCCGGACGAGCGGGACGGAACCTGATCCTTCGAGGTCTATCGATTTCCTGTCCGCCATGATCGGCTGTCAACTCGTAATATAGAGTCCACCATTGATGTGTAGCGTCTCGCCGTTGATGAAGCTTGCCCAGTCGCTGCACAAAAAGGCGATGGCGCGCGCGACCTCCTCCGGCGTGCCCAGCCGCTTGAGCGGCGTCGCGGCGATCAGCTCGTCGCCTCGCGCGGCAAGCAGCGGCTGGACGAGTGGCGTGTCGATGAGCCCGGGCGATACCGCGTTGACACGGATGCGTGGGGCGAGCTCGAGCGCGAGGCTGCGCGAGAAGGTCAGAACCGCGCCCTTGGCCGCTGCGTAATGGCTATGCTGATAACTGCCGCGGTGGCCTGCCATCGAGGCGATGTTGACGATGGCCCCACCGTCGCGAAGCAGCGGTGCGATCGCGCGGCAGGTGTAGAAGACGCCGTCGAGATTGATGCCGATCGATTCGCGCCATTGCGCATCGCTCATGGTTGCGACGAGCTGATCGCGATAGAGCCCGGCGCCTGTCACCAGGAAGTCCGCTCCGCCGAAGCGCTCCTTGCACGCATCGGCAAGCCGCGCTGCATCCGCCGGCTCGCGCGCATCCTGGCGCAGCGTGACGATACGGTCGCCGGCTGGGTCGAGCGTTCTCGCAAATGCGGCAAGTCCCTCAGTTTCGATGTCGGTGAGAACGAGGCCGGCGCCGAGATCGAAGAAGGTTCTTGCCACGGCGCGCGGAATGGCTCCGTTCGCGCCCGTCAGGACCAGCACCTTGCCCGCGAAATCGAACATCCCATCCTCCATTGCCGCCGCCGGCATTTGCGGCAAGAGCGCCTTTCCTCGATGGCCTCGGGCGCGGCGGTGGTCTACCGTTCGGCGCCGACTTCCGGCGGCGAAGCGCTGTAGCCAAATCGCTGCCTGAGTCTATACGCAAGTAACTTGTCAGATAAGCATATAAGTGGCAACATCGTGCTTGAGGTGTGAACAGCCGGATCGAGGACAGCCGCGGCAATACCGCGGAGATGTGTGAGGGAGGGCCAATGATCACGGGCACGACGCGGATCCTGGGTATCATCGCGGACCCGGTGGCCCACGTCCGTACGCCCCAGATCATGAACGCCTATTTCGCCGAGCACGGAGTTGATGCGGTCATCGTACCGATGCAGGTCTCCGGTGCGGGGCTCACCACCGTTCTCGACGCCGTACGACAACTGCGTAATTTCGCTGGCCTCATCGTCACCGTGCCGCACAAGACGGCGGTAGTGGGCTTGTGCGATGACGCGCTCGACGAGGCCCGCCTCGTCGGTTCGGCCAATGCCATCCGCCGCGATGACGATGGGCGCCTTGTCTGCGACATGTTCGATGGCAAAGGCTTCCTGGGCGGGCTCCTCGCTGAAGGCATCGAGCCCGAGGGCCGCAAGGTGCTGCTGCTCGGTGCGGGCGGCGCCGCCTCGGCCATCGCCGTCTCGCTCGCCGGCCGGGGGGTCAGCACGCTCACCATAGTTAACCGGACGAAGGACAAGGCCCGGGCATTGGCCGCTCGCGTCGCCGCTGCCTTCCCTGCCTGTCAGGTGGCGGAAGGGCCACCCGATCCGAGCGGTCACGATCTCGTGGTGAACGCCACCTCGCTCGGGCTCAGGCCCGACGATCCGCTGCCGCTCGACCCCGACCTGCTGCGGCCGGACATGACCGTAGCCGAGGTCGTCATGAAGCCGGAGCGCACAGCATTCATCGAAGCCGCACAAGCCAGGGGCTGCCGGGTGCATCTCGGCCGCCACATGCTCGATGCGCAGGTCCGCCTGTTGGCGGGCTTTCTGGGGGTGGCGGCCGGAGCCGCCGATTTGAGGCAAAACTAGCAGGGAGAAACGGGAGAATCGCATGAGAGGAAAATCGCTTGGCCTCGCCATCGGTGCGGCAGTGGCGCTCGGGTTGTCCGCCGGCGCGGGGCACGCGGAGGCGCTCAAGATCGGCATCATCGAGTCGCTGTCCGGCGCGCAGACATCGACCGGCCGGCTGTTCGCGGCCGCCGCACAGTTCGTCGTGGACGACATCAACAAGAACGGCGGCTTCAACGGCGCGCCGATCGAGGTCATCGAGTACGACAACGCCGGCGGTACGACAGGTGCAGCGGACAAGTTCAAGCAGGCCGTCGCCGACGGTGTCCACATCGTGCTGCAGGGCGCGTCCTCTGCCATCGCCGGACAGGTCACGGAGGATGTGCGCAAGCACAACATCCGCAATCCGGGCAACGAGGTGATGTTCATCAACCTCGGCGCAGAGGCGCTGGAGCTCACCGGCGACAAGTGCCACTTCTATCACTTCCGCTTCACCACCACCGCGCCGATGCGCGTCAACGCACTCGTCAACGCCATGAAGAAGGCGGGGGAGCTCGGCAAGCGTGTCTACGCGATCAACCAGAATTACTCCTGGGGCCGCGACATGGAGGAGGCCACCAAGGCGGCCGCCAAGGTCGGTGGCTATGAGGTGGTCGAGACCGTTCTGCACGAGGTGAACAAGATCCAGGACTTCTCGCCCTTCGTCGCCAAGATCAAGGCGGCAAACCCGGACACGGTGATCACCGGCAACTGGTCGAACGACCTGCTTCTTCTGATGAAGGCGACGGGCGATGCCGGCCTCAAGGTGCGGTTTGCGACGGCATTCCTGGACCAGGTGGGCAACATCGCCAATGCCGGCAAGACGGCACTCGGCCACTATGTTGCTAATCCCTACAACATCGAGGCCGACAACACGGGGTTCCCGGAGGCCTACAAAGCCGCCACCGGCCATCTGCCCGTCTACATCGAGCCGCAGACGGTCAATGCCATCAAGACGCTACGCGAGGCGCTGAAAACCGTCGATTTCAAGGGCGGCGAGATCAGCGTGACCGAGATCGCCAAGGCGCTTGAGAAGGCCTCGATCGAGACGCCGATCGGCAAGATCAGCGTTCGCGCGGAGGACCATCAGGCGGTCATCCCGGTCGTGGTATCGAAGGTCGTCGAGAACCCGAAGTATCCGGTCGACGACACCAATCTCGGATTTGGCGTCGTCGAGGTCATCCCGGGTCCCGACGCGATCTATCCGGTCCAGTCGTCCTGCAAGATGGACCGCCCGTCCTAAGAACAAGGCTTGTGAGAGATCAAGGGATGCGGGAGGAAAGCCCCGCATCCCGTTTATGCTTCTGATATGACTGGGTGAAATCCGTGCTCGGTTGCTGCAAATCAGACCTCTCCGAGGAGAGGTTCATGAGGTGCGTGTGGCTGCCGCTCCGATCTGAACCGGGACGACTCTCAAGGCTCGCACCATGGAATTCCTGATCATCTCGACTCTGAACGGCGTCATCTACGGACTGCTGTTGTTCATGGTGTCCTCGGGCCTGACGCTCATCTTCGGCATGATGGGCGTGCTGAATTTTGCGCACGCGAGCTTCTACATGCTCGGCGCCTACATCGCCTACACGGTCACGACCACGATCAATTTCTGGGCCGGGCTCATCATAGCGCCGATCCTGGTGGGATTGCTCGGCGTGCTCATAGAGCGTTATTTCCTGCGCCGCGTCCATGTCCATGGCCACGCCCATGAGCTGCTTCTGACCTTCGGGCTCGCCTTCATCTTCGAGGAGCTGATCAAGCTCTTCTATGGCGATTTTCCCGTGAATTACGCGATGCCGGACAATCTGCGGTTCTCCGCGTTCACCATCTACGGCACCGACTACCCCTTCTACCGGCTGTTCATCGGCCTCGTCGCCATCGCGATGTTCGTCGCCCTCTACCTCCTGCTGACGCGCACCCGCGCCGGGCTGGTGGTGCGCGCCGCCGAGCGGCTGCCGACGATGGCCGAGTCGCTCGGGCACAACGTGCCGTTCGTCTTCATGGGGGTTTTCGGGACAGGCGCCGCCTTCGCCGGGCTCGCAGGCGCGGTGGCGGGCGCATTCTTTCCAACCAATCCGAACATGGCGCTCGAGCTCGGCGTCATCGTGTTCGTGGTCGTCGTGGTGGGCGGCCTCGGCTCGCTGGAAGGCTCGCTGGTCGCGTCCCTGTTGATCGGGCTTTTCAGCTCGTTTGCCGTGGGGCTCGACTGGTCGCTCGCGGGGCTGCTGTCGTGGTTCGGGCTCGGCGAGTGGGCCCGCTCGGTCGGCGGGCTCTTCACGCTGACCCTGTCCTCGGTCTCCGGCACGGTTCCCTTCATCGTGATGCTCATCGTCCTGCTGGTGCGACCGGCGGGGCTCATGGGCGAGCGGAACTGAGGGGGGCGCCGTGCTGGGCCGGGTTAGCGTCATCGCCGTCGTCATCGCAGTGCTGGTCGCGGTGCCGCCGTTCTTCGGCATCGGCTGGCAAAACGCGATGACCAACATGCTCATCGCCTCGCTGTTCGCGATGGCATTCAACCTGCTCATCGGTCAGGCAGGGCTTCTGTCCTTCGGACATGCCGCCTTCTTCGGCGTCGGTGCGTTTGCGGCGCTGCATCTGATGCTCGCCATCGAGGACAGGGTGGTGTCGTTCCCGACGCCGCTGCTGCCGCTCGCCGGCGCCGCCGCCGGTTTCCTCATCGGCGCCTTTGCGGGCTACTTCGCGACGATGCGGTCGGGCGTCTATTTCGCGCTGGTGACGCTGGCGATCGCGGAGCTGCTCCACTCACTTGCTCCGCACTGGGACGGTTTGTTCGGCGGCGAGGCGGGGCTGTCCTCGATGCGCATGCCCTGGGGCGGCCTGACCTTCGGCTCGCCGCTCCAGGTCTATTATCTGGCGCTCGGCTGGACGCTGCTGTCGATCCTGCTCCTATGGGCCTACACCCGCACGCCGTTCGGCCGCTTGACCCTGGCGCTGCGCGACAACGAGCAGCGCGTGCGTTTCATGGGCTACAACGCGCACAGCACCAAGGTCATCGTCTTCGCCATCTCCGCCATGTTCTCCGGTATCGCCGGCGCACTGCTCGCGGTTTCGAACGAGACGGCCAACTATTCGCTCTTCTCGCTCCACGTCTCGGCGCAGGTCGTCCTTCACACGTTCGTCGGCGGCTCGACGGTGTTTCTCGGTCCCGCGGTCGGCGCGAGCATCTTTACCCTCTTCGCCTTCTTCGTCTCGGATGTGACGCGCTCCTGGCTGCTCTACCAGGGGATCATCTTCGTGCTCGTGATGCTCTATGCACCGCTGGGCATCGGCGGCGTGGTGCAGGCGCACGTGCAGCACTGGTCGAGGCTCAGATGGGCGGATCTCGCCCCCGCCTACGCGCTGTCTGGCGCGGTGGCGGCGTGCCTCGCCGGTGCCGTGGTGTTCCTCGTCGAGGCGTTCGAGGTCATCTTCTCGACGGATTACGCTGCCGCGCGCCGACGCCTTGATGGGGCCTGGCCGCCATTCGAGCTGTTCGGCTTCGAGTGGCACGTCTTTTCTCCCGTAACCTGGATCATTCCGGTCCTCCTGGCGGCCGCCGGCCTCCTCATGTTGCCTGCCGCCCGCCGCATGCTGCGCGGCGCGTGGGACGGAGTGCTCGAGCGGGCCGAGGCCGAGCGCACAGCGGAGGAGCCTGAGCCGCAACTCGTGGGAGCGCTGGAACAATGACACGAGAACCCGTGCTCGAGCTCATAGGTGTCGGCAAGGCCTTCGGCGAACTGAGGATAATGGATGACGTCAACCTGACGATCACGGCGGGCGAGCGGCACGCCCTCATCGGCCCGAACGGCGCCGGCAAGTCGACGCTGTTCAACGTCATCTCCGGCATGTTCCCGCCGACTGCGGGCGAGATCAGACTGAGGGGAACGCGGATTTCCGGCCTTCCGCCGCACGAGATCAACCGGCTCGGCCTCTCGCGCTCGTTCCAGATCACCAATATTTTCCATCGCCTGTCCGTCTTCGAGAACCTTCGCATCGGCGTCATGGCGCGGCACGGCGTGCGCTACGGCCTGATCCGCCCCATCAGCCGGATGAGTGCCCTCAACGAGGAAGCGGAGGCAATTCTGGAGCGCGTACGTCTGACGGCTCAGCGCGACCGCCCGGCCGGCGACCTCACCTATTCGGAGCAGCGCGCGCTCGAGATCGGCATGACGCTCGCCACCGGCGCTGACGTCATCCTGCTCGACGAGCCGACAGCCGGTATGTCGCGCGAGGAGTCCGATCGCGCGGTCGACCTCATCCGCGAGATCACGGAGGGCAAGACGCTCCTGGTCGTGGAACACGACATGAGCGTCGTGTTCAGCCTGTGCGATCGTGTCTCCGTGTTGGTCTACGGACGGATTCTCGCCACCGGCACGCCGGACGAGATCCGCAGCAACCGCCAGGTTCAGGAAGCCTACCTCGGCGAGGAGGTGGCGTGATGCTGCTCAAGGTCGAGCGTCTGCACGCCCATTACGGCAAGAGCCATATCCTGCACGGCGTCAACCTCGCCGTCGAGGAAGGCAGCATCGTCAGCCTGCTTGGCCGCAACGGCTCGGGACGTTCCACGACCCTCAAGACCATGATGGGCATCGTGCCGGCAACCGAGGGAAGTGTGATGCTGGAAGGCTGTGAGCTGACGGGCTTGAGGCCGTTCGAGGTCGCGCGCGCAGGCCTCGGATACGTGCCGGAGGAGCGACTGGTCTTTCCGAACCTCACGGTGGAAGAGAACCTTCAGATGGGCCTCCAGCCGCCGCGCAACGGCAAGGCGCCCTGGACCATCGACGACATGTACAACTACTTCCCGCGCCTCAAGGAGCGGAGCCACAACAAGGCCGCCACCCTCTCCGGCGGCGAGCAGCAGATGCTGACGATCTGCCGTTCCCTGCTCGGCAATCCGCGTGTGCTGCTGATCGACGAGCCGACGGAGGGCCTTGCACCGAAGATCGTCGAGGTCGTGATGGAGGTGATCCTCGATCTCAGGAAGCGTGGACTTGCGGTCGTGCTGGTGGAGCAGAAGCTCACCATCGCGCTCAAGGTGGCCGAGAAGGTCTTCGTCATGGGTCACGGCGAGATCGTTTTCGAGGGCACGCCCGACGAGCTGCGCGGACGCCCCGATATCCGCCGCGACTGGCTGGAGGTGTCATGAGCACGGCAGCTGCACCTCAGCACGTGGATGCGATCTACCCCGATCTCGAGGGCAAGCGCGTGCTGATCACCGGCGGCGCGGCGGGCCTGGGTCTGGCCATCGCCGAGGGGTTCGCACGCCAGGGCTGCCGCCTCGCACTACTCGATGTCGACGCTGACAAGCTCAGCCGTGCCCTTGGCTTTATGCCGGACGGCGCCATCGGTCATTGCGGCTCGGTGGCCGACGCCGATGCCGTCGCCGCGGCTTTCACGCGGATGGACGAAGCGTTCGGCGGGGTCGACGTAGTCGTCAACAATGCCGGCATCTCGATGAACGTGCCGACGCTCGAGCTGACCCTGCAGGATTGGCAGAAGACGCTCGACATCAACATGACCGGCGTCTTCCTCTGCTGTCAGGAGGCGGGCCGCCGGATGGTGCCGCAGGGCTCCGGCGTGATCATCAATCTCTCCTCGATGTACGGCGTCGTCGCCGCGCCCGAGCGGCTGGCCTACTGCGCCACGAAGAGCGCGGTGGCGATGATGACCAAGGAGCTCGCGATCGAGTGGGCGGCCTACGGACTGCGCGTCAACGCGCTGGCGCCGGGCTATGTGAAAACGGCGCTCGTCGAGCAGCTCGTCGAAGCCCATCGGCTGGATGAACGTGCGCTGGCCGCGCGTACGCCGCTTGGGCGGCTCGGCGCTGTGGACGAGATCGCCGACCTCGCTGTTTTTCTTGCCTCCGACAAGGCCCGCTACATCACCGGCCAGGTGGTCGGCATCGACGGCGGTTGGACGGCTTATGGATACATCTGACAGAGTGACGATCATCATGCCGGAGACGATACGCCTGCAACCGCACGCGCCCTGGGTGGAGATCCGTAGTACGAAGGCCGACTGGCAGGCGGCCGACCCCAAGCTACTCGGTGCAATGCTCACCCAGCTTCATTTGATCCGCGCGTTCGAGGAGAAGGTGCTGGAGCTCACCAGCGAGGGCCTCGTGCACGGGCCGGCCCATTCGAGCATCGGCCAGGAGGGCGGCGCGGTCGGATCGGTGTTGGCGCTGAGAGCCAGCGATCAGGTCAACGGCTCGCATCGTGGCCACCACCAGTTTCTCGCCAAGGCGCTGTCGTACGTCGCCCGGGACGGCCTCGATCCGGTGACGGAGCTTTCCGACGACGTGAACGCGCTGCTGGGGCGCACGTTGGCGGAAATCATGGGGCTCGCCCAAGGCTTCTGCAAAGGCCGCGGCGGCTCCATGCACCTGCGCTGGGCGGAGGCCGGGGTGCTCGGCACGAACGCCATCGTCGGCGGCGGGGTGCCGATGGCGGCAGGGGCTGCCTGGGCGCACAAGCGCGCCGGTACGGGCGACGTGGCGGTGACCTATTTCGGCGATGGTGCCGTCAACATCGGCTCGGTTCTGGAAACGATGAACCTCGCCGCGGCCTGGCACCTGCCGTTGTGCTTCTTCATCGAGAACAACCGCTATGCGGTCGCAACGACGGTCGAGGAATCGACGGCCGAGCCGCGCCTGTCCTCCCGTGGCCAAGCCTTCAACATCCCCGCCTGGCGCGTCGACGGCATGGATCCGCTCGCGGTCAAACTGGCGATGGATCAGGCCGTGGCGCATATGCGCGCTGGGCACGGGCCCACCATCATCGAGGCGGAGGTCTATCGCTTTTTCCATCAGAGCGGTCCCTTGCCGGGCAGCGCCTTCGGCTATCGCACGAAGGAGGAGGAGGCCCAATGGCGCGCCCGCGATCCGCTGGACCGTGTCGCCGCGGAGATGATCGCACGCAACCTTATCGATCGCGCCCAAGTCGATGCGCTGCGCCTGCGTGCGCAAGGGGCTATGGCGCGAGCGGCGGACGCGCTCACGGAGCCCGACGGCAATCGCCGGCGCATTCGCGACGAGCTATGGCCGTCGCCGGCCTTCCGCGACAAAGGCGTGCGCGGCGACCTCAGCGAGCTCAACGGAAAACGCTTCGCGGAGCTCGAGACCTTCACGGGACGCATCGAGGATCGCAAGTTCATCGACGTGGTCGCCGATGTGATGCACCGGCGCATGGAAACCGACCCGCGGGTGGTGATCCTCGGCGAGGACATCCATCGCTTGAAGGGCGGCACCAACGGCGCCACCCGGGGGCTGGCAGCCGCCTTCCCGGACCGCGTGCTCGGCACGCCGATCAGCGAGAATGCTTTCACCGGCCTGGCCGGGGGCATCGCCATGGACGGCCGCTACCGGCCCGTCGTGGAGTACATGTATCCCGACTTCATGTGGGTCGCGGCGGATCAGGTGTTCAATCAAGTGGGCAAGGCCAGGCACATGTTCGGGGGCGATACGGCCGTGCCGCTGGTGCTGCGGACCAAAGTCGCCATGGGCACGGGATACGGCTCGCAGCACTCCATGGACCCGGCCGGCATCTTCGCGACGAGCGTCGGCTGGCGGATCCTCGCGCCTTCGACGCCATTCGATTATGTGGGCCTGATGAACAGCGCGATCGCGTGCGAGGACCCGGTCCTCGTGCTGGAGCACGTCGATCTCTACAACAGCACTGGCCCTGCGCCGGCGGACGATCTCGACTACTACATTCCGATCGGCCGCGCCCGCGTGGTGCGCGAGGGGCGCGAGGTCTCGATCCTGACCTATCTTTCCATGACCCGCGTGGTGTTGGATGTCGTCGAGGAGCTCGGCATCGACGCGGAGGTGATCGATCTGCGCTCTCTCGACCGGGCGAGCCTCGACTGGGAGAGCATCACGGCCAGTGTGCAGAAGACCAACAACGTGCTCGTCGTCGAGCAGGGCGCGCTCGGGACTTCGTACGGCACGCTTATCGGCGACGAGGTGCAGCGCCGGCTATTCGACTGGCTCGATCAGCCGGTGAAGCGCGTGACCGGCGGCGAGGCCGCACCAAGCGTGTCGAAGGTGCTCGAGCGAGCGACCATTGCGGGAGCAGAGGAAGTCCGCGAAGCGCTGCGCGCGGTCATGGCGGACAAGGGTCGGCCGCTCGCGGCCTGAAGGCAGAAGATCCGAGGAGACGAAGAAATGAAAATGACGGCACCCATCGAGATCGGCATCTGCTGCGATGATCTCGATCGTCTGAGGACGTTCTACGTGGACGTGCTGGGCTGTCAGCCGATCAACGAGCACCAGGTGCCGGGGGAGAAATCCACGCCGGCCGGCATGGCACAGGATGGCTATCGCGTGGCCCGTCTGCAGACGTCCTGGGGCGAGCGCCTGAAGCTCATTCAGCCCGTGACCCGGGCGGAAAGCGCGGAGCCGGCAAAATGGATTCTGGGCCGCCGGGGCATCGCCTACATCACCTTCATCATCGATGACCTCAACGCCATGATCGCGCGGTTGAAGGCAGCGGGTGTGCCCTTCCTCAGCGGCGAGGAGCGCGTCGAGGTACGCCCGGGCACCTTTCTCTCCTTCATCCGTGATCCGGAAGGCAACATCCTGGAGTTCGTCGAATACAGCGACATCCGCGAATACCGGCCGGACCTCTCCTGACACTTCTCCTCCGAAGCTTGAAACACTTGCTTTCCGGCTCGGGGCCTCGCGCCCTGGCAGCTCCAAGCCGGCCAGTGCGCGCTCGAAGATCTGCGAGCGCTCGAATTGAGCCACGGTAGGCAGCCCTCCTGTCGCAAGGCAGCAATCTTGCTGCCGATAGGCAGGGGCAGCGATTGCCCGATGGCCGTAAAGCGGCTGCCGGATGACATCCAGCGGCCGGAATCGGATACAACCTAGCCTAGCGGCCCCCAGCGGGCGTAGACGTCGATGACACGTGGGGGAGGCGAAAGCTTTGTTGGAAGCGCAGCCGGCTAGGTCAGAGGTCGGACTCAAACGGTCGCTGACACTCACGCATGCCGTCCTCTACGGCCTCGGCGTAACCATCGGTGCCGGCATCTACGTGCTGATCGGCGCGGCTGCGGCGCGGGCGGGAATGCATGCGCCCCTCGCTTTTGTCGCTGCGGCGATCCTCATGGGATTTACGGCGGCGTCGTTTGCTGAGCTTGCGACCCGCATGCCGGTCGCTGCCGGCGAGGCCGCATACGTCCGCGAAGCCTTCCAGTCGGAGCGCCTGTCACTTGCGGTGGGTGGGCTCGTAATCGTCATCGCGGTCGTGTCGGGTGCTGCGATCAGCGTTGGCAGCGCCGGATACATCCGCGTGTTCATCGACCTTCCCGAGCCGATCATTCTCACCGTTGTTGTGTTGAGCATGGGTGTCATAGCGGCGTGGGGGATCCAGGAATCGGCCGCATTCGCCGGTGCCATGACCCTGATCGAGGTCGGCGGACTTCTGCTTCTCGTCTTCGCCGGCGCGTTTTCGGAGCCGGATTTGATCCGACGCCTTCCTGAAATATTGATGCCGGCGAGCTCCGCTACGCTCATCGGTTTCATTAGCGCAGCCCATCTCGCCGTCTTTGCCTTCATCGGTTTCGAGGCGATCGTCAATGTCGCTGAGGAGATGCACGAGCCGAAGCGGACGTTGCCGCGCGCAATCTTCCTGACGTTGGCTCTGGCGACGCTGCTCTACGTCGCCGTGGTGTGGGTTGCCCTCGTTGCCGTGCAGCCCGCGGAGCTTGGCGCCTCAGAGGCGCCGCTCGCTCTGGTGTTCGAGCGGTTGACCGGCATCTCTCCTTACACCATGAGCCTGATCGCCATTGTCGCGACGCTCAACGGCATCATCGTCCAGATCATTCTGGCACCGCGCGTGTTCTATGGATTGGCGCGTTTGGGCAGTCTTCCGGCAGCCTTTCAGCAGGTGAGCACATTCACGCGCACGCCGCTCTTGGCCACCGCAGTGACGGTAGGCGTTGTTCTGGTACTGGCGCTGCTGCTGCCGCTCGAGCAGCTGGCCGACCTGACATCCCGCTTTACACTGATCATGTTTGCGTTGATCAACCTGGCGCTGATCCGCATCAAGCGGCGCGAGCCTGAGCCGCCTCGGAATGTCTACGTGGCGCCATTCTGGATGCCTTGGGCTGGCCTCGTCAGCTGCGTCGTCCTCCTGATCGCTGATCTCGTCGCAATTCTGATGTCGGTGAACCTTTGACAAATTGAGACGACCGTATCGGCTCAGCCGCAGCCCGCAGATCAAGATTTCCGGCCTAGTCGCTTGGTCCAGTCTTCGACGGATCTCGTGGCGACCCGACGCGCCGCGAGGTCCCGCCAGGAGGTGGCGAGCTCGGGGACATTGGCCAGGTCCGCCAGAGCATCGAAGTCGAGTTTCTGGCGGTAGAGGAGCGCGATGACACGTGCGAGTGACCACTCGGGGCGGGGTCGCTCCGCAAGTACTAATTCGTCCCCCGTTTCGACCCAGCCTTCGCGCAAGACCCGGTAGTACCAGCCCGTTCGTCCGGACATTTGGACACGCCAAGCCATATCGGGCCGATTGAACCGTGCATTCAACTTCCAGCACGGCTGGCGACCCTGGCTGACCTGAAGGATGACTCCGCCGACCCGATAGATGTCACCAATGTGGACGGTCTCTTCGGTGATTCCCAAAGTTGACAGGTTCTCCCCGAATGCAGGAGGAGAGGATAATGAGTCGGCGAGGCCCGGATCCTCCTCGATCCAGGCGGCATAGTGTTCATAAGGGTAGTGATGCACCGCTTTCTCGGGGCCGCCGTGATGGCGCGCGTCGCCCTGCTGGTCGCCGAGGATTCCCGTTCGCGTAATGTGCCAGGGTCCTGTAGCGGGTCGCTTGAAAATCCCGCTCGGCACGCGATCGGGCCCGAGCGGGGCCAGCGTCCCGACATACATGGTATTAATCGTCGTAGTCATTGGTGCCGACATCATAGCGGGAGCAAGCCCGCGCAACTCGCCCTAGACCAAGTCAACCACCAGAGTAGCATGTTCAATAGCGCTAATGGCATACCCGACTTGCCGGCCCAAGCCCCCTCGCTCTCTTCAAAGTCGTAGTACAGTGCCCGCAGCGCCGTTTCGAGTTGTGGCGGTAGCTGGCTTGCCGACATGATGCCACCTTCCACTTTGCGCACCATGGGTGCAATGTGGCACCGGAGCGGCGCCCTCGGCGGGAAAGCAACGGCTCCATGGTCGCCGGAGCGCGGATTGTCGGCGGGGCCCTCACCAACGCGCTGAAGCACGCCGGCATGGTGGAGACAGCCCAGCAATCCGAGACGATTGTATTTTACCGGCCTTCAGGGAGCCGTGCCGCTTCGGCAGTCTCGGGTAGCATTATTTCCCCGAGCACGATGAAAAAAATCGCCTGCAACCTTGGGGGTGATTTGGCCTTCCGCTTTAGCACTCGCCGATAGCTCGAGGAGATCGGCTAAGCTTGACCGGCGATGGCGAGGGCTGGCAAGCTTCCTGTCGCCCGCTCGAGCCGCCGCATGTCGGCATCAACCATCATCTTGCAGAGTTCTTCGAGCGTTGTTTTTGGACGCCACCCCAGGATCTTTTCGGCCTTCGCAGCGCAGCCTGTGAGGGTGTCGACCTCGGCGGGGCGATAGTAAGCCTTGTTCACCTCGACCAGGACGCGGCCGTCCGTTGCGCAAAGGCCGCGCTCCTCTGTACCGCAGCCCACCCATTCGATGTCGATATCGGCCGCCTTGAATGCGAGCGTCGCAAAGCGGCGCACCGTTGCGACGCGTCCTGTGGCCAGAATGAACGTATCCGGCTCCGACGCTTGAAGTATACTCCACATGCCCTCAACATACTCGCGAGCGTAGCCCCAGTCGCGTTTGGCGTCGAGGTTGCCTAGGGACAGCACGTTCAACTGGCCACTCTTAATTCTGGCTACTGCGTCCGTGATCTTGCGGGTAACGAACTCGCGCCCCCGCAACGGCGACTCGTGGTTGAAGAGAATACCGGAGGAGCCGAAAATTCCGTAAGCCTCACGATAGTTGATTGTTGCCCAGTGAGCGTGAAGCTTGGCGACCCCGTAGGGGCTCCTCGGGTAAAACGGCGTGGTCTCGGTCTGGGGAGTCGTCTGGACCTTTCCGAACATTTCGGCCGAAGAAGCCTGATAATAACGAATTTTCGGGTTCACGATCCTGATGGCTTCGAGAAGGTAGAGAGGCCCGACACCCGTCGTGAGCGCTGTCGTCACAGGCTGATCAAACGACCACTGAACGAAACTTTGGGCCGCAAGGTTATAAACTTCGTCGGGCTGGCTTGCCTCGATAAGCCGGATCGCCGCGCAAGGCTCCGTGAGATCGAATTCGCGCACACTCAGGCATGGATGGTCCGCGATCCCAAGCTCCTGAAACCGCCAGAAATTCGGAGAGCTCGAACGCCGATGTGTGGCGATGACCCGGTAACCCCTGCCGAGGAGCAGTTGCGCCAGGTAGGCGCCATCCTGGCCGGTGGCACCGGTAACGAGAGCGGTCTTCATGTAACGGTTTCCAAATGCGCCTGGACCTGTAGAGATGACCCCCGAAGCTCGCGCTGATGTGCTGCCCAGGCGTTGTCGACGAAGCTCCGGAATTTTTTCGAAAGAGTGCGGTCGAGAATTGTTCGGCGTGCGCCCGCAATCGATGGGGATCGAAATTTCGCTCAATGGTTTCGAATCGCTCCACGACCTCACAAATGGCGTCCGTCGACTGCTCATGAAAATGCAGCCCCGTCACCCCGTCTATGACAGTTTCACTGGCGCCGCCCTTTCCGAAGGCAAGCACCGGAGTACCGCACGCATTTGCCTCGAGTGGCGCAATACCGAAGTCTTCTTCGGCGGCGAATATAAATGCCCTTGCTTCCTGCAGATGCTTCAAAAGTACCTCGAATGGTTGGAATCCCAGAAGGGTGACGTTGTCGGTTGCGATGGCTTCGCGAGCCGCGCCAGCGGCGGTGATCCAAGCGGCGACCTGGACGTTTATGGCCTGCTGAAGACCATCCTCGACAACTACGGCGATGTCTTCCGGCACGATGCGGCGATGCGCAAGGCGCGTAGCTATCTCTCGCTGGCCCTCGACGCCCGTAATGCCGCCTCGCACTTCGATGGCATGATGCAGGACCGCGAGGCGCTTCGCTATCTCGACGCCATTCGTGAGCTGCTCGATGCCGTCGGCGCGAAGCCCCAGGTGAAGATCGTCGATGCGCTCTACGAGGCGGAGAAACGAGCCAACCCTGCCGCGGAGCAGGAGAAGACGAAGGAGGAGCAGAGGCTCGACGAGCCGCCGCTTCCCGACAAGCTCCGCCCTTGGCGCGAAGTCGCGCAGCCGCATCCAGACGTGCTGGAGGCGCGTTTCACCGACGCTGAGTTCGCCGCGAACCTCGCCCATGTGGACCAAGGCATCGGGTCGGAGGAATACACCGATCCGCTCGCTTTCTTTCGTATCACCTACCTGACCGAGGGTTTGAGCCGCGTGCTGCGCACGGCGGCCGAGCGTTTCGCGAAGAAGGGCGGCGATCCCGTCGTCGGCCTGCAGACCAATTTTGGCGGCGGCAAGACCCATACCATGCTCGCTCTCTACCACCTGGCGGGCGCAGCCGAGGCAGGATACCGGGCCGAGACCCTCCACGGCATGAAAGATATCCTGGAGGCGGCCGGCATCGCGACGCTGCCCAAGGTGCGCCGTGCAGTGTTCGTCGGCACCCACAAAGGGCCAAGCGAAGTCATGCACGCCAGCGATGGGCGGGAGGTTCGCACCGTCTGGGGCTACATCGCCTATCGGCTCGGCGGTTGGAAGGCCGTCGATCTGATCGCGGACTCGGAAGCGAACCGCACCAACCCGGGATCGGAACGGCTGGTGCGGATTCTGGCGGCGGCGTCACCCTGTCTCATTTTGCTCGACGAGGTCGTCGCGTTCGCCAAACAGCTGCGCGGCGAGGAATACGAGGCGTTCCATGCCTTCATCCAGTCGCTGACCGAAGCAGCCGCGGCCGTGCCAGGCGCATTGGTCGTCGGATCGTTGCCGCAATCGACGATGGAGGTGGGTGACCAGCGCGGGGTCGATGCCTTGCACCGATTGGAAAAGCTGTTCGGCCGTGTGCAGTCCGCCTGGACGCCGGCCAGCGGCATGGAAACCTTCGAGATCGTTCGTCGCCGCCTGTTCCAGCCGCTCGACGAGGACGGGGAAAATGCGCGCGACGCTACCATTCTGGCGTTCGCCAAGCTCTATCGCGACAATGCCACCGATTTCCCGCCCGAGGCGAAAGAGCCGGCCTATCGGGAGGAGATGCGTCGCGCCTACCCGATCCACCCCGAAGTGCTGAAGAGATTCTCCGAGGACTGGTCCACGCTGGAGAGGTTCCAGCGCACGCGCGGCATCCTCAAGATCATGGCCAATACCATCTATGCCCTGTGGCGCGGTCAAAGCAACGCCCCGCTGATTACGCTGGCGCTATTGCCGTTATCCGAGGAAAAGGTTCGCACTGCGATCCTGGAGCCGCTTGATCGTTCGTACGGCCCAATCCTTCAGGCCGAGGTAGACGGTGAATTGGCGCTGCCGGCAAAAATGGAAGCGTCGCGCAAGCGCTTCGGCGATGTCATTGCCGCGACACGCGCGGCTCGTGCCGTATTTCTCGCGACCGCGCCGCATCGCGGATCGTCGCGTGGCGGGCTGACGGGTCCTTCTCTCCGTCTCGCCTGCGCGCAGCCGGGTGACCAGATTTCGATTTTCGGAGACGCGCTGCGCGAGCTGTCGGAGCGCTCCGCTTTTTTGTATCGAGAGGGCGACCGGTACTGGTTCTCAACGCAGCCGACCCTAAACCGGATCGCGGACGAGCGCGCCAACGACATTGGAGCCGACGAGGCCGACGCAGAGATCATAGCTATTTTACGCAAGGAGCAGGGCTATAAGGGAGGCTTCCACCGGGTACATGCAGCCCCCGACAACCTGATCGATGTTGAGGACGGAAGGGCCGTCGCTCTCGTCATCGTCCCGCCGTCTCACCCGCACGCACTCAGGAGCCCCAGCAAGACACCCGCAGAGCGCATCGTGACCGACGTCGTACAACGGCGAGGCTCAGGTCAGAGAAAGTTCCGAAATGCGCTTGTGTTCGTCGCTGGCGATGAGAGCAACCTCGACACATGCCGCGAGATCGCTCGCAAATACCTTGCTTGGAAGTCCATACTGGATCGAAGCGGCGAGTTGCGGAAGAGCCTAACAGAAGCACAGATCGAAGATGCCGAAAAGCGCTTGATGCTGTCCGCGGAAGGTCTCTTACAGCGCGTTCGCAGTACTTGGTCGCACGTGCTTTATCCCGTTGCGGCGCAAGACGATGGCAACGGCTCAGGTCCTGCCGCAGGCTTCATCCTGGAGCACACCTCTATCATCAATCGCGCCCCGGGCAAGCCGATACCTCAGGTAGTCTACGACAAGCTTCGCGCAAACGGCGTCGTCGTGAACGAGCTCGGGCCGGACACGCTGATCACTGAACTGCGCAAGGTATGGGATGAGAGCAAACCGCACATCGAGGTCTCCACACTCCTCGATTGGTTTGCCTCTTACGTCTATCTGCCACAAATCAGGGACGATGCCACGTTGATGCTGGCAATCGAGAAGCTGATCGGCAAACTCGACGGTCCTATCGCTTTCGCTCAGAGCTACAACCAGCAGTCCGGCCAATACGAGGGTGTTTCGCGTTGGTCGGCGAGCCTCGGCGCCGACATCGCAAGCGGGTTGCTGGTCTGGCGGTCCGCTCTCCCCGAGCAGGAGAAGCCGACGACTACCACGGCAGGCACCGTTCCTAGTGGCGGTGTTCAATCTGGGGGCGTCAGCCAGCCCCAGTCGGGGGAGGCCAAGGGCAGGCGGCCACGTCGCTTTTTCGGTTCGATTCCTCTCGACCCAGACAGGGCAGGCTTGCAGGTCGCCAAGATTTCCGAGGAAATCCTATTCGAGTTGAGTCGCCCCAACGGCGCCCGTCTGCGTGTCACATTGGAGATCGATGCCTGGACTCCGGAAGGCTACCCCGACGACGTGGTGGAGGTCGTTCGGGCCAACATCCGCGACCTTAAACTGGACGCCGAAAGTGTGGGCTTTGAGGAGGAGTAGATCTGAATGGCCAGCAATTTAGCTGGCCCAGATATTCACCGGCGATGGCGTGTATTGGATGACCATTGGCGCCCATGAATTACGCGATAACCCAGTCTCTGATTTTTTACGTTGCGACGTCTGAGGGCAGTTTGATAGGGACAACACGTAATTAAGAGCTGCGACTGAAGATTCTTCTTCAAAGGAGCGATCGAACACGAGACTTGGCGTTGAAGCATCATCATCGTAACAGCCTATGTCTCCACCTCTTAACGTGAGGTCCGATGTGACCGAAGGGAGGGTGTCCTGTAGTTCCGATTGGAACGGTCGTGCTTTTGCACGTCCATATTGCGACCCGTCTGTGTGAGGAGTGTCTTCCCAGGATCTATAGGACGTCAGAAGCCACGATCGGAGCTCACTATCATCAACAAGTCGCGCGCTTCTTGAACGCTTAAATAACGCATCTTTTTGTAGTCAACCGGAATCCAGAAAGTCTTTCGATCTCTAGTAGGCATCCGTTGTGGAAAAGTATACAAACGACATACATTGGAATTAATCTCCCGAAAGTGCCGTGAACTCTGACCAGAATACTCCCGAATGGGTGCCTCGCCCGTGTTGCGCTAAACCTGGTTGACTGAACGACTCAAATGCGTGAGCTATCCCGTGCAGAATACTGCGTGAATGAGGTTGTGCAGACGGGCACTCTCGGCGGCCTGAACGTGTGTATTGAGATGGTCAGTATGGCTGATCAGATGGTCAACATTAAGCGCTCCTGCCTAGTGCAACGGATGCGCGAGTAACCCGTCGCGAACGTCGAGGCCGCCGCAAATCGAACGCTCCACAGGCGCTCATGTTGTTTGGGCACAACACAGCAACGCAAGTCTCTTACCACTCATTGTGCACTTGACCGCCCTGTTTGGTTTTCGGAAGCGCAGCGAGCATCCCTATTGTCACAAAAAGAACTCCTGCGAGCGCTCCGATGCTCGGTACCTCGGCGAGTAACACCACACCCCCTAATGTAGTCAAACACGGGACGGCGGCCGTAAGTATTGACATGTGAGTTGCACCCAGCGCTGAAACAGCCCGCGTGTAGACAAAGATCGAAACAGCGCCGATCAACACGCCCTGAAAGACTCCCTGAAGCAGAATGTCTGACCAGTTCGCAACGAGAAGCTTTTTGGTTGGTAACAGCGCATAGACTGGGATGTAAAGCGCCATAGAGAAGACGGCGACTGTCGCTGCCGCGCTGGAAGCAGGCAGTTTGAGCCGTTGCACAAAAACGCCATAGCCAGACCAAAGCACAGCCGCGAGCAAGAGGTACAGGTCACCTGCTAGCTGCGCTAGGCCTGTTCCAGAGAGGCTGTCTCCAGCCATCATCGTGACCCCGGCAAAGATCAGAGTAAGCCCCAGCCACTCCCTTCTTTGAATGGTGCCAGGGGCGGCAATTGCTACCATCAAACCTGTAAAGAGAGGTAGGGTACCGTGGAGGAGGACGGCCCCATGTGCCGCTGGAGCGTGTGAAAATCCGGCATATGCAGCTAAGGCGAAGCCAAGGCCTCCGAGTACAGTGAGTACGGTCACATCGCACCAGCGCAGTCCGGTTAGCCCATGCCGGATAAGTATGGGAAGCAGCACCGTGCCGCCGACGCCGAAGCGCAGGGCTGCAAGATCCAATGCGCCCAAGCTTGATGAGACGCCCAATCTAGAAACTATCGTGAAACTGGAGAACAGTACCACCACGGCAATCGCACAAATCAGACCGACTCCGTAACTCTCGGTTCGCGATGTTGCTTTGGTCATCGAAGTAACTGTAAACCTAGTCGCTTCAGTCAGATCTGTGCTGAAGCTACCAGTCGCAAGTCAATTAGTATAATGGATAAATTCAATGCAGCTGCATAAGGAAACACTATGAAAGTGCAGCACCTACGTTATTTCACGGCTGTTGTAGACTGCGGGAGTGTGACAAGCGCCGCGCGACGGCTGAACGTGTCCCAACCTACACTTTCTCATGGTATCAAGGCGCTTGAGCAAGAGCTTGGGGAAGCGCTTTTCGATCGCGTTGGTGGACGCCGGCGCGTATTACCCACCACGAAGGCCCTTGCATTTTATGAGCGTGCTCGGGAGATCTTGCGGCAGTGCGATTCTGCAAGCCAGGAGTTTCGTAGTGGCGTTGCTCGCCCGTCGATTCGGCGCCTCGGCGTGATGCGGACGCTCGCAGCTGACATGGTTTCAGGGGTGATAACGTGGCTTGCTCGTGACAGATCTGATCAGGAATGGCAGACGAGAGAAGGCGCACCGGAAGAGCTTGCTCGCTGGCTGCGGCGGGGCCGCATAGACATGGCCTGGACGACGATCAATGAGAAAACACGGAATGCACGGGTGTTGTGGCGCGAACCGTTCGTCGCGCTTGTACCGGAGGGGCATCGCTTTGCGGGCAGCCGTCGGAAAATTACACTGAGAGATCTCGATAAAGAATCATTAGTGCTGCGCGCGTCATGCGAGCTGAAAATTGGGCGACTTCGGGACGCTGGCATCAATCTTCGCATAGCAGCCCGGGTGGAGCGTGACGATCTCGCCTTGCGACTCGTAGCTCAAGGGCTAGGCATAACAATTGCTCCCCGAAGTTTGGCCACGGAGAAGGTCGTTGCTGTTCAAATAGTGGACCTTCGTTTGGAGCGAGCGATAGGATTACGCTGGCAACCGGATTTGCCGACAGAGATCGTCACAACGGTGTTGGACGGCGTCTCCTCTCTCGGTCTAAAGAGGAACTAGCGCAGCCTTTGCTGCGCAGAGACGGCACGCCAAAACTCCGTAACTCTTGGAATCCACTAGCCATATCTCCAAGGCACGGCAGAACCGCGACAAGCTCCTGCAGTACGGCCTTGAACAAGCGCGTACCTACTACTTCGTCGCAACCGGTCGGGATAACTTTGCGAAGCACCTAGTGCCGCCCACAGCAGCAGCAGTCGAATCGCCATCCAGCTGTTCGGAGATTCTCTTCAGCCCCAACCGACAGCCGAGCGAGTGGGCAGAAGGCTAGCGTGGCGGTACGCCAGCGACTTGTTACTGCCCTGGCTACTGAGAAGTGGGGGGCGTTGAATTCTCAGCTTTACACCATACACGCCCATCTCTCTTTCTATGCACCCGAATACAGAGTGTATTGAAGATGTGTGCTTGTTGCGTTCCATATGACAAAATATTCTGTCGGAAATGCAGCCGCTGCGTTTCGAGTTATCGTGTGACGTCGTGCCTCGCCATATGAATTCAGCTTGGCTCTGTGTGGTGAGGCGACTAGAACGTGGCATTGGAGTCGAGCTCGGATCCCGCGGAGCATACTTTGCTGAAAACGCGGCAGGGCAGGTCGGCGTGCGAAGCAGTTGATGGCAATGCGCCGTTTTGCATAAGCGCCCCGGGAGCACCTCCGGCATAGGCAACGCGGCCGCCAGGGCAACATGCTTTACTCCCTTTGCGTGGCGGACCTCGCCCTCCCCGGGCTCGCCAATTTCGACCTCTTACCAGCGGGTGACTAGACTTCGCCCGCGGCTTCAACCTCTTTGAGGTGCTGACGGAAGCCGTAGCTGGGGTCACGCTCTCGGCGCATCAGATACGTGTGGAACCGTGTTTGACTACGATAGCTGCGGCCTCCTCTCATCGCCTTTAGTTGTCGAGCCTCTGTCTCCCTGTAGCTGGCCGCCGCCGCAACGACCTCGACGATACGGTCGGCGGGAAGAAACAAGACGCCGTTGTCATCAGCGACCACGAAATCACTCGCGGTTATCGTGTGTTGACCGATCGTCGCCGTGCTCAGGATATCGGGTGGGCGCGTGTGCAAGCGCTGAGGTCCCGTAGGGAGTGCACCCATGCTGAAGACGGGGAAGCCAAGTTCGCTGAGTTCCCTGCTGTCGCGGTGAAGGCCCCAAACGACGAAGCCGGCAATACCTGCGGCTTTGCCCTCGAGCACAATGATGTCCCCGATACAGGCCTCGTCGAGGCGTCCGCCGTTGTCGATCACGAGAACGTCTCCGGGACGACAACTCTCAAATGCCTCTAGGAATATGTCGATGCTCCCGACATGACGCACCGGCCGCGCAAGTCCAAAACAGTGCATGCCACTTGAAATAGGTCGAATGGTGCTCGGAGCGAACCGAACTGGAACGTTGGTTCTCAAACAGCCGTCAGCCAGATAGGGTGTGGTGAGCCTGCTCAACTGCTCATTCAAGGTGCTATCCAAGGTCGTCCTCCATGCTGGTGGGGCGGCGTCAGAGCTTCTCCGTGCCATGCCAATCCGGTGGGTGCCAAAAAAGAGGCGTTCCATCAAATGCCCGACGTACGATAGCAAAGGCAAAAACTTTGGACTATCGGATAGTTTTGAAGTCACGCTTCACATTTCCGAAACTCATCGCGTTGCGCATATTGGGGAGCGCGGCGACTTGCCGACTGCACCTAGCCCCTTTTATTCGTTGGCGCGCTGCTGCGGTTGGACGAACGTGAACCGTCGGCCGGGTTGACGGCTGCGGCTCCGGGTACGTTATGGGGACACGTTGGGAGTTGCTGATCGGGGCTCGCGCGGCGCATGCCGCTTTGGTCAGGGACCGTGGGCGGTGATGGCGCCGGTCATCACCGCGAGCATTGCGGCGTGAGGATAAGTGGCCGGGAAGGCGAGCTTTATCTTACCTTTCAACTCCTCGACGCGCACGGCGATCTTCACGAACGTGCGCCGGATCGTCTCGAACGTGGCGCCGCGCCAGCGCGAGCGTTTCGGCGCCGCTCCACGAAGCTGGTGCAGCAGCCAGTAGGCGCCGACGTGCAGGAACAGGCGGAACTGATTGGCCTGCCAGCGCGAGCACGCCGTCTTGTCGGAGCGCGTGAAGCGCTTCATGTCCTTGATCAGGTTCTCGGCGTTGCCACGCGCGCAGAACACCTTCTCGTAGAGCGTCTTGGCGCGACCTTCGAGGCTGGTGGCGATAAAGCGCACGTCGGTGCCAAGGCTTGTCGCTTCGACGCGGGCGACGAGCTTGCGCGACCGGCTCCACTCGCGGGCCCGATAGGCAAGCTGATGGAAGCGGCGCACGACGGGCTTCATTCTGGACCGGCGCAGGTCGCATTGCTCGCGCCAGGGCGCCGCGATTTCCAGCAGCTTCGAATTGATGGCAAAGCCGATGATGTAGTCGCAGCGCATCGCCTCCAGCAGTGCCAGCGCGGGCTCGCTGCAATAGTGGCTGTCGCCGCGCACCAGGATGGCGACGTTCGGCCATTGCCTGCGGATGCGGCGGATGACGTGGCGCAGGACCTTCGCCACCTCCTCGCCGGACGGCCGCTTGCCAGGACGCAGCAGGGAGAGGATCGGCTTGCCGGAGACGCCGTCGAAGATGTGGATCGGCTGGAAGCAGGTGCAGTCGTAGTGCGCGTTGAACAAGGCCAGCTCCTGCTGGCCATGCACCGGATCGTCGGTGTCGTCGATGTCGAGAGTGATGCGCGCCGGCGGGCGGGTGAAGCCTCGGCAATAGAGATCGATCTGGCCGAGCCCGATCCGGGCCAAAGCGCGCCAGTCGGCAAGGTTCTCCAAGCGTGACAGCGTCGGTTGGCTCATCAGGTCGGCGCCGCTTTCCGGACAACGGCCGACGGCGATCTTCAATGCAGGATCGCCGCGCAACGCATCAACGTCGTCACAGCCCTCGTAGCCGGCGGCAATCATCAGCATCCGCGCCGCCGCCATCTCGGCATACGTGTGCCGGATGCGGGTCGGATCGCGGTCATCGCGTAGCGGCCGGGTGACCGTCTCGGCCAGACCCAGTCGTGCCTCGATCTCGCGCAGGACGACGAGGCCGCCATCGGATGACAAGCGTCCGGCATCGAACGAGGCTGTGAGCGACTTGGCCCAAACGGGCGACAGGCCGGGGAGAACCGGTGTAGCGTGCATGGCGATGGGCGGTGGTGGGCTCTGGCGACGCGCACACTCTGCTTCGACATCAGAATGCTACGCCAAACCAACAGCTTCGTCGCCGTCCATCGTCTCATTCCGAAGCGCCTCGTGTATAAAACGGGCTAGGCGGGACCTCGCGGCGCGTCGGGTTGCTACGAGATCCGTCGAAGACTGGACCAAGCGACTGACCCGGAAATCTTGATCTCCGTGTTGCGCACTGTCCCCAGATAAGCAAGAAGGGGTGAGATCGGCGCCTCGTCTTCCGGTCTCAGTGTCTCAGCTTCCCGCTCTGCTTAACCAGAAGACCGACTTGGACCGGGGATACCCCGGTACCGGTCACCGATACACGACGCACATAAGCGATGTGCGACAGCTCCTCACAGAACCGTCGGTAGTTGGCTGCCATTCAAGTCTATGGTGTGACTGGGCACCGCGACCCTCATCGCTCCACCCTCTGCGATGACTCCGAATCGAGACACACAACGGGTTGCGCTTCGAAAATACATAGTGAGAACTGACGCCATGCACAGCCCTCCGGCCGCCGCCTCGTTTGCTCCGCACCCACTCCGTGCAGCATCCGCCCGCTCTGCCCAGCTCGCTTGAAGGGGCCTCGTGTTTCAGCAGACCTGCTCAGCTCGCGGCCTTATTGGCTGCCAGACCCAACTGCAAGCCCGCAGTGTGAGGCCTGGGTGGCAAGGCATCGGCCAAATAACTCGCATGGGTCGCGCGACTCTAGATCAGGCCACACTGAGCAAGCGATTTCCTTAAGTCTCGCGGGCCGTTGTAATCCTTGATGTCAGCAGCTTGCCCATACACGAAGACACAGCGCTGGATCGGAACGCCCTATGCTGGGGCTTTACCGCCGGGCCGCTCCCGCCACTCCCAGTCAGTTTCCGACCAGCATCTTGCAGCTCCGTGGTCTCGGCACATAAGGAACCGGATAGGGCTCAACCGGGATAGGGTTCATAGGGGGCACCAGCGGGGATAGACCGCGCGGAGCAGTAAACGTCAGATCCCTGTCACTAGTCCTCGCAACAGCCTGACCCTCTGCATCGTGACTAATGACGACGAATCAGTTAGTTGTATAGGGGACTGATGCCAAGCCGTTCTGGATGTCATCCAGCGGCTACAAGCAAGGAGACAGAGATGAACGCAAAGAATTCTCCAACGGGATGCCAACCATAGACGAGCTGATCTCGCTCGATCGCGTTCAGCGCTATACGGACCTTCCCAAATCGACCATCTATTGCACGATCGCCAGCGGAAAGTTCCCGAAGCAGATCCGCCTATCGCCCGGCCGCGTCGGCTGGCTTCGTTCCGAGGTGGAAGCTTGGATGGTGGAACGTTGTCGCGCACGGCAGCTCAATTAGGGTTGGCGCCAATCACGATCCGTTCAGACACATCTTATCTCGCCGCTGAAACGGCGAACGAAACAATCAATCAGGGGCACGGCCGACGTCCGGCCGTGAATAATCTATGTTGCGGAACAGCTCTTCTATTGAATTAACTACCGCTATTCTCCGGGAAACGGTGCCCGTAGAAGGCACGCCAGCCGAGACCTATCTCATGTACCACCGGATCCCGAATAATGCATGCCTGCGTTACCATCCATCGCTGGATCATCCCTCCGGTGAAAAGTTGCCTGCCATTGTAGTGCCGGTTACAAATGAAGAAGGTTTGCACACGGCCATTCACTTGACTTTCCTGAGCGAAAACGCGGAAAGAATAACAGCGGTTTTTCCACCAACTACGGTCATCGGGTCGGCGGAAGGCGGTGCTGTACGACTCGCGCCACCCGACGCAGGTTTCCTCGTAGTCGGCGTCCGTCTAAATCTTTGCTTACGAGCGATGAAGTACTGGCGGAAGCCGGTATGGGCTACCCTGTCGTTGGAAGGGCTGGCGGCGTTGAGCCTACCGGCGGAAGTCACAAACCTCGTCATTGTGATCGCTGGCGAGTCCTTGCCCTTGCAGTCAGCTCACATGCTTCGTGAGCGCTGCGCCAAAGAGGGCCGTCATGCGCGAGTTAGATTACTGCTGCCTCCTGACGAGGACGGCTGCACTCCTGACTACCTACTACAACTACTGATCATTGAAGGGCCATCGGCCCGATTTCAACGCTTGATTACAAGCAAGACATGCGACGGGCGCATTGAGTAGGTGTGATCACCTGCTGTCGCATTGTTCCCCTCGAGCTCGCGAAGGCGCGCTTCGACTCACCGGAACGGGAAGTTTTCGTGCGCATAGCCCGGCATCAATCTAGGCAATCATGAGAGGCGTGCCATCAGGGTCGACCCTGACGGTTGGAAGATGGAGCAGAATCCGCTTGTGCACTTAGTCAGGCCGGACGGCATGCGGCCGCTGCTCCGTAACAGGGTTCCCGAGGATGGCCGATGCCACAAAGGGGTGATCGCCTGCGAAACGGTGATTTGGCAGGAAGGTCGGTTCTGGCATGCCTATTCATCGAATCGCAGTGAGCCACGCGTCAATGCGTGCAGGGGAAGCCTCCCTCGCATGTGGCAGCTACGCCCGCCGAAATCGATCACCGAGTGCCAAGCGCGCGCTAATGCTGCGCCGTTACGAGCAAGTTTGGCCCTCACTGCCGGGCGGCGGATAGGAAGCCCACAAAAACGTGCTATCGGAATGCTTCCGCTGGCATCAAAAAACCAATACGAATATAAAGCATTTCTAAAACGGCGCACCGGCTTTCGCCCCTGGTTGAGGGGACCGCGGTCCGCGAAGATGGCTCTGAATGAGATGTCTTCTCACCCCGTCACTATTGGAAGAGGTCATCGGTGTTACGGCAGGAGAACGGTCGAACCGGTCGACTTGCCTGCCTCTAAATCGCGGTGTGCTTGAGCCGCATCTTTCAGAGCATAAGTCTGACGAACGCCCACCTTCAGCTTGCCGCTCGCAACCATCTCAAAGACATCCTGGGACGACGCTTCGAGGTCCTCACGTCGTGCCACATACGTATCCAGTATTGGACGAGTGACATAGAGCGAGCCCTTTGCTGCAAGTTGGCTGATGGCAAAGGGTGGAACGGCCCCAGTCGTATTCCCGAAGCTGACCATAAGCCCGAGGGGCCGCAGGCAGTCAAGCGAACTCTCCCACGTCGTCTTGCCTACGGAATCATACCACTGGAACACCGGCACCCCCTGTGAGTTCACGCACGCGCTCCGTAACATTTTCCTTTTTATAGATGATCGTATGGGTGCAGCCGTGAGCCTTTGCGATCTCCGCCTTCTCCTCACTGCTGACCGTACCGATGACCGTCACCCCAAGCGCATCCAGCCATTGGCATGCAATGAGGCCGACGCCGCCCGCAGCCGCCTGGAACAAGACTGTATCCCCAGGCTGCACCTTGTAGGTCTGGTGGATCAGAAAGCGAACAGTCATCCCTTTCAGCAGAATCGCGGCAGCCTGTTCATCGGTAATTTCATGAACGAGCGGAGCGGCGGGCATGATCCTGGCTTCCGCGTAGGCACCGGCCGGGCCGGTGGCATAAGCTATCCGATCTCCGACCTTCAAATGGGTAACGCCGGGGCCCACAGCTTCGACGATACCGGCGGCCTCAAGCCCGATAATTCCCGGCATCGGAATCGGATAGAGGCCGGTTCGCTGATAAATATCGATATAGTTGAGCCCCACAGCCGTCTGGCGCACCCGAACCTCGCCTTCGCTGGGCTTGCCGAGCTGCACTTCTTCCCATTTCAATACCTCGGGACCGCCAGTTTCATGAATGCGGATTGCTTTGGTCATGGGTATTTCCTTGCAGATATCCAAGGTGCAGAGCGGCAATACAGCCGATGAGCCGCACGCCACAGGTAAGGATTCAGGCTTCGCCGGCGGCTTCGAAATACCTAAGATGGCGTTGTTCTATTCTACGGGCGAGAAATAAGCGGGTAGCAGAATTTTGCTCTCCATTGCCAAAATCGGGCTCTCTTCCGGCAAAGGCCAGATTCCCTGCTCATTAGCTAAATTCTGTACCGGCAAGCGTTCATCAAGGCTCCTATAGGCCCAAGTATCTATCCATCGGTTGAGCTCGCCGACATCCGAGGTGAAGACGCCGAACAGAGGCAGCAAGCCTTGCCGCGCAGCGATCACTTCCTTCCAGCGCTTGACCATTGCCGGAACACTGAAGGGTTTGAGCATGCACGTCCGCATCTCGAAAAAGGGGCTATGCTTGGATGATTCCAGCGTGGGTGAAAACGGCACTGCTTCAAGAATATCGGACCTCAACTCAACGATGAGATGCTTCGTTGCAGGAGGCTAAACTCCCGCCTTCACAGCCTCTGCGCGGATACGTGTCCGCTCAAGCATGTCCTCATAAGGCCATATGTGGATGACCTCGTTGAGCGAACCGATTTCCGTGTACCAAAAAAGCGGCGAGCCTTGAAAAGCGCTCGCGGTGCGGCAGTGCATCTGCGAAGAGCCGAAGGAATTCGGTTAAAGCTCCTGAGCGCAGCCTGTAGGTGCGAAATTCGTAGATCATAATTACCCTGCCTATGTCACCAGACTGACTTGGCCTTCGCCGAGCGCCAACTCGACAATGTGCAGACCGGCCGATGTCCGGCGTGATGGAAACGTTTCCTTCAGACGCGCTTCATGGACAGGAATGACCCGCCTCGGTTCGCCGCAAACTTTCCCCAGCATCTCGTCGGTGGCCAAGAGCAGGTTGGTTTGGCTACCAGACGCGAGTCCGATCGGAATGTAGGCCGAATCGTTGTAGCCACCGCCCAAGTTCTCGAACCGGTACACGAGGTCGCCTGCGAGGATCCACGCATCGGCGCTGTTGCGCTTCCGGTCATTGCGGACTTGAACATACTGGCAGCCTGCCGTGTGCGCATCATATGCTGGAAATAGGTCTATTCCGGGAAGCACGTCCTCCCGTGGACCGTCGACACACACACTAGACGACCTTGGCGGGCCAATTCGACGGCACGCATGATGTCGTTGGCGTCGACTGCAGCTGTCAGCCAGCGAAGCTTGGAACGAGCCCCGTCGCCCAAGTCGATTTCGATAGCTCTCTCTCCTGAAGATAGAAGGTGGCGTTGGGGAAGTGGTCGGAGCCGCCGAAATGGTCGAAATGCGCGTGGGTGACAAACACGTGGGACACATCTTCGGGTAACACGCCGCATTCGGCTAGGACCACTCGTGGCGGATGCCATTTTTTTTTTACCAAAACGATCGTTCAACACATTTCCATAGGCGGCGTTGTCGTAGCCTACATCAACCATTGCCACCTGCCCGTTGCCCTTAATCAGAACATAAGCATAGGAAAAGCCGATGCTTTCGCCGAAGGCACCATGCACAGCTATTGCCTTCGGGTATTCGCTCACATATCCGTATTCAAGAACCCAGATCGAATAGGTGCCCATTGATCTTCCCTCTGTTGGCACACCGCACGTTCCAACGTTGATAATGCGCGCAGCACGCTTGATCGAAGGCAACGATTTCAAAGCCTGGCAGAGCGCAAGCCGACCATTGAAGTTCGCGCCACGCGTCACGGAGAAGCGACAGTATCCTGTCCACGTCCACCACCGCGGCTGCATGCGCCGTCGACCGCGCCACAAAAAGAGCATCGCTCCTGCCGTTTCAACTGATCGATGTCAGGCCGGCCAGGAAGCGACTTCATGGCCGCCTCCGTGCATTTCACGCCGACGACTCGCAACTCGGCTGCACAAAGGTTTGCCGAAGCCAACTCGTCTGCAAGTGGGCTCGGGCTCCGCCCTTCCCTCGAGTCCCGATGCGGCTTGCACCACATTGCCGCCGATACGACGGCGAGCACGCCGGTGACAAACTGTGAAGAGTACCCAAGGAGCACCACCGTGAACGGTGGTGGCGCGAGTGGCTGGAGCTGACGCGCCAGCACAATGGCTACTGGACTTACCCATCTGCTGCATCTCCACATGGAAAAGACAACGGGTTGTGCCAGGTGGGCTCAGAGAGCCCGCGCCTAACACAACACCAAAATCTAAGCGTGGGTGAACCTACTTTCAGCCCGACTTGTGCAATTGGTTGCAATTCATGCACACCAGGAGAGTGCAGCTAAGCTTGAGATTGCGTTGCAATTTCTCTCGTGACGTTTCGATATGCGGAATTTGCATGCCGTCGAATCCAATTTGCTCCAGCAAAATCGGCTTCGTTGCTGCGAAAAGTAGATCTTGTTTTCGCTAACCTGATCGCAAGGCGGCAACCCGTTCGATGCTACCGGGTTGTTCGCCGCAAACATTTCTTGGTTAATAAATTCGAGGGGTGATATCCCACGCCGATTGAGGGGTACGACAACAACGCGCTGATCTCCTGTCACCCTCATCAACGATCGGTCCTGTTCGATGGTTTTTGATTTTGCGTAAATCGGGCAGCCCCAGCGACTGGCGCCAGCCATTTTACAGCGTGATCGACGTATATCTCAGTACTTGGCTGTAATCCCTCCAAATTGTCGAGAGTGCCTGCCTTCAGAACAATCTTTCCAGGCGCCAATGCAGTCTTCGCGAAAATGGGGGAGCCGCAGCTCCCGCAAAAGTGGCGATATACGGGATGTCCGCTATCTCCCCTATCCACGTAGACCATGGTCTCACCCTGCTGATCAAAATCAGTTTCTCTTATGACGAGATTGAACGAGAATACGCTTCCGCTCTGCCTCTGGCAGTGGGTGCAATGGCATACTACGATCGCCCGCGGTTCGCCTTTGAGCACATAGCGCACGGCCCCGCACAAGCAGCCGCCTGTCCGATCCTGCATAATGTCATCTCCCAGACGTCCGGGTAACTTTAGGTCGTCGCCTCGACGGCGGCGTATTGCGCGAGGCCATGGCCAAGCGACCAGTTCTCGGGCAGGGTCTCCACAAGATTGATGAAGACATCCTCGGGGCGAACGCCGGGATTCTCAGTGAGCTTTTCGACTATGCGGCGATAGAGCGCCTTCTTCTGGGCGAGAGTGCGCGTGTTGTTGACGGTAATCTCAATTACGACGAGATCATCGCTACGCGTGACTCCAAGATAAGTGGGGCTGCACCAAAAATCTGCCGCGTCATGCTCCGTAACCAGCATGAAGAAATCATCCTGGGGCACATTGAAGGTCTCGCGCATGGCCTCATAAAGCCCGTCAAGAATCGCCTGCCGATAGGCAACAGGCTTTCCCCGACGCAGTGATACACGGGTGAGCGGCATGATTTGATCCTCCTTGCTGAAAGCAGCCGACACCAGCCGTTTCTTGACACAGTGTTAAAAACACATTATTGACGTAGTGTCAAATACTTTCTTATGTGCTAAACGTCGGGCTTGCACAGCGAAGGACAGAGGAGGAAGATTTGAGGCCACGAGAGTTCGATCATGAACGCGTCTTGCGCATTGCATTCGAGCAGTTTTGGCGTAAAGGGGTGCGTGGCACGTCGCTCTCTGACATCGCGCGCGAGGCTGGTGTCCAGCGCGGCAGTCTCTATAACGCCTTCGGCAGCAAGGAGTCCCTGTTTCTCTGCGCCTACAAGCGCTACTCCGACCAATACCTGACTCTTGTTCAAAAGGCGCTCAGCTCGGGGTCCTTGCGAGAGCGCCTCACAGCATTCTTCCATATGACAATAAAGAATTTTTGCTCCGGGTCGCCGCCGCGCGGATGCCCTACAACGCGGGGATTAATGGAGGTAACGTCGAACGGAGGTAAAGGGCTGGATAACGAAGCCCGGCAGGCCTTCGCGGACCTGCTTGCTCGCATCATGGGTCTGGTTGAGAAGGCATTGTCCGAGGCCTCAGAGCGAGGCGAGTTCAACGGTGTCCCTGACATCGCTGCACTACACCTTGTCACGGTCAGCCGCGGGTTAGCCGTGATGGAACGAGCCTTTAGTGATAAGGACCAGCTGCAGAAGATTGCCTCGCACACAATCAACCTCATACTCGCCAACCAAAATCGATAGGGGATCGAGATGGTAGCCCGTACTTGAGCGGATGTTTGCATCCGCGCCGGCGTACCCAGCGGCTGCCGCGTATCCGGCACCGCTCTCTGTGGTTCACGTAAACGGGCCGGCCCGTAGGACTCCGCTCCGAAGCGATCAAACGCACTGTGGACCGAAATTGCTGAAATCACCGTGCCGACCGGCGCCGGCGACGAACTTTTCAACCCCGGTGACGCTTTCGGCTTTAAACACGCCAGTGGAATTATTCCACTCTAGTTCGAGTGCAGCGTGCTCAGGCAGACCACGCTGCAGGTAAAGCGAGCGCCGATCGGCACGCATTGAAGCCTGCGGGAAACCAGCGATCGTGCGGGCCATGTGTTCCGCAACCGGTCGCGACTGACCCTTCGGAACGACAACTTCACACAAACCAATGCGCAGGCACTCAGACGCGTCCACTTTGCGGCCAGTCATAATAAGCTCGAGGGCGCGACCCTTTCCAACGAGTTGCGGAAGTCGAACGGTTCCCCCATCCGTCAGGGGTACGCCCCAACGGCGGTTATAAATTCCCATGTAGCTGTCTTCGGCCATAATTCGGCAATCCGCCCAGAGGGCGAGCTCCATACCACCGCCGACGGCCGGGCCCTCAATTGCAGCGATCACGGGCTTGCTGAGTCTGAGCCGTGTTGGTCCCATTGGTCCGCGCGGCAAAGGGCTGCCATCCTTGGGAAAATCCAGAGACCTGTGTATTCCCCTGGGATCCGGCGTTGCAATACGGCGGGCGGCGAGGCTTTTCAGGTCAGCCCCTGCAGAAAACGCACCACCTTCTCCCCAGAGGACCGCAACGTCCGCTGTGTCGTCGGCGCCGAACGCCACAAAGGCATCATACAGCGCGTCCGCGTGCTCAGGATCTACTGCATTGCGCCTTTCCGGACGTGAAAGAATTACGGGCAACACGCGATCATGGCGCTCTACACGAACCGGCATGGGACATCTCCGTTGCGCTTGCGAATTCGAACCAGAACTCCAATTCCCGCTGCGCCTTCTGTTTTTCTAGAGAGCCAGGCATTGTTGAGCTCCGTGATCCCAACCGAGCAAGGGCCAGCATCCTTGGTGTGGACGTGGTAGATGTAGACGGCGCCTCCTGATCCTGAGCCTTTGGCGGTCTTTGAGGTGGCGCTGGTACGAAGGCCCACATATCGTTTACATCCGGTAGCAAACTCCGCTAAATTTGAAAATTAGATAGATATGAAGTGAGACTTTCGGAGATCGAATAAATGCTCACCAACTTCGATATGGACGCGTTACGCACAATGGTTGTCGGCGCTGATCTGAAGAGTTTCGCGCAGGCCGCGTCGCACCTCGGCCGATCTCAATCCGCCGTCAGCATGCAACTTAAGAAACTCGAAGAGCAGGCTGGTCGACCATTGTTTCGCAGAAGCGGTCGCGGGCTAGTGCCGACGGAGGCGGGTGATGTGCTGCTGGCTTACGCGCGCAGGATCATTGCCCTAAATGACGAGGCGGCAGTGTCACTCGGTGCAACCGCAGCGGCCGCATCCGTGCGGCTAGGACTCACCCAAGATTTCCTTGAAGATGTGATGCCCGATACTCTCGCGCGATTTTCGCGCCGTCGACCAGGCGTTCACGTTGAGGTGCGGGCAGGTCGCAACCATGTGCTCGAGGAGGATGTGCAGGCAGGCCGTTTAGATATTGCTATGGCATTCTTTCCGGCGGGATCCGACAGACACGGCGCTTTGCTCGCTTCATTGCCGATGCTGTGGTTTGCTGGGAAGGCATGCGCAAGATTGCCGGAAGAGGAGCCAGTTCCGCTTGTGCTCTATGATCATCCGTGCCTGTTCAGGCAAACAGCACTCCAAGCTCTAGAGCGCAATGGACGCCGATGGCGACTGGCTCTCACAACACCTAGCCTTCCGGGGATCTGGGCAGCCGTTCGCGCGGGTCAAGGGATCTCAGTTAGGACGCCGCACAAGATTCCCATCGGCATACGCGAAGTTGGCTCCGAGTTCAATCTGCCCCAGCTACCATCGATTGAACTGCGGTTGCTGAGTGCAAACGACCTGTCACCAGCCGCATCCGACCTGCGAGACATCATTCAACAAGTGGTCAGAGAGCGCGTATTTACGCCAAAATCCGATTTGCGTCGCTCCAGCGCCAAGCGATTGCATGAGACATTTCAGGAACCTTCAATATCTTAAGCCCAGGCGCCATGGATAGTGCTGCCACCGCGAGCCTTTCCGCCAAAATTGCGCGATATCCACGTCTTGGACTTGCGCAACTCCCGACGCCGCTTCAACCACTGAAGCGACTCTCAGCTTACCTCGGCGGGCCAAGCATCTGGGTTAAGCACGAAGATGCGACCGGGCTGACATTTGGTGGGAACAAGCTTCGCAAACTTGACTATCTTCTTGACGAAGCAATCAAGGCCAATGCTGACACACTTGTATCAGGCGGAGTTGTACAGTCGAACAGTCTGCGGCAGGTTGCTGCCGTCGCGGCTAAGCTTGGTCTAGAGTGCCACCTCGCCGTCTATCACGGACGCCTCGCTGTGCCTACTGCGGAATACAGCATGTCGGGCAACATGCTTCTTAATCGGCTGTTTGGCGCAAGGCTGCACAACATACCATGGACCGGTGATCGTAATCAGGCGATCTACCAGCTGGCGGAGCGATTGCGAGCCGACGGCCGGAAACCCTACGAGGTGAGCGTAGCGATAATGCTGTTGGCGGGGCGGTCGGAGACGGGTTAGAACGCCGAGCACCTTCAGATGCGTCAGCTCCGGCCATCGCTGCGTTGACCATCGAAGATTCGGGCCGGCTGAAGCTCGCGCGAGAGCTTGGCCCACACACCAGGTGACAAACCGTATGCGCTCCTGAAACGCCGAGTGAAATGTGCCTGGTCGGCAAAACCGCATTCATGCGCGACCTCGGCGAGTGGTCGGCCGGACCGAACCAGTACCCGCGCCCGGTCGAGACGGCGTAACAGGTGAAAACGAGCGGGGCTCACACCGAAGGCGGCGCGGAACTGCCGGGTGAGCTGCCAACGGCTCAACCCTGACACCATCTCAAGCTCGGCGAGCGATACACTCGAGTCTAGGCGTGCCGAGAGGAGATCTCGCACGGCCCTGACGGCTGTGGTGTTATTGGCCGGTGTCGCTGCCGGACAGCCGGCGGCGCGAACGAGCGCGTCAGCAAATGAGACCAAGCTGCAGGTCAATGCTAGCTCGTCTGGCCGTGAATCCTTCGCGCCGAGGAGGCCAGCGATCGATCGGCAGAGGTCTGCATCGTCGCTCACCGGATCGCACAGAAAGGGCATCGCATTCAATCCCGCAGCTTCGCGGATGAGTGCCGGATCTATGTAAGCGATGCGATAGCCGAAGCCCCGCTCGTCACCCGCCCGACCATCATGAGCCTCGTCGGGATGCAACACGAACGCCTGCCCGGGCAAGCTGTAGCGGATCGAGCCCCGGTAGTGGAACGCTTGGATCCCGGTCAAGGTGAGACCCACGGCGTAGGTGTCGTGTCTGTGCGGCGCGAAGGCGTGGCCATGCAGGAACGCCTCCATCCGCTCGATGCCGCGTATCGGCACGTCCCATTTCATGCAGCTGATTTTCATGCCAACTTCGCACGCACAAACGTTCAATACGACAGCGCATCGCATATATAGCCTGCCGGGCCGAATGGGCGAATGCGGGAGTTTAGGGTGACGCTGGACCAGGAGATCGCCTTTTTCATCTTTTCCATCGTCGCGGCCATCACGCCAGGTCCGAGCAACGTCATGATCACGGCGACCGGTGCGGCGGTCGGGGTCTTGCGGGGCCTCCCTAGCGCGCTGGGTGCTTCCATCGCCATGGCTGTTTTGATGTTTGTCGTGGCGTTGGGACTGGGGCAACTCATTCTTGGCGCACCCATGCTGCTGACAGCCATGAACGGGTGTGGCACCGCCTTCCTGCTGTGGACTGCGTGGAGGATCGCGACTGCCGATCCATCGGACACCTATACGACGGCGGAACCCGTGGGCTTCGTCGGCGCGGCCACTTTTCAGTTCGTCAACCCCAAGGGATGGTTGGTGGCTACGGGAGCGATCAGTACCTTCATGCGAGACGCGGCGGAGGAGCAGATGGCCCAGTCCTTCGCGTTCGCAGCGCTCTTTTTCGCGGCCGCGCTTCCAAGCGGGCTGGCGTGGCTGGTTCTCGGCGCGATGATGCATCGGCTGCGGCGCGACGCGCGGAGAGCGCGTATGCTCAACATCGGAATGGCCTGCGCGTTGATATTGTCCGTCGCGATGATGTTCCACTAGCCCATTTTATTCATGAGCCAGTGCGGGATGAGCTGATGGGCGGGGACGAAGCCGTTGGTTTGGCGTAGCATTCTGGTGTCGAAGCAGAGTGCGCGTCGCCAGAGCCCACCACACCGCCCATCGCCATGCACGCTACGCCGTTCCTGCCCGGCCTGTCACCGGTCGGATCAAAGCCGCTCACAGCCACGTTCGATGCTGGCCGTCTGTCCTCGGATGGCGGCCTGATCGTGTTGCGCGAGATCGCAACTCGCTTGCGGCTTGCCGAGACGATCACCAACCCGCTCCGCGACGCGCGCGATCCGACCCGCGTCCGCCACAGCTACGCCGAGATGGTCGCGGCGCGGATGCTGATGATCGCGGCCGGCTATGAGGACTGCGACGACGTCGATACGTTGCGCACCGATCCCGCATTGAAGATCGCCGTGGGTCGGGCGCCGGAGACCGGCGCCGAGCTGATGAGCCAGCCGACATTGTCGAGACTGGAGAACCTGGCCGACTGGCGCGCATTGGCCAGGATCGGCCTCGGCCAGATCGATCTCTACTGCAGAAGCTTCGCTCGCCCGCCGGCGCGCATCACTCTCGACATCGACGACACCGACGATCCGGTGCATGGCCAGCAGGAGCTGGCCTTGTTCAACGCGCACTACGACTGCACC
>Ga0310822_100163_pt1 | contig 60603 bp, 66 predicted proteins | sample P4_ome_2_FD_201313 | JGI IMG/M metagenome (GOLD analysis project Ga0310822, IMG submission 201313) | Sorghum-adapted microbial communities from Joint BioEnergy Institute, Emeryville, California, United States - P4_Day56_Rep2 | ecosystem: Engineered > Bioreactor > SSF (Solid state fermentation) >... | reverse complement strand
TCGGCATCCTCCACGGCTGCCTGCGCCACCACACCCGCTACGACGAACACACCGCCTGGGCACACCGCCAAACCACCGCCGACACCCAAGCAGCTTGACAACTTACGGCCCTGGGATGTCTAACCCGTTCGGGCAACGACTCACTGACAGTCAACAGAGCAACCGCCGCGTATGAGGACGCCGCGTACGGGGACTACGTGCAAATGATGCATGATCATGCCAACGACATCGGAGACGCGGACCTCCGTGCCAAAGCCGTTGCGTTGGCCGACCTCGATGCGACGATCGTTGAGCTGTGGAGCGACACCGTCGCCGGTCCCCCGGCGCCTGGAGCGGAGGAGAGTCAGACGTTAGCGAGTGAACGAAAGTTCATGCAGGCGTACCGCGAATACCATGACTCACACCGTCGTACCGTCGACGAACTCCTGACCGCAAGCCCTGGGATGTCATGATCGAGATAATGGCTGCCATCGCTTGTGTAGCACTCATGTCCCTGTTCATCATCGGTTCCAGGTGGTATTTCACACGCATTCGCGACGGCCGTGCCGATCCCCTCATCAATCCAAGTTGGACATCCGACATGCGGCCAGCCAGCCCCCCACCACCGCTACGCGGTCCAGACCATCCCGAACGAAAAGAGTACTGACCGAACCGGTTATCGCAGGACGCGCCTCCACTGGCCTTGGGTACCGGCGCCGGGCCAACGACTACCACCACCCTCAGCGCTATCTGAGCGTCGGTGATGATGACGACGACCCCGACTAAGACGAAGGCCCCGACACGCTGTTGCGTATCGGGGCCCTCGTATCAGTTCTGTCGTCGGCCTCAGGAGAGTTCGGTCGCCGAACCGCCGGCGGCGGTGATCTTCTCGCGGGCGCTACCGCTGAACTTGTGCGCGGTGACGTCGACCTTGACGGTCAGCTTCCCGTCACCGAGCACCTTCACCAAGGTGTTCTTGCGCACCGCACCCTTGGCCACCAGTTCGTCGATGCCGACCTGACCGCCCTCGGGGAACAGCCGGTTGATGTCCCCGACGTTGACGACCGCGTACTCGGTGCGGAACCGGTTGCGGAAACCACGCAGCTTGGGCAGCCGCATGTGGATCGGCATCTGGCCGCCCTCGAACGTCACCGGGACGTTCTTGCGGGCCTTGGTGCCTTTGGTGCCGCGACCCGCGGTCTTGCCGCGGCCCGAACCGTCACCGCGACCCACCCGGGTCTTGCTGGTCTTCGACCCGGCCGCGGGGCGCAGGTCATGCAGTTTGATGGTCATCGCCTAAACCTCTTCAACCGTGACGAGATGATGCACGGCCTTGATCAGTCCACGGGTCTGCGGGGTGTCCTCCCGCACGACCGACTGACGGATCTTCCGCAAGCCGAGCGTGCGCAGCGACTCCCGCTGCTTCCAGCGCGCGCCGATGGTGCTGCGCACCTGGGTGATCTTCAGTTGCGCCATGGTTTACGACCCCTCACGCGCCGCGGATGCCGCCAGCGCCTCGCTCTCACGCCGGGCCTGCAGCATGCGGGCCGGCGCGACGTCCTCGATGGGCAGGCCGCGGCGGGCCGCCACTTCCTCGGGCCGCTGCAGCATCTTCAGCGCGGCAACGGTGGCGTGCACCACGTTGATCGCGTTGTCGCTGCCCAGCGACTTGGCCAGGATGTCGCGCACGCCGGCGCACTCCAGCACGGCACGCACCGCACCGCCGGCGATCACACCGGTACCGGCGCTGGCCGGACGCAACATGACCACACCGGCGGCCTTCTCGCCCTGCACCGGATGGGTGATGGTGCCGCCGATCAGCGGGACCCGGAAGAAGTTCTTGCGGGCTTCCTCCACCCCCTTGGCGATCGCGGCCGGGACCTCCTTGGCCTTGCCGTAGCCGACACCGACCATGCCGTTGCCGTCACCGACGATCACCAGCGCGGTGAAGCTGAACCGGCGACCACCCTTGACGACCTTGGAGACGCGGTTGATCGATACGACGCGCTCGAGGTAGTTGCTCTTGTCACCGCCATCGCGGCCCCGGCGATCGTCGCGACGCCGACCTTCGCGCTCACGCCGGCCCTCCGAGGTGGCCGGACCCCCGGCACCAGGCTGGCTCATCGTTGCATCCTTCCATCGGTGTACATGCACAAGTCTTTCGTCATCAGAAGTTCAGCCCGTTCTCCCGCGCCGCATCGGCCAACGCCGCGATGCGTCCGCCGTAGGTGTAGCCACCGCGGTCGAACACCACGTTCTCGATCCCGGCCGCCTTGGCGCGCTCGGCGATCAACTGGCCGACCCGCACGCTGCGGGCCTTCTTGTCGCCCTCGATCGCGCGCACATCCGGCTCGATCGAGGAGGCGGCCGCCAGCGTGGTGCCGGTCAGGTCGTTGACCAGCTGGACGTGGATGTGCCGAGACGACCGGTGCACGACCAGCCGGGGCCGTTCCGGGGTGCCGAAGATCTTCTTGCGCAACCGGGCATGCCGACGCAGCCGGTCCCGACGCCGGGCGGCCGAGACGCTCATACCGATCGGCTTGTGCTTCCGGGGAGTTTCGGTGGACGTCATGTCTTACTTCCCTGTCTTTCCGACCTTGCGGCGGATCTGCTCACCCTCGTACCGCACACCCTTGCCCTTGTACGGGTCGGGGCGGCGCAGGCGACGGATGTTCGCCGAGATCTGGCCGACCTTCTGCTTGTCGATACCGGAGATGGAGAACTTGGTGGGCGATTCCACGTTGAAGGTCACCCCCTCGGGAGCCTTCACCACCACCGGATGGCTGAAGCCCAGCGAGAACTCCAGGGTGTCGCTGCCCTTGGCCTGCACCCGGTAGCCGACGCCGTGGATCTCCATCCGGGTGGTGTACCCCTCGGTGACGCCGGTGATCAGGTTGGCCACCAGGCTCCGCGACAGACCGTGCAGTGACCGGTTGCGACGTTCATCGTCCGGACGGGTGACCACGATCGCGCCGTCGTCGTTGCGGGACACCTTGATCGGCTCCACCACGTCCAGCGACAGGGTGCCCTTGGGGCCCTTCACCGACACGCGCTGACCGTCAATGGTCACGTCGACACCCGCGGGGACCGGGATCGGCTGCTTACCAATGCGTGACATGTCTTCAGTTACCCCTCACCACACGTAGGCGAGGACTTCCCCGCCCACGCCTTCTCGTGCCGCCTGCCGGTCGGTGCGCAGACCCTTCGACGTGGAGATGATCGCCACGCCCAGGCCGCCCAGCACCCGGGGCAGGTTGGTGGACTTCGCGTACACCCGCAGCCCGGGCTTGGACACCCGGCGCAGGCCGGCGATACTGCGCTCCCGGTTCGGGCCGTACTTCAGCTCGATGATCAGCGACTTGCCCACCCGAGCGTCCTCGGTCCGGTAGTCGGCGATGTAACCCTCTTTCTTGAGGATCTCGGCGATGTTGGCCTTCAGCTTGGAATGCGGCAGCACCACTTCGTCGTGGTACGCCGAGTTGGCGTTGCGCAGACGAGTCAAGAAGTCTGCGATCGGGTCCGTCATGGTCATGACAGCTTGGTCAACCTCTCCCGCGGCGGTTCCCATGCAACACACGCGTGCCTGTCCCATCGGAGAGCTCCGATGGCCGGGCATGTCGTGTCGTGGGCCTACTACGAAGTTCGTCCTGACCGGCAGTTACCGGTCAGGGGCCTTGCTCATCCGCAATTCCGTACCCAATGGGCCAGCACTGCGGACCGGTCGCTGACTGCGGGCACGAAGCACCCCAGACAACCGACCCAGTATAGGAAACGCGTGCTCACCGACCAAATCGGTGACGGTCGGCCGATCCGGCCGCCGACGACGAACACCCCGCCGGGCAGAGGATCATGCCCCGCGGGGTGCGCGTCAGTGTCTGATGGACGTCTGGTGGCGACGTCCGGTTGCTGTTACCAGCTGGCCTTCTGCACACCGGGCAGTTCGCCGGCGTGCGCCATCTCGCGCAGGCAGATGCGGCACAGCCCGAACTTGCGGTACACCGACCGGGGACGGCCGCACTTGTTGCAGCGCGTGTAGGCGCGCACCTTGAACTTCGGCTTGCGCTGGGCCTTGTGGATCAGTGCCTTCTTTGCCATCTGCTCAGTTCTCCTTGAACGGGAAGCCCAGCGCCCGCAGGAGCGCTCGTCCTTCGTCGTCGGTCGTCGCCGAGGTGACGACGGTGATGTCCATACCCCGGGGCCGGTCGATGGAGTCCACGTCGATCTCGTGGAACACCGACTGCTCGGTCAGCCCGAAGGTGTAGTTACCGGTGCCGTCGAACTGCTTGGGGCTCAGCCCGCGGAAGTCGCGGATACGCGGCAGCGCGATGGAGATCAACCGGTCCAGGAACTCCCACATCCGGTCGCCGCGCAGTGTGGCCCGGGCCCCGATCGGCATGCCCTCGCGGAGCTTGAACTGGGCGATCGACTTGCGGGCGCGACGGATCTCCGGCTTCTGCCCGGTGATCAACGCCAGGTCGTTGACGGCGCCGTTGATCAGCTTGGCGTCCCGGGCGGCGTCACCGACACCCATGTTCACCACGACCTTGACCACGGTCGGGATCTGCATGACGTTGGTGTAGCCGAACTCCTTCTGCAGGGCTTCGCGAATCTCCTCGCGGTAGCGCTGCTTGAGGCGCGGCAGGGTCTTTTCAGCAGTAGTCATGTCAGATGTCCTTGCCGTTGGTCTTGGCGATTCGGACCTTCTTGCCGGTCTCCTCGTCAAAGCGGTATCCGATGCGGGTCGGCTTGCCGTCGGAATCGACCACCATCACGTTGGACACGTGAATCGGCGCCTCCTGGGTGACGATGCCGCCCGACTGCGCGCCACGCTCGTTGCGCGACACCGCGGTGTGCTTCTTGATCCGGTTGACGCCCTCGACCAGCACCTTCTGCCGATCGGGGTAGGCCTGCAGCACCTTGCCCTTGGCGCCCTTGTCCTTGCCGGAGATGACCAGCACGGTGTCGCCCTTACGGACCTTCATCTACAACACCTCCGGTGCCAGCGAGACGATCTTCATGAAGCGCTTCTCCCGCAGCTCGCGGCCGACCGGCCCGAAGATGCGGGTGCCGCGCGGGTCGTTGTCATTCTTGATGAGCACCGCGGCGTTCTCGTCGAACTTGATGTAGCTGCCGTCGGGGCGGCGCCGCTCCTTGGCGGTGCGCACGATCACGGCGCGCACGATCTCACCGCGCTTGACGTTGCCGCCGGGCATGGCCTCCTTGACCGTCCCGACGATGACGTCGCCGATGCCGGCGTAGCGCCGCCCGGACCCGCCGAGCACCCGGATGCACAGGATCTCCCTGGCGCCCGTGTTGTCGGCGACCTTCACCCGCGATTCCTGTTGAATCACTAGATCTCCTGACCTGGTTATGTATGCACGCCAGATTCCGACCTGGACGTGCGCGGTCTGTGTCACCGGTGGGCACGCAGGACCTGCACGTGTCAGGCCGAGGTCTGCCCAAGGCAACCGCCTGATTCTAGGTGAGCGGCCGCGGCGGAACCAAATCGGCGCTGGTCGGCGAGCGGGGAGTCGGCTCGCGGGGAATCAAGGGGAATCAGTAAGCCCCGAAGACCACCGCGACATTGTGGCCGCCGATACCCATCGAGGTGGTCAGCGCGTACCGGTAGTCGCCGCGGCGGGACTCGCCGGCCACCACGTCCAGGTCGATCTCGGGGTCGAGGTTCTTCAGGTTCAGCGTCGGCGGGACGACCCCGTCGCGCAGCGCCTGCACGGTCAGCACCGCCTCGATCGCGCCGGCGGCGCCCAGCGCGTTGCCCAGCGCCGCTTTCGGCGCATACACCGCGGGCCGGTGCGCGCCGAAGACCCGCTGCAACGCGTGCGCCTCGGCCAGATCGCCGGTGCGGGTGCCGGCGGCGTGCGCGTTGACGTGGTCGATGTCGGTCGGCTCCAGCCCGGCCAGGTAGATGGCGCGGCCGATTGCCTCGGCGGCGCACTCACCGCCGGGCTCGAGGTCGATGGGGTCATAGGCGTCGGAGGTGATCGCGCCGCCCATCACCCGGGCCAGGATGGTGGCGCCGCGCGCCTTCGCGTGTTCCTCGGCCTCGATCAGCAGCAGCGCGCCGCCTTCGCCGAACACCATCCCGTCGCGCTCCTGATCGAACGGGCGGCAGGCCGCGGCCGGGTCGTCGTTGTGGGTGGAGAGCATGCCGAGCTGGGTGAAACAGGCGACCGGCACCGCCTCGACGACCGTTTCGACCCCGCCGCAGATCGCGACGTCGGCCTCGCCGAGCACGATGTGACGCCACGCCTCGGTGATGGCGGCCGCACCGGAGGCGTCCGACATCACCGGGGAGATGACACCCGCCTTGGCCTGCCGGTCCAGCCCGACGGCCGCCGCCGCCGAGTTCGGCATGTGCATCTGCACGGTCAGCGGCGAGATCGCCCGCATCCCGCGTTCCTTCCAGGCGTTGTGCTGGATCGGGATCTCCTCGGTCGACCCCAGCGCCAGACCGATGGAGACCAGCAGCCGTTTGGTGTCGACGTCGGGGTTGCCGGCCGTCTCCCACAACCGCCGGCTCAGCAGCGTCGACATCTGCTGCATGAAGCCGAGCCGGCGCAGTTCCACCCGGCTGAGCTGATCGGCGAAGTTCTCCACCAGGCGGCCGCCGATCCGGACCGGTGAGTCGAACTCGGTGACGAACGGCCGGTCCAGCGGGCGGATGCCGCTGTCACCGGCCAGCAGCCCGGCCCAGGTCCCCTCGGCATCGGCGGCCAGCGGCGTCGTCGCCGCCACCGCGGTCACCACGACGTTGCGAAAACCGTCACCAGTACGCATCGACACCATTCGCGCCCCACATCCCCCCCGACCTGTTCGCGCTCACACTCCCCCGGGCCCCGAGTCCCCACAGGCTGGGTTTCCCCTCCGGCGGGGTTCCCCGGAGCCGAGTCCCCCGGAATTCTACGAGCCGGTAACGCTCCCCGAAAGGGTTCGGCGGCCTCACGCGGCACAGCGGAAACCGATGTGGGTGGCGGCGCTGTCCTGGGACTGCGGTGAGCGGGCCGACGCCCGATAGCGGTGGCAGTACTCCGGCGCGCACAGGTGGGACCCACCTTTGAGGGTCTGGCTGACCGCCGGGTCGGGGCGCTCGACCGGTGCGGACGGCGTGCAGCAGGACCGCACCGGCTCGTCGGCCTCGGCTGGGCGGTGGTGACCGGAGAAGCGGGTGGTGGTCCACTCCCAGACGTTGCCGATCATGTCGAACAACCCGAAGTCGTTGGGCGGGAAGGCGCCGACCGGGGAGGTGCCGATCCAGCCCGCGGCGCCGTCGTTGCGGTACGGGAACCGGCCCTGCCAGGTGTTGGCCATCAACCGGCCGCCGGGGCGGGCCTCATCACCCCACGGGTAGACGGTGTCGGCGCCGGCGCGGGCCGCGTACTCCCATTCCCGTTCGGTGGGCAGCCGGCGTCCGGCCCACCGGGCGTAGGCCTGCGCATCGGGATAGGCGATCTGCACGACCGGGTGGTCCGGACGGTCCTGCCAGGACGGCCCCTCCGGCCCGAACGGGTGACGCCAGCACGCCCCGGGCGTCCAGGTCCACCACTGCCGCCAGTCCCGCAGGTCGACCGGGCCGCGGGTGGGGGTGAACACCAGTGCGCCGGGCTGTAGGTCGGCCGCAGCCACGCCGGGGTACAGCCGCGGATCGAGCGGCTGTTCGGCCACCGTGCGGTACCCGGTGGCGGCGACGAACTCGGCGAACTGTGCGTTGGTCACGGGATGTCGTTCAATCGCGAAATCGGCGACGGTGACGGTGTGCACCGGCGCCTCCTCCGGATAGAACCGGATCGAGCCCATCCGGAAGGTTCCGCCCGGGATCTCGACGAGGTCGGTGAGCGCGCTCATGTCTTCGAGTCGTCCTCTCTGAGGCGCCGGGGCCGGGAAGGTTCAGTCCCTGGCGAAGGCCATCGCGGCTTCCCTCTCGACGTCGCGGTACGGCGTCCCGGAGATGTCGACGATGACCTTGGCGATGCTGCCGCCGGTGAACGCGAACGGCGCCCGGTAGGCGCTGGAGACCGGTTGGCCGGTGTTGCGGCCCACCGCGATTCCGCCGCCGGCCAGACCGAAGTTGGCCGGGTGGGCCCGCACGTCGGGACGGGTCGCCACGACGGTGCCGTCGACGTAGAGGGCCACCTCGCCGAGCGGGGTGTGGCTGCCGTCGACGGTGCCGGTGCGGTGGTAGCTGACGCCGAGGATGTGCCGGCCCGCCGGAATCGGATCGGCGGAGGACACCCGCTGCTCCTCCTCCCCCATGAAGTTGTAGACGAAGTGCAGCCGGCCGTCCTGCAGGAACAGCACATAGCCGCCGTGCCCGGCGCCGTGTTTGACGATGACGCCCTGCGCACCGGCCGCGTCGACGGTCACGTCGGCCAGGACGGTGAACGACTGCCCGCGGATGTCGACGGCCGCGCCGAGGCCGACCTCGGCGGTGCCCGGGTAGTAGGTGTAGCTGGTGCGTCCCCTCGACAGGTGCGGCCGCCACCGGCCCAGGGTCTCGAACAGGTTGAGATCGCCGAGCGGCAGGCCGTTGTACTTCGCCGCCTCGTCGAACCAGAGTTGTTTGAGCTCTTCGAGTTTCTCCGGATGCTCGGCGGCCAGGTCACGGGACTGGCTGCGGTCGGATTCGAGGTGGTAGAGCTCCCAGCGGTCGGCGTCGAAGTTCGACCAGCCGGCCGGGCTGGCGGCGTGGACGGTGTTGGCGAACCAGCCGTCACTCCAGATCCCGCGGGTGCCGAGCATGCTGTAGAACTGGGTGCGCTTGCCGGTGTCGGCGTCCGGATCGGCCAGGGCGGCCCGGAAACTCACGCCCTCCAACGGACGCTGCCGGACGCCGCGCACGGTGTCCGGTGGTGTCAGGCCGATCAGCTCGTACACCGTGGGGGTGACGTCCACGACGTTGATGTAGCGGTCGCACACCGCATCCCGCGCGGTGATCCCGTTGGGCCAGGAGATGATCGCCGGGTCGGCGATCCCGCCCTCGTGCGAGGCGTAGCGTTTGAACAACTTGTACGGCGTGTTGAACGCCATCGCCCAGCCGGTCGGATAGTGGTTGTAGGTCTGCGGCCCACCCAGCTGGTCGTAGAACCGCACGCTCTCCTCGACGGTGTCGACGTAACCGTTGAAGAACTTGACCTCGTTGACCGATCCGTCGGGGCCGCCCTCGCCGCTGGCCCCGTTGTCGGAGAGCACCACGATCAGGGTGTTGTCGAGCTGATCGGATTCCTCGAGGTAGTCGAGCACCCGGCCGATCTGGTGATCGGTGTAGCTCAGAAAGCCCGCGAACACCTCGGCCATCCGGCAGAACAGCCGCTTCTCGGCGTCGGACAGGCTGTCCCAGGGTCGCACGGTGTCCTGCAGCGGCCAGGGTTCGCCGTGGGGACCCTTCACATCCTGGTAGGGGTTGATCGGCGGGAGTTCGGTGTCGGGCGGCACGATGCCGAGCTTCTTCTGGTTCTCCAGCACCACCTCGCGGTAGCGTTCGTAGCCCATGTCGAACCGGCCGGCGTAGCGGTCCGCCCAGTCCCTGGGGGCGTGGTGCGGGGCGTGCCCGGCGCCCGGGCACAGATAGGTGAACCACGGCTTGTCGGGCGCGATCACCTTGGCGTCGCGGATGAACTCGATCGTCTTGTCCGCGAGGTCTTTCGACAGATGGTAGCCGTCTTCCGGGGTGGCCGGCGGAGCCACCGGATGGTTGTCGTGGACGAGGTCCGGATACCACTGGTCGGTCTCGCCGCCCAGGAATCCGTAGAACCGTTCGAATCCACGGCTCACCGGCCAATGCCGCTTGGTGGCCGCCATGTTCGACTCCTCGAGCGGGGTCAGATGCCATTTGCCGACGCAGTAGGTGTTCCAGCCGTGCTCGGCGAGCACCTCGGAGATCAGCCCGGTGTCGACCGGGATGCGGCCGCTGCAGTTCGGGAAGCCGTCGGTGAACTCCTCGATGGTGGCCATCCCCACCGTGGTGGGGTTGCGGCCGGTCAGCAGCGCCGCCCGGGTCGGTGAGCACAGCGCGGTGGTGTGGAACTGGCTCAGCCGCACGCCCTGTTCGGCGATGCGGCTCATGGTGGGCATCTCGACCAGCCCGCCGAAACAGTCCCAGGTGCCGATGCCGACGTCATCCCACACCACGTAGAGGATGTTGGGCGCCCCTTCGGGGGCGGTGGGCGCGGCGAACGGTCCCCAGTCGGGCTCCGAGTCACGGATGTCCAACTCGATCTTGCCGCCGAAATCCGCCATGGTCCCGCCTCAGTCGGAGAGTGTGCCGATCGCCCGGAGATTACACCGGCGGACCGCCCCGTGCCGCGAAATTTACGCGCCGGCCGGCGGGCGGCCCGGTTGTCCCATTGAGCCGACGGCGCGGCCCCGTCGGCCGGGCTCACCGGGTGTAATCGGATCGGCACAGAAAGGGCTTGTCAGGATGCGAACGTTCGATTACCAGGAGACGCTGCGCGAGGTACGCACCCCGGCCGGGGTGCTGCGCTACCACGAGGCCGGTGACGGGCCACCGCTGTTGTTGTTGCACGGCTCCGGGCCGGGTGTCACCGGATGGCGCAATTTCCACGGCAATCTCGGGGTGTTCGCCGAGCATTTCCGTTGCCTCGTCCTGGAGTTCCCGGGGTTCGGGGTCAGCGACGACTTCGGCGGTCACCCCATGATCGACGCCCAGGGCGCGGCCCTGGCCTTCGCCGATGCGTTGGGGCTGGACCGGGTCGACATCATCGGCAACTCGATGGGCGGCGGTGTCGGTGTCAGCCTGGCGGTGCGCCATCCCGACCGGGTGAACCGGTTGGTGACGATCGGCGGGATCGGCACCAACATCTTCAGCCCCGGCCCCAGTGAGGGGATCCGCCTGCTCCAGGAGTTCACCGACGATCCCACCCGGGACCGGCTGATCGCCTGGCTCAACTCGATGGTGTACGACCCGACGCTGATCACCGAGGAGCTCATCGAGGAGCGCTGGGCCGCCGCCACCGATCCGGCGACATTGGCGGCCGCCCGGCGGATGTACAGCAAGGCCGCGTTCGCGGCGATGATGGCGATGATGCGGGATTCCGACACGCCGCCGCCGTGGGCGACCATGCACAAGGTGCAGGCACCGACCTTGCTGACCTGGGGCCGCGATGACCGGGTGAGCCCGCTGGACATGGCGCTGCTCCCGATGCGCACCATCCCCGGCGCCGAACTGCACGTGTTCCCCAACTGTGGGCACTGGGTGATGATCGAGGCGAAGTCCGCGTTCGAACGGACCGTGCTGGCCTTCCTCACCGATCCGGCCCGCGGGTGACCAGGGCCCGCCTGCTCAACCGGTCTTGAGCAGGCGGAATCCCTTGTATCCCGCGTCCGCCACCTCGGCGCAGATGTCGAGATAGGTGGCGAAACCACCGATGAACAACATGAACACCCTGGGTTTACCGGGCACGTTGGCACCCATGTACCAGGAGTTGGCCTTCGGGAACAGGGTGGCCTCGGCACGCTTGTTGCATTCGGCGACCCAGTTGTCCACGGCGTCCGGCGTCGCCTCGATGGCGCTGTACCCGTGCTCGTCGAGATGGCCGATCGCGTCGGCGATCCAGTTCACGTTGGCCTCGGCGTGCAACACCATGTTCGCCAGGACCGCCGGGGCACCCGGACCGGAGATGAGAAACAGGTTGGGGAATCCGTCCACGCCGAGCCCCAGGTAGGTCCGCGGGCCGTGCGCCCAGTCCTCGACCAGCCGCCGGCCGCCCCGTCCGACGATGTCGATCTTGGCCACGGTCCCGGTCATGGCGTCGAAGCCGGTCGCGAACACGATCGCGTCCAGCCGGTAGTGCCGCTCCGAGGTGACGACGCCCTCGGCATCGATGCTCTGGATCGGCGTCCGGCGCACACTGACCAGGGTGACGTCGGGACGGTTGAATGTCTGAAAGTAGTTCGTGTCGGTGCAGATTCGCTTGGTGCCGATCGGATGGTCGTCGGGTATCAGCAGATCGGCGATCTCCGGATCGTCGATGACCGCCCGCACCTTCTCCTCGTAGAACTTGCGGGCCTCCTCATTGGCCACCGGATCGATCATCTGGTCGCTGAACGTCTTGGAGAACAACACGCCGCCGAGTTGCCAGCGCTTCTCGAACGCCTCGCGCCGCTCCTCGGGGCTCACCTCCATGGTCAGCTTGGGGTGCGGCACATGCGGTGACCCGCCGCCGCTGCGCCACGACATCCGGCGGCGCTCGGCGTAGTTCGCCTTGGCCTCGGCGATCTCCTCGGCGCTCAACGGCCGATTCCCCGACGGCACGCTGTAATTCGGGGTGCGTTGGAAGACGTAGAGGTGCTCGGCCTGCTCGGCGATGATCGGGATCGACTGGATACCGGACGACCCGGTGCCGATCACCGCCACCCGTTTCCCGGTGAAGTCGACGTCCTCGTGCGGCCAGTTCGCGGTGTGGTAGACGTCGCCGGCGAAGGTGTCCAGACCCGGGATGTCCGGTGTGATCGGCGACGACAACGGCCCGGTGGCCAGCACGACGAACCGTGCGGTCACCGATTCCCCGGTGTCGGTTTCGACCGTCCAGCGCAGGGTGTCCTCGTCGAGCACCGTGGCGACCACCCGGGTGTTGAACGTGATGTCCCGGCGCAGGTCGAGCTTGTCCGCGACCCAGTTGATGTACCGCAGGATCTCGCCCTGGGTGGCGTACTTCTCGGTCCAGGTCCACTCCTGCTGCAGCTCGTCGGAGAACGAGTAGCAGTAGTCCAGGCTCTCGACATCGCAGCGGGCTCCCGGATACCTGTTGAAGTACCAGGTTCCGCCGACCTCGGGTGCGGCTTCGAACACCCGTACCGACAGTCCGTCGCTGCGGAATCTGTGCAGCGCGTACAGGCCGCCGAAACCGGCACCCACCACGACGACATCGACATCACTTGCAGCCGCGCTAGTCACACCGGGCAACATATTGATCCGGCGGGTCCCCGGCGCCGTCGTTTCCCGGTCAGCGGGCATCCCGCCGTTTTCTCCCGGCCATCGGGCTGATCCCCCCGGCGCCACGATCACCGGAACGACAATCCCGCGTCATGGTCGACGCCGAAATCAGCCGCGGCCCGCGCGCCGTGCGCCTCACGGTGGCCGCGGTCATCGACGAGAGCCCCGACGCCCGGTCGCTGGTGTTCGAGGTTCCCGAGGAACACCGCACCCGCTTCGTATACCGCCCAGGCCAGTTCTTGACCCTGCGCATCCCCGGTGACCGGACCGGTTCGGTGGCTCGCTGCTATTCGCTGGCCAGTTCGCCGCACACCGACGACGCGATGAAGGTCACCGTCAAACGCACCGACGGTGGCTACGGCTCCAACTGGTTGTGCGACAACGCCGAGCCCGGGACCACGATCGAGGCGCTGCCGCCGGCGGGCACGTTCACGCCGGCCTCGCTGGACGGCGCCTTCCTGCTGTGGGCGGCCGGCAGCGGCATCACCCCGGTGATGTCGATCCTCAAGTCGGTCCTGGAGGCCGGGACCGGCCGGGTGATCCTGTGTTACGCCAACCGGGATGAACGTTCGGTGATCTTCGCCGGCGAACTCCGCGAGCTGGCGGCGCGTCATGCCGGCCGATTCACGGTGCTGCACTGGCTGGAGTCGGTTCAGGGGCTTCCCACCACCGCGCAGATGTACCGGTTCGCGAGGCTGTTCACCGACCACGAGTCGTTCGTCTGCGGTCCCGAACCGTTCATGGCGGTGGTCACCGCGGCGCTGACCGAAGCGGGAGTTCCGCGCAACCAAATCCACACCGAGGTCTTCCGGTCGCTCACCGGCGACCCGTTCACCGACGAACCCGTCGGTGAACCCGATGGGACCATTGCCGACGAGCGTCCACCCGCCGAGGCCGTCGTCGTCCTCGACGGCGAAACCCATGTGTGCGAGTGGCCACGGACGGCGACGCTGCTCGACACCATGCTGGCCCGCGGTCTGGACGCGCCGTACTCCTGTCGGGAAGGGAACTGCGGATCGTGCGCGGCCACCGTGCTGGAGGGCGAGGTGGACCGGGGCCACTCGGACATCCTCGACCCGCAGGACGTCGCCGACGGCCTGATCCTGGCGTGCCAGACCCGACCGAACTCGGACTCCGTCAGAATCGAGTTCTGACTTCCGCTCACCGGGATGGCCGGCACCGCTGCAGATCCGCCCGGTCCACCATCGGACCATGACCAAACGGGTGATCGACGGCATCGCAGAACTCGCCGACCAGCTCCGCGAACAGAGTATCGAGGCCGAGCGGATCGGCAAGCTGACCGACCAGACGGTCAAGATCATGAAGAAGCTCGGCAGCATCCGTCTGCTCCAACCGAAGAAACACGGTGGGCTGGAGGTGCATCCGCGTGAGTTCGCCGAGACCGTGATGGCGACGGCCGCGCTGGATCCGTCGGCTGGCTGGATCAACGGCGTGGTGGGTGTGCATCCCTACCAACTGGCCTACGCCGACCCCCGGGTCGCCGAGGAGATCTGGGCGGAGGACGTCGACACCTGGATCGCCTCGCCGTACGCGCCGCAGGGCGTCGCCCGGCCGGTCGACGGCGGATACCTCTTCAACGGCCGCTGGCAGTTCAGCTCCGGCACCGATCACTGCGACTGGATCATCCTCGGCGCGATGGTCGGCGACGCCGACGGCACCCCGGTGACCCCGCCCCGGATGCTGCACATGATCCTGCCGCGCAAGGACTACGAGATCGTCGAGGACTCCTGGGATGTGGTGGGTCTGCGCGGCACCGGGTCCAAGGACGTCATCGTCAAGGACGCGTTCGTCCCGGCCTACCGCACCATGGACGGGATGAAGGTCATGGACGGCACCGCTCAACGCGAGGCCGGGATGACCGAGCCGCTCTACCTCATGCCGTGGTCGACGATGTTCCCGTTGGGCATCAGCTCGGCGACGATCGGGATCGCCGAGGGTGCGTTGGCGGCGGCGCTCGATTACCAGCGGCGGCGGGTCAACTCCAGCGGCGTCGCGGTCAAGGACGACCCCTACGTGATGTATGCGATCGGCGAAGCGGCCGCCGACATCAACGCCGCCCGCCAGGAGCTGCTGGCCAACGCCGACCGCATCTACGACATCGTCGCCTCCGGAGCGGAGGTCAGCTTCGAGGATCGCGCTGCCGGTCGCCGCACCCAGGTCCGCGCGGTCTGGCGGGCGGTGTCGGCCGTGGACGAGATCTTCGCGCGCTGCGGCGGAAACGCTGCCCGGATGGACCAACCGCTGCAACGGTTCTGGCGTGACGTGCACGTGGCGCAGGCACACGCCATCCACTCCCCCGGAACCGTCTACCACGCCTCGGCGCTGAGTTCGTTGGGTGTCGAACCGCAGGGTCCGCTGCGGGCGATGATCTGATGCGGCACGAGAGGGACACGATGGGTTTCATCAAGAGCCTGGGTTATGTGATCGTCCAGGCCACCGATATGGACCGATGGCGCCACTTCGCCTACGAGGTACTCGGTTTCGCCGAGGGCACCGGACCGAACCCGGAGGCGCTCTACCTGCGGATGGACGAACGCACCGCACGGATCACCGTCGAACCGGGCGAGGTCGACCGGATCGTCACCATCGGCTGGGAAGTTCGTGACCATGCGGCGTTGGAGGACGTCAAACGCGCCCTGGCGGCCGCCGGGGTGCCCCACAGGCAACTCTCCACCGCCGAGGCCGACGCCCGCAGAGTCGAGGAGGTCGTGGCCTTCGCCGATCCCGCCGGAACGGCCTTGGAGGTGTTTCACGGCCCGGTTCTCGACCACAGCCCGGTGGTGACCCCGTTCGGGGCGAGGTTCGTCACCGGCGATCAGGGTCTGGGGCATGTGGTGCTGCCGACGGTCGACGTGGACGGGCTCTTCGAGTTCTACACCGAGGTACTGGGTTTCAGATCGCGCGGAGCCTTCCGGGTGCCGGCGCCGGAGGAGTTCGGCCCGGTGCGGGTGCGGTTTCTCGGCATCAACGAACGCCACCACAGTCTGGCACTCTGCCCGGCGTCGACGTTGCGCGACCCGGGTCTGATCCATCTCATGGTGGAGGTGGACACCCTCGACGCGGTCGGCCAGGCCCTGGACCGGGTCAACCGCGACGGGTACCAACTGTCGTCGACGCTGGGCCGGCACACCAACGACAAGATGGTGTCGTTCTACGTCCGGGCCCCCGGCGACTGGGACATCGAGTTCGGCACCGCCGGAATGCGGGTCGACGAGACCTATTACACCGCCGAGGAGATCACCGCGGACAGTTACTGGGGTCATCAGTGGGTCGGCGATCTCCCGGCCGCGATGCGTCCGTGACCTGACGCGACGCCTGGATACGGCGGCCGCCATGTGCGACGGGTGTGGCCGGTGTGACAACCCTGTGCGGTGTGTGGCCACCGGCACATATTTGTGATAGGTATATGACTAATAGTCATATTCCGGATGGAAACATCCGGCGCTCTCGGAGGCATTCATGACCGCAACCCTCGATCAGCCCACGCCGAACACCACCGTCAAGCGAACCGGGACCGAGCGCACCGGCGAGACACCGAGTGCGGTGCTGGATCGCATCTCACTGGTTCTCGACGCGTTCGACGGTCCCGGCCGGCTCACCCTGGCGCAGGTCGTGCGCCGCACCGGCCTGCCCCGGTCATCGGCGCACCGCATGCTCGAGCGGCTGGTGCAACTGCGATGGCTCCGCCGCGACGGGCGCGATTACGAGCTCGGCATGCGGCTGGTCGAGTTGGGCTCGCTCGCGGTCCATCAGGATCGGCTGCACCGGGCGGCGATCCCCCGACTGCACGAACTGCATGCAGCCACCGGGCTGGTGGTGCACCTGGCCGTGCTCGACGGCTCCGATGTGGTCTATCTGGAGAAGGTGGGCAGTCGCCTGGCCGCGGCCATCCCGACCCGCGTCGGTGGCCGCCGCCCGGCGAACTGCGCGGCGGTGGGCAAGGCCATCCTGGCCTACGCCGAGGACGACGGTGTGCTGTCCGGTACCGGGCCGCTGCCACGGAACACGAAGTACTCGATCTCGGATCCGGCCCGGCTGCGCGCCGAATTGGCGAAGGTCCGCGCACACGGCGTCGCGTTCGACCGCGAGGAATCCCTTCCCGGAATCGGTTGTGTCGCCGCACCGATCGGGGATCCCGGTGAGGCCGTCGCGGCGATCTCGGTGTGCGGTCCGATGAATCAGATGGCCTTCGACCACCGACTCGTCGCACCGGTCCGGATGGCCGCGCTGGGCATCTGGCGGGCGATGGAGGGCGCCCGGCAACGGGTGGTGCCGACACTGCAACAGGTGCGTCCGCTCCGCCCCGGCCCGACGGCGCAGTCCCTGTCCCATTCGGCCCTGTCCCATCCGGCCCAGTCACATCCCGCCCGGTCACATCGCGCCGACACGCGGCGGTTCGCATGACCGACCACGTCGGCCCTGCCCCGCAGGGCGGCCTCGACCCACAGATCGCCACGCTGCTACCGCAGTTGGACTCCGGCTTCCCGCCGGTACACACCATGACCGGGGCAGAGGCCCGCGCGGCCATCCGGTCCCGGTTCCGCCCCGCGAGCCGGCCCCGCCCGGTCGCCTCGATCACCGATACCACCGTGACCGGACCGGACGGCCCGGTGCCGGTGCGGATCTATCATCCCCGCCACCAGGACGGCCCCCTCCGCCAGAACAAACCGATGCCGACCCTGGTGTACGCGCACGGTGGCGGATGGGTGTTCTGCGATCTGGACAGCCACGATGAACTCTGCCGCGACCTGGCCGACCGCATCCCCGCGGTGGTGGTGTCCGTGCACTACCGCCGGGCCCCCGATGAGGGCCGCTGGCCGGCGGCGGCGGAGGATGTCCACGCCGCCACCTGCTGGGCTGCCGAGCACGTGGCGGAGCTCGGCGGCCGGGCCGACGCGATTCTGGTCGGCGGCGACAGCGCCGGGGGGAATCTCGCCGCGGTGACCGCCCTGATGGCCCGGGATCGCAGCGGCCCGCGGCTGGCCGGCCAGCTGTTGCTCTACCCGGTGATCGCCGCCGATTTCGATACCGAGTCCTACCGGCGGTTCGGCACGGGCTACTACAACCCCCGACCCGCGTTGCGGTGGTACTGGGATCAGTACGTGCCCGATCCCGCTGACCGCGACCACCCCTACGCATGTCCGCTGCGGGCAGAGCTGAACGGACTGCCACCCGCGATCATGGCCGTCGCCGGCCACGATCCGCTCCGGGACGAGGGCCTGGCCTACGGCGCGGCGTTACAGCAGGCCGGGGTGTCGACCGTGGTGCGGGTCTTCGACGGCGGCATCCACGGATTCATGACGATGCCCGCGCTGGACATCTGCGACCGGGCGCGGTCTCAGGTCTGCGCCGACGTGGCAGATCTGGTGGGGCGCATCGGGGTCGCCGCCCCGTAACGCTGATCCGGGTCGAGCACGCAGTGCGTGCGGCCGAACACCGTCACCATGCACTTGTTGTTGTGGTTGCACCGGCTCCGGACGCTCCCGTCGGCGATCATCTTGTTGACGAGGTCGGGTTCGCGCAACAACGCGCGGCCCATCGCCAGGAAGTCGAAACCCTCCCGCAGTCCGGTTTCGAGATGGTCTCGGTTGGTGATGCCTCCCAGCAGGATCAGCTTGGTGTGCCGCATCACCGGCACGAACTGCCGGGCGGCCGGCAACATGTACAGATCCTCATACGGGTAACTGCCCATGAACCGCTTGCCCATCAGCCGCACCCCGGGACGCATCATCGCCGGCATCACCTCGGCGAACTCCCGCACCGGGACGTCACCGCGGAACAGGTACATGGGCTTGAACACCGACGACCCCTGGGTCAATTCGAGAGCGTCCAGGGTCGCGTCGGCGTCCAGCAGTTGGGCGGTCCGCAGGGCCTCGTCGATCCAGATGCCGCCGGGCAGCCCGTCGTCCATGTTCAGCTTCGCGATGACGGCGATCCGGTCGCCCACCACCTCGCGCACCCGCCGGGCGATCCGGCGCACGAACCTCGACCGGTTGTCGATGTCACCTCCGTATTCGTCGGTGCGCCGGTTGATCAGCGGGCTGAGAAACGAACTCGGCAGGTACAGATGGCCGAAGTGCAGTTCGACCGCATCGAACCCGGCCTCGGCCGCAATCCGGGCGGCTTCGCCGAACTGATCGATGACGGCCTCGATCTCGTCCCGGGTGATCTCCCGGCAGTACGCCAGCGAGGTCGGATTGATGAACCGGCTCGGCGCCACGGCCGTCACGCCGGTGAGCTTCTTCGGCGCCACCACACCGGCATGGCCCAACTGCGCCGAGACCGCCGCACCCGCCTCATGCACCGCGTCGGTGAGCCGGCGCAGGCCGGGCAGTGCCCGGTCTGCCATGACGATCTGGCCCGGGGCGCTGGCCGCCTCCGGGGACACACAACAGTAGGCGACGGTGGTCATTGCGACACCGCCGCGGGCGAAACGGCGGTGAAACTCGACGAGGTCGTCGGTCACCAGACCGTCCGGTGAACGGCCTTCCGAGGTGGCCGCCTTGATCACCCTGTTACGCAGGCGGACTGGACCGAGTTGGGCCGGCGCGAACGGATCGAGGCTGGTGTGGGTCACCCTCGCACCGTTTCACGACACCGCGGCACCGCCGTCGCCGCCTCCCGGTGGCCGGGAGAGCGCGCCGAACCCGGTACCGGGCGCCCCTAGTCTCGGCGTATGACCGACGCCGAAGCGCGGAATCCCGTCTACGTCATCGACCGGGTGGTCACCAAACCGGGGCGGGCCCGGATGTTCGTGGACCGGTATCTGGCCGAGTATGCTCCCGGCGCCCGGCAGCGGGGTATGACGCTGAGCCATGTCCTGGTGAGCCCACCGATCTGGTTCGACGATCGGCCCAACACCGTCACCATCACCTGGACCCTGCCGGGGCCGTCGGAATGGTGGCAGATGACCTGGCAGGGACGGCCGGACCCGACACTGGGCCGATGGTGGTCGGAGATCGGGGAATTGATCACCGAGAGGTCCCGGTCGGTGGCCGCCGAGGCGGCCGACGTCGACGCGCTGTGTGCGGTGGTGGAGTGAGCCGATGTACGGTGTGACCCGCCTGCTCGACGTCGTGCCCGAACATCGCGACCGGGTGGTGACGGCGCTGCGTCAGGCTGCGACCGCCTCCGGCGCGCGTCGGTGGGTCGTCGAACGGACCGATCCGCGATCCCGCAACGGTGGGGACATACTGCTGCATCTGCGGTTCCCCGATGCGGACCGATGGTCAGGGCACGCACCACGATTCGACGAGCTGTTGGCCGACACCGCGATCACCCGGGTCAACGGCGCCTGCTATCAGGGCACACCGGTGAGCACCGGGCAGCCCGGAACGGTCTACCGCACGTTGTTGCTCCGGGTGGCGCCCGGCACCGACGCCGAAACGGTGGCTCGATTCGAATCCGAGCTTGCGGCGATGCCCCGATATGTGCGCAGCATCCGGGCCTGGCAGCTGAGCCGGGTGACCGAAGCGGTGGGCGCGACACCCTGGACGCACGTGTTCGAACAGGAGTTCACCGACGTCGCCGGGTTGATGGGCCCCTATCTCATGCATCCGATCCACTGGGCTGTGGTGGACCGCTGGTTCGATCCGGAGACCACCGAGGTCATCGTGCGGGACCGGGTCTGCCACAGCTTCTGTGTCAGCCCCGCTCCGGTGCTGTCCTGATCCCTCACATCCCGCCCGGCAGGATGTTCGGGTTGGCCGTCGCCGGCGGCTCGAGCGGCGGAAGCACCTCGCGACCGTCCAGGGTGTGCACCGGAATCCGTTGTGACCACGGGTAATGCAGACTGAACGCGACCAGTCCGGTGCGTTCCGCCGCCGGCCGGTGGCACATCGCGAGCACTGTCTCGGCGAGGTACTCGACCGGTTCGGTGGGGAACGTGTCGGGAATGAGGCTCGCCGCCCCCGGGGTGCGCACCGCACTGCTCGGCCCCACGGCGTTCACCGCGATGTTGGAGTCCAGCAGTTCGGCGGCCACGCCCTGGGTGAACCGGTGCAGCGCCGCTTTCAACGAGGCGTAGATGACGTCGCCGGACGTCTTGTTGTAGTCACGGTACGGCCGGATCGGCGGCAGACCCGTCACCGAGCCGATGTTGACGATCCAGCCGGCCCCCTGGGCCCGCATGTGCGGGATGGCCGCCTGGGTCAGCACGAACGGCGTGCGCAGGTAGTGCTCGACGGTCCGGTCGAAGGTTTCCAGTGACATCTTCTCGACCATCGAATAGTCGGCGAAACCGGCGTTGTTGACCAGGATGTCGATGCGGCCGGTGTGCTGTACCACCTGGTCGATCAGATCGGCCCGCTGCCGCGGGTCCTCGAGATCTGCGACGATGCCGAAGGCCTTGCCGCCCGCCGCCTCGATCAGTTCGATGGTCTCGCCGATGGTGCCGGGAAGCACCGTGGACTGCCCGGCCCTGGTCGACGGCGATGGGGTCTGGGATCTCGCGGTGACCGCCACCGTCGCCCCCTCGGCCGCCAACCGCTGGGCGATGGCGCGCCCGATCCCCCGGCTGCTGCCGGTCACCAACGCCGTCCTGCCGTGGAGTAAGTCGTTCATCGCAGAATGAAATCGTCCTCGATCGGGGCCCGATGGCTCTGCCACATGTCGATCAGACGGAACGGGAACGCCGTCACGATGCGGCCGCTGCCGGACCGGTAATAGGTGTGTGCGGTGGGGGTGTGGCACCAGACGGTGTCGGCCATCGCCTCGTCCACCCGCCGGACATAGTCGGTGAACGCCTCCGGCTTCACCTCGATGGTCCGCGCCCCGCGCAGCGCCATCAACTGCAGGCACTCCATCACGTAGTGCACCATGATCTCGACTCCGAAGTTGTGCCCGGCCCCGTGACCGGGGCTGTAGTTGGGCGCGGAGGAGACGAACATGTTCGGGAATCCGGGGACCGTCCCGCCGCGGTAGGCGCTGGGGCTGTCGCCCCACACCTCGGCCAGCCGGACACCGTCGCGGCCCCGGATGTCCACGGTGGACAGGAAATCCAGGTAATAGCCGGTGGCGTAGATGATCACGTCGAGATCGATCTGCCGCCCCTCCTGGGTGACGATGCCGCGCTCATTGATCCGGGCCGGTTCGGCGGCTTCGAGATTTACGTGCGGTCGGGTCAACGCGGCGTAGTAGCCACCCGGATCACGGATGATCCGCTTGCCGTACGGCGCGAAGTCAGGGGTGACCTTCGCCGCCAACTCGCTGCCGGCGCCGAAGGTCCGGTCGATGTAATCGAGGCAGAGCTGCAGCAGCGCGTCATTGGCCTTCGAGATCGACAGCGGATGCTCGGCGGTCCATTGCGGATCGCGCAGGATGACCGGGTAGTTGTTGTCCGCGGTACCCCAGAAGGATTTCAACCGGTTCCAGTTGGCGTAGAACGGGATGTGGTTGTTGAGCCAGCGCCGGTGTTCGGGCACGTCGTCGCTCAACCGTTTCCGCGGGGCGACCCAGTGCGGTTGCCGTTGGAAGACCGTCAGGTGCGCGACCTGATCGACACAGGCGTCGACGATCTGCACCGCGGTGCAACCGGCGCCGATCACGGCGACCCGCTTGCCCGTCAGATCCAGTTCCGGATCCCATTGGGCGGAGTGCACACTGACCCCGGTGAACGTGTGCCGGCCCTCGACCTCCGGCCAGCGTGGGCGGTTGAGGTAACCGGCCGCCGGGATCACCACGTTGGCGTAGCTGACCTGTTTCGTGCCGTCCGGGCCGACGGTGTGGACCTGCCACTGGTCGCGGTCGTCGTCCCACCGCAGCGCCGTCACCTCGGTTCCGAACCGGATGTGTTCGCGCAGCCCGTGTTTGTCGGCCACCGACAGCAGGTACTGCTGGTACTCGGCGCCGTTCGGGTAGTAGCTGGACCAATCGGGGTTGATGTCGCGTGACAACGAGTAGTAGGCCGACGGCGTGTCCACCCCGATGCCCGGGTACACCGTGGTGCACCAGGTGCCGCCCACGTCGTCGTTGCGGTCGATGATCTGATAGTCGATTCCGGCGTCGGCCAGTTCCAGCGCCGCCGCCATACCCGCCATTCCGGCGCCGATGACGGTCACGCTGAAATCCGCCGGCAGGCGGGCCGTCCGAGGCAGCACCGGCTGCGAGGGGTGGAATCCGCCCTGCTCCAGCAGCAGGCCGACATAGTCGGTGTCGACGGGGGTGCCCAGCGCCAACGGCGCGATCCGGGCGAACAGCTGCGGGTCGTCGGGCGGCAACCGATGATCCGGCCGGTCTCCGCCCATGGCCGCAACCACCGCCTCCACCAGGGCGTCGAGCGTGGCGGCGTCGGTGACGCCGACATGTTCCGGTGGGTCCGGAACATGCTCTATGCGCGGTCCGAACCGGTCGACGACACCGGGATCTCCGGTGAGCTGAGCGAGCACCGCCACCAGCACCCCGGCGTCCGCGTGACGTAGGTACATCCGTAATTCCTCGGCGTGTGAAGCGGTTTCGGCCGAGAGCACGGTCGGGTCGGTCGGCATCGAACCTCCTTGTCGTGCCCGAGTATGGGCGCCGCCGGCGCCCCCGTCAGCAGCGGTTTCTACTGAGCGGGACGGCGGCTGCATGCCGGCCGGGCCCGGACCTAACGTTCCGGGACATGGATGACCTGCATGCGGTGGTCGCGTCGGCGCGTGGCCACGCACTCGGCGACATTCCACGACGGTCGGCCCGTCGGCATCCGGACAAGCTCGCGATCATCGACGGCGACGTGACGTGGACGTTCGCGGAGTTCGAACACTGGGTGGACCGCGCGGCGGCGGCGCTGAGCGATCACGGCTTCGCCCCCGGCGACCGGGTGGCGGTGCTGTCCCGCAACTGCCGGCAGTTCGCGGTGCTGGCGTTCGCCACCGCGCGGGCCGGGGTGGTGCTGGTGCCGATCAACTTCATGCTGACCGCCGAGGAGATCTCGTACATCCTCGGCCACTGCGGGGCACGGGGGTTCATCGTCGAGGCCGATCTGGTGCCCACGGCGGAGGCCGCGATGCGCCTGGGCGGATCGGTCACCACCACCGCTGCTCTGGTGCTGCCCGGTCAGGCCCTGCCGCCCGGGTGGACGGATTTCGACCGCTGGCTGCAGACCACGTCGCCCGCGCCGCACCCGTATGTGGCGGACGACCAGATGATCCGGCTCATGTACACCAGCGGCACCGAGTCGCGGCCGAAGGGGGCGATGCATTCCAGCCGCAGCCTGATGGGCAACTACGTCAGCACGATCATCGCCGGATCGATGGAGAGCGGCGATGTCGAGATCCACTCGCTGCCGCTCTATCACTGCGCACAGCTGGACAACTTCCTGATCACCGACGTCTATCTCGGCGCCACCAGCATCATCCTGCCGCGTCCGGATCCCGAGCTGGTGCTGCGGACCATCGAGCGTCACCGGGTCACGAACTACTTCGCACCGCCGACGGTGTGGATATCGCTGCTGCGCTCCCCGGTGTTCGACACCGTGGATCTGTCCAGCCTGCGCAAGGGCTATTACGGCGCGTCCGCGATGCCGGCGGAGATCCTGGCCGAGATCCGCGACCGGCTGCCCGGATTGCGGTTGTGGAACTTCTACGGCCAGACCGAGATGGCGCCGTTGGCGACGGCGTTGGGTCCGGACGAGCAGGATGCGCACGCCGGGGCGGCCGGCCGGCCGGTGACCAATGTCGAGACGGTGATCCTCGACGACGACGGTGCGGTGCTGCCCGCGGGAACCGTCGGGGAGATCGCCCACCGCAGCCCACATCTGATGCTCGGTTACTACGACGATCCCGCCAAGACGGCCGAGGCGTTCCGCGGCGGCTGGTTCCACTCCGGGGACCTCGGCTATTTCGACGATCACGGGATGTTGCACGTCGTGGACCGCAAGAAGGACATGATCAACACCGGCGGGGAGAACGTCGCCAGCCGCGAGGTCGAGGAGGTCATCTACCGCCACCCCGCGGTGGAGGAGGTGGCCGTGTTCGGTCTGCCTCATCCCACCTGGGTCGAAGCGGTGGTGGCCGCGGTGGTGACCCGGAACGGTATGACGCTCGGCGAGGAGGAGCTCCTGGGCCACTGCCGGGAGCATCTCGCGGGGTTCAAGACCCCGAAACAGGTGTTCTTCGTCGACTCGCTGCCCAAGAATCCCAGCGGCAAGCTGCTCAAACGGGTGCTGCGGGAACGGTACTCGGAGAAGGCGCCGCATTGATGCAGATCGGCACGGATGGCGCGGAACGGAACGTCCGCACGTCCCCGTGCCGGTCGGTTCGCCCTGGGGCCGCACCGCAGAACCAACGCCGCGAGCCGGTGACGCGGCGTCGGGAAAGCAGGATCCCGCGCTCACCGGCGCAGCGTCCTTCATCGGCCGGCGCGTCACGGCCGGCACCTCGGTCAACTCGTGTTCCGCTGACCGGGCCGAGCTGTGTCGAAGCGCACAGCGGCGGGGTTGACTGCCTGCCATGAGCAACGAGATCACGCTGTCGGAGGTCCAGGAGTTCATCGCCGAGTTCTGGTACCACTACGACCAGGGCCACTTCGCCGAGCTCGGCGCCCGCCTCGGTGACGAGATGGAGTACCTGAGCCGATCCGATTCGGGTAACTGCCCGTTCGAGCATCTGCTCGCCGCCGAGCTGCACGGCAAGGACGAAACCCTGGCCTGGCTGACCCAGCACCGCAACGAGAACCCGTACCCGCTGCGCCACCACGCCACGAACATCTTCCGCACCGGCGTCGACGGAGACGTCACGAAGGCGCGCTTCTACCTCTACGTCAACCAGGTCACCAACAACGTCCCGTTCGATGTCTCCAGTGGTGTCGTCGACGTCGGTATCCGCCGGTCCGGCGACGGCCTGGTGTTCACGAAGATGACGGTGGTGCTCGACGCCGAGGACTCCATCCCGTTCGCCGAGCACGCCGCCAACACCACCGCGGCCGCACCGGCGGGTTCGTGACGCGTGGACGCGCATGAGGTCTTCGGCGGGGGCGTCGCCGTCATCACCGGCGCCGGGCACGGCGTCGGTGCGGGGCTGGCCCGGTATGCCGCGTCCCTGGGGATGACGGTGGTGCTCGCCGACGTCGACGCCGCGGCGATCGCGGCCCTGCGCGGGGAGCTGCCGGGCTCGGTGAGTCAGGTGTGCGATGTGCGCGATCCCGACGCGCTCGAAATGCTCGCCGCGCGCGTCTATTCCGAGGTGGGGCCGGTACGGCTGCTGGTCAACAACGCCGGCATCGAGCAGTTCGGGTACCTGTGGGACACGCCGGTCCCCAACTGGGACCGGCTCGTCTCGGTCAATGTCAGCGGGGTGTTCTACGGGATCCGGGCGTTCCTGCCCCGCATGATCGACGCCGGCGCCCCGGCGTGGGTGTGGAACCTGTCCTCCATCGGCGGGGTGGCCGCGGTTCCGTTGCAGGCCCCCTACATCATGAGCAAGCACGCGGTGCTGGCACTGACCGAATGCCTACGGCTCGAGGTGGAACTGGCCGGACACGCCGACCGGATCACCGTGCAGGCGGTGCTGCCGGGCGCGGTGAAGTCCAACATCTTCGAGGCGGCGGGCGGTGTCGACGACGGTGATGTCGCCGCCGCCGAGGCGCAGCGGGCCGCGATGCTCGACATCAAGGCCGCCGCGATGGATCCGGTCGAGGCGGCGCGGGTGGTCTTCGAACAGGCCGCCGCCGGCGAGTTCTACCTGCTCACTCAGCCCGAGTACGTCGGCGGAGCGATGGCGGAACGGGCGGCCGTGTTGACGGAGCGCCGTGCTCCGGTCCTGCGCACCGAACAGCGATTCGATCCGGCACGGCACTGATGAATCACCCGGTTCCCCCGCTCGATCCCGACGCGGCGGCCCGCATCGCCTCCCTCGGCCCACCCGCACCGATGCGCCGACGTGGCCTCCAGGCGGTGCGCGACGCGATCGAATCCGCCCCACTGCCGACCGATATGCCGGCCATGGCGAGCATCGTCGACCGGGCGGTGCCCGGACCCGGCGGTGACATCCCGGTGCGCATCCACCGCCCCGAACGGGGCTGCGGTGACCCGGCGCCGGCGGTGCTGTACTTCCACGGCGGCGGTCTGGTCATGGGCAGCAACCACTCATTCGAACCGCTGGCCCGGGGTTTGGCCGCCGCCAGCGGGGCCGTCGTGGTCGCCGTCGACTACCGGTTGGCGCCGGAGCATCCTCCGCCGGCGCAGTTCGACGACGCGTGGGCGACGACCCGCTGGGTGGCCGCCCACGCCGACGAACTGGGGCTGGACACCAGCCGGCTCGCCGTCGCCGGCGACAGCGCCGGTGGGGCACTGGCCGCCGCGGTGGCGTTGGCGGCCCGCGACCGGGGCGGACCAGAACTGCTCGCGCAGCTGTTGATGTACCCGGGACTGGACCGGGACCTGGCTGCCCCGTCCATCGTCGCCATGCCCGAAGCCCCGATGTTGAGCCGGGACGACATCGTGTATCTGCACGAGCTCGCCGACCTGGGCGCCGGCACCCCCCATGACCCGTACCGGGTGCCGGCCTACGCCACCGATCTCGGAGGCCTTCCGCAGACGATCATCGTGACCGGCGCCTGTGACCCCATCCGGGACTGGGGGGAAAGGTATGCCGGGCGGCTGCGGGATGCCGGGGTGCAGACCACGGTGACCCGCTACCCGGGGATGTACCACGGCTTTCTGATGCGCTACGAGTCCACCGCCCGCGGCCGGCTGGCCCTGGCCGAGATCGGCGCCCTCCTCCGCGCGAAATTCGCCAATCCACTTCCGTTTTGACAATTTCTCAAACCGTCCCGGTGGCCGGAAACCCCCGGTCCGGGGGATACCGACCCGACTGACAATCGACGGTACACACCATCTGGCGTGCATCGACGCCGCAACCCGACGAAGGAGTGACAGGCATGCTCACCGAAGAGCGGCGTATGGAGTTGTCCGACATTCTCCGGCCGGTGGCACCGCCCCGCGAGATCGACAACGTCTACACCGATGACCAACGTGAACGGTTGCTCGACGTGGTTCGCCGGGAAGGCCCGTGGCGACTGATCATCGCCCAGCACTTCGCCTCGCCCGAAGAACTGATGGCCACCATGAGTGGACAGTTCCCGGAGGGCTTCGAGCCCAGCCTGGATCTCTTCCTCACCCCGACCTTCCGCGGGCACCTGGCCAACTACGGCACCGTGCTGTATCCGGAACTGCACGACTGCTTCTACAACGAGCGGTTCCTGAACGAGGCGAAGTCGTACTGGGGAGCCGAGTACGCCAAACCCCAGATGATGCTGTTCAACATCAACGGCCCGTGCTGCAACCGCGACCCCGGTCATCTCGACTCCCCGAGTTTCCGTGGTATCCGCTACGAGAACGCCCCGACATGGCTGGTCAGCGTGATGGGCAAGTCCGGCCTGTTCACCGACTACCTGATCAAGATGGCGCAGGTCATCACCTGGTTCTCGTTGGACGAGAACAGCGGCTTCACCTATTGGCCCGACGGGCCGCTCAAAGCGCCCAAACGGGTTCTGCCGCCGGTCTACAACCGGGGCGTGGTGGTCCAGAACGAGATGATGGTGCACCGTGGCGAGGCCAACGGCCCGCTCGACCAGCAGGTGCCGAAGGGATTGTCGTTCGACACGGTGTTCGCCGGCGATCCGGAGTCGCGGGACCACTGGGTGCTCCGCAACGGAGACGAGGTGATCGCCCGCCACCACACCGACGAGTTGCGGTTCCTGGTGCACTGGTCGGCCGAGGTGTTCTCCGACTACGACGAGCTGAAGAAGAACATGGACCACTCCGACGACCTCACCATCGACAAGGCGATCGACATGATGGTCGACGACCTGGCCAAGCGGGGCACCAAGCTCGACATCCCGAGTGAGCCCCTGCACGACCCGGCCTTCATCGCCGCCCTCAACGCCGCCTACGACCTGGGCGGTCCGGCGATCTATCCGGAAGAGGCCCCGGTGAGCGCGTTCGTGCTCTGACGACGCCCACCAAGCGTGTCACACGCATTGTGGCCCCGGGAACACCCGGGGCCACAATGCTTTTCCGGGCCGGGCTTTTCCGGGCCGGGCTTTTCCGGACCGGAAGTCGCCCTGGCGGGCCGGAGGATGCCGAACCGGATCTCGGGCCGGATCTCAGCGGGTTCCGCCGGCCGCGTGGGCGCCGGCCCGCCGGCCGCTGAACACGCAGTCCGAGATCGACAGGCCGCTGACGTAACTGTTGGAGCACACGCCGACGGCGTTGCGGCCGGCGGCGTACAGGCCGGGGATCACCCCGCCGTCGCGGTGCACCACCGCACCGCTGTCCTCGTCCACCACGAGCCCGCCCAGGGTCAACCCGGGAATGGGGTAGAACAGCGAGGCGTCGGCGGAGATGTTGATCGAGTAGAACGGACCGCGCTCCAGCGGTGGACACAGGGACGGATGCTTGTGACCGGGATCCCCTGCCCCGCTGCTGATCCCGCGGTTGTACTCGTCGACGGTCTGCTGCAGACCGGCGGCGTCGATACCGTTCTTGCGGGCCAGATCCGCGATCGTGGCCGCCTTCTTGTGCCCGATGGTCAGCAGATACCACACCTGGAGCCGCTGGAAGACCTGGGTCTGATCGGTGATCTGCGTCCTGATCTTCCGCCAGGTGGCGGCGTCATAGATCGCCCACCCGGTGCCGCCGAACTCGCGCATGAGCACGTCACCGTGGGTGGCGCCGTAGAGATCCTCGTTCGCGATCCGCCGCCCGTCCGCGCCGACGGTGAGACCTTCCAGGAACGCGCTGGGTGGGGACAGGAATCTCCAGGCGGTGACGTTGCCCATCTTGTCGGTCTTACCACCGGCGTCCAGTCCGAGCCGGATCCCGGTGCCGTCGTCCCCGACCGTGCCCAACGGGGAGATCTTCAGGAACTGCGGTGCGTACTGTCGCACCCATCCACGGTTGTTGATGAATCCACCGGCGGCCAGAATCACCGCGCCGGCACGGGTTTCCGTTTCGACACTGGCCTCGGCACGCAGCCGTTCGGCGTACCGGACGGCGCCGGAGACCACACCGGGCATCCACGTCCCCAGCTTGCCGGTGGCCCTGGTGATGAGTCGATGCCTGCGGGCGTGGCGGTGCCCGGGATCCAGGACCGTGTAGCGCACCCCGGTGACCCGGCCGTCGTCAGCCTGGATCAGGGAATGCACGTGGGCGAGCGGAACGAATTCGACGCCCTTGGACAGCGCGGAATCCCGCAGCCGCTCGAACAGCACCCGCCCCGATCTCATACCCGGGGCCAGTGCCCGGTGACCGCGGGGTGCGGGGTGTGCGTGTTCGCTGTACGGGAAGGCGGTCTCGTTGCCCGAGTAGTACAGGTAGTGCTCATCGGTCGGGTAGGAGGTCTTGTAGGGGGGCACCGGACCGCCCCGGAATTCCACCCCCTGTGCCTTGAGCCATTCGATCATCGCGGGGCTCTGTTCGCAGAAGCGGGTGAGGGTCTCGGGGCTGACGGCGTCACCGACCTCACGCGCCAGATACGCGCGCATGTTCTCGACGCTGTCGGCATGCCCCCCGGCCTGCTGTTCGGCCGTTCCGGCGCCGGCGTAGACGATCCCGCCGGAGTATGCCGTCGCACCACCGCCGTGACCGCGGTCCAGCACCAGGACCCGCGCCCCCCGGTCCGCCGCCTCGATGGCCGCGGAGGCGCCCGCCGCCCCGAATCCCACGATGATGACGTCGTATTCCTGCGCTGTCGGCATCACTGCTCCCGGAGAACGGATGTGATCTGTCTGGCCACCAGCCGTGCGGTGCGCCGCGGCGCGATCCGCGCAAGGGCATGCAACACATGGGCGTCCGCGCCGATGATCACCCGGTACCGGTCTCTCGCGATACCGGCGACGATCTTCCTGCCGGCCGCCTCGGGGCTGGTGGCGTACACCCGTCGGCTGCCGGCGTCGAGCATCCCCACCCCGGAGTTCTTCGCGAGTTCGGTGGCGACGTTGCCCGGGAACACGGTCACGACACGGACGTCGGTACCGACGAGTTCGGCGTCCAGGCCTTCGCTGAACTGTTTCACCGCGGCCTTGCTGGCGCTGTAGAGCAGCTGACTGGCGAACGGCACCAGAGCCGACAGGCTCGACATGTTGGTGATGTTGGCCTCCGGACGCGCCAGCAGGATCGGCAGGAACGCCCGGCACATCCGCACGGTGCCGGTGAAGTTCACCACCGGCACCCGGTCGAGGGCCTCGGCGCCGAGGTCGGAGAACAACGCGAACCGTTGCGCGATCCCGGCGATGTTGACCAGACCGTCGACCTGCCCGTGCGCGTCGAGCACCGCAGCGGGCAGGGCTGCCACCGCATTGTCGTCGGTGACGTCCACGACGTGGGTGGTGATCCGCGCTCCGGTGGTCCGAACCAGTTCCGCCGTGCCGGCGAGCCCTTCCCGATCGATGTCGACGGCGGCGACATGTGCCCCGCGCCGGCCCAGCTCCACGGCGACCTCCCGCCCCATGCCGTTGCCGGAACCGGTGACGACGAACACCCTATCGGTGATGCGCACGGGACGGCTCCTCTTCGGTGGTCGGCGGCGCGGTGTCGTCCAGCACCGGGAGCGACCCCTGCACCACCGCCGTCTCGATGGCGGTGCGCAACGCGGGACACAGCGGGATGGCATGTCCTTCCACCTGACTCTGGTCGAGGCACATCTCCCGCGCCGCGGCGTTCCACTGCACGCTGGTCTGTTCCCAGCTGCTCTTCCGGGCCAGCACCCGCGCCCCGCAGGTCCCGCAGGTGACCGGCCGCATCGGTGCGTCGAGCAGCCGGTTGTCCGGGCGTGCGGTCACTTGTTCACGCCCACCAGCCTGGGCAACCGGCCGGCGGCGATGTTGTCCTCGACCTCCTTCATCCACGCCTCCCGCGGCCGGGTGGTGTCGATCTCGAACTCGAATCGGTCCACCATGTCCGGTGTCACGTCCGCCACGTCGACATAGAACTGCTCGTACCACCGCCGCACCTGATAGACCGGGCCGTCTTCCTCGCAGAGCAGCGGATTGTCGATGCGCGCCTTGCGCTTCCAGATCGCCACGTCCTGTTCGAAACCCATCTTCACGAAGTCGCCCAGCGCGACGGCCATCTGCATCGCGATGTCCCGCGGTGCGGTGTCGGAGATCTCCACGGTGATCCCGTACTGCAGCACAAAGGAATTCGCGTCGATCGGGTAGTGGCAGTTGATCAGCACGGTGCGCTGATCACCGTGCTCGTAGTGATAGGTGAGGTCGTCGATCATGAACGAGGGGCCGTAGTACGACGCGACCGAGGTGGTCCCCAGGATCTTCGCCCCCTCCCCCGACCCGAGATCGGGACGGGCCTCGCTCTTGTAGTACTGGGTGGCGACGTGGCCCTCGAAGACATTCTTGAACTCCGTCGGAAGTCCGCCGTGGATGTAGAAGAAATGCGCCATGTCCACGATGTTGTCGATGATCTCCCGACAGTTGGTGTGCACGACCGTGCTGTACCAGTGCCAGTCGGTCCAGCGGTCGGTGCCCACACCCTCGATCCGGGGGATCGTCACGTCGGGCGGCGGCGGATTGTTCTCCGGGTCGTTCCAGACGAACAGCATCCCGTCCTGCTCCAGGGTGGGCCAGGTGGCGGTACGGGCCAGTTTCGGGACCCGGCGACTGTAGGGAACCTTCTTGCAGCGGCCGTCCCCGCCCCAGCGCCAGTCATGGAACGGGCAGGCGATCTCGTTGCCCTTCACCTCGCCGTCGGACAGGTCTCCCCCCATGTGCCGGCAGTACGCGTCCAGGACGTTGATCTTGCCGTCCCCACCCCGGAAGACCACCAACTTGCCGCCGAAAGCGTTGATCGCGTGGGGTTTCCCGTCGCCGAGGTCGTCGATCAGTCCGAGACAGTGCCAGCCCCGGGCGAACCGGGTCGGCACCGCCTGCGCCTCGATCTGACGCACCTCGCCGGTGTCGCGGTCGGACTGCAACGAAGTCATACCGGCCATCCTCGTCTTGTCTGCTCGTCGTGTTGCGTGTTGTGGACAGCCCCGGTTGTAACACCGGAACGGCGCCGGGAACCCGCGGTGTTCCACTGATCGGGCAACGCCGATGACCGCCCGACGCGGCGGTGGCCAGAATCGTGCGGTGACTGTTGCCCAGAACATCGAGGTGGACCTGCTGGTGGTGGGTTCCGGGACCGGGATGGCCGCGGCCCTGGCCGCCCACGAACTCGGGTTGACCACCCTGATCGTGGAGAAGACCGCCCAGGTGGGCGGTTCGACCGCCCGGTCCGGAGGCGCCTTCTGGATGCCGGCGAATCCGGTCCTGACCGAGGCGGGCGCCGCGGACACCCTCGACGCGGCGCGCAGCTACCTTGAGGCGGTGGTCGAGGACAGCGCGCCCGCCGACCGCTGGCAGGCCTTCCTCGATCACGGCGCCGAGACGGTGCGCATGCTCCGCCGCACCACACCGATGAGATTCCAGTGGGCCAAGGGGTATTCGGACTACCATCCGGAGCGGCCCGGCGGAGCGGCCCTGGGCCGCACCTGCGAATGCCGGCCGTTCGACGCCCGCATCCTCGGCCCGGAACTGGACCGGCTGCGCCCCGGGGTGATGAAGTCCTCCCTGCCGGTGCCGGTCACCGGGGCGGACTACCGCTGGCTCAACCTGATGACGCGGATGCCGTTGAAGGCGATCCCCCGGATCGGGCTGCGCGTCGTCCAGGGCGTCGGCGGTCTGGCCCTGCGCCGCCGCTACGTGGCGGGCGGGCAGGCGCTGGCCGCCGGTCTGTTCGCCGGTGTGATCCGGGCCGGCATCCCGGTGTGGACCCACAGCCCGCTGACGCGGTTGCTGTTCGACGGCGACGACGTCGTCGGCGCCGTGATCGACCGGCACGGCGCCGAGGTGACGGTCCGGACGCGTCGCGGTGTGATCCTCGCCACCGGCGGCTTCGACCATCTGCTGGACTGGCGCCGCAAGTTTCAGCTCGAATCGCTGCCCGGGGACCTCAGCCTGGGCGCCGAGGGCAACACCGGTGACGGTATCCGGATCGCGCAGGAGGTCGGGGCCGGCACCGGGCTGATGGATCAGGCGTGGTGGTTTCCCGCCTTCGCCCCACTGCCCGGTGGGGAACCGGCGGTGATGCTCGCCGAACGGTCGCTACCGGGATGCCTGCTGGTCGACCAGACCGGCAATCGGTTCATCAACGAGGCCACCGACTACATGTCCTTCGGTCAGCAGCTTCTGCGGCGCGAGCGGAGCGGCCACCCGGTCGAGGACATGTGGATGGTCTTCGACCAGCGCTACCGTGACAGTTATCTGCTTGCCGCGGAACTATTTCCACGGATGCCGCTGCCGCGGTCCTGGTATGACGCCGGGATCGCGCACCGCAGCGACGACATCCCCGGTCTGGCCCGGGCGATCGGCGTCGACGCGTCCACGCTGGACGCCACCGTGGAACGGTTCAACCGGCTGGCCCGGGCCGGAGTCGACACCGACTTCGGCCGGGGCGACAGCGCCTACGACCGCTACTACGGCGACCCCACCGTGGCGCCCAACCCCAACCTCCGACCGCTCGACCACGGCCCGTTCTACGCGGTGCGGGTGGTGCTCAGCGACCTCGGCACCTGCGGCGGCGTCCGGGCCGACCACCATGCGCGGGTGCTTCGCGAAGACGGATCGGTGATCGGCGGTCTGTACGCGATCGGCAACACCGCGGCGAATGTGTTCGGGGCGTGTTACCCCGGCGCGGGCGCCACCATCGGCCAGGGACTGGTGTTCGGCTACATCGCGGCACGGCACGCCGCCACCCGGGCGGGCTGACCGCCCCGGCGGTCACTCCCGATCCTTCTCCGCGGCGATCCGGCGCTCCACCTCGTACCAGTACTCGCGGACCGGCCACTCCAGTCCCGACTGCTCTGCTTCGGTGAAGATCCTGTCAGCGACGTCGAGGTCCTTGATCAGCTGCAGCGCGAGATCGCGTTCGGCGGCGTAGTACCGCTCCGACCACTGCAACGCGAGCCGGGCGTACGACCACGCCGGCTGTTCGGCGGTGTGCCTCGCCTCGGTCGCGGCCTCCCGCTGCATCCGGTCGGCGTAGGCCGCGTGTTCGGCCAACACCTCTTTGAGCCGACCCGGATTCGTCAGGTGGCCGAAGACCACCCGCAGCATCGGGCTGTGTTTGAGGGTCGGGGCCTCCACCGGTTCCTCGTTGGTCCACCGGGTGACGGCGGCCAGGCCGGCGTCGGTGATCTTGTACATCCGCCGGCTCCGGGTGCTGCCCTCGATCCGCGACGTCACCAGGCCGTACTGTTCGAGTCGTTTGAGTTCGGAGTAGATCTGGCTGTACGCGGGGCTGGAGTAGAAGAACCGGATGACCCAGTCCGTCCACTTCTTGATGTCGTAGCCGGACAGCTCGTTACCGCCCGACAACATGCCCAGCAGCGCCCACCCGGTGGGGCTCAGATTGGGCTGATCAGCGGCGTCCTCGACAGCTTCCGTCACTGTCCAAGGCTAACAATTCCGCGTCCGACGGCGGCCGCCCTCCTACCGCTGACCGGGAGGCCGTATTGCGCGGTCGCGGCGGCGCCCGGCAGGGTTGATCTCCCGGCGGAGGAGGGATATGTCCGACGACATCGTGGTCGATGTGCTGGTGGCCGGTTCCGGCGGTGGGCTCGCGGGCGTCTACACCGCAGCACGGGCCGGCCTGTCGGTGCTGTTGGTGGAGGCCACCGACAAGTTCGGCGGCACCACGGCGTATTCGGGCGGCGGCGGGATGTGGTATCCGTGCAACCCGGTGGTCCGGCGTGCCGGGACCGACGACACCATCGCCGACGCACTCGAGTACTTCCATGCGGTCGTCGGCGATCGCACCCCGCGCGACCTGCAGGACGCGTATGTCACCGGTGGCGCCGGCTTCATCGAGTTTTTGGAGCAGGACCCGCATTTCGAGTTCACCGTGCTGCCGTGGCCGGACTACTACGGTTCGGCCCCCGGCGCCCGGAACGACGGCTACCGGCACATCGTCCCGGTCCCGCTCCCGGACGACGCGCTCGGGCGACACGCCGGGCTGGTGCGCGGGCCACTGGACACCGAACGGCTCGGGACTCCGGCACCCGATGTCCTGGTCGGCGGACGCGCCCTGGTGGGCAGGTTCCTGGCGGCTCTCGGCGGATTCCCCGACGTCACCTGCTGGCGCAACACCCCGCTGACCGAGCTGATCTGCGACGGCGATCGGGTCGTGGGGGCGGTCGTGGTGCGCGACGGAACGCCGGTGCGGGTCCGCGCACGCAGGGGCGTGCTGCTGGCGGCCGGCGGATTCGAACGGAATGCCGACATGCGTGCCCGGTACGGCGTTCCCGGTGATGCGACCGACACCATGGGCGCTCCCGGCAACACCGGCGCCGCCCACCTGGCGGCGATCGCGGCGGGGGCCGACACCGACCTGATGGATCAGGCGTGGTGGTCCCCCGGTCTGACCCATCCGGACGGCCGCTCCGCATTCGCCCTGTGGTTCACCGGCGGCATCTTCGTCGACCAGAACGGTCGGCGGTTCGTCAACGAGTCGGCCCCCTACGACCGGCTGGGCCGCGAGGTGATCCGGCACATGCGGGCGGGCCGGCTGACCCTGCCGTACTGGATGATCTACGACGACCGGACCGGCGGCACACCCCCGATCGGCGCCACCAACGTCTCGATGGTGGACGCCGCGGAGTACCGCAAGGCGGGGCTGTGGCGCTCGGCCGACACGATCACCGGACTGGCCGAGGCGATCGGGGTGCCCGCCGGCGATCTCGCGGCGACGATCGCACGCTTCAACGAGCTCGCGGCTTCCGGCACGGACGTCGACTTCGGTCGGGGCGCGGAGGCATACGACCGCGTGTTCACCGCCGGCGCCTCACCGCTGGTACCCATCGACACCCCGCCGTATCACGCGGCCGCCTTCGGCCTGTCCGATCTGGGCACCAAGGGTGGACTGCGCACCGATGCGCGGGCCCGCGTGCTGCGCCGCGACGGCACCGCGATTCCCGGGTTGTACGCGGCCGGCAACACCATGGCCGCGGTGACCGGAACCACCTATCCGGGTGGCGGTAATCCGATCGGCGCCTCGCTGCTGTTCAGCCACTTCGCGGCACTGGACATGGCCGCCCAGCCGACCGGGGCGGGGCGTTAGCGCATGCCGGAGCAGGTACCGGTCAGCCGGGCCGAACAGGACCGGGCCCGCTACGAACCCCTGACGTCGTCGGTCCGGCGCCTCATCGACGCCACCATTCGCAGCGAAGCCGATGAACAGGCGGTGCGGCAGGCGCACGCCCTCATCGATCAGGCTGTCGCGCTGCTCAGCTCCCGGCTCATGCCGGGCTCGTTCGGGCTCCGGCACGACACCGACGGCAATCCGATGGTGTGGGGCAACGTCGCGATCGGGCTCCGGAATGCGATCGCTCCGCCGTTGCGGGTCCATCACCAAGGGGGCCGGGCCTGGGTCGAGGTCACCCTGGGCGCCCCGTACGAGGGGCCGCCCGGGCAGGTGCACGGCGGTGTGTGTGCCCTGCTGCTCGACCATGTGCTCGGCGCGACGGCGCACCGCCCGGGTGCGCCCGCGTTCACCGGCACCATCACCCTGCGGTACCTGCGTGCCACACCGCTGGGGGTGCCGCTGCGGACGGAGGCCTGGGTGGACCGGGAGGAAGGCTCGAAGACGTTCGCTCTCGGGCAGATCTCCGATCACGACGGCGTCGTCACGGTGCGCGGTGAAGGGGTCTTCATCCGGCCCGGATGACGCTCACCGCCGGGCGTTCACACTGGCTCGAACGCCGAGACCAGCCACCGCCCCTGGACTTTCGCCAGGCTGACGACGACGCTGCTCGACGTGTACGCCGGCTCCGGTCGCTGCGCGCTGCCGGTCTCCTGGCTCACGTAGACCAGCACCTTGGCGGTGTCCGGACCGATCTCGATCAACCCGGCCCGCAGTGCCCGGGCGGACGCCGTGACACCACGGTCGCGCACCGCGGGCGCCAGCACATCGGAGGTGAATCTGCCGTAATAGGTCGAGAACTCCCCGGTCATCATCGACCCGGCCCGCACCATGTCGCCGTCGATGGTGTCCGGCGCATACGACAGCAGCGCCTCGGCGGCCGACGCTGCGGCCTCGACCGCGTCCTGCGCAACCTCCGGTCCGCTGCGTTGGGTGCTGCGGTGGTGATGGACCATCGCAGCCGCCAGCAGTGCGGCGGAGCCGATCAACGCCACGGTCGCGACGACGGCGCACCACCGGACGACGCACCACCGGGCGGCCGCTGCGCCGATGATGCGCCCGGCGCGGCCGCGGAGCCTCACGAGACGAACTCCACGCCGGACATCTTGATCTGATCCCCTTCCCGCCGCAGTTCGACGGCGAGTCGCCAGTGCTGCGGCGGCTCGGCGGTGCCGGCCGCATCGGTGACCGTCGAGGTGGCGGCGACGAGTACGACAGCCGAGTCGTCGGCCATCCTCTCGACCGCGGCGGCGGCCGCCGTCACCGTGGTGGAAACCCCCGCGTCGCGTGCCATGCGGACGAAATCATCTGCCGCGAACGTGAAGTCGTCCTTGAACGACCCGGTCGAGTTGTCGATGATGCGTTGTGCCTGCCGGTCGGCCTGTTCGGCGTCGACCGACAACAGCGTCACCACAGCCTGCCGGGCGGCCGCGATGAACTCGGCGCGCTCGTGGGCGGCCGACAGACCGGTGTGGGTGGCGCGCAGCAGGATCCCGCTGCCGATGAGCATGGCCACCGTGGCCAGCAGTGCCGCGGCGACGAAGATCGGCGCCCGGCGACCGCCTGATGTGCGTGGCGCGCCTGATGTTCGTGAGCCTGATGTGCGCGGCACCGGCCTCCTTCCTGCTCGAGTCCGCCCGAGGTGCGGCCCGTCTGGCCCGGACGATGCTCGACGCTAGGCCGATGACGCCGCAGCGCGGTGCGGTCCGTCCCGCCCACCGGGCGGCGCCGTCAACGGCGAGGACCGGACGCGGTATGGGCCCACATGTCCGCTCAGTGGGTGCACAGGCTGTGGCCGCCCGCTGTCGCGGCTAGATTCCGGGCTTGTTGCCTGTGTCATCCGGACGTCCACCGGTCCGGCGCTGACCGCAGGCCTCGTGTTCGAGGAGTGGCGATGGTGCGTATTCCCGTGGTGCTGGCGGCGGTGACGGCGCTGGGGCTGGCGACGTCCCCGGACGCCGGCGCGGACACCGCCGACTGGGGTCTGAACGGAACCTATATCGCGACCTCCAACGGCGAGTTGGCCCGCAAGAACGAGGTGTTCTTCGAGCAGCGGAGCCTGCGCAGCACGTGGACGATCAGCACGCAGTGCAGTTATCCGGGTGAGTGCACCGGGACGGTGGTCAGCGAATGGGGCTGGACCGCGCCGATCTACCAGCGCAGCGGCGTCTGGTACGTCAAACACACGATCGAGGACTGGATTCCGTGCCCGGACGGCAGCACCGCGCCGGGCCTGCAGGTGTTCCGGTTCAAGGCCATGACACCGGACGGAACGACGGCCGATCCGACCGCGACGACGCTGGTGGGTGAGGACATCACCACCGGGGTCAGCGGCGCCTGCGGGGTGAACAAACCGGTCTACATCAACATGCCGTTCAAGCTGGTGAAGGTCTGACGCGCCGACCGCACCGGCGAGGCGGTCATCGGGGCAGCAGGTCGGTCCAGTTCTGCGCGGGCGGGGCCACCAGATCGGTTCGGGTGTGGACCAGTCCGTCCGGCGTCGCGTACTGCCCGGTCCGCGGATTGTAGGTCGCGAACGCCACCGACGGACCCCCGTCGGTCGCCTCGGCGGATGCGGACGCCGGGGCCGCCCCCGGCGGCGGGGTGTCGTCCGCGGGCGGCGGGGTGCCGGCGGGCGGGCCGAAGATCTGGTCATCCGACGTCACCCGGCTGTCCGGTGCGACGCCCTGCGCGATCAGGTTCGGGTCGATCGGGTACGGGCCGGTGACGTGCTGCCTCATGGCCAGCGGCTCGAACGGCCGGTCGCTCTCGCAGATCTCCACGGTGGGGGCGCGCTTCCCGGGCTGTCCCATGCAGGGGAAGTTCCGTGCGCCGCGCACACCGATCGGCGAGTCCTGCGGCAACTTGCAGTAGAGCCCGTCCGGTGTGTCGATGTCGGACAGGTCCGCCGGTGACCGCCATTCCGAGGGCGGCAGGAAGCCGACCGTGCAGGCCGGCGGATCCCCCAGCGTCAGGCTGAACTCCGACAACGCCATCCCGGTCGGATTGTTCAACGAGGAGCCGTACGACTGGGTGGCGGCCAGATACGGCGGCAGCAGCACCAGCAGCTGTTCGAGCGACGGGTTGTAGGTGACGCCGATCTGTCCGACCGTGGTGAGGTTGGCCAGCAGCACCGGCACGGTCGGCTTCACCTGGGCGAGGAGCCGGGCGGCCTGGTCGGCGGCACCCGGACCGTCGGTCAGGATCGTGCGGATCTGCGCGTCGTCGGCCGCCAGCTGCCCGGTGATCCCGGAGAGGCTCCGCGCCCACGTGCGGATGGCCTCGGCGCCGACAGCCTGCCCGTCGAGCAGCGGCCGCCCGTCCTCGATGAGGACGCGCGCCCGTTCGCCGGAACCATTGAGCCGCTCCGCCAGCTGGGCGGCGGAATCGAACGCCGATCCCAACTCGTATCCCGAGCCACCGAGTGCTGTGGCCGATTCGTCGAGCAATGCGCCGAGTTGCCCGGACGGGATGCTGTCGATGAGCGCACTCATCTGATCGAGCATGGGTCCGACCCGTTGCGGCACCGAGGTGTTCTCGATCCCGATGACCGAACCGTCCTCGAGGTACGGGGCGCCGTCGTGGCGGGGCAGCAGCTCGACGTACTGTTCACCGACGGCCGAGACGCTGCGGACATCCGCCTGCAGATCCGCGGGGATCCTCGGCCTCGACTGCAGCGACATCGTGACGACCGCACCGGTGCGGGTGGGCCGGACGTCGAGCACCTTGCCCACCTTGACGCCGCGGTAGGTGACGTTGGAGAACCGGTACAGACCGCCGGTCGAGGGCAGCTCCATCGTCACCGAGATGCGTCCGATGCCGAGCAGCATCGGTACCTGCAGATAGCCGAACACCATGGCGCCCATGCCGACCACCGCCGCGATGGTGAAGATGACGAGCTGGGTGCGGACGAACCGGGTGAGCATCAGTTGCCGCCTCCGGTGTCCGCCGGATCGTCGGTCATCGGTGGGATCGGCGCCAGGTCGGGGGGCGCAGGTGTCACCGGGGTTTTTAACGGGTCGCGGGTGTACGAGGAGTACCAGGGGTCGCCCGGCGCCGGTACCAGGGACGCGCCGGGCTGCCCCCACCGCGTTCCGAGCAGGATTCCGCGCTTGAGCCGGGGAATGGTGAAGTCGAAGACGATGAACTGGTTCATGTAGTCGCCGCGGATGCCCCGGTCGATGAACTCCTGGGTGTAGGGATAGGTCGGCAGGTAGGTGAGGGCCGTGACGAGGTCGGGGCCGACCTCGGCGAGGGCGCGGACCGTGGGTTCGAGGTTCTGCAGGTTGCGCACCAGATCTTCCTGCGATTCGTTGATCAGTTGATTCGCCAGGTCGCTGAAGTCGCCCAGGCTCTGGAGGGCGGTGCTGATCCGGGGTTGCTGCTCGGCGAGCACCTCGAGAGCCGGCGGGATGCGGTCCAGCGCCGCGGCCAGTTCCTCACGCTGGGCGGCGAATGTTCCCGCGGCCCGGTCCAGGTTCTCGATGGTGGCGAGGATCTTGTCGCGTTGACCGTCGAGGAGGCCCACCACGTTGTTCATCCGGGTGAGCAACTCCCGGACGTGGACCGCGCGACCGTCGAGCGCCGCGGTGAAGTTGTGCACGATGTCGGCGATCTGAGCCAGCCCGCCGCCGTTGACCACGAAGGACAGCGACGCCAGTGTCTGCTCGGTGGACGGAAAGCTCGACGACCGCTCGAGTGGGATGGTGGCGCCGGGTGCCAGCGCACCGGTGGGTGGTTCACCGACGGGTGGATCCAATGCCAGGTGCATCGACCCGAGCAGGCTGGTCTGTCCGACCGTGGCCACCGCGTTCGCCGGAATCACGGTGCCGGGCCGTACCGTCACCTCGACGTCGGCATACCAGCCGTCGAGTGTCATCCTGCGCACCGCGCCGACCACCACATCGTCGACCATGACGGGTGAATTCGGTTCCAGGGTACCGACATTGGCGATCTGGACCTGGTAGGTGACGGCGTCGGAGCCGGTACCCACGGTGCCCGGCAGCGGCAGCGAGCTGACCCCGTCGAAGGTGCAGCCCGAGAGGGTCAGCACGGCGCAGCACGCGACGGCGATCCGGCTACGCAAGAAGGTCACGACTGTCACGGTGTCCCTCCCGGCTGCTGGTCAGAGTGACGTTCGGCGGGTAGCAGCAGGTCCTGCAGGTCGGCCGGGCCGGGACCGGACGGCGCCGGCGCCGGCAGCCCGGGCGGTACCGGCGCGCCCGGGAACAGGGCGGGTTGCGGGATGGCCGGCAGCCCGTCGGGGGTGTACGCCCCGGGCGGATGTGGCGGGTCGTGCCATCCGGCGGGTGGCGCCACGTCACCGGCACCGGTGTAAGCCGACACCGCGGGCGGCGGTTCGTCCGGGCCGGGCGGCCTCTGACCGCCGCCGGGTGCGAGCCCGGGTTCGGAGTAGATCACGTTCTGCGGCGCCGGTCCCAGATAGGCGTTGAACGGCAGCGGCAGATAGTTGAAGTTGATCAGGCGCAGTGCGGGTCCGAGGTACTCCGCGCAGGCTTTGGCGGAGGCCTCCGCGGTGACGTTCTCCACCGCGCCGATCGCCGCGCAGATCAACGTCACCGGGTTGGCGAAGTTGTTCATGGCGAACGATCCGCGCGGACCGCCGGTGTCGGGGTTGTAGATGTTGTAGCCGTTCGCCAGGGCGGTGGGCGCGGCATGCAACACGTTCTTGACGGTCATGCTGTTGTCCGAGAGCACCCGGGTCAGAGCGGCCAGCCGCTGGATCTGCTCGGCGGTCTGATCGCGGGTGCCGTCGATGAACCGCTCGACCACGCCCACCGCATCGGCGACATCCCTGATGGCGGCGTCCAGCTCGGCCCGGCTGCCGTCGACGACGCTGGTGACGTCGGCGAGCCGATCCTGGAACTGCACGATCTGAATGTTGCTGTCTCGTAACGCGGTGACGAAGGTCTGCAGGTTCTCCAGGATCTCGACGATGTTCCCGCTGCCCTCCCCGAGCACACGGCCCACCGCCGAGAGTTCGGAGATGGTCTGGCGCAGCTTCCCGCCGTTACCGGCCATGGCGTCGGCGGCGCTGTCGATGAACCGCCCGAGGGCGGTGTCCGACACGCCACCGTCGGGCCCGAGTTCGGTGGCCAGCCGGGTGAGCTGTTCCTTGACCTCGTCCCACTCGATCGGCACCGCGGTCCGCTCCAGCCCGATCTCCCCGCCGTCGGGCATGGTGGGACCGTCGGGCGCCGCGGCGGAACCGTAGGGCGGAGTCAACTGCACGTATCGCGCCGAGACCAGGTTCTGCGCCACGATGATCGCCTCAGCGTCGGCCGGGATAGGCACGTCACGCCGCACCTGCAGGACGACCTTGGCCCGGGTACCCATCGGTTCGATGCTCTTGATGGTTCCGACCCGGACGCCGGCGACCCGCACGTCGTCCCCCGGATAGACGGCCGTCGCCGATCTGAAATACGCCGAGATGGTGATCGGGCCGAATCTGTTCTGGTACAGCAGATATCCGGAACTCGCAAGCATCAACGCCACCAGGACGATCAACAACGTCCTGGTGATCCGCGGAGCGGTCCGCCATGTGGCGATCATTGTCAGCCTCCGGGAATACCGTTGTAGGGGAACGGGAATTCGGCGCGTGGGCCAACATTGTCGGGCGGTTGGCCGGCGTTGACCCCGCGCCGGAAGCCCAGCGCATAGTCCAGGAACGGCTGGATGGCCGGACCGGGCAGCAGGTTCGACGCGAACCCGTAGTAGTAGAAGCCGTTGTTGACGGCCTCACCTTGGGTGAGTTGGTATTTGGCCAGGCCCTTCAGTGATTGCGTGAGGTTGTCCTCATTGCGTTCGAGCAACTCGAGCACTCTGTTGAGTTTCTCCAACGCCGGGGCCAGCTCCTCCTCGTTGTCGGCGACCAGACCCGAGAGCTGTTGGGCCACCGCGGAGGTGTTGGCCAGCAGCGTGACGATCGCGTGCCGGCGCTGCTGCAGCACACCCATCAGATCGTTGGCGTTGAGCAGCATCCGGTTGACCTGTTCGCTGCGCTCGGAGAGTATCCCGGTGACCTTCGAGGCGCTCTCCAGCAGCTCCGCCAGCGACTCGTTTCGGCTGTTGAGGGACTGCGACAGCCGGGTGACGCCGTCGAAGGTCGGACCGAGCTGGGGCGCGATCCGATCGATGGTCTCGGCCAGCACGTCGAGCGACTGGTTGATCGCCGCGGTGTCGGTCTGTGCGGTGTTGGCGGTGAAGTCACCGACCGCGTCGGTCAGCGAGTAGGGCGACCCGGTCCGGCTCAGCGGGATGACGCCGGCCGGCCGGATGCGACCGTTCCCCCGGGGTTCCACGGTCAGCACCCGCTCGCCGAGCAGCGTGCCCGTCCGGATGTGGGCGGTGGTCTCCTCCCCCAGCCGGATCCGCGCGTTCAACGCGAAGGTCACCACGGCGTGACCGCCCTGGAGTCGCACATCGGAAACGGTGCCGACGGTCATGCCGGAGACCTTCACCTCGTTGCCGGCGGCCAGCCCGCCGGCCTCGGCGAACTCGGCGTGGTAGCGCACCGACGTGGCCATCGTCCACAGCTGCTGGGTCTGCAGACCCACGACGATGATGAGGACCACCAGCACCAGGCCGATGACACCACTGCGGATCAGAGCGGATTCTCGATATTTGTGCATCAGGGCTCCGCGCATCGTCCGGTGTTCTGGATCACCCACGGGAAGTGGGCGGTCCGTCCCTGCAGATCGGTGACCCGGACCGACACCCCGCAGATGTAGAGATTCAGCCAGCTGCCGTAGGCCCCGAGGCGTACTAGTTTGCGGTAGTTGGCCGGTGTCTTCTGCAGTGCGAGGTCGATGCGGGCCAGATCGGTGTCGTTGGACAGCAGCGGCGCCAGCCGCGCCAGCTCGTCCACGGTGCCGGCCAACGGGGGCCTGGACCGGCCGAGCAGGTCGGCCAGGGAGGCCGTGCCGTTGTCCAGGGCCGTGATGGCCTCGCCGATCGGGTCGCGGTCGGCGGCCAGCTGGGTGATGAGGTTTTCGAGGTGGTTCACCGCGCCGGAGAACTTGTCGCCGTCTTCGGCGATGGTGTTCAACACCTCGTTGAGGTTGTCGATGAGCTGTTCGACGACCCGGCCGTTGTCGGCGAGGGTGTTGGTGAACGACGACGTGTGGGAGAACAGCGATTCGATGTCGCCGCCCTGCCCTTGCAGTGCCTGGATCAGTGCGCCGGTCAACGCGTTGACGTCTTGCGGGTTCAGCCCCTGGATGACCGGTTTGAGACCGCCCAGCAACAGGTCGAGGTCCAGTGCCGGTTCGGTGCGATCCGAGCCGATCAGCGATCCCGGCGGCTGGATCCTGGTCGACCCCGGCTCGTCGACGAGTTCCAGATACCGGTCCCCCACCAGGTTCAGATACCGCACCTTCGCCCTGGTGCCCTCGGTCAACCGGACCTTGTCGTCGGCGGTGAACCGAACCAGCACGGTGTTGTCCTGTTGCAGCGAGACGTCTTTGACGGTGCCGACGCGCAATCCGGCGACGCGCACCGAATCTCCGCGCTTGAGGCTGGAGACGTCGTCGAACACCGCCGAGTAGTCGGTGGTGGACCCCGACCGGTACTCACCGAAGATCACGAACAACATCCCGGTGAGCAACAGCATGACCGTGCCGAAGATGCCGAATTTGGCTGCCGTACCGCCGATTCCCGTCATCCGGGCTGTCCGATCTGTGCGGTGTTCCGGGGCGGCCCGTCGATCGGGCCGTAGAGCATCTGCTTGAGACCGTCCGAGTTGAGCAGGATGCCCTGGTTGCCGTACTGAGCCGGGTTGGCGTTGATGTCGGTGATGACGAACGGCGGGCTCTTCTGGAACGGCACCTTCGGGAGATCGGTGCACTGCGGTCCGCCCTTCGCCGCCACCTTGGGCAGATTGGCCGGATAACGGTAGCGTTCCTGGCCCAGCACGATGGTCTGCAGCAGCAGCCCGCCGGGGACGGGGCTGCCGGGAGCCTTGGCGAGTTGCGCGGCGCCGCCCAGCCCGCAGGTGAGTGCCTCGTGGTAGCGGTTGAGCAGATCGGTGGTCGGCACCAGCAACCGGGCCACGTCGGTGATCGCCGCGCGGTTGGTGCCGATCACGTCGATGCCGATATCGGCCAGCCCGCTGACATGCAGCAGCAGCTTGTCGAGGTTCGTCTGCTCGTCGACGATGGTCCGGCCGGTGGTGGTCGCCGCGGTGGCCGTCTCCATCAGCGCCGGAGCGACGTCGGCGTACGCCTCGACCACCTGTGGCGCCAGCGCCAACTCGTGTTCCAGCGTGGGGAGGCTCGGCTCCACCCGCGCGAGGAATTCGTCGAAGTCGGTGAGCATCTGGCCGATCCGCTCGCCGCGACCGTCCAGCGCCGCCGACAGCGCTTCGAGGGTCTGGTTGAGTTTCTGCGGCTCGATCTTCGCCAGCACCGAGGACAACTGCTCGAACACGGTGTTGATCTCGACGGTGACGTGGTCGGCCGTGAGTACCTGACCGGGCCGCAACGGTTCCGGGTCGGGCCGGTGGGGCGGAACGAGTTCGACCGCCTTCGCCCCGAACACCGTCGGCGAGGAGATGTCGACTCGTACGTTCGCCGGGATCAGATGGAGATAGGCCGGATTCATCGCCAACTGGATCGCCGCGCGGCCGTCGGGCAGGGTGTCGATCGAGCGGACCGAGCCCACCTGGGCCCCGTGCAGCTTCACCTTGGCGTCCGGATTCATCACCAGTCCGGCCCGCTCCGACAGCACGGTGACGGGGACGGTCCTGGTGAAGCTGCCTCGGAAGAACCCGATCGCCATCGCCACCAGCAGCACGATCACCGACGCGGTGGCGAACCCCGCGAGGCGTCGTTTCCACTCGGTGCTCATCCCGGCGCTGCCCATTCCGGCGTTGTCCATTCCGGTGTTGTCCATCCCGGTGTTGTCCATCCCAGCGTTCATCCCGCCCCTACCCCGACAGGTTGAAGTTTCCGTCGGCTCCGTAGACCGACAGCGAGATCAACAGCGTCACCGCGATCACCACGATCAGCGAGGTGCGCACGGCATTGCCCACGGCGACCCCGACACCGGCCGGGCCACCGCTCGCGAAGTACCCGAAATAGGTGTGCACCAGGAGCACCGCCAACGCCATCAGCAGGGCCTGGAGAAAGGACCACAGCAGGTCAACGGGGTTGAGGAAGGTCGAGAAATAGTGGTCGTAGAGTCCGGCCGACTGTCCGAACAGAACCACCGTGGTGAGCTTGCTGGCGGCGAAGGACAGCAGCACCGCAACGGCGTACAGCGGTGTGATGGCCAGCATTCCGGCCACCAGGCGGGTGCTCACCAGATACTCCACCGCGCGGATGCCCATCGTCTCCAGCGCGTCGACCTCCTCGTTGATGCGCATCGCGCCCAACTGGGCGGTCACCCCGGCGCCGAAGGTCGCCGCCAACCCGATGCCGGCCACCACCGGTGCGGAGATCCGGACGTTGATGAACGCGGCGAGGAACCCGGTCAGCGCCTCGATGCCGATGTCCCCCAATGAGCTGTAGCCCTGCACCGCCAGGGTGCCGCCCGCCGCCAGGGTGAGGAAGCCGACGACCACCACCGTGCCGCCGATCATCGCGAGAGTCCCTGCCCCCATGCTGATCTCGGCGATCAACCGGATGATCTCGCGCCGGTGGTGCATGATCACGTTGGGCACGCCGGCAAGCGCCCGCAGGTAGAACAGCGTGTGCTCGCCCAACCGCTCGGCGGCGTCGACCGGCCGGTTCGCGGTGCGGACCAGCCTGGGGTAGAGCGCCTGTACCGTCATTCTCCGCAGCCCGTCATCCGGCCGTCATCCGAATACCGATGGCGGTGACCACGACGTTCACCACGAACAGCGCCATGAAGGCGTACACCACCGTCTCGTTGACGGCGTTGCCCACCGCCTTGGCGCCGCCGCCGGAGATGGTCAACCCGCGGTAACAGGCGACGAGGCCGGCGATCAGACCGAAGAGCGCGGCCTTGACGCACGAGATGATCACCTCCGGCACACCCGTGAGCAGCGTGATCCCGGCGGCGAAGGCCCCGGGGTTGACGTCCTGGACGAAGACCGAGAACGTGTATCCACCCAGGATCCCGATGATCACCACCAGGCTGTTGAGCAGCAGCGCCACCAGCCCGGAAGCAAGCATCCGGGGGGTGACCAACCGCTGAACCGGGTTGATTCCCAGCACCTCCAGGGCGTCGACCTCGTCCCGAATCGTGCGGGAGCCCAGGTCGGCGCACATGGCTGTGGCACCTGCTCCGGCGACGATCAGCACCGTCACCATCGGACCCACCTGCGTGACCGCGCCGAAGGCGGCGCCGGCGCCGGACAGGTCGGCCGCGCCGAGTTCGCGCAGCAGGATGTTGAGGGTGAAGCTGACCAGCACGGTGAACGGGATGGCGACCAGCAGGGTGGGTAACAGCGCCACCCGGGCGACGAACCAGGACTGCTCCAGGAACTCCCGGCCCTGAAACGGCCGGCGGAACGCGAACCTCACCGCGTCCACCGACATCGAGAACAGACCGCCGACCGCCCGCAGCGTGCCCGCGGTTCCGCCTGCCGGCAGGGGCAGCCCGGTGGACCACCGGTCCACTGCCTTGTTCACCATCTGTCGCCCGAGAACTCCGTCGAAGTCTGACCACACACACCACCGACCGCCGGTGGGACGACTCACCTTCGCGCAGCAGATCGGTGATCAGACACGGTGCGTCCCATCCACCGGGAGTTGCCGCGACACCGTGCCAGGATGGGTCGCAACGTGGATGCGCCGCCGCCCGCCGGCGGTGTCGACGTGCAGTTACGACGAAAGAGGATCGACGAAAGAGGATCATCGTGTCTGATCTGTCCGCACGCTACGCCGCGAGGCGGGTGCTGATCACCGGCGGTGGTTCCGGGATCGGACAGGCCTGCGTTCTGCGGATACTCGCCGAAGGCGGGCGTGTCGCCGCCGCCGACATCAGCCCGTCGGGTCTGCGGGACACCGTGAACCGGGCCGGCGCCGCCGCCGAGCGGTTGACCACCGTCACCATGGACGTCGCGGACGAACAGTCGGTTCGCCACGGCGTCGGACAGGCGATCACGGCGCTGGGCGGACTCGACGCCCTGGTCAACGCCGCCGGGATCCTGCGCTCGGCGCATCTGGTGCAGACCACTCTGGCCGACTTCGAACAGGTCATCCGGATCAACCTGACCGGGACGTTCCTGGTGACCCGCGAGTGCATCCCCGCGCTCCTCGACGGCAACGGTCCGGCGGTGGTGAACTTCAGCTCGACCTCGGCGCATTTCGCCCACCCGTACATGGCCGCGTACGCCGCGTCGAAGGGCGGTGTGCTGGCGATGACCCACACCTGGGCGGCCGAGTTCGCCAAGGCCGAGATCCGGTTCAATGCCGTTCAGCCGGGCTCGATCTCATCGGGTATGACCGACGGTTCCGGCGTCTCACGGCAGAGTGTCGGTCCGGGTCTGCCGGAGGACGCCGACCTGGCGTTGTTCGCCAAGGTCGCCCCGGCGCTGCCACTCGGCGACGGCACGATCTTCGCGGACCCGGACGCGGTGGCGGGTGTGGTCGCGATGCTGGGCAGCGACGACGCCTTCTTCATCACCGGCACCGAGGTTCGGATCGACGGTGGCGCGCACATGTGATTGCCCGCGAACCGATTCCGCGTGGCCGACTCATCGGAGGTTGTACATGACGACGATCCGGGCCGTGCTGGCCGTCATCCCGGTGATCGCGATGGCGTCGGGCGCACCCGGGGTCGCCCATGCCGGTGTGTTCTACGGGAATTACCAACTGGTGATCCCGCAGCGGTATGACTTTCACACGTGGACCTGGGCCGTCGCGTTCTGTGTCCCCCAGGCGCCGGATTGCGTCGAGATCAACGCCATTCCGATGCCGATCGCCAAGGCGTTCGAATACCGGGGCAATGCCTATCTGGCCGACGGCCGCTACACCCTGACGGTCGATGTACCGGACGGGCTCCGTTGCGGCGACGTCTATTTCGGTCCGGTGATCCCGACCCGGGACGTGTACACCTGGGACGCCGCGACCCTGCAGGGAACCCTGGAGTCGTCGTTCGCATCCGGTTGCGACGGCGCCCCCGGAACCCTGCGGTATCCGTTCTCGCTGGTTCGACTCTGAGCCGGCGCGGGCAGCGGCCCGCGGCGGCGCAACCACCACGTCACGGCGGCCAGTGGCAGCAGCCACCCGAGCCACCCGCCCACCCCGGCGACGAACCACACGTAGTGTTCTTCACTACCGCCGAAGACGCTGTTGCGCAACGGCTCAGAGGCCATGAACAGCAGCGGTGACCAGATCCGGTTGGTGATCACCGACAGCGCCAGCGTCACGCTGATCAGCATGTGCCGGCGATGCTCGGTGAACCGCCGCCGCCGGGCGGCGAGGTATCCGCCGATGGTGAACCACACCCACACCGAGGCGAGGAGGACATTGCTGATCGCCAGAGCCGGCCCGAACGGGCCCGCCGCGCCGAGTACCAGCGCCAGCAGCCCGGAGGGGATGACCGCGGCGACGTAGACCCGCCCCGACCGCCGGTGCCAGGCCGGGTGACGCGCCCGCAGCCCGGGCCAGATCTGCGGCATCGCGGCGACCATCACGACGGCGCCGAGCATGACGTGCGCGACCAGCAGCTGATGGTGCAGCGCGAAGGTGGGCGGGACACGGGTGCCGCCGCCGAGGTACCGCCACACCGAATACCCCAGGAAGACCCCGACCACGAGCACGAGTGCCGATACGGCGACCCGCGGCGACTTTGCGTATGCCATACGCATAAGCGTATGGCATACGCGTGCGGTTGTCGACGGGTTAAGCTCGGCGTCGATGAGCAACCTGTTGCCGCGTGCACTGGAGACCCTCTGGCGCGAGCCCCCGCCCCGCCGCCGGGGCGCCGGCTTGACGCGCGAGCGCATCGTCAAGGCCGCGATCGACGTGGCGGACGCCGACGGGCTGGCCGCGCTGTCGATGGCCCGGCTGGCCGAGCACCTCGGCTGCGGCACGATGTCGATCTACCGCCACGTCGCCAACAAGGACGACCTGGTGACCCTCATGGTGGCCGCGGCCGTGGGCCCGCCACCCCAGCTCGATCCCACGGATTGGGTTGCGGCCCTGCGCCATTGGTCCACCGCGCTGTGGGAGGTGTATCACCGTCATCCGTGGATCCTGCAGGCCGCCGCGGCGGGCCCGCCCGCCGACCCGCAACAGCTCGCCTGGCTGGACACCGCCCTGGCCGCGTTGCAGGGAACCGGGCTGGCCGAACGCGACAAACTCGCCGCGGTCACGGCGCTGATGCACCTGGTACGCGGCGCGGCGGCGCTGCACATCGATGCGGGCCGGTTGGACTGGCCGGAGTACCCGGTGCTGCTACGGCGTCTGATCGATGCCGACCGCTTCCCGGCGCTGACCGCGGCGCTCGACGCGGGGGCGTTCGACCCCGTCGATGCCGATCCGCTGACCGACCTGCACAGCGCCGTCGATTACCTGCTCGACGGCATCGCCGCGAAGCTCTAGCAGAGCGGGGCACACACAGCGACGAAAAAGCCCCCGACCGCGGGTCGGGGGCTTCTCGAAGCGACTACTACTTGGCCTTCTCCAGGATCTCGACCAGCCGCCAGCGCTTGGTGGCCGACAGCGGACGAGTCTCCATGAGCGACACCCGGTCGCCGACGCCGGCGATGCCGTGCTCGTCGTGCGCCTTGACCTTCTTGGTCGTCCGGATGATCTTGCCGTAGAGCGGGTGGCTCTTGCGGTCCTCCAGCTCGACCACGATGGTCTTCTGCATCTTGTCGCTCACCACGTAGCCGATGGCCGTCTTGCGGCGGCCCCGCGGCTTCTCGGCGGGCGGAGTGTACTTCGGCCCCTTCTGGCCCGAACCCTTCTGCGCCGAGTCCTTCTGGGCGTCACTCTTAGTCTCTGCCATTACGAATCCTCACCGCCCGGCCCGGATGCCAGACCCAGCTCACGTTCGCGCAGGATGGTGTACACCCGCGCAATCTCCTTCCGCACAATGCGCAGCCGACGGTTGTTGGACAGCTGGCCGGTAGCCATCTGGAAGCGCAGATTGAACAGCTCTTCCTTGGACTCGCGCAGCCGATCCTTCAACTCGTCGTCGGTCAGTTCGCGCAGTTCGCCAGGCGTCACTCCCACAGCCATCAGAACTGTTCCTCTCGGGTCACGATGCGTGCCTTGATCGGCAACTTGTGGATCGCGCGCGTCAACGCCGCGCGCGCCGTCTCCTCATTCGGATAGCTCAGCTCGAACAGCACGCGGCCCGGTTTCACGTTGGCCACCCACCACTCCGGCGAGCCCTTGCCCGAACCCATCCGGGTTTCGGCGGGCTTCTTGGTCAGCGGGCGGTCCGGGAAGATGTTGATCCACACCTTGCCGCCACGCTTGATGTGCCGGTTGATCGCGATACGGGCCGACTCGATCTGCCGGTTGGTGATGTAACCGTGCGTCAGCGCCTGAATGCCGTAGTCACCGAACTCCACCGTGGTGCCGCCGCTGGCCAGCCCACGCTGCTTGGGGTGGTGCTGCTTGCGGTGCTTGACCTTGCGGGGAATCAACATGATTCAGCTCTCCCCAGAAGTAGAAGTTTCCGTGGACGGCGCCGCGGCGGCAGCACCGGCAGCGGCCTCGGTACCGGCCGACGCCTCGGCGGTCGCCGGGGCCTGTTCGGTTCCCGGCGGCGGGGTGGTGCCCGTGGCGGTGGTGCCCGACGCGCCGCTGCGCCGCGGCCGCGACGGCCGTTCCCGGCGCGGACGCTCCGACGGCGGGGCCACGCCCAGCTCCCGCTTGCCGCCGACGACGTCACCCTTGTAGATCCACACCTTCACGCCGATCCGGCCGAACGTGGTGCGGGCCTCGTACAGGCCGTAGTCGATGTCGGCGCGCAGGGTGTGCAGCGGCACCCGGCCCTCGCGGTAGAACTCCGAGCGGCTCATCTCGGCGCCGCCGAGACGGCCGGAGCACTGCACCCGGATGCCCTTGACGTTGGGCTGGCGCATCGCGGACTGGATCGCCTTGCGCATCGCGCGCCGGAACGCCACCCGGTTGCTCAGCTGCTCGGCGACACCCTGGGCGACCAGTTGTGCGTTGGACTCGGGGTTCTTCACCTCGAGGATGTTCAGCTGCACCTGCTTGCCGGTCAGCTTCTCCAGGTCGCCGCGGATCCGGTCGGCCTCGGTGCCGCGCCGGCCGATGACGATGCCGGGCCGCGCGGTGTGGATGTCCACCCGCACCCGGTCCCGGGTGCGTTCGATCTCCACGTTCGCGATGCCGGCCCGCTCCAGACCGGTGGACAGCAGCCGGCGGATCGCCACGTCTTCCTTGACGTAGTCCTTGTACTGCTTGTCGGCGTACCACCGGGACTTCCAGTCGGTGGTGATACCGAGCCGGAAGCCGTGCGGGTTGATCTTCTGGCCCACTACTGCGAGCCTCCCTTCGCTTCGTCGGCGGTCGCCTTCTGCGCAGTCGCCTTGGTTGCCGGGGCCTTCTTGGTCGACGCCGCCTTGCTGGCCTGCGCCCGGCGCGACCGGGCGGAGGCCGCGGACCCGCCGCGACCCTTCTTCACCGGACGGCTCTCCACCACCACGGTGATGTGGCTGGTGCGCCGGCGGATCCGGAACGCCCGGCCCTGGGCGCGGGGCCGGATCCGCTTGAAGGTCGGGCCCTCGTCGGCGTAGATGGTCGCGACGACCAGCGTGTCGGGGTCGAGCCCCTCGTTGTTCTGTGCGTTGGCCGCGGCGCTGGCGATCACCTTGGCCACCGGCTCACTGGCGGCCTGCGGCGCCCACCGCAGGATGTCCAGCGCCTCGGCGACGGTCTTGCCGCGCACCAGATCGATGACCCGGCGCGCCTTGGTGGCCGAGGTCCGCACGAACCGCGCCTTGGCGGTCGCGGACGGATATTCAATGACTGGTGCGCTCATCGCCGCTTACTCTTCCGGTCGTCCTTGATGTGACCCTTGAACGTGCGGGTCGGGGCGAATTCGCCGAGCTTGTGCCCGACCATCGCCTCGGTCACGAACACCGGGACATGCTTGCGGCCGTCATGCACCGCAAAGGTGTGCCCGATGAAGTCGGGAATGATCGTGGACCGACGTGACCAGGTCTTGATGACCTGCTTGGTGTTCTTCTCGTTCTGTGCGTCGACCTTCTTGAGCAGATGGTCGTCGACGAACGGACCCTTCTTGAGGCTGCGTGGCATCTGTGTCTGTCCTCCTGACGACTAGCGCTTCTTGCCGGTGCGCCGGCGCCGGACGATGAGCTTGTCGCTCGGCTTGTTCGGTCTGCGGGTACGGCCCTCGAGCTTGCCCCACGGGCTCACCGGGTGACGGCCGCCGGAGGTCTTGCCCTCGCCACCGCCGTGCGGGTGGTCCACCGGGTTCATCACGACACCGCGGACCGACGGTCGCTTGCCCTTCCACCGCATCCGGCCGGCCTTGCCCCAGCTGATGTTGATCTGCTCGGCGTTGCCGACCTCGCCGACGGTGGCGCGGCAGCGCACGTCGACGCGGCGGATCTCACCGCTGGGCATCCGCAGTGAGGCGTAGGACCCCTCCTTGCCCAGCAGCTGGATGCTGGCACCGGCCGAGCGGGCCAGCTTCGCGCCGCCGCCGGGACGCAGCTCCACCGCGTGGATCACGGTACCGGCGGGGATGTTGCGCAACGGCAGGTTGTTGCCCGGCTTGATGTCGGCGTTGGCGCCGGACTCGACCACATCGCCCTGGCGGAGGCCCTGCGGCGCGATGATGTAGCGCTTCTCGCCGTCGAGGTAGTGCAGCAGCGCGATGTGCGCGGTGCGGTTCGGGTCGTACTCGATGTGCGCGACCTTGGCGTTGACGCCGTCCTTGTCATGGCGACGGAAATCGATGACACGGTACGCGCGCTTGTGGCCACCGCCCTTGTGCCGGGTGGTGATCCGACCGTGTGCGTTACGTCCGCCCTTGCCGTGCAGCGGGCGGACCAGCGACTTCTCCGGATGTGAGCGAGTGATCTCGGCGAAATCGGAGACGCTGGCACCGCGGCGACCGGGGCTCGTCGGCTTGTACTTGCGAATTGCCATGTCTGCTAAATCTCTCCAGTTCCCGGCCGGCGGATCAGGCCGGAGCTCCGAACAGGTCGATGGGCTTGCTTCCCGGAGCCAGCGTCACGATGGCCCGCTTGGTGTCCTTGCGCTTGCCGTACCCGGTGCGGGTGCGCTTGCGCTTGCCCGGCCGGTTGGCGGTGTTCACCGACGCGACCTTGACGTTGAAGATCTTCTCTATCGCGATCTTGATCTGCGTCTTGTTCGAGTCCGGGTGCACGATGAACGTGTACACGTTGTCCTCGATCAAGCCGTAGGACTTCTCCGAGATGACCGGCGCCAGGATGATGTCGCGCGGATCGGTGACGGTTGCCATCAGGCCGAAACCTCCTTGGCCGTACTGGTGTTGGCACTGATGTAGGCATTCAGGGCCTCGACGCTGAACACCACGTCATCGGCCTTGAGCACGTCGTAGGTGTTGAGCTGATCCGGCGCGATCACGTGCACCCCGGGCAGGTTGCGCACGCTGCGGATGCTGGTCTCGTCGGTCCGGCCGATCACCACCAGCACCTTGTCCTTCTCGACCGTGCGGTCGGCGATGACCGTGCTCAGGAACGCCTTGGCCTTCTTGGTTGACGGGGTCTGGCCCTCGACCAGCTCGGTGACGGCGTGGATGCGGCCGTTGCGGGCCCGGTCGGACAGTGCGCCGCGCAGCGCGGCGGCGATCATCTTCTTCGGGGTGCGCTGGCTGTAGTCGCGGGGCTTCGGCCCGTGCACGACACCGCCGCCGGTGAACTGCGGCGCCCGCAGCGAACCCTGCCGGGCGCGGCCGGTGCCCTTCTGCCGCCACGGCTTGCGGCCACCGCCCCGGACCTCGCCGCGGGTCTTGGTGGAGTGCGTGCCCTGGCGGGCGGCGGCCAGCTGAGCGGTCACCACCTGATGCATCAGCGCGATGTTCGGCTCGACGTCGAACAGTTCGGCGGGCAGCTCGACGGAACCCTCGGTCTTACCGGCCGGCGTCCTCACGTCAATCTTCATTGTCATTTCTTGTCGCCTCGCTTGATTGCGCTGCGGACCATCACCAGACCGCCGTTGCGTCCCGGGATGGCGCCCTTGATCAACAGCACGCCGTTCTCGGCATCGACCTTGTGCACCTTGAGGTTCAGGGTGGTCACCCGCTCGTTACCCATCCGGCCGGCCATCCGGGTGCCCTTGAACACCCGGCCGGGGGTCGCGCAGCCGCCGATGGAGCCCGGCCGGCGGTGCACCGCCTGGGTGCCGTGCGAGGCGCCCTGACCGGCGAAGCCGTGGCGCTTCATGGTGCCGGCGAAGCCCTTGCCCTTGCTGGTGCCGGTCACGTCGACGTAGCTGCCCTCGGTGAAGATGTCGGCGGTGAGCTCCTGGCCGACCTCGTACTCGGTGGCGGCGGCCTCATCGTCGAGCCGCAGCTCGGCGATGTGCCGGCGCGGGTTGACGCCCGCGGCGGCGAACTGGCCGGCCAGCGGCTTGTTCACCTTGCGCGGGTTGATCTCGCCGTAGGCCAACTGCACCGCGCTGTACCCATCCCGCTCCGGGGTGCGGATGCGCGTCACGACGTTGGGGCCGGCCTTGACGACCGTCACCGGCACGACCTTGTTGTTCTCGTCGAACACCTGCGTCATGCCCAGCTTGGTGCCCAGAATGCCTTTACGTGCCATTTCTTGGGTCTCCTACTGGATGTTCACGTCGACGCTGGCCGGAAGATCGATGCGCATCAACGCGTCAACGGTCTTCGGCGTCGGGTCGAGGATGTCGATCAACCGCTTGTGAGTACGCATCTCGAAGTGCTCCCGCGAGTCCTTGTACTTGTGCGGGGACCGGATGACGCAGTAGATGTTCTTCTCCGTCGGCAGCGGCACGGGCCCGACCACGCTGGCGCCGGTACGGGTGACCGTCTCGACGATCTTGCGCGCCGAGGCGTCGATCGCCTCGTGGTCGTAGGCCTTGAGCCTGATGCGGATCTTCTGTCCCGCCACGCTTCTCCTACCTCACTCCTGCTCGGGTCCGTGCTGGGACGTGACGTCCCGGCGCTCGCGTCGGCTGGTGCCGACTGGCCTTCTTCTCGTCGGCTGTGCCGACTCGCCAACTCTCGTCGGCTCGCCGGCCGGGCCGGCGCTCCGCTCACACGTCAACTCGGCGCGCTGGCTGTCGCCGCCGCTGTTTTCCTGTCTGTGGTTCACCGGCCCCTGCGGTCGGGCGTGTCGGCCCTGCTCCGCACCCCTTTTTGTGACGGAAACCGCCACATCGAGAGTGGGACCGGGTGCGCCCGTGCGGGCGCTGGTCGGTTACCCGGCCAGACGAAGGACCCGGCTCAAGGCAACCCGAACAGTATGCCTTACATCGAGGCAGCAGCCAAATCCCTGCTCATCGATGCTCCGGGAACGATTCACCACAGCCGGGCGATCGGCCGAAACAGTTTAACCAGCCAGTTCCGCCCAGAACACACAGCGGTGCTCGGTCGCGAAATCGTCGACCACGGTGCTGCCGCCGGGGCGCAGTGACATCCGGGCCGGGCCGGCTCCCGGGCCCCCGTCACCCGGGCCCCCGTCACCCGGGCCCCCGTCACCCGGGTCCCGGTCTGTCGGGCTCTCGTCCGGCCCCGCGCCGGAGTCCGCGGCGGCCCGGTGGGCGGGCCAGTCCGGATGGCCGTCGGTTGCCGGGACGCCGGTGGCGACGAACGCGCTCCAGTAATCGATCATCTGCTCGCTCAGCGCGCGCTGCGCCGCGGTGAGCGCCGGGGCGCCGCCGACGTCGAACAGATACCGCAGTTCCAGGGAGTGACCGGCGCCGACCGGGAACGGCAGGGTGCGCAGCGGTTCGGGCGCCGGGGCGTCCCGGTCGGCGAACTCGTAGCTGTAGACGGGCTGGTGGCGGGCCAGCTGATCGGCCAGGCGTTCGCTCAGGCACGCGAACAGGCTGTCGGTGACCGCGGCGCTGTAGGCCAGGGCCGGGCTGGGGTAATCCTCGAGCGGATACCGGGCCGCCACCGCCGCGGCGTCGTCGCCGAAGATCTCGGCGAGCAGCCGCGGATGATCCTCGGCGGCGAACCGCTCCCCTTCCCGCAGATACCGCAACCCGGCGAACAGCGTGAACTCGTCGCGGTTGGTGCCGATGAGCACCGGAACCCGCGCCACGCGGCCCTCGGCGATCGCGTCGACCGGATCGACGGGCAGGGCCTCGGTTCCGGTGACCGGTCCGGACAGCTTCTCGGTGCCGAACTCGAAGTACGAGACCGGCGCCGCCACGGCCTCGGGCGGCAGACCGCGCAGACAGGCGGCCGCGGCGCCGGGATCGCCGCAGCCCACCTCGGCGGCGTACCGCAGGCTGACCTGTTCGGCGGTGTCCACGTCGACCTGCCCCTGACACGGTGCGCTCATGATGATCGCGGCGTGGAACAGCCCGGCCGACCCGGGTGCGGCGAGGTGGTCGCACACCGCCATGCCGCCGGCCGACTCGCCGGCGATGGTCACCCGGTCGGGATCGCCGCCGAACCCGGCGATGTTGGCCCGGACCCAGCGCAGCGCGGCCTGCTGATCGAGGAATCCGTAGTTGCCGACCGCCCCGGGCGGCCCGAGTTCCGGGTGTGCCAGGAACCCGAGCGTGCCCAACCGGTAGTTGATGGTGACGACGACGATGTCGCCGCGTTCGACGAACCACTCGGAGTTGAACATGGCGCCGCCGCCGTTGACGAAGCCGCCGCCGTGGATCCACACCAGCACCGGTCGCAACACACCGTCGGGTGGCGGTGTCCACACGTTGAGGGTCAGGCAGTCCTCGTCGGAGTTGCGGCCGCCCTCCGGATCCCCGGCCGGATTCTGGATGCAGCGCGGACCGGGGATCGTGGCGTCGCGCACCTGCGGCCAGCTCCGCGGCGGCTCGGGCGCCCGCCACCGCAGATCCCCGACCGGGGCGGCGGCGTACGGGATGCCGCCGAAGAACCGGTACCGGTCGGTGACGGTCCCGCGGACCGCCCCGGCGTCGGTCTGCACCACGGCCGGGTCGCCCGCCGGCGCGCCCGGCGCCGGCGGCGGATCGGGCGAGGGTCCGGAGCTCACGCAGCCGGCCACCAACACACCCGTCATGCACGTCACCGCGCCCGCGAACACGCGGCGCAACGCTCCGGACAGCACGGCTGAAGAGCCTACTGACGTACCGGCCGTGGCCAACCCGTTCGACGTTCGCTAGATTGAACTTGACACCCGTCAAGTCGACGTACATGTCAGTAAGGAAACCGCGCCATGAGCACGCCGATCAGCTCTCGCCTCACCGACGAAGCCGCGACGGTCCTCGCCGACCCCCAGGCGTACACCGACGAGGACAGCCTGCACGCCGCACTGACCCATCTGCGGGCCCATGCACCGGTCTCCTATGTCGACGTGCCGAACTACCGGCCGTTCTGGGCGATCACCAAGCACGCCGACATCATGGACATCGAGCGCGACAACGAACTGTGGATCAACGCGCCGCGACCGATGCTGATCCCCGCCGCGACCGAGGACCTGGCCCAGGCGAACCTGGCCGCCGGCGGCGGGCTGCGCACCCTGATCCACATGGACGATCCGCTGCACCGCGACATCCGCAAGATCGGGGCGGACTGGTTCCGGCCGAAGGCCATGCGGGCGCTCAAGACCCGGGTCGACGAACTCGCCAGGATCTACGTCGACAAGATGGTCGAGGTCGGACCGGAGTGCAATTTCGTCCAGGAGGTCGCGGTCAACTTCCCGCTGTACGTGATCCTGTCGCTGCTCGGCCTGCCGGAGTCCGACTTCCCCCGCATGCTCAAGCTCACCCAGGAGATGTTCGGCGGTGACGACGACGAGTTCACCCGCGGCAAGAGCCCGCAGGAACTGCACGAGGTCATCACCGACTTCTTCCGGTACTTCACCAAGCTCACCGCCGACCGGCGGGCCAACCCGACCGAGGACCTCGCGTCGGCCATCGCCAACGCCAAGATCGACGGCGAATACCTCAACGACATCGACTGTCTGTCCTACTACGTCATCGTGGCCTCCGCCGGCCACGACACCACCAGCGCGGCCATCTCGGGCGGCCTGCTGGCGTTGATCGAGAACCCGGATCAGCTGGAACGGCTCAAGGCCCATCCGGAGCTGATGGGGACCGCGGTGGAGGAGATGATCCGCTGGTCCACGCCGGTCAAGGAGTTCATGCGCACCGCGACGCGTGACACCGAGGTGCGCGGGGTGCCGATCAAGGCCGGCGAATCGGTGCTGCTGTCCTACGTGTCGGCAAACCGGGACGAGGAGGTGTTCGACGAGCCGTTCCGGTTCGACGTGGGCCGCGACCCCAACAAGCACCTGTCGTTCGGCTACGGGGTGCACTTCTGCCTGGGCGCCGCGCTGGCCCGGATGGAG
>Ga0310822_100158_pt1 | contig 63873 bp, 69 predicted proteins | sample P4_ome_2_FD_201313 | JGI IMG/M metagenome (GOLD analysis project Ga0310822, IMG submission 201313) | Sorghum-adapted microbial communities from Joint BioEnergy Institute, Emeryville, California, United States - P4_Day56_Rep2 | ecosystem: Engineered > Bioreactor > SSF (Solid state fermentation) >... | reverse complement strand
CGATGTCAAACAGCAAAACCAAAACCCGGCGCCCGACCAAACCCCTCAAAACCCAAGGGGCCAGTCCCCCCGCGCCGCGGAGCGGGCTTATACGCCCACACAACACCCAATGTCAAACCCTTAATCGGGGTTTAGCGGGCCGAAGGCATCCGGCGCCTCGCACCGGCCGGATATGCCTCGACCTTACGTTAAAATGGCTTGATTACCGCAACATTCAAGCCCCGGCGGCGCCTTTCGGGCCTTTCCCGGGCTTGCCCCTCTTGTTGCAACATGTATCTGGTGCCGGAAGGCCCTCTTTTCAAGGGGAGTCGGATAAATTTCCGTTAGCACTCAGCATCTTAACTTCCGGCCCGCATGAGATGGGCTCGCCCAGCTCGGGTTTCAAGCCCTCGTCCGCAGCCCCCGCACCGCTCGGCCAGAATGGCTTCGGCATCCCTCAGAGCAGCCCCAGCGATCTCAGCTCGGCCAGCATCTCGACGGGCGGTTCCCCTTCGCCTTCGCCTTCGCCGTCGGCCTCGGCCCTCTCGTCGCATTCCCCGCCATAGAGGTCGGGTGGAGCATCGGCCGCCTCCAGATAGCGCCACCCCTGGAACGGCCGGCACGGCTGGGGCACCGTGGCGATAAGCGCTTGGTCAAGCTCGATCGCGCAATAGCCTCGCCCATCTTCGTCCTGGCAGGCCCGCAATCCGATGATGCGCTGCCGAACCCGCACTTGGCCTTTGATGACCCAGTAGAGCGAACCGCCGGCCAACACCTCGTCTCGTCGCCGCGGCATACTGCGCGTGCAGTGCCGAAGCACCGCTCGCCCGCCGCTGCGGCGCATCTCGGCAAGCCGCCTTTCCTGCCACTGCCGCAGGTCTTCGATGCTGTCGGTCCCGACGCAGAGCTTGATGAGATGAACCGTCATTGCTCACCCAGGATACCGGTCCGGAGAGAGTTGATCGAGAGCCGCCGCCCGGCAGGCGGCGCGTCAATCGGGCGGCGTTTCGGTTGCCTTATCCGCACCCCGGCCGGCCAACGCAAGCGATACTTTTGAGGCCGGCGCCCGCCCCAGCGCCCCCGCGATGAAGCGGCCGGCAGCAACAAGCGCCGGCAGGTCGACGCCCGTCTCGATCCCCAACCCCGACAGCATGTAGAGCACGTCCTCGCTGGCTACGTTCCCGCTCGCCCCCGGCGCGTAGGGGCAGCCGCCGAGGCCGGCGACGGAGCTGTCGACGGTGGCGATGCCGCAATCCAGAACCGCCAGAATATTTGCCAGCGCCTGGCCATAGGTATCGTGGAAATGCACGGCCAGCCGCTCCCGCGGCACGCGCTCTGCGACGGCCTCCACCATCGCCACGGCCGCTCCAGGCGTCCCTACGCCGATCGTGTCGCCCAGCGAGATCTCGTAGCAGCCGAGTTCCATCAGGCGCGCCGCGACGTCGGCCACCTGCCGCGGCGCAATGGTCCCCTCATAGGGGCAGCCGAGCACGCATGAGACGTAGCCCCGCACCCGAATCCCGGCCGCAGCCGCCGACTCGCAAACGGGCGCGAACCGGGCCATGCTCTCGGCGATCGAGCAGTTGATGTTCCGCTGAGAGAAGCTCTCGGAGGCAGCGGCAAAAACCGCGATCTCCTTTGCCCCGGCCTCCACCGCCGCCCGATAGCCCTGCATGTTGGGCACGAGCACCGGATAGCTGACGCCGGGCCGCCGGGCGATGCCCGCCATCACCTCGCGCCCGTCGGCCATCTGCGGCATGCGGCGCGGCGAGACGAACGCGGTCGCCTCGACCACCGGCAGCCCGGCGGCCGACAGCCGGTCGATCAGCGCGATCTTGGTGGCCGTCGGAACGAACCCCTGCTCGTTCTGCAGGCCGTCGCGCGGTCCCACCTCGACCATCTTGACCCGAGCCGGAAAAGATCTCATGCGCCGGCCTCCGGCGCGGCAAAGGACAGCAGCGCCGCTCCTTCCTCGACAAGATCGCCGATCGTGTAATGCACTGCGGCGACCGCGCCGTCGGCCGGGGCGGCGATCGTATGTTCCATTTTCATCGCCTCAAGCACGATCAGGGCCGCACCCCGCTTCACAGCGTCGCCGGGCTTCACCATGATCTCGACGACGCGACCCGGCATCGGCGCCGTCAGCCGGCCCGGCGGCACCTCCGTGGACGCCGCGAGGGCCAGCGGATCTTCGAGCTCGAACCGAACGCCCGCCCCGTCCAGGAACACGGTGATCTCGTTCTGCTGGCGCACCACCCTGGCGGTCAGGCGCCTGCCGTCGAGATCGGCCCGCAGCTCGCCATCGGCCGCCAACTCGCCGCGCACGATCATCTGGCCGCCCTCCGGCGATGCCAGACGAAAGCCGTCCTCTTGCGCGACCGCAATGACCGTCCGCTCGGTCGTCCCCTGCCGGAATCGCAGAACGCTTTCCGCATCCCCATTGAGCCGCCAGCCGGTGGCAGACCACCAAGGCGACCACGGGTCCGCGCTCCGCATCGCCGCGTCCCCGGCCGTCGCGGCCCGCGACAACAGGACATGGAGACACGCCAACGCCAGAGCCCGATCCGACGGCTGCGTCGGCAGACCGGACAGCTCCGCTTCGTGCCGTTCGACGAATCCGGTGTCGACCGCACCCGCCGCGAACGCGGGATGATGTGCCAGCGCGGTGAGCCAGTCGAGGTTCGTGGCCACGCCAACGACCTGGCAGGACGCAAGCGCCGTGCGCAGGTGGCGCAGCGCTGCCGGTCGGTTCTCGTCCCAGACGATGATCTTGGCGAGCAGCGAATCGTAATGGATGGAGACCACGTCGCCCTGCCGCACGCCGCTGTCGATCCGCAGATTGAAGCCTTCCGCCGGCATCCGGAAATGAACGAGCCGCCCCATCGACGGCAGGAAGCCGCGCGCCGGATCCTCGGCATAGAGCCGAGCCTCGATCGCGTGGCCGGAGAGGACGAGCCGCTCCTGGGTGAGCGGCAACGGCGCACCGCAGGCGATCCGGATCTGCCATTCGACCAGATCCTGCCCGGTCACCATCTCGGTCACCGGATGCTCGACCTGGAGACGCGTGTTCATCTCGATGAAGTGGAAGCGCCCGGACTCGTCGAGCACGAACTCGACCGTGCCGGCGCCGACATAGCCGACGGCCCGCGCCGCGGCGACCGCCGCCGCGCCGATCTCGGCGCGCTGCCCCGGCGTCAGGCCGACGGCCGGCGCCTCCTCGACCACCTTCTGGTGGCGCCGCTGGACCGAGCAGTCGCGCTCGAACAGGTGAATCGCGTTGCCGTGGCGGTCGGCAAAGACCTGCACCTCGATGTGGCGCGGCCGCGACAGATACTTCTCGATCAACAGGCGATCGTCGCCGAAGGCGGACAATGCCTCGCGGCGTGCCGCGGCAACCGCCGCGGCGAAGGCGTCCGCGCGGTCCACGCGGCGCATGCCCTTTCCCCCGCCGCCGGCCGAGGCCTTGACCAGGACCGGGAAACCGATCTCCTTCGCAGCCGCCAGCAGCGTGCCGTCGTCCTGCACCGTGCCGTGATAGCCCGGAACGACCGGCACGCCGGCCCGCTCCATGAGCGCCTTCGCCTCGTGCTTCGCCCCCATGGCGCGGATCGCCTCGGCCGGCGGGCCGATGAAGATCAGGCCCGCCGCGGCGCAGGCCTCCGCAAAATCGGGATTCTCCGCGAGGAATCCGTAGCCGGGATGAATCGCCTCCGCCCCGGTCTGCCGGGCCGCCTCGATGATGCGCGCACCGTTCAGATAGCTCTCGCGCGCCGGTGCCGGCCCGATGCGGAGGGCCTCGTCGGCCGCGGCCACATGCGGCGCCGCCGCATCCGCGTCCGAATAGACGGCGACCGTGCGGATGCCGAGCCGCCGGGCCGTGCGGATGATGCGGCAGGCGATCTCGCCGCGGTTGGCGATGAGGATCTTCCCGAACATCGCCTAGGCCCGCGGGATCCAGCCGGGTTTCCGCTTCGAGAGGAAGGCCGCGATCCCTTCGCGGCCCTCGGCGCTCGCCCGGATTCGGGCGATGCGGCCCGCCGTGTCATCGATCAGCGCCGCATCGATGGGCCGCCCCGTCACATCGGCGATCAGCCGCTTTGCTTCGGCCTGGGCCCGCGGCCCGCCTTCGGCCAGCATCGCGAGAAGGCGATCCGTGGCGGTGGTCAGTTCCGCCGCCGGGACCACCCGATGGACCAATCCGAGCCGCAGCGCCTCCGCTGCGTCGAAGCGTTCCGCCGTCAGGAAGTAGCGCCGCGCCGCCCGTGGCCCGATCGCGGCGATGACATAGGGCGACACCACCGCCGGGATGAGCCCCAGGCGGACCTCGGAGAGGGCGAAGACCGCGGTGTCGGCGGCAATCGCGATGTCGCAGCACGCAACGAGCCCCACGCCACCGCCGAACACGGGGCCCTGGACTGCCGCAACCGCCGGCTTGGACAGCCGGTCGAGGCGGCGCATCAGTTCGGCCAGCGCGCGGGCATCGGCCTCGTTCTCGGCCTCGGACGCTTCGGCCATGCGGCGCATCCATTGCAGGTCGGCCCCGGCGGAGAAGCTTTGCCCGTTCGCCGCCAGGAGCACGGTGCGCACCGCGGGATCCGCGTCGACCTGCCCCAGGGCATCCGTCAACGCAGCGATCAGCGCGCCATCGAGGGCATTGTGGACCTCCGGCCGGTTCAGCCGCAGCGTCGCGACACCCTGCTCCGTCCGCTCGGTCAAGAGGATCGGCGCCGCCATCGCGATCACATCCGAAGGACGCCGAACGCCGTCTTCTCGATCGGCGCGTTGAGCGCGGCCGAGAGGCCAAGACCGAGAACCATCCGGGTCTCCGCCGGATCGATGATGCCGTCATCCCACAGCCGGGCCGTGGCGTAGTATGGATTCCCCTGCGTCTCGTACTGCGCGCGGATCGGCTCCTTGAACGCTTCCTCGGCCTCCGCACTCCAGGATTCACCGCGGGCTTCGAGGTTGTCGCGCTTGATCTGGGCGAGGACATTCGCCGCCTGCTCTCCGCCCATTACCGAGATCCGTGCGTTCGGCCACATCCACAGGAACCGCGGGCCGTAGGCGCGGCCGCACATGGCGTAGTTGCCAGCGCCGAAGCTGCCGCCGATCAAGACCGTGAACTTCGGCACAGCCGCACAGGCGACGGCCGCAACCATCTTCGCCCCATCCTTGGCGATGCCGCCGGCCTCGTACTTCCGACCGACCATGAAGCCGGTGATGTTCTGCAGAAACACCAGCGGAACGCCCCGCTGCGCGCAGAGCTCGATGAAATGCGCGCCCTTGAGCGCCGACTCCGAGAACAGGATCCCGTTGTTGGCGAGAATGCCGACCGGATAGCCGAAGAGCCGGGCGAACCCGCAGACCAGGGTAACGCCGTAGAGCCGTTTGAACTCGTCGAACTCGCTGCCGTCGACGAGCCGCGCGATCACCTCGCGCACGTCGTAGGGCTTGCGCGGATCGGCCGGAACGACGCCGTAGACATCGGCCGGGTCGTAAACCGGATCCCGGGGCGGCCGGAGATCGAGCGCCGGACGCTTCACGGCGTTGAGGTTGGCGACGATGCGGCGGACGATCGCGAGCGCGTGGGCGTCGTCGTTGGCGTAGTGATCGGCCACGCCGGAAACGCGGCTGTGGACTTCGGCCCCGCCCAGCTCCTCCGCGCTCACCACCTCGCCCGTCGCCGCCTTCACCAGTGGCGGCCCGCCGAGGAAGATCGTGCCCTGGTTGCGCACGATGACGCTCTCCTCCGACATCGCCGGCACATAGGCCCCGCCCGCGGTGCAGGATCCCATCACCGCCGCGATCTGCGGAATGCCTTGGGCCGACAGCCGCGCCTGGTTGAAGAAGATGCGGCCGAAATGGTCCCGGTCGGGAAAGACCTCATCCTGGTTCGGAAGATTGGCGCCGCCCGAATCGACCAGATAGATGCAGGGCAGATGATTCTGCTTTGCGATTTCCTGCGCACGCAGATGCTTCTTCACGGTGATCGGGAAATAGGTGCCGCCCTTCACGGTCGCGTCGTTGGCGACGATCATGCATTCCCGGCCGCTTACCCGGCCGATGCCGGTGATGATACCGGCCGCCGGCACCTCATCGCCGTAAAGGCCGAAGGCCGCGAGCTGAGACAGCTCGAGGAAGGGCGAGCCCTCGTCGAGCAGCAGCCGCACGCGCTCCCGAGGCAGCAGCTTGCCGCGCGACAAATGGCGCTCGCGCGCGGCCGCGCCGCCGCCTTCGCGGACGGCCGCCACCTTCTCCCTGAGGTCCGCCACCAGGGCCGCCATCGCCGCCGCATTCCGGCGGAACTCCGCCGCATGCCGATCGACGGTCGTCTGCAGCACGCCCATGCCTGCCCTCGTCCCCTCGGCGGCGCCACGCGGCACAACGCCCCGGCCTCGCCGGTTCTAGGATTAGCCCGGCCTTCATCGGGAGCAAGAAAAAAGGCGACGATCCAATTGTATGCTGACATGTTTCGCCTTGAGGATCGGTGTCCCTTGCGAAGAATAGACGGATCTCGCCGATGTCAGCGGAGCAGACGATGCCGATTCCGCCCGAACTCGAAGCCGCGGCCGACCTCGTGCATTCGGTCATGCCGCCGACGCCGCAGATCTGCTGGCCTTTGCTGAGCGAGCGGGCGGGAGCCGAGGTCTGGGTCAAGCACGAAAACCACACCCCGATCGGCGCCTTCAAGATTCGCGGCGGCCTGACCTACATGGCCGAGCTGAAGCGCCGGCAACCGGCGGTGCCCGGGGTGATCACCGCGACGCGCGGCAACCATGGGCAGAGCGTCGGCTTCGCCGCACGCCGCGCCGGTCTTCCGGCCGTCGTCGTCGTCCCGCATGGCAACAGCACCGAGAAGAATCGGGCGATGCGGGCACTCGGCGTCGAGCTGATCGAGCACGGCCACGACTTCCAGGCCGCCTATGAGCATGCCATGGCGTTGGCCGAGGAGCGGCGGCTGCATCCGCTTCGCTCGTTCCATCCCTGGCTCATTCGCGGCGTGGCCAGCTATGGCCTCGAGTTTCTCGGCGGGGTGCCGGACCTGGACACCGTCTACGTGCCGATCGGGCTCGGATCCGGGATCTGCGGAACCATTGCCGCGCGCGACGCGCTCGGCCTCAAGACCCGGATCGTCGGCGTCGTCGCAGAGAACGCCGCCGCCTATGCTCTGTCCTTCGAGAGGAAAGCCCCGGTCTCCACGAACTCGGCCGACACGATCGCCGACGGGGTCGCCTGCCGGGTCCCCGATCCCGATGCCGTCGCGACGATCCTGCGCGGTGCGGAACGGGTCGTCACGGTCAGCGAGGCGGAGATCAAGGCGGCGATGCGCCATTACTTCACCGATACGCACAACGTCGCCGAAGGCGCCGCCGCGGCGCCTCTTGCCGCGCTGCTGAAGGAGCGGTCCCGGATGGCTGGTCGGCGCGTCGGCATCGTGCTCTCCGGCGGCAATGTCGACAGGCGGCTTTACGCCGAGATCCTGGGAGAGACCTGAGCGCACGGCCCCGGGAACGAGGGCCAAGCGCCAAGGGTTATCGCATCTGGGCGCTCCGGCGAACGCACGGAGAGGATCGATGCAACAGGCCTTGGCGAAGCAGAAGGCGCTTGTCACCGGCGCCAGTTCCGGGATCGGTTACGGCGTCGCGCGAGCCATGGCGGAGGCGGGCGCCGCCGTCGCGATCAACTACCACGCGGACCGGGACCCGGCGGAAAAGCTGACCGGAGAGATTCGCGCGGCCGGCGGCGACGCAATCGCCCTTCAGGCCGACGTCTCGCAGGAAGACGCGGTGAAGGCCATGTTCGCGGAAGCCATCGACCGGTTTGGCAGGATCGATATCCTCGTCGCCAACGCCGGCATCCAGAAGGACGCGCCCACCGCCGAAATGAGCCTGACCGACTGGACGAAGGTCCTGGAGGTCAACCTGACCGGCCAATTCTTATGCGCGCGACGGGCTGCGCAGGAATTTCTCCGCCGGGGAATCGTGCCGGAGGTCTCGAAGGCGGCCGGCAAGATCATCTGCATGAGCTCGGTCCACGACCTCATACCCTGGGCCGGACATGTCAATTATGCCGCGTCGAAAGGCGGCATACAGATGATGATGAAGACGATGGCGCAGGAGTTCGCTCGGCACCGGATCCGGGTGAACGCCATCTCACCGGGCGCGATCCGGACCGACATCAACCGGAACTCGTGGGAGACCCCGGAAGCGGAGCAAGAGCTCCTGCGACTGATTCCCTATGGCCGCGTGGGTGAGATCGAAGATGTCGCCAAGGCCGCCGTCTGGCTTGCCTCCGACGAATCGGATTACGTGACTGGAACGACGCTCTACGTCGACGGCGGGATGACGCTCTTCCCCGGATTCGGCGACAACCGCTGACCGGGTGGGCCGCCGTTACCAGCCGCCGGTGGCCAGCCAGCGATCCACCTGGTCCAGCCGGTCGCTGCCCCAGAACGGTTCTCCATCGACGACAACGAAGGGCGATCCGAACGCGCCGCGCGCGATGGCGGCATCGGTCTCCGCCCGCAACCGTTGCTTCACGGCCGGATCCGCCAGCGCCGCGAGCAGCTCCGCCCGGTCGACGCCGATCGGCTCGGCCAGCGCGGCGACGAACTCGGCCGAGGTCACCGCCCGCCCCTCGCCGAAGGCGGCGTGGAACACGGCCCGCGCCAGAGCCTTCGCCTTCTCCGGGTCGCGGTCCGCCAGCCAGTAGAAGGCGCGCGATGGAGCAACGGCAGCAAAGGGAAACGGGTCGGGCAGGCGAAACGGAACGCCGAAAAGCCGGGCCGAGCGCGCGAAATCGTGACGGTGGTAATCGCCCCGCAGCGGCTGCTCGACCAGCGGTTTCTGCTCTGTCGTCTTGAAGGCCGCACCAAGCAGGAACGGCCGCCAGCGCACCTGACGGCCATGCTTCGCCGCGATGCCGTCAATCCGCGTCGAGGCGAGATAGCCATAAGGCGAGGAGAAATCGAAATAGAAGTCGATGGCTTCTGGCATGCGGCACCCTCCGGAGCGGGTGCCGCCAGTCTCGATGATCCCGCGCCGCCGCGCAATGGCTCAGGCGCTACGGCCCGATATCGGTGACGGTCAGCGTCACCGTCCGCTCCTCGCCGTTGCGGATAATGGTCAGCGTCGCCTCGTTCCCGATTCCGATCTCGGTCAGCTTTGCCGCGAGGGCGGCCACCGTATGGACGCGCTCGCCGTTGACATGGGTGATGATATCGCCGAGCCGTCCGGAAGCTTCGTCGATGCCGACCAACCCGGCCTCGGCCGCGGGTGAGCCCGGGATCACGTCGGCCACCACGACCCCTCGCACCGCGAGCTGCGCGGCGAGTTCCTCCGGAAGTGCGGTTATGCCGATCCCGGGCCGCGGCACGCGGCCCATCTCGATGAGCTGCGGAACGACGCGGTTGACGATATCGACCGGCACGGCAAAACCGATGCCAACGAACGCGCCCGTCTGCGAGACGATCGCCGTGTTGACGCCGATGAGCCGTCCGGCCGAATCGAGCAGCGGGCCGCCGGAATTGCCGGGGTTGATGGCCGCATCCGTCTGGATGACGCCTCGAATCTCGCGGTTCACCCCCGCGGGAAGTGTCCGGTCGAGCGCGCTGATGACCCCCATCGTCAGCGTCCGGTTAAGCCCGTAGGGAGAGCCGATCGCGAAGGTGATCTGCCCCACCCGGAGGTCGTCCGAGCGGCCAACCGGTATCGGCCGCAACGGCCGCCGATTGCCGATGATCCGCAGGACGGCCAGATCGTAATCGGGCGCCGATCCGATCACCTCGGCGGGCAGCAGATCGCCGCCGTCCAGCCGGACCGCGACCTCATCTGCCCCAGCGATGACGTGATGATTGGTGACGACGTGACCCGCCTCGTCCCAGACGAAGCCGGATCCCGCCCCAATGGCGCGTGAGGGAGGCAGAAGATACCCGCCGCGCGCGGCGCTGGTGACGACATAGGCTACCGACGGCGAGATCCGCTCGAAGACCTCGACGGCCGTTTCCTCAAGATCGGTCAGGGATGCGCGCGGGCTGATCGGCCGCGGCGTACCGGCGGTCAACCTCTCAGTGCGGATCATGTCACAGCCGACCCAGAGCGTCGCTAAAGCCGCGATCCACACGAGAATCACCCGCTCCAGCCGGCTCATGGACCCGCCTTCCGCATAACACGCATCGCTTAACGGTTGCCTTCGAGCGGCGGCAACATGTCATCGCGGTCCCGATTTCGGGCACCGATGCCTTCTTCAATCACCCGCCCTGCGTCGCGCCCTCCAAGCACCGTAGTCGAAGGGTCTCAGCGGGGCACTCTCTTCGGGGGTATAGGGGACCGTGTAGGCGTTGGTGACCGGATCATAGGACCAGTGCTCGACGTTAACGGCACCGGTGACCTCCCCGACCTTGGGTTGCTCTTCCGTCGCCTGAGCCGCCGACGCGCTCAGGATCACCGTTCCCGCTGCGACACGTCTCATGAGCACGCCCTCTCACCGAGAGAACCGGCGTTGTGCCGGGCGGAGTCCGTCATCCGCGTCTCGACTCGGTCGGCAGCGCCACGAAGGCCGGGTTGCCGGCCCTTTCGCGCAGCACGAGAATGGATTTCTTGTCGGATCTCCGGGCCTCTTCGATCGCGGCAATGACATCGTCCGGATCGGAGACCTCCTTCTGCCCGACCTTCGTGATGACATCGCCCGGTGCGATATTCTCCTCCGCCGCCGCACTGCCCTCCTCCACATCGAGAACGAGCACACCGTCCGTTTCCTCCGGAATCCCGAATTCTTCCCGCAGCTCCGGCGAAAGCTCGGCCAGCTTCAGCCCCAACTCTCCCGTGTCGGTTTCCTCCGGCGGGGCTCCCGGAGCTTCCGCCATCTGCTCCGGCTCTTCGAGCAGCGCAATCTTCGCGTTGACCGTCCGGCGCTCACCTCCGCGCAGAATGCCGATCTCGACCGTATCGCCGACCTCTGTTTCGGCAACAGTCCGGCTCAGCTCTTCCGGGCTGGCCACCTCCTTTCCGTCGAAGCTCAGGATCACATCGCCCGACTCCAGTCCGGCTTCCGCGGCCGGGGTGCCCTCGAGCACCTCGACGACCAGCGCGCCGCGTTTCTCGTCGAGCCCGAGCGCCTCGGCGATCTCTTCGGTCAGGGGCTGAATGCTGACGCCGAGCCATCCGCGGCGCACCGTGCCGGTTTCCCGCAGCTCGGTGATGACCGGCTCGGCCATCGCGGCAGGAACCGCGAATCCGATCCCGATATTGCCGCCGGTGGGCGAGAAGATGGCGGTGTTCACGCCGACGACTCTGCCGTCCATGCCGAACAGCGGACCGCCGGAATTGCCGCGGTTGATCGAAGCGTCGGTTTGCAGGAAGTTGTCGTAAGGACCGGCGTCGATGTCTCGCGCCCGGCCCGAGATGATGCCGACCGTGACGGTGCCGCCGAGCCCGAACGGGTTGCCGACCGCCATGACCCAGTCACCGACCTCGATGGAGTCGGAATCCCCCCATTCGACATACGGCAACGGTTCCTCCGCCTCGATCTTGAGCAAGGCGAGATCGGTCCGCGGATCTGTGCCGACGACTTCGGCCGTCAATTCGGTGTCGTCCTGCAGGGTAACGATGATCCGTTCGGCCCCGGTGATGAGATGGTTGTTGGTGACGATGTATCCTTCCGGGTCAATGATGAAACCGGAGCCGAGCGCCGTCAGATCGCCCATCGGCGGTTCCGGAAACGGTCTCTGCGGGAAGCGATCGCCGAAGAAGTCGCGAAAGAACTCTTCGAACGGCGACCCTGGCGGAAGCTGGGGAAACGGCATTCCGTCGCGCTGCGCGACATCGGCACTCTGCGTGGTGGAGATGTTGACCACGGCGGGCAGCTTCGCTTTGGCGAGCTCGGAGAAATCCTCCGGTCCGGCGAAAGCCTCCGTTGACGCCTGCGTTTCCGATTGCGTCTGCGCGGTGGCCGGGATGATGCCGCCGAGGCTCAGGGCCACGGCCAGGGCGACGCGGCCGACGCCTCCGCGCGCGACGTCCGGCACAGCCGCTGCAGCGCCGATGGCCGCCCGCATCCCTCGCCATAGATGTGGTTTCACGGGGTCCTCCTGGGAGCTGAAAGTCTCACCGTCTTAAACGGCTCGCTCTTCCTGCGGTTCCGCCTTCGCTGACGGATCGCGACGGAGCCGCCTCGGTCAGCCGGCGCTTTCCGCCAGAATTCGATCGACGGCGGCAGCGAAGTCGGCAACCACGGCCGCATCGGCGTGAAGGCGTTCCAGATCCTGCTCTTGGAACTTCCCGGTCCTGACCAGGATCGCCTGGAGGCCCGCCGCCACGGCTCCGTTGACATCCGCCTCGACGTCGTCCCCAACCATGACGGTGTCTTCCGGCAGGCAGCCCAGCCCGGCGGCTGCGGTGCGGAAGAAGGCCGGCGCCGGCTTGCCGACGACTTCGGCGGAACGGCCGCTGGCGAACTCAAGAGCGGCGACGAACGGTCCGGCGTCAAGGCTGAGGCCATCCGGCTCTCGGAAATACCGATTCTTCGCCAGAGCAAGGAGCGGAGCACCCGACATCAGCAGACGAAAGGCCCGGTTGAGCGCTCCATAGGTGAACCCGCTGCCCGCATCGCCGATCACCACCGCTTGCGCGCCGCCGGACAGGACATCGGTGAAATCCTCCTTCAGATTCGGATGGACGAGCAGATGGGGCGAGAGCCCACGTTCCTTCAGCCAGGCACAGGCGGCGCCCGAAGGTGTGACGAGCTCCTCGTCGCCGATCGTCACGCCCATAGCCGACAGATCGGCCAGAATCATCCGGCGCGGTCGGCGCGTCGTGTTCGTAACGAAGCGCACGGGCATCGCCCGCGCGCGCAAACGCTCCAGCGCCTCCCGGGCACCGGGCAGGAGCGTGCCGCCCACATAGAGAACCCCGTCGAGATCCAACAACGCTCCCTGGACCGTGGTCATGGGTCCTCGCGAGAGTCAGCCGCCCCAGGCGGTACGAAAAATGCAGTAACGATCAATTTTAACATCCCTTCCGGCGCCTTATGCGCTAATACTAGGGCTAACTCCATAGAGGTGCTGAGATGTCCGACAAGAGCGCAGGCGGCGATCTGAAGGATTTGCGGATTCTGGTGGCCGAGGACGAAGGCATCGTTGCCCTTGAAATCGAGGCATCGCTGCAGGGATTCGGCTGCGAGGTGGTCGGTCCGGTCGGCAAGGTCGAGCAAGCCCTGGAAGCCGTGCAGACCCAATCGGTCGATGGTGCGGTGCTCGACGTCAATCTCGGCGGGGTGGAGGTGTTCCCGGTGGCTGATGAACTGCTCGCCCGGGGCATCCCCGTCATCCTGTCAACGGGCTACAACGACCTGTCGCTGTTCCCGGAGCGGTTTCGCGGACTCCCCTGCCTCGAAAAGCCGTATGACGAGAAGGATCTCTTCGACCTGATGACGCGGGTTGTCGGCCGGTCGTAAGGCCCCATCCTTTCAGGATCTTTTCGGGGCGGCGTTGAGGACGGGCCCCGGCGGATGGTGGGCTACCAGGGTATCTGACTGCCGTCATAGTTGAAGAAAGAGCCGCTGTCTCCGGCAGTGAGAGCGGCGATCTTGGCGCGCATGGCGCCAACGCTTTGGGCCGGGGAGATCGTTGCGCCAGGTCCGCCCATGTCCGTCTGCACCCAGCCCGGATGGAAGACAACGGCGATGATGCCGCGCGGCGCAAGGTCGATGGCAAGACTCTTCGTCACCGCGTTGAGCGCCGCCTTGCTCGACCGGTAGATGTAGTAGCCGCCGCTCGTGTTATCGGCGATGCTGCCCATCCGGCTGGTCAAGTTCACGATGCGCTTCTGCTGTCCGCGCTCCAGATGGTTAAGGAAACACTCGACCATATGCAGCGGCGCGATCGTATTGATCCTGAAGGTGTCAAGCCAGACGCCCGTGTCCGTCTCCCCCAACCCGGTCCGCGCACCCATGACGCCGGCGTTATTGATCAGAACATCAAGCGGCTCACCCGAAAGTTCCTGGGCCAAATCAGCAATTTGACGGTCATCGCTGACATCGAGCTTGTGAATCCGGACATCGCCGGCAACGGCCTTCAGATCGTCGGCGGTGTCGGGCCGGCGGCAGGCGGCGTGCACCCGCCAGCCATCGGCTGCGTACTGCCTGGCGAATTCCAGGCCGATCCCACGGTTGGCTCCGGTCACGAGTACGGTCGGCATTCCGCTCTCTCCATCCCACAATATCCGGCCATGCGCCCCCGCCGCAGTTGCCGAGACCGCCATCCATGCGATGTCTGAAGCTTGGTATCGCTAGCCAAAAACTCAACGATAAGGCCGAGTTTCACACGAATATTCATCCGCCGCCTGAGCTAATCCAGTCACGGCCCGCGCCTTCGGAGCGCATGTCAGGAAAACGCATTCCCCGCCACACCGTTCCTAGGCGGCCACCTTCCGCCGCGGTCGGGGCACCAACTCTCCGCCGCAATTCGGGCAGGTGTGATCCATGTGCAGGCTGCAGTCGGGACAAAAGGTGCATTCGTAGCTGCAGATGTAGGCCGTCTCATTCGGCGGCAGCGTCTGATTGCACTTTTCGCAATTCGCCCGCATCTCCAGCGCCATGACAGCCTCCCTTGCAGAGACAACAGCCGGGGAAGGGTACATCAGCGGCCACCGATGACAAGCCCGGCCAAAGGACCGGGCAATGACGATCCCGGTGACGCGCAGCCGGGGTTTCGGCCGGCGCGCCCCCGGACTGGTGTCCGCTGCAGGGGGTAAGCAGCAATGATACTTGAAGTCGCGATCCTCGACGTCAAACCCGGCCTGTCGGAGCAATTCGAAACGGCCTTCGCCGAGGCGTCAACGATCATCGCCGGCACGTCCGGCTACGTTGGACATGAGCTGCAGCGCTGCCTGGAGAGGCCCGGCCGCTACCTCCTCCTTGTAAAGTGGCAGAGGCTTGAGGATCACACCGAAGGCTTTCGCGGCTCGCCGCAATATCGCGCGTGGAAGGCGCGTCTCCACCACTTCTATGACCCGTTCCCGGTGGTCGAGCATTACGAACGCGTTCTCAAGAACGAGAATCCCACGCCGGCACGCTAGGATCGCACCAGCCAAAGTCCGGAAACGGCCGGCTCACCCCGTCTCCGCGAACAGCTCGCGCCCGATCAACATGCGGCGGATCTCCGAGGTGCCTGCGCCGATTTCGTAAAGCTTGGCATCGCGCAACAGGCGGCCCGCCGGATAGTCGTTAATGTAGCCGTTGCCGCCCAGCGCCTGGATCGCCTCGAGCGCCATCCAGGTCGCCTTCTCGGCGGCAAAGAGAATGGCGCCGGCCGCATCCTTGCGCGTGGTCTCACCCCGGTCGCAGGCCCGCGCCACGGCGTAGACATAGGCCCTGGCAGCGTTCGCCACCACGTACATGTCCGCGATCTTCGCCTGCATGAGCTGGAACTCGCCGATCGGCCGGCCGAACTGCCGCCGTTCATGCACATAGGGGAGGACCAGATCGAGGCAGGACTGCATGATGCCGAGCGGACCGCCGGCAAGCACGACCCGCTCGTAATCGAGGCCGCTCATCAGTACCCGTACGCCCTCGTTCTCGGCGCCGAGCAGGTTCTCCGCCGGCACTTCGCAGTCTTCGAACACCAGCTCGCAGGTGTTGGAGCCGCGCATGCCGAGCTTGTCGAGCTTCCGGCCCGTGGCGAAGCCCTTCATGCCCTTCTCCAGGATGAAGGCGCTGATGCCCCGCGCCTCGGCCTCCGGTCGCGTTTTCGCGTAGACGACCAGCACGTCGGCGTCCGGACCGTTGGTGATCCACATCTTGCTGCCGTTGAGGACATAGCGATCGCCTCGCCGCTCGGCCCGGGCCCGCATGCCGACCACGTCCGACCCGGCGCCGGGCTCGCTCATCGCCAGCGCGCCGACATGCTCGCCGGTGATCAGCTTCGGCAGGTACCGGTGCTTCTGGGCCTCGGTCCCGTTGCGGCAGATCTGGTTGACGCAGAGGTTGGAATGGGCGCCGTAGCTCAATCCGACGCTGGCTGAGGCGCGGCTGATCTCCTCCATCGCCACGACATGCTCGAGATACCCCATGCCGGCCCCGCCAAGGGCCTCCTCCACGGTGATGCCGAGCAGGCCGAGCGCGCCCAGCTTCGGCCAGAGGTCCCGGGGAAAGTCATTGCTGCGGTCGATCTCGGCCGCGCGCGGGGCGATCTCCGCCGCCGCGAACCCGGCCACGGTCTCGCGCAACAGATCGGCGGTCTCGCCGAGACCGAAATCGAGGGAAGGCGATCGGCCGCTCATCACGATGGCTCCGGAAGCTGCTCGATACCGCAAGCCAGCGCATCCCGCCGCCCTCCACGGGAGAATGGGAACATCCCTTTCGCGCTCGACCTTGCGACGATCGAGCTTACCGGCAACGCCGCGAAAAGCGAAGCGGCGCCTCGCGCCGGTCAGAGCAGAAACAGGGTGGCGAGGCCAAGAAAGATGAAAAACCCCAGCACGTCGGTCGTCGTGGTGAGGAACGGCCCGGCACCAACCGCAGGATCCATGCCGAGGCGCGCGAGCAACACCGGGATGACGGCGCCCGCGACGCCAGCCCAGACCATGTTGATGACCATCGCCGCGGCGAGAACGATGCCCAGCGGTACGTTCCGGAACCAGACCGCCGCGACGGTCCCCATGATGAGAGCGAACACCACCGCGTTCATGAGGGCCACCAGCAGTTCTTTCATCACCGGGCGCCAGACGCTGCCGCCGGGGGAGAGGTCCCGGGTGGCCAGGGCACGGACCGTCACGGTCACCGCCTGCATGCCTGCGTTTCCGCCCATGGCGACGACGATCGGCATCAGCACCGCGACGGCCACGATCTGCTCGATCGTCGCCTCGAATCGCGAGATGACGATCGCGGCGATCACCGTGTTGATCAGCGTCACCATCAACCACCGAACCCGCCGCCACGCTGTCTCCGCCACCGGAGCGTGGAAGTCCGTCTCGCCGACGCCACCGAGGCCCATGAGATCCTCTTCCGCCTCCTCGTCGATGACATGCACCACGTCGTCCACCGTGATGACGCCGACGAGGCGGCCGCTCTTGCTGACCACCGGAGCGGAAACCAGCCCGTACTGCCTGAACAGGTGGGCGACCGCTTCTTGGTCCATGTCCACCGGGATGCTGCGCAACTCGGTTTCCATGAGATCGGTCAGCTTGGCCGCCCGCTTCGCACGCATCGCTCGGCTGAGCGGCACCGAGCCGATCGGCCGATGGGCCGGATCGACGATGAAGAGGTCATAGAAATCTTCCGGCAGGTCGTCGCTCGCGCGCAGGAAGTCGATGGTCTGGCCGACTGTCCAGAAGGACGGGATGGCCACCAGCTCGCGCTGCATCAGCCGCCCGGCGCTGTCCTCCGGATAGGTCAGCCCCTCCTCAATGATCGCGCGATCTTCGGCCGGAATGCTGTCGAGAATCCGCCGTTTCGCCTCTTCGTCGAGATCCTCGAGAAGGTCAATCGCGTCGTCGCTGTCGAGCTCGGAGAGAGCGGCGGCGACTCGCTGCGGCCCAAGCTGCTTGATGACCTCCTCGCGCACCCAGTCGGCGAGATGGCTCAGCGTCTCCGGCTCGATCAGCTGGCGGGTGAAATCGATCAGGCGACGGCGGCCTTCTTCGTCCAGACGCTCCAGCAGATCGGCGAAATCAGCCGGGTGCAGCGGCTGAACGAGTTCCCGGACGCGCGCCGCGTCCTGCGCCTCCAGCGCCTCCTGGACGGCGCGAAGACAGTCTGGCGAGACGCCGTAGTACTCGTCGCCGTCCTGCGCCTCGGCCGGCCGGCCCTCTTCCGGTGCCGTTCCGGCCATTCCTCTATCCTTTCCTGGACGCGGTCGGGGCCCCATTTCCCTTTCGCCGGACGGCGGCTTGCGCCTCAACGACGGCAAGGGCGCTCATATTGACGATTCCGCGCACCGAGGCACTCGGCGTGAGGATATGAGCCGGCTCCGCCACCCCGAGCAGAATCGGCCCAAGCGATATGCCGTCTCCGAGCGCCCGCAACAGGTTAAGCGAGATGTTGGCCGCGTCGAGCGTCGGCATGATCAGCAGGTTCGCCTGCCCCCTGAGTCGGGAATTGGGGAAGAGTCGCAAGCGGATCTCCTCCGAGATGGCGGAATCGCCATGCATCTCGCCCTCGACCTCCAGATCCGGAGCCTGGGCGCTGATCAGCGCAAGGGCCTTCCGCATCTTCTGCGCCGACGGCGTATCGGCGGTGCCGAAGTTGGAGTGCGAAAGGAGCGCCACTTTCGGCGTGATGCCGAAATGCCGCACCTCTCTGATCGCCAGAAGAGTCATCCCGGCGATCTCTTCCGCGGTCGGATCCGGCATCACCTGCGTGTCGCACACGAAGAACACGCCTCGCGACAGAAGAAGCGCATGCAGGGCCGCGGGGTGCTCCGCCCCCGGCGCGAGGCCGATGACGTCGAGAACGTGCCGGAGGTGCCGTTCGAAGCGGCCGACGGTACCGCAGATCATCGCTTCGGCTTCTCCGCGCTTCACCATGAGGGCGGCGATGACCGTGTTGCGGGTCCTCACCACCGTGCGCGCATATTCCGGCGACACGCCCTTGCGCTCCATCAGGCGATGATAGAGCGTCCAGTACTCGGTGAACCGCGGGTCGCCTTGCGGATCGACCAGCTCGAAATCCTTATCCGGGCGCAGCCGGAGCTTGTAGCGCTCGATCCGCTGCTCCACCACCGCTCGACGGCCAATGAGGATGGGCTTCGCCAGCCCTTCGTCGATGACGGTCTGCGCCGCCCGCAGAACGCGTTCCTCCTCTCCTTCCGCATAGACGAGCCGGCGGGGATCGCGCCGGGCGCTGTCGAAGAGCGGCTTCACCACAAGCGCCGTCCGGAAGACGAACTGGCTCAGCTTCTCGCGGTAGGCGGCGAAATCCTCGATCGGCCGCGTTGCCACGCCGCTGTCCATCGCCGCCTTTGCGACCGCCGGCGCCAGCTCGACGATCAGCCGTGGATCGAAGGGGCGCGGTATGAGGTATTCGGGGCCGAAGCTGAGGTCCTCGCCGCCATAGGCCGCCGCCACGATGTCCGACGTCTCGGCCTGCGCCAGCTTGGCCAGAGCGTGGACGCAGGCGATCTTCATCGGCTCGTTGATCGCGGTCGCCCCGACATCGAGGGCGCCGCGGAAGATGAAGGGAAAGCAGAGGACGTTGTTGACCTGGTTCGGATAGTCGGACCGGCCGGTCGCGATGATGGCGTCGGGCCGGACGGCGCGCGCCTCTTCAGGCATGATCTCCGGTACCGGGTTCGCCAGCGCCAGGATCAGCGGGCGCTCGGCCATGCTCCGGACCATGTCCGGCTTCAGCACGCCAGGCGCGGACAGGCCGAGAAAGATGTCGACTCCGCCGATCACCTCCGCCAGATGCCGCGCCTTGGTCGCCTTGGCATAGCGCGCCTTGTAGGGGTCCATCAGCACCGTGCGGCCCTCGTAGACGACGCCTTCCACGTCGACGACGGTGATGTTTTCGCGCGGCAGCCCGAGGCTGACCAGCAGATCCAGGCAGGCGATCGCGGCCGCTCCGGCACCGCAGCAGACCAGCTTCACGCGATCGATCGGCTTCTCGACGACCCGCAGGCCGTTGAGAATGGCCGCGGCGACGATGATGGCGGTGCCGTGCTGGTCGTCGTGGAAGACCGGGATCCGCATTCGCTCGCGCAGCGCACGTTCGACATCGAAGCATTCCGGCGCCTTGATGTCCTCGAGGTTGATCCCGCCGAAGGTCGGCTCCAGGCTGGCGATGATGTCCGCCAGCTTCTCGGGATCCCTCTCGTTGATTTCGATGTCGAAAACGTCGATTCCCGCGAAGGTCTTGAACAGAACGGCCTTGCCTTCCATCACCGGCTTGGCGGCAAGCGGGCCGATTTGTCCGAGCCCCAGCACCGCCGTCCCGTTTGTGACAACGGCCACCAGATTCCCGCGCCGCGTCAGCGACGCGGCCTCGGCCGGGTCATCGACGATCGCTTCGCAGGCCGCGGCGACTCCCGGCGAATAGGCGAGCGCCAGGTCGCGCTGATTGGCGAGCGGTTTGGTCGGGACGACGGAAAGCTTTCCCGGTGTTGGTGCGCGATGATATTCAAGCGCGCTTTCGCGCAGATCTTCGGCCATTCATGGTCTCCCGCAACGACTGGGCGGCGCGATTATAGCCGCTCGCCCGTCACGCGCCACGGCCGTGGAGGTCGGAGACGAGAAATTGGATGAAATCTGTCGGCCAGGAGCCCCTAGAGCCTACAGAAAGCCCCTGATTTCGCCCCCAACCGGCCCCAAATGGGCCTCAACGGGAGGGTGGTGCGGTCGAGAAGACTCGAACTTCCACGGGGTTTCCCCCACAGCGACCTCAACGCTGCGCGTCTACCAGTTCCGCCACGACCGCATCCGGACGGCGCCCTTCGGGCTTGCCATCGGGTGATGCGGGGGAATACCAAATCCTCCACCCGGGATCAAGCGGGACCCGTGTGTCTCCACCTTAGCATGGGGTTAATTTTCGAGATGGCCACCTTTTCTCCCGCGCGCCCGCACTCCGCGACGACCGATGGCCCCGTCGAGTGGCGGATCAGCGACGCCCCCGTTCCCTACCCTGCGGCCGTAGAGAGCATGGAGGAGCGGGTAGCCGCCATCCGCGCCGGCACGGCCCCGGAGCTAGTCTGGCTGTTGGAGCATCCACCGCTCTACACGGCCGGCACCAGCGCGAAAGACGGCGATCTGTTGTGGCCGGACCGGTTTCCGGTCTACCCGACCGGCCGTGGCGGCCAGTACACCTATCATGGCCCGGGGCAGCGGGTCGGATATGTCATGCTGGATCTGAAGCGACGCGAGCCGGACGTCCGCCGGTTCGTTTACCTGCTCGAGGAGTGGCTGATCCGCACGCTTGCCCGTTTCAACGTCCGCGGCGAACGGCGCGCCGGGCGCATCGGTATCTGGGTCGCGCGCGGCGACCGCGAGGACAAGATCGCCGCCATCGGCGTCCGCGTCCGGAAATGGGTCACCTTCCACGGCGTCGCCTTGAACCTCGATCCGGACCTCGAGCATTTTGCGGGGATCGTGCCCTGCGGCGTCCAGGATCCCCGATTCGGCGTCACCTCGCTGCACGACCTCGGGCTCCTGATCAGCATGCCCGAACTCGACGCGGCCCTCATCGCGGCCTTCGCGGAGGTGTTCGGGCCGACCTGAGCGCCTACGGAGCGGCAACCGAGACGTTCGGCGCCGATCGGTCAGCCACCGCCCGGGCCGTGCGGGCATTGCAATGGGCCCGTAGCAGCGCGCATAGCTCGACCGCCGCGGCCTCCAGCCGCCCTGCCGACGCGGGCGCGAGCGCCTGAACGGTCAGCACGGCGCGCGTGGTCGAAGGGACCATGGCGCTGCGCGCGTCCTGATGCCAGTTCCAGCGGCGGCAAAGGCATTTCTCCGCATTGGCGTAGACCACCTCGCCCGGCTTGGGCGGGTCCGGCGTCCGATCCGGATGACCGAGGGCGACGAAGCTGTCGCCCGGCCGGGCGTAGCGGAAGCTGAGGGGCGGTGCGACCCGGTCGAGGTCGTCCGCGCCCACCGGCATCAGGTACCGCGCCGAGACCGCGTCGTAGAGATCGACCAGCGTGTTGACCCGCAGCAGTCCGGCCCGGCGCTCGACGTTCTTGAGGAGCCGTTCGACGGAAGAACGGTAGTTCGTCTTCTTCACGCCGAACGCCTTGTAAGCCTCGCGCCAGCACCGGATTTCCGGCATCGCCGCGATCGGCGTGGAGACCACGGCGGCACTGACCTCCGCCTCGACCGCTGCGACGAGCGCCTCCACCTTCGGCGACCGCTCGGCATCGATCCTCAGCCCGCCGGCGACCACCAGGGCCATGCGGACGGCCGGAAGATCGGCCACTAGACCGGTAATGTCGAGCGCCGGCACCGCCCCCTCGATCACGGCGCCTGCTTTGGATCTGCCCCGCTTGGGCCGATCCCAGGCGAGACTGCAGCCAAACGGAAGCGCGCACCGCGTGCGAACGCCGTCACAGACGTGTGAACGCCGTCACAGAACGGCGACTGGATCCACTCTAGGTTCGCCGCCACCCGGACAGCTTGAGGAGAGCCAAAGATGCTCACGAACGGAGAACATGCGCTTGCCACGGTCGCACGCCCGCGTCGCGGTCTCGCCGCGCTGTTCACGGCGCTTCTGGAATCGCTGAACGCCTTTGAGGAGCGATCGCGGCAGCGCCGTGCGCTGGCCGCCCTCGATGACCGCCTGCTCGCCGACATCGGTCTGGATCGATGGACGGTAGAGGCGGATTTGGCCAGGCCGTTCTGGAAACCCTGACCTCGGCGGAGGCGGCGGATTGGCCGAGACTTGCCGACACTGCCTCCCAACCACTCTGAAAAGCACAACCGGAGGAGGAATCATGGCACTGAAAGACAAGCGCGGGGTACCCGTTTCCACCAACAGCCCGGAGTCGCTCGACGGCCTCGAAAGGGCCACGGATCTGCTTCTCGGCTATTTCGCCGATCCGCTCGCCGCCATCGACGACGCGCTCGCGGAGGATCCGGACTTCGTCATGGGTCACTGTTTCCGAGCCGGCCTGTTCGCGATCTCCACCGAGAAGGCGGCCGAGCCCGAGCTGCGCCGGAGCGTCGAAGCCGCGGAGGCCTTGGCGCATAGAGCCCATAGAGCCAACGACCGCGAGCGCGGCCACATCGCCGCGGCTCGCGCCTGGCTCGACGGCGATTTCGACCGCTCCGTCGATCTTTACGGTCGCATCCTGATCGAATATCCACGCGATCTGTTCGCCTTGCAGATCGCCCATGTCGGTGACTTTTTCCTCGGCCGGTCGGCAATGCTGCGCGATCGGGTGGCACGCGTACTGCCCGAGTGGGACGAGGACATACCCGGCTTCGGATACGTCCTCGGTATGCATGCCTTCGGTCTCGAGGAGACTAACCTCTACTCCAGGGCGGAAGAGACCGGGCGGCGCGCCGTCGCCCTGATGCCGAAAGACCCTTGGGCGATCCACGCCGTCGCCCACGTCATGGAAATGCAGGGCCGCCTGACCGAGGGCATCGAGTGGCTGACGTCCCGCACCGACGATTGGGCGCCGGAGAACCTCTTCGCCTACCACAACTGGTGGCACCTTGCCCTATATCACCTCGAACTCGGCGAAACCGACCGGGTCCTCGATCTCTATGACAGCTCGATCCGACCGAAGCCTTCAACGGTCGCGCTGGAGATGGTCGACGCCGCCGCACTCCTCTGGCGCCTGCATCTAAGGCGCATCGATGTGGGAAAGCGCTGGAAAGAGTTGGCGAACAGCTATGAGCCGATGGCAGAGGACGCCTACTATGCCTTCAACGACGTGCACGCGATGATGGCCTTCGTGGCCGACGGCCGCGACACTGCGGCGAAGCGGTTGCTTGCAGCCCTGGAGCGGCGGGTGGCGGGCGGCGGCACGAACGCCGCGATGACCCGTGACGTCGGTCTGCCGCTCTGCCATGCCCTCGCCGCGTTCGGAACCGGCGATTACGACACGGCCGTCGGTCTGCTCCTGCCGGTTCGGACGATCGCGCACCGGTTCGGCGGCAGCCACGCCCAGCGCGATGTGATCAAACAGACGCTGATCGAGGCGGCGCTGCGCGCCGGACAGGGGCGCCTTGCCCGCGCGCTGATGGCGGAGCGCACCGATCTGAAGCCCATGAGCCCGTACAACTGGCTGGCTACGGCCCGCGCCCTGGCCCAGATCGGCGACAGCGAGAGCGCCGTGCGCGCACGGGCCCGTGCGCGTGCGGCAACCCTACAACTGGGTTTGCAGGGTTCGCGTTTCAGCGCCCGCGCCGTTTGACGGACACCGCCCGCAGGCTGCTCCCTTTCCGGCCGTCCTCCGGGAGGGGACGCAGCCTGCGCCGCGGCAACGTCGTCTTCGTTCCGAAACGGCCCGCGAACCGAGCCGCCTCACGCCGTCGGCAGTTGCCGAAACTCGGTTTCGCCCGGATCCTCGGCCGGCGATTCCACCACGCTCTCGACATGAGCGAGCGGCGGGCCCTGCCAGCAGGCGGCGATCATGTCATCGACGGCACTGGCATCACCCGCGAACAGCGCCTCGACGCTGCCGTCGCGGCGGTTGCGGACCCAGCCGCGCAGATTCCGCCGCGTCGCCTGCTCGGTCGTCCAGGCGCGGAACCACACCCCCTGGACACGGCCCTCGATCCGTACGCGAACGGCCTTCTCTCCAGACACCGACGCCCTTCCGATCCCGCTTACTCGAACTCCAGGATGGCTTGATCCACCGCCAAGCTGTCGCCGGGCGCAGCGTGGAGGAACGCCACCCGGCCGTCGCATTCAGCCCGGAGCAGGTTTTCCATCTTCATCGCCTCGACCACGGCAAGCTCCTGCCCGGCCTTGACCTCCTGGCCCACGGTCACCGCCAGCGAAACGAGCAGGCCGGGCATCGGCGACAGGAGGAACTTGGAGAGGTCCGGCGGCTGTTTAACGGGCATGAGCGCCGCCAGTTCCGCCGCCCGCGGGTCAAGGACCCGCAGATCGAACTCGGCACCTGCGAAGGAGAGGCGATAGCCGATCCCCTTGCGATCGATCTGCACCGAGACGGTCTCGCCATCGACGCTGCCGTGATAGAGCGGCTCGCCGACGCGCCAGTCGCTCACCAGCTCGTGATGGGTGTCGCCGCTCTCCACCGCATGGCCGCCGGCCGTCTCCTTCACGGTCACCCGGTGGCGGCTGCCGTCACCAAGCAGAACCACCCATTCGCGGCAGCCGCTGTTCTGCGGCGCCGGGCGCAGGCGGCCGCTGATCTGGGCATTCCGCGCCTGATACTGGTGATGGATCACCGCCGCGACGGAAACCAGCCGAGCCTTCTCCTCGGCCGTCAGCTCGGCGCCGGAGAAGCCGTCCGGAAAGGTCTCGGCGATGAAATTGGTGGAAAGCCGCCCCTCCGCGAAACGGGGATGCCGGACCACCGCGGCGAGGAAACCCAGATTGTGGCTCACACCGCGAATCGAGAAGCGATCGAGGGCATCGCGCATGGTCGCGATCGCCTCTTCGCGGCTGCCGCCATAGGTGATGAGCTTGGCGATCATCGGATCGTAGAACACCGAGATCTCCGCGCCCTCATAGACACCGCTGTCCACCCTCAGGAAGGGGCTCGCCGGCGGCTCCCGATACCGGGTCAGCCGGCCGGTCGAGGGCAGGAAGCCGCGCGCCGGATCTTCCGCATAAACGCGCGCCTCGATCGCCCAGCCCTTGTGGGCGACGTCCTTCTGCTCGATCGTCAGCCTCTCGCCGGCGGCGATCCGAATCATCTGCTCGACCAGGTCGATGCCGGTGACCATCTCGGTCACCGGATGCTCGACCTGGAGGCGGGTGTTCATCTCCAGAAAGTAGAAGTTGCGGTCGGCATCGACGATGAACTCGACGGTTCCCGCGGACCGGTAATCCACAGCGCGGGCGAGCGCCACCGCCTGCGCACCCATGGCGGCCCGGGTCTCGGCATCGAGGAAGGGACTCGGCGCCTCCTCGATGACCTTCTGGTGGCGCCGCTGGATCGAGCATTCGCGCTCGCCCAGATGGATCACGTTGCCGTGACCGTCGGCGAGGATCTGAATCTCGATATGGCGCGGCTCCTCGATGAACTTCTCGATGAATACCCGGTCGTCGCCAAAGCTCGCCCGCGCCTCGTTCATCGCGCCACGAACGCCGTCCCGCACGGCGTCGTCATCGATGGCCACGCGCATGCCCTTGCCGCCGCCGCCGGCCGAAGCCTTGATCATCACCGGATAGCCGATCTCGCGGGCGATCTCGACGGCCTCGTCCGCGTCGCGGATGACACCGAGATATCCGGGTACGGTGTTGACGCCGGCTGCCTTCGCCAGCCGCTTCGATTCGATCTTGTCCCCCATCGCGGCGATCGCCTCGCGGCTCGGGCCGATGAACGTCACGCCGGCGCGCTCGAGAGCCTCGGCAAAGGCCGGGTTCTCGGACAGGAAGCCATATCCGGGGTGAACCGCTTCCGCTCCCGTCTTGTCGATCGCCGCCAGGATGTTGTCGATGACGAGATAGCTTTGCGCCGCCGGTGCCGGACCGATCGGAACGGCCTCATCAGCCTCGCGAACATGCAGCGCGTCGGCATCGGCGTCGGAATAGACGGCAACGGTCTTTATGCCCATCGCCCGCGCCGTCCGAATGACCCGGCAGGCGATCTCCCCCCGGTTGGCGATCAGAATTTTCGAGAACATCGTCCGGAAAACGTGCTCCTCACCCTGTTTCTCACCCGAGGCGTCGCCCGGCGGGGCACCCCCCCCGGGGTTAATAATCCTTAATTTTATCCTCATCCGGTCGCGCATCCGGGCCGAGCATCCCCTCTGATGAGCGTCCATTGTCGACTTAAAGCGGTATGTTATCGTGCTTTTTCCACGGGTTCTCGACGCGCTTGTCGCGCAGCATGGCGAGGCCCCGCGCGATCCGTCGGCGGGTGCTGTGAGGCATGATCACGTCGTCGATGAATCCGCGCGCCCCCGCGACGAAGGGATTCGCGAACTTCTTGCGATACTCCTCGGTGCGCGCGGCGATCTTCTCCTCATCGCCGATGTCCGCACGGAAGATGATCTCAACCGCACCCTTTGGTCCCATCACCGCGATCTCCGCGCTCGGCCACGCGTAGTTAAGATCGCCCCGCAAGTGCTTGGAACTCATGACGTCATAGGCGCCGCCATAGGCCTTTCGCGTGATCACCGTGATCTTCGGCACGGTCGCCTCGGCAAAGGCGAAAAGGAGCTTTGCGCCATGCTTGATGATGCCGCCATATTCCTGCGCGGTTCCGGGCAGGAAGCCGGGCACATCGACGAAGGTCAGGATGGGGATGTTGAAGCAGTCGCAGAAGCGCACGAACCGCGCCGCCTTGCGCGAGGAATCGATATCGAGACAGCCGGCCAGCACCATCGGCTGGTTGGCGACGATGCCGACGGTCGAGCCCTCCACCCGGCCGAAGCCGATGATGATGTTCTTGGCGTAATCGGGCTGCAGCTCGAAGAAGTCACCCTCGTCCACGACCTTCTGGATCAGCTCCTTCATGTCGTAGGGTTTGTTCGGATTGGCCGGCACAAGCGTATCCAGCGACGGCTCGAGGCGGTCACCCGGATCGGCCGTCGGCCGGACCGGCGGGCGCTCGCGGTTGGAGGCCGGCAGGAAGTCGATGAAGCGGCGGAGCTGCAGCAACGCGTCAACATCGTCCTCGAAGGCGAGATCCGCAACGCCCGACTTCGTCGCGTGGGTCATGGCGCCGCCGAGCTGCTCATGCGTCACCGTCTCATGCGTGACCGTTTTCACGACATCGGGCCCGGTCACAAACATGTAGGAGGAGTCCTTCACCATGAAGATGAAGTCGGTCATCGCCGGCGAATAGACCGCGCCGCCGGCGCAGGGCCCCATAATCAGCGAGATCTGCGGCACGACGCCCGAGGCCAGCACATTGCGCTGAAAGACCTCTGCATAGCCGGCGAGCGAGGCGACGCCTTCCTGGATCCGGGCGCCGCCGGAGTCGTTGAGCCCGATGACCGGTGCCCCGACCCGCATCGCCTGGTCCATGATCTTGCAGATCTTCTCCGCATGGGCCTCGCTCAACGAGCCGCCGAACACGGTGAAGTCCTGGCTGAAAACGAAGACCAGGCGGCCGTTGATGGTACCGTAGCCGGTGACCACGCCGTCGCCCGGAATCTTCTGGGCCGCCATCCCGAAATCGGAGCAGCGATGCTCGACGAACATGTCCCATTCCTCGAAGGATTCGGGATCGAGCAACAGCTCGATGCGCTCGCGCGCCGTCAGCCGACCCTTCGCGTGCTGCGCCTCGATCCGGCGGGCACCGCCGCCGGCCCGGGCGGCCGCGCGCTTCTCTTCGAGTTGCCGCAAGATGTCGTGCATCGCCGCTTTCTGCCCTGCGAGATTGTGGAGATATTGCAGGCGCGAAACGCCGCGAATGCAGATAGCACCAAAGCCGCCGGAGCGCAAACGGACCGGTGCAAGCCAGCCGGAGCAAGCGAGCAGAGGGGAAGGCGACCGACCAAACCGGTCGGCCTGCGACCGGCCCTATTGACGCAGCAGCGCCATGAAGCGCGCCGTCGCCTCGATGTCCCGGCGCAGCGCCTCCCGGCGCGCGGCCGCCTCGGAGTCCTCGCCCCAGGTCTCGATCTGGAAGGTCTCGTCGAGCTGCGAGGCTTCCCAGGCATCGGCTGCGTCGAGACGGCCTTCCATCAGGGCAAGCGCGATGATCAACGACCCGCAGGCGGTCGTGGCCGCGTGCAGAGCCGCCAGCGCCATCGTGTCGAGGCCGGCGACCGCCGCACGCAACGCCGCGACGCTGGAAGGCGGTTGAGTTTGCGGGATGACCCCTGTGGTGACTCGCAAGGGTGCGTCGAAGCGCAGCGTCGCCCAGTCCAGCAAGGGCTGCCACACGGCCTGCTGCCTGGCGACCAGCTTGGCCGGCCCCTCGGCCCGATAGCAGACGAGGTCCGTCTCCGCGTAACCGGCGACTTCGTCGATAACGCCCTCCCGCTGCGCGGCGACGCGGTCGATCGAGGTCGCCGCCAGGCGCATGAGCGGCATGGTCTCGGGCTTCACCACCTCGCCCTGGCTGCGCCACTCATCGGCGATCGCCTCCGCCAGCGCCCGGTTCGGCAACAGGAGGGGCTGCCGCCCGGGCGTTCGCACCGGCCGGCCATCCAACGCGATGCCGCAGCCCCCTTCTGCGTCCACCGCCTCGGCGTCCTTATAGAAACGCTTCATCCACCTACCCGTGCGGTCTGCGCCATCGCCCCTCGTCCCCGCCGGAGGCCGACGACTATATGGTTCCCCGCCACCGTGCCGTCCAGAGTCGAGCGGCCTCCGCCCGCACCCCTCGCCGTTTTGCCGCGCCGATGGTTCGCCTATCCGGCCGCCCAGTCCAGCAGCGGCTCGGATGTCGGCTCGGGATCGAACCCGAAGAAGCGCCAGGTCGCCGCCATGTGGGGTGGCAGGGGCGCGACGATGCGGATCACCCGCCCGTTCGGGCGCGGCAATTCGACAGTCCGGGCATGGAGATGGAGCTGCCGCGGCAAGGCCTTCCCCGGGAGGAAGGCCGCCGCGCCGCCGTACTTTCCGTCACCGAGGATCGGCGTGCCGATCGCCGCACAATGCGCCCGGAGCTGATGCGTTCGCCCCGTGAGCGGCATGAGGGCGAGCCAGGAGGCCTGCTTGCCCGCATGGTCGACAACCCGGTACAGGGTGACCGCCCGCTTGCCCTCCTCCGGATCGGCGGTGACGCGCTCACCCGCCCGGCCCGGCCGCTTGCCCAGAGGCAGATCGATCCGCCCCTGCGCCGGCTTGGGTACGCCCACCACGACGGCCCAATAGAGCTTGCGCACGTCCTTGTGGCGGAAGGCCTCGGCCAGGTCCGCCGCCGCGCGGGCGTGACGGGCCAGCAGCAGCACCCCGCTCGTGTCCTTGTCGAGCCGGTGCACCAGCCGCGGACGCTCTGCCGCGTCGAAGCGCAGGGCGTCGAGCATGGCGTCGAGGTGCCGCCGGGTTCCCGTACCGCCCTGGACGGCGAGGCCCGCCGGCTTGTTGATCGCCAGCATGTCGTCGTCGCGGTAGAGCACGGCGCGACGCAAGGCAGCCGCTTCCCGTTCCCAGGCCGCGCCCTCGACGGCGCGCGGCGCGCGGGGGGCCGATCGATCGCCTGGCTCCGGTGGACCCGCCGCCTCGAGCGGCGGCACCCGGATCGCCTGGCCCGGCCGCAGGCGGGTGTTCGAACGCGCCCGCTTGCCGTCGACCCGGATCTGCCCCGTGCGCAACAGCTTTTCCAGCCGGCCGTGGCCCAGCGCCGGGAAGTGCCGGCGGAACCAGCGGTCGAGCCGCAGATCGGCCTCATCCGCCGTCACGGCGATCGTTTGAATGCCGCTCATGTGGAACCGCTCCAGCCGTGGTTAGGGCGCAGGAGATGGGTCGGAGCCGCCATCACTCGCCGCCGCGCTCCCGCCGCAGCTTCGCCCAGTAGTCGAGGCGCTTGCGAATCTCCCGCTCGAACCCCCGATCGACTGGCTCGTAGAAGCTCCGCCGCGCCATACCTTCGGGGAAATAGTTCTGGCCGGAAAAGGCGTCCGGGGCGTCGTGATCGTAGGCGTATCCCTCGCCATAACCGAGGTCGCGCATCAGCCGGGTCGGCGCGTTCAGGATGTGCTTGGGCGGCATCAGAGAGCCGCTCGCCTTCGCCGCCTTCTTGGCCGCGCCGAGCGCCCGGTAGGCGGCGTTCGACTTCGGCGCCGTGCCCAGATAGATCACGCACTGCGCCAGCGCCAACTCGCCCTCCGGCGAACCGAGACGATCGTAGGCATCCCAGGCCGCGAGCGCCTGCTGCAGCGCATTGGGATCCGCGAGGCCGACATCCTCCACCGCGAAGCGGACCAGGCGGCGGGCGATGTAGAGCGGGTCCTCGCCGCCCGCGAGCATGCGCGCGAACCAATAGAGCGCGGCGTCCGTGTCGGAGCCGCGGAGCGACTTGTGCAGCGCGCTGATCAGGTTGTAGTGCCCCTCTTGCGCCTTGTCGTAGAGCGGCAGCCGGCGCTGCACCGCCGCGGTGAGCGACACCGTGTCCAGCACCCGCGGCGCGCCGTCCGCGGCCGGCGGCAAGGCGAACAGCGCTTCCGCCATGTTCAGGAGGTAGCGGCCGTCGCCGTCGGCCATTGCCCGCAAGGCCCGGCGGGCCTCGTCGTCGAGCGGCAGCGACCGTCCCTCCGCCTGCTCCGCCCGCCGCAGCAGCGTCTCCATCGCCTCGTCGTCGAGGCGGTTGAGGACGAATACCTGCGTCCGCGACAGGAGCGCCGCGTTCAGCTCGAAGGACGGGTTCTCGGTCGTGGCACCGACCAGGATGACGGTTCCGTCCTCGACATAGGGCAGAAAGCCGTCCTGCTGGGCCCGGTTGAAGCGATGGATCTCATCGATGAACAGCAGCGTGCCGCGCCCTGCGGCCCGTCGCCCCTTTGCCGCCTCGAAAACCTTGCGCAGATCCGCAACGCCGGAGAAGACGGCCGACAGCGGTTCGAAGTGCAGATCGGTCCTGTCTGCGAGCAGCCGCGCGAGCGTCGTCTTGCCGCAACCCGGCGGCCCCCAGAGGATCATGGAAGACAGACGCCCAGTGGCGATCATGCGCCCGATCGGCGCGTCGAGCCCGAGCAGATGGTTCTGCCCGACGATCTCCTCCGGCCGCGTCGGCCGCAGCCGATCCGCGAGCGGGCGCGGTGCCTGCGATTCGAAGAGTCCTGTCAGCGGTGAGTCCTCCCCTGCCATCCGCGCCCCGGCGGCCACTCAGCCGATGACGACCGCATGGACCTCGCCGTCGCGGCGATAGGTAATATGCCAGCGGTTCGCCGGCCGCGACAGGGCGGCCATCAACTCGGCGACGGTATTGACGTTCCGGCCGTTGATCTCGAGCAGGATGTCGCCGCGGGCGAACCGGGCGCGGTCGGCGATGCTGCCGCGTTCGACGGCAACGATGATCACGCCGCGCCATTCACGATCCAGCGACAACTCGACGGCGAGCGCCGGCGACAGATTGGCCACGGTTGCCCCGGCAAGGGGATGGCGGCCGCTCAGCAGGGTCGTGCTCCGCGGCGGGTCCTCCGGGGCGGCGGTGAGTTCGATGGGAATGCTCAGTCTTTCCCCGTCTCGCAGGACCGAGAGCTCCGCGGTGCTGCCAACCGGCAGGGTCGCGAGCCGAAAGCGCAGGGCCGCCGGATCCAGCACCGCCCGACCGTTCACCGCGACCACCACGTCGCCGACCCGCAGGCCGCTGCGCTCTGCCGGACCGCCGGGATAAAGCTGGCTGACCACCACGCCGCCCGGCCGGTCAAGACCCAGCGCCCGCGCAAGGTCCGCCGTTACCGGCTGGCCGGCCGCGCCGATCCAGGGCCGGACCAGTTGGCCTCCACTGGCCTCGGCGGCAACGATCGCGGCGACCATGTTCGAGGGAATGGCGAAGCCGATGCCAAGCGAGCCGCCGTCGCGCGAGAAGATCGCCGTGTTGATGCCGACCAGCTTGCCGTCCATGCCGACGAGGGCACCGCCGGAGTTGCCCGGGTTGATCGCCGCATCGGTCTGGATGAAGAAACCGTAGTCGGTGATTCCGACGCCGGTTCGTGCCACGGCCGATACGATGCCGCTGGTCACCGTCTGGCCGACGCCGAACGGGTTGCCGATCGCCAGAACGAGATCGCCGACCTCGAGCTCATCGGAGTCGCCGAGCTCGACATAGGGCAGCGCCTGCGCGCCGGCATCGATCCGCAGAAGGGCCAGATCGGTCTGCTCGTCCGCCACGACGACTTCGGCGTCGAACTCCCGCCGGTCGGCGAGAACGACGCGGATCGCATCGCTGCCCTTGATCACATGATAGTTGGTGACCACGAGTCCGTCCGGCGCCACGATCACCCCCGACCCGAGCGAGTTCTGGATGCGCTCCCGCGGGGGGCCGCCGAAGCGGAAGGCATCACCGAAGAAGCGTTCGAGAAGCGGGTTCCCCGCGAAGGGCGAGAAAGGCCGGGCCTCGACGATGCGCGCGGCGTAGATGTTGACGACCGCCGGCGCCACCTTTTTCACCAGCGGCGCGAAAGACAGCTCGATCTGCGCCTCGGACTGCGGAATCTCCTTCGTCCCCGCCTGGCCGATCGCCATCGGTGATAGAAGCAGGACGCAGAGAAGAAGCAGCCGGAGTCCCCGGCTGCAGCCCGTCGCCCTTGGGAATGCATTCCGGATCATCGCCACAAATCTGGAGACCCGTCCGTCGCCCTGCCAGCCCGCGATTGGAGGAAAGCGGTTCCTGAAACGGCGAAGGCAGCCGCAGGGCTGCCTTCGCGCTACGTCAAACTGTGAGCGCGACGCCCTTCATGCGGCGGATTCGGCCTCCTCCGCCTCTTCCGTCCGCCCGGAATCCTGCCCCTTTGCCGTGGGATCGCGATCGACCAGCTCGATGATCGCCATCGGCGCGGCGTCGCCGTAGCGGAAACCCGCCTTTAGCACGCGGGTGTAGCCACCCGGCCGGTCGGCGTAGCGCTCAGCCAGGGGACCGAAGAGCTTGCCGGTCAGGCCGGTGTCGCGCAGCACCGCCAGCGCCTGCCGCCGGGCGTGCAGATCGCCACGCTTGCCCAGCGTGATCAGGCGCTCGACCACGCGCCGAAGATCCTTCGCCTTCGGCAGGGTCGTGCGGATCTGCTCATGCTTGATCAGGGCCGCGGCCATGTTGGCGAACATCGCCTTGCGATGGCTGCTGGTGCGGTTCAGTTTGCGGCCGCTCAGGCGGTGACGCATGGTGCCTTCCTCCTCGTTCTCCTGGCCTCGCGCACGAGACCGATTGCGGGTCCCGCCGCCGCAGCTCTCCTCAGCCGTGCACGGCGGGGTCGGGCCGGACCGGCCCGGTGGCTATCCGTTCGGGTCGATGGTCAATACGGCTCGTCCAGGCGCTTGGCCAGATCCTCGATGTTCTCGGGCGGCCAATTGGGAATCTCCATACCGAGATGAAGGCCCATCTGCGCCAGAACCTCCTTGATCTCGTTCAAGGACTTACGGCCGAAGTTCGGCGTCCGCAGCATCTCTGCCTCGGTCTTCTGAACGAGATCGCCGATATAGACGATGTTGTCGTTCTTGAGGCAGTTCGCCGAGCGGACCGAGAGCTCGAGCTCGTCGACCTTGCGCAACAGGTTCTTGTTGAACGGCGGCTCTGCCGCGCGCTCCTCTTCCCGGGCAGCCGTCGGTTCTTCGAAGTTGATGAAGAGCTGGAGCTGGTCCTGCAGAATGCGCGCGGCAAGCGCCACGGCATCTTCCGGCGACACCGCGCCGTTGGTCTCGATCTGCATCGACAGCTTGTCGTAGTCGGTCACCTGCCCGACACGGCTGTTCTCGACCTTGTAGGTCACCTTGCGGACCGGGCTGAACAGCGCGTCGACCGGGATCAGCCCGATGGGCGCGTCCTCGGGACGGTTCTGCGAGGCGGCAACATAGCCCTTGCCGGTCTCGACCGTGAACTCCATGCTGAGCTTGGCGCCGTCGTCGAGGGTGCAGAGCACCAGGTCCGGGTTCATGATCTCGATGTCATGGCCGGTCTCGATGAGGCCAGCGGTAACCTCGCCCGGCCCCTCGGCACGCAGGCGCATGCGCTTCGGCCCCTCGCCGTGCATCCGCAGCGCAATCGTCTTGATGTTGAGGACGATGTCCGTCACGTCCTCGAGCACGCCGGGAATCGACGAGAACTCGTGCAGCACACCGTCGATCTGCACGGCGGTAACGGCGGCGCCCTGCAGCGAGGACAGCAGGACGCGGCGCAAGGCGTTTCCGAGCGTCAGGCCGAAGCCGCGCTCCAGGGGCTCCGCAACGACCGTGGCCTCGCGCTGCGCATCGGCCCCGGGCTCGACGTTCAGCTTGTTCGGCTTGATCAGTTCGGTCCAGTTCTTTTGAATCACGGAGGACGATCTCATAGCTATCTACGGCTCCCTTTGCTAGGCTTGCCGGCCGCGCACGGCGCCGCGGGCGAAATCGCGCCCGCGGGACCTTGTCGACATCGCGGGTCGTGGCGTCGCCGAGCGAGCGGCACCACGCGGCCCGATCACACCCGGCGGCGTTTCGGTGGGCGGCAGCCGTTATGCGGAATCGGCGTCACATCCTTGATGGAGGTGATGGTGAAGCCGGCCGCCTGAAGCGCCCGCAAAGCCGACTCCCGGCCCGATCCGGGCCCCTTCACCTCAACCTCCAGAACCTTAACGCCATGTTCCATCGCCTTGCGGGCCGCGCTGTCGGCGGCCATCTGCGCGGCGTAAGGCGTCGATTTCCGGGATCCCTTGAAGCCCTGGCTTCCGGCCGACGACCAGGAAATCGTGTTGCCCTGGGCGTCGGTGATGGTGATCATCGTGTTGTTGAAGCTCGCGTTCACATGCGCAACGCCGGAGGTGATGTTCTTGCGCTCCCGGCGCCGCAGACGCGGCGAAGCTGCTTTGGCCATTCTCGATCCCGTTCTCTAGCGGCTGTTGTCTACTTCTTCTTGCCGGCAATCGGCCGCGCCGGTCCCTTCCGGGTCCGCGCGTTGGTGTGGGTCCGCTGCCCGCGAACGGGCAGTCCCTTGCGGTGCCGCAGCCCGCGATAGCAGCCCAAGTCCATCAACCGCTTGATGTTCATGGCCACCTCGCGGCGCAGATCGCCTTCGACCCGATAGTCGCGGTCGATGATTTCGCGAATCCGCACAACCTCGTCGTCGGTCAGCTGGTTGACGCGCCGGTCTTCCGGTATGCCGACTTTCTCGCAGATCTCCTTCGCCTTTGTCCGCCCGATTCCGTGGATGTAGGTCAGGGCGATCTCCACTCGCTTTTGCGTCGGAATGTTGACGCCAGCAATACGCGCCACCTGGAAAACTCCTCAAGTTTCAATGGAACAGGCCGAAAGGCTCGGCCACCGCGAGAGACCGAGGGCGCGAATTATAGGAACTTAAGCCCTCAAGTCAACCGTTAAGCCTTCCTTAATGCCTCCTCGATTTGCCGTGTCACCTCGTCCACATCGGCCATGCCGTCGACCCGCCGAAGCAGCCCCTTGGCCTCGTAATACGGCAGGATCGGTGCCGTCTGTTCCCGGTAGGCCTTGAGCCGCGCCCGAACCGTCTCCTCCGTGTCGTCCTTGCGTCGGGTGAACTCGGTGGACCCGCAGACGTCGCAAACCCCCTCCACCTTCGGCCGCCGGAACCTGTCATGATAGCCAGCGCCGCAGCGGGCGCAGCTGAACCGGCCGGCGATCCGCTCGACCAGGGCTGCCTCGTCGACGGCGATCTCGATGACGAGGTCCACGCGCTCGTCCTTCTCCGCCAGCATGGAATCGAGTGCCTCGGCCTGCGGAACGGTTCGCGGAAATCCGTCCAGAACGAACCCGTTCTTGCAGTCCGGCTCCTCGATGCGGTCGGCGATCATCCGGATGATGATCTCGTCGGGCATGAGCTGCCCCGCCTCCATGACCGCCTTGGCCTGCTGCCCAAGCGGGCTGCCGGACGCGACCGCCGCCCGCAGCATGTCTCCCGTCGAGAGATGCTTCAGGCCGTGCGCCTCTTCCAGTCGGCTGGCCTGCGTGCCCTTTCCGGCGCCGGGCGGGCCGAGGAGGATCAGATTCATCCGCGCCGCCCCTTGAGCCTCGCCTTCTTGATCAGCCCCTCATACTGATGCGCAAGAAGATGCGAATGGATCTGCGCCACGGTGTCCATCGTAACCGAGACGACAATAAGTAGGCTGGTGCCGCCAAAATAGAAGGGCAGCGAGTACTCCGAGATCAGGATCTCCGGCAGCAGGCAGACCACCGCCAGATAGATTGACCCCACCACCGTGAGCCGCGTCAGGACATAGTCGAGATATTCCGCCGTGTTCTTCCCGGGTCGGATACCAGGGATGAACCCGCCATACTTCTTCAGATTCTCGGCCGTATCCGCCGGATTGAACACGATCGCCGTGTAGAAGAAGGCGAAGAAGATGATCAGCGCCGCGTAAAGCACCATGTAGATCGGCTGGCCGTGGCCGAGATAGGCGATGAGCGTCTGCAGCCAGCCGGGGCCCTGGCTGCCCGTGAAGCCGGCGACGGTCAGCGGCAGCAGCAGCAGCGAGCTGGCAAAGATCGGCGGGATGACGCCGGAACTGTTCAGCTTCAGCGGCAGGTGCGAGCTCTCCCCGCCGAACATCTTGTTGCCGACCTGGCGCTTCGGATACTGGACGATGATGCGACGCTGGGCCCGCTCGAAGAACACGATGCCGGCGATAACGGCGATCGCCATCACCAGGATACCGAGGATAAGGACGGTCGAGAGTGCGCCGGTCCGCCCGAGTTCCAGCGTGCCGGCCAGTGCCGCCGGCAGATTGGCCACGATCCCCGCGAAGATGATCAGTGAGATGCCGTTGCCGACGCCTCGCGCGGTTACCTGCTCGCCGAGCCACATCAGGAAGATGGTACCACCGGTCAAGGTGATGACGGTCGTCAGCCGGAAGAACAGGCCCGGGTCTATGACCGCCGAGGCGCCGCCCGCCTGCATGCCCTCGAGGCCGACCGCGATGCCATAGGCCTGAACCGCCGCGAGAAGGACGGTACCCATCCGCGTGTATTGGTTCAGTTTCTTGCGGCCGGATTCGCCTTCCTTCTTGAGCGCATCGAGGGTTGGCGACACGCTCGTCATGAGCTGCATGATGATCGACGCCGAGATGTACGGCATGATGTTCAGAGCGAAGATCGACATGCGGCCGAGCGCACCGCCCGAGAACATGTCGAACATGCCGATGATCCCGCCGGCCTGCTGTTGGAAGATCTGATCCAGGATGACAGGGTCGATCCCCGGCAGCGGGATATAGGTCCCGAGCCGGTACACGATGAGCGCCCCGAGCGTGAACCAGATCCGCTTCTTAAGTTCGGTCGCCTTCGCGAAGGCGCCGAAGTTGATATTGGCGGCGAGTTGTTCGGCGGCAGAGGCCATTCAGCAGCAGTCCTTGACTTCGGGGAATCAGGCTTCCGCGGATTCGGTTGCAGCGGGCTCGGTCGTTTTGACGGTTCCGCCCGCCTTTTCGACGGCCGCGATCGCCGCCTTAGAGGCGCCCGCGACCTCGATCGTCAGCTTCGCCTTCAGTTCCCCCTTCGCCAGGAGGCGCACGCCGTCCTTCACCCGGCGGATGACGCCGGCCGCGCGCAGGGCCTCGGCGTCGATCGTCTGACTGGCATCAAGCCGGCCGGCGTCGATCGCGCTCTGCAGACGGCCGATATTCACCTCCGCATACTCCCGACGAAAGATGTTGTTAAACCCGCGCTTCGGCAGACGCCGATGCAGCGGCATTTGCCCTCCCTCATAGCCGTTCAGGGCAACGCCGGTGCGCGACTTCTGGCCCTTGACGCCACGGCCGCCCGTCTTGCCCTTGCCGGAGCCGATGCCGCGGCCGACGCGCGTCCGCTCCTTGCGTGCTCCCGGGTTGTCGGAGAGCTGATTCAGTTTCATGAAATATGGTCCTCTTGTTCCGCCGTTACCAGACCTGATCGCCCGGCCTGCCGGAGTTTCTGCCCCAGTTGCAGGTCCTTCAAACGCCCGTCGGCCGCCTACCGCTCCACCGGCTCGACGCGGACGAGATGCCGCACCTTGGCAATCATTCCCCGGACCGCCGGCGTATCCTCGAGCACCCGGCTGCGATGCAGCTTGTTGAGGCCGAGACCGATCAGGGTCTGACGCTGGTCTTTCTTACGGCCGATCGGACTCCCGATCTGCACCACTTTCAGCACTGCCTTGCGCGCCTCTGCCATGATCTACTCCCGGGCCTCGGCGGCGGCGGCAAACTCCCGACGCCCGACGAGGTCGCTGACCTTCTTGTTGCGACGCGCCGCCACGCTCCGCGGTGAGCTGCTTCGGCTCAGCGCGTCGAAGGCGGCCTTGATCATGTTGTGCGGGTTCGACGTACCGACGGACTTCGCCACCACGTCCTGCACGCCGAGCGCCTCGAAGATCGCGCGGATCGGCCCGCCGGCAATGATCCCGGTCCCGGCATCGGCCGCCCGAAGCACAACCCGACCCGCGCCGAAGTGGCCGTTGACGTCGTGGTGGAGGGTGCGTCCCTCCCGCAGCGGCACACGGATCATGCTCCGCTTGGCCTGCTCGGTGGCCTTCCGGATCGCCTCGGGCACTTCTCGTGCCTTGCCGGCACCGTGACCGACCCGGCCCTTGCCGTCGCCGACCACCACCAAGGCGGCGAATCCGAAGCGCCGGCCGCCTTTCACCACCTTCGCCACGCGGTTGATGCTGACCAGCTTCTCGACGAGCTCGCTCTCCTCGCGAGAGCGGTCGCGGCGGTCCGATTTCGGTGCTCTTGCCATGTCTTGACCCTCTAGAAGGACAGGCCGCCTTCGCGGGCGGCGTCGGCCAGGGCCTTCACCCGGCCGTGGAACAGATAACCGCCGCGATCGAACACGACCTCCTTGATACCCGCGGCAACCGCGCGCTCCGCGATCAGCTTGCCGACCTCCTGCGCCGCGGCCACGTCTGCGCCGGTCCTTAGCTTTTCCCTGAGCCCCTTGTCGAGCGTCGAGGCGGCCGCCACGGTCACGCCGCGCCCGTCGTCGATGATCTGGGCATAGATGTGCTTATTCGACCGGAATACCGACAGGCGCGGCCGGCCACCCGACTTGCGGCGAATCTGCAGGCGAACCCGGCGCCGGCGACGGGCCCGAAGCTCTTGCGGTCTGGACATGGCTCCAATCCTACTTTTTCTTGCCTTCCTTGCGGAGGATCGTTTCGTTGTCGTACTTGATGCCCTTGCCCTTGTAGGGCTCCGGCGGGCGGAAGGCGCGAATCTCGGCCGCGACCTGCCCCACGCGCTGCTTGTCCTTGCCCGTGATCGAAATGGCCGTCGGCCGCTCGCACTTGATCGTGATGTCCTCCGGAATCGGATAGATCACGTCGTGGCTGTAGCCAAGCTGGAGCTGCAGGTTCCGGCCCTGAACCGCGGCGCGGTAGCCGACCCCGTTGATCTCCAGATTCCGGGTGAAGCCCTGCGACACGCCGGTCACCATGTTCTGCACCAGATTGCGGGTCGTTCCCCACATCATCCGGGCCTGCTTGCTGTCGTTGACCGGCTTCACCCAGACGTTGCCGTCCTCGAGCCGAGCCTCGACGTTATCGTTGAGCCTCAGGCTCAACTCGCCGAGCTTGCCCTTCGCCGTAATCCGGCGGTCGGCAATCTCGACCGTGACGCCACCGGGTACCGCGACGGGGTTCTTACCAACGCGAGACATCTTCCTTCCTCAAAATACGCGGCACAGCACCTCGCCGCCGACATTGGCGGCGCGGGCCTCGTTGTCCGACAGAACGCCGCGCGGCGTCGACAGGATCGAGATTCCAAGCCCGTTATAGACCCGCGGCAGATCGGCAATCTTCGAATAGACGCGGCGGCCTGGCTTGGAAACGCGGCTGATTTCCCGGATCACGGGCTGCCCCTCGTGATACTTCAGCTCGATCCGGAACTCTCGAACGCCGGACGCCCCTTCGTTCTGCGAGTAGCCCCGGATGTAGCCTTCCCGCTTGAGCACCTCAAGCACGTTGGCCCGCAGCTTCGAAGCCGGGCTCGATACCGTCTTCTTGCCGGCCCGCTGGCCGTTGCGGATCCGGGTCAGCATATCCCCCAAGGGATCGCTCATCGCCATAAGCACGGCCCTCCTTTACCAGCTCGACTTGACCATGCCCGGGATCTGCCCGGTCGACGCGAGTTCGCGCAACGCGATCCGCGAAAGCATGAACTTGCGGTACACGCCGCGCGGCCGGCCCGTCAGCGCGCAGCGGTTGCGTTGGCGCACCGGCGCGGAATTGCGCGGCAGTTGCGCGAGCTTGAGCTGCGCCGCAAAGCGCTCCTCCATCGGCAACGATTCGTCGAAGGCGATCGCCTTGAGCCGGGCGCGGCGACCGGCGAACCGCTTCGCCATCTCTCGACGCTTCTTGTCCCGTTCGATCGCACTCTTCTTAGCCATTTCCTGTTCCTCCAACGCCCATCAGCTCGTGAAGGGCATGTCGAAGCCCTTCAGCAGGGCCTTCGCCTCGGCATCGGTCTTCGCCGTCGTCACGATCGCGATGTCCATGCCGCGCACCTGATCGATCTTGTCGTAGTCGATTTCCGGAAACACGATCTGCTCCTTGAGGCCCAGGGAGTAATTGCCCCGGCCGTCGAAGCTGTTGCCCGGCACGCCCCGGAAATCGCGAACGCGCGGCAGCGCGATCGTGATCAGGCGATCCAGAAACTCGTACATCCGATCCCCGCGCAGCGTGACCTTGCAGCCGATGCTCATCCCTTCGCGCAGCTTGAAGCCGGCGATCGACTTCCGCGCCTTGGTGACAAGCGGCTTCTGACCGGTGATCGCTGCCAGCTCGTTCACCGCAGAGGTGAGTTTCTTGCTGTCCTGCACCGCCTCGCCGACGCCCATATTGACGACGATCTTCTCGAGGCGCGGGACCTGCATCGGGTTCTTGTAGCCGAACTCGGCCATCAGGGCCGGACGCACGACCGTGTTGTAGTGCTCTTGCAAGCGGGTGGCCATGGTTCTAACCGCCTATCGGTCTATCGTTTCGCCGGACCGGCGGGCGAAGCGCACCTTTCGGCCGTCTTCGAGAAACCGGTACCCGACGCGGGTTGGTTTGTTCGACGCCGGATCGATATGGGCAACGTTGGAGATGTGGATCGGCGCCTCCTTCTCGATGATGCCGCCGGCCGACCGCGGCGATTGCCGCTCGTGCCGCTTGACGAGGTTGACGCCCTGCACCAGGACGCGGTTCTCGTCACGGATCACCCGCAGGACCTCGCCGGTCTTGCCCTTGTCACGGCCGGTTATGACTATCACCCGGTCGCCCTTCTTGATCTTGAACTTGGTCGCCATCACAGCACCTGCTCGCCGGGCCTCTTCAAAGGACTTCCGGCGCCAACGAGATGATCTTCATGAACTTCTTGGCGCGGAGCTCGCGCGTCACGGGACCGAAGATACGGGTACCGATCGGCTCGCCCTGCTTGTTGATCAGCACCGCCGCGTTCCGGTCGAAGCGGATGGCGCTGCCGTCGGAGCGACGGATCTCCTTGGCGGTCCGAACGATCACCGCCTGGTGCACGTCGCCCTTCTTGACGCGACCGCGCGGAATCGCCTCCTTGACCGACACGACGATGACGTCGCCGACCGAAGCGTATTTCCGCTTCGATCCACCCAGCACCTTGATGCACTGCACCCGCCGAGCGCCCGAGTTGTCGGCGACCTCAAGGTTCGTCTGCATCTGAATCATGTCTGCGATCCCTCAGCGCTAGCAGCGGCGTCGGCGGCTCCGATGACCTCCCACCGCTTGCGTTTCGACAGCGGCCGGCACTCGCGAATCGCCACCATATCGCCCGTCTTGTAGGCGTTGTTCTCGTCATGGGCGGCGTACTTCTTCGACCGCCGGATAAACTTCTTGTAAAGGGGGTGCATGACCCGTCGCTCGACGCGGACGATGACCGTCTTGTCGGCCTTGTCGCTGACCACGACCCCCTGCAGGATGCGCCTCGGCATTGTCCTCTTCTCCTACGACGCGGCGCGCGCCTTCTGATTCAAAAACGTCTTGATGCGCGCTATGTCGCGCCGCACTTGCCGCACCCGCGCGGTGTTCTCGAGCTGCCCGCTCGCTTTCTGGAAGCGCAGGTTGAAGGCCTCTTTCTTCAGCGCCAGAAGCTCGCTCTTGAGCTCGTCCGGCGTCTTGTTCCGCAGATCCTCCGCCTTCATCGCTCAGCCCTCTTCGCCCAGCCGCGTCACGAACCGGGTCTTTACCGGCAGCTTCGCCGCCGCCAGTTCGAACGCGCGCTTCGCCAGATCCCGCGGCACCCCGTCGATCTCGAACATGATCCGGCCGGGATGGACCCGGGCGGCCCAGAACTCCGGCGAGCCCTTGCCGCTGCCCATGCGCACCTCGGCCGGCTTGCTGCTCACCGGCACGTCCGGGAAGATCCGGATCCAGATCCTGCCGACGCGCTTCATGTGACGCGTCACCGCACGCCGCGCCGCCTCGATCTGGCGGGCCGTCACGCGGCCGGGCTCCGTCGCCTTCAGCCCGTAGGTGCCGAAGTTGAGCGTCGTACCGCCCTTGGCGGTGCCGTGGATGCGGCCCTTATGGGCCTTGCGGAATTTCGTTCGCTTGGGTGCCAGCATTTCTTGTCTTCCTCGCTCCGATCGGCCGGTCGACCTATCGGCCCACCTGCTGCTCCTGGGCGCGCTTGTCCTGCGCCATCGGATCGTGCGCCAGGATCTCGCCCTTGAAGATCCACACCTTCACGCCGCAGGTTCCATAGGTCGTCTTCGCCGTGGCCTCGCCGTAGTCGATGTCGGCGCGCAGCGTGTGCAGCGGCACCCGTCCCTCGCGGTACCACTCCATCCGCGCGATCTCCGCACCGCCCAGGCGGCCGCTGCAATTGATGCGGATCCCCTGCGCCCCCAGCCGCATGGCCGACTGCACCGCGCGTTTCATGGCGCGGCGGAAGGCGACACGCCGCTCCAGCTGCTGGGCGATGTTCTCGGCCACGAGCTTGGCGTCGATCTCCGGCTTGCGGATCTCGACGATGTTGAGATGCACCTCGCTGCCCGTCATCTTTGCCAGATCGGCGCGCAGCTTCTCGATATCCGCGCCCTTCTTGCCAATGACGACGCCCGGCCGAGCCGTGTGGATCGTGATCCGCGCCTTCTTGGCCGGCCTTTCGATGACGATCCGGCTGATGCCAGCCTGGCTCAGGCGATCCTGCAGGTACCGCTTGAGGCGAAGATCCTCGTGCAGCATCGCCGCGTAATCATCATCGCCATACCACCGCGAATCCCAGGTGCGGTTGATGCCGACCCGCAGCCCGATCGGATTGACTTTCTGTCCCATTAAGCCGTCTCCTCGCGCTCGCGCACGACAATGGTGAGGTTGCTCCACGGTTTCAGCACGCGCGCGCCGCGGCCACGGGCCCGGGCATGGAAGCGCTTCATGACGAAGCTGCGGCCGACGGTCGCCTCGGCGACATAAAGCCGGTCGACGTCAAGCTGATGGTTGTTCTCCGCATTGGCGATCGCCGCCTGCAGCACCTTCTTCACGTCGCCCGCGATGCGCCGCTTCGAGAAGGTCAGACGAGCCAGCGCGGGCTGCGCGTTCTCGCCACGGATCATCTGCGCAACCAGGTTCAGCTTGCGCGGGCTCACCCGCAGCATGCGGGCGACCGCCTTGGCCTCATTCTCCGCGAGCCGACGCGGCCTTGCCGGTTTGCTCATGCCTCAGCCCCTCTTCGCCTTCTTGTCGGCGGCATGACCGTGAAAGGTGCGCGTCGGGGCGAACTCGCCGAACTTGTGGCCGATCATGTTCTCGGTCACCAGCACCGGCAGGAACTTCTGCCCATTGTAGACACCAAAGGTCAGGCCGACGAACTGCGGCAGGATCGTCGACCGCCGCGACCAGGTCTTGATCACTTCATTGCGGCCCGAGGCGCGCGCGGCTTCCGCCTTCTTCAGCAGATAGCCGTCGACGAACGGGCCTTTCCAAACAGAGCGGGACACTTACGTCGCCCTCCTCGAACTACTTCGCGTGCCGCCGGCGCAGGATCAGCCGGTCGGTCTTCTTGTTGTTGCGGGTCTTTTTGCCCTTGGTCGGCTTGCCCCACGGGGTCACCGGATGGCGGCCACCCGACGTCCGGCCCTCGCCGCCGCCATGCGGGTGGTCGATCGGGTTCATCGCGACGCCACGCACCGACGGGCGCTTGCCGAGCCAGCGATTGCGACCGGCCTTGCCGAGGTTGATGTTCTGCTGGTCCGGATTGGACACGGCACCGATCGTCGCCATGCACTCGCCCCGGACCATCCGCACCTCGCCGGACCCGAGCCGAAGCAGCGCATAGCCAGCATCGCGGCCAACGATCTGGACGTAGCTTCCGGCGGCGCGGGCAAGCTGACCGCCCCGGCCCGCCTTCAGCTCCACATTGTGGACGATCGTCCCGACCGGAATGCTCTTCAATGGCATCGCATTGCCCGGCTTGACGTCGACGCGCTCGCCAGAGATGACGCGGTCGCCCGCTTTCAGCCGCTGCGGCGCGATGATGTAGGACAGCTCGCCGTCGTCATAGCGGACCAGCGCGATGAAGGCCGTGCGGTTCGGGTCGTACTCCAGCCGTTCGACGACCGCCGGCACGTCGAACTTGCGCCGCTTGAAATCGACAAGCCGGTAACGCCGCTTGTGACCGCCGCCCATCCGGCGCGCCGTGATCCGCCCGTGATTGTTGCGGCCGCCGGTCTTGTGCAAGCCTTCCGTCAGCGCCTTGACTGGCTTGCCCCGGTGGAGCTCCGAGCGGTTGACGATGACCAACTGCCGCTGGCCCGGCGTCGTCGGCTTGTACTGCTTCAGTGCCATTCTTTAGACCCCAGTCGTCACGTCGATGGTGCTGCCCTCGGCGAGGGTGACCATCGCTTTCTTGTAGTCGGGCCGCTTGCCGATCTGGCCGCGAAACCGCTTCACCTTGCCGCGCTGGCGCAGCGTGTTGACCGCCTTGACCTTGACCTTGAAGATGCCTTCGACGGCCGCCTTGATCTCCGGCTTGGTGGCGTCGAGCGGCACCCGGAAGGTCACCTGGTTGTGCTCCGATCCCATGGTCGACTTCTCGGTCACCACGGGCGACCGGATGAGGTCGTACATCCGTTCCTGACTCAGCTTCACCGGCTGCGCGGAAAACCGTCTTGCCCTGCTCATTTCAGTCGCGCCTCCAGATGCTGCACCGCTTCGCGGGTCAGGACGAGGACGTCGCGGCGCAGAATGTCGTAAACGTTCGCGCCCTGCTGGGGCAGCAGATCGATGCCAGGGATGTTCGCGGCCGCCCGCCGGAACTTTTCGTCGATCGCAGGGCCGTCGATCACCAGCACCGAGTTCCAGCCGAGCTTGTCGAGCCGGCCGGCAAGATCCTTCGTCTTGCCACTGTCGCTCTTCGCCGCCTCCAGCACCACGAGCTTGCCTTCCGCCCGCTTGCTGGACAGCGCCGTCTTCAGCGCCAGCCGCCGGACCTTCTTCGGCAGGTCGTGGGCGTGGCTGCGCACCACCGGGCCGAAGACGGTCGCACCGCCGCGGAACTGCGGCGACCGCAGGCTGCCCTGCCGGGCCCGGCCGGTCCCCTTCTGGCGATAGGGCTTGCGCGTGGTCCCGCTGACTTCGCTGATGCCCTTCGTCTTATGGGTGCCGGCGCGCCGCTTCGCCAGTTGCCAGTTCACCGTCCGCGCCAGGATGTCTTTGCGGACCGGCAGACCGAACACCGCTTCGTCGAGTTCGACCTCGCCGACCGTGTTGTTGTCAAGGTCCACTACCGGGCACTTCATCGCCGCTTATTCCTTCTGTTCTGTCGCGGTCTGCTCAGGCACCGCCTCGGCCTCGGCCGCCGCACTGCGCAGCCCCGCCGGGAACGGAACGCCCTCCGGCAGCTTGCGCTTCACCGCATCACGCACCAGCACGAAACCGCCCTCGGCGCCGGGCACCGCGCCGTGCACCAAGATCAAGCCGCGATCCGCATCGGTCGAAACGACCTTGAGGTTCTGCACCGTGACGCGACGGTTGCCCATGTGTCCGGCCATCTTCTTGCCCTTGAAGACCTTGCCGGGGTCCTGTCGCTGGCCGGTCGAGCCGTGGCTGCGATGCGAGATCGAGACACCGTGCGAGGCCCGCAACCCGCCGAAATTGTGCCGCTTCATGACACCGGCGAAGCCCTTGCCGATGCTGGTGCCCACGACGTCGACGTACTGGCCGGGCACAAAATGGTCCGCCGTCAGTTCGGAGCCGACCTCAAGAAGCGCATCCGGGCTGACCCGGAACTCCGTGAGCTTGCGCTTCGGCTCGACCTTCGCCTTGGCGAAATGACCGCGCATCGGCTTGGTCACGTTCTTGACCTTCGCCGTGCCGACACCGAGCTGCACCGCCGTGTAGCCGTCGCGCTCCTCCGTGCGCACGGCGACCACCTGGCAGTTGTCGACTTTCAGCACCGTCACCGGAACATGCTCCCCCTCTTCGGTGAAGAGGCGGGTCATGCCCAGCTTGCGGGCAATGAGACCGGCTCGCATCGATGCCCCTCCTTAACTCTTCAGCTTGATCTCGACGTCGACGCCGGAGGCGAGATCGAGCTTCATCAGCGCGTCCACCGTCTGCGGCGTCGGGTCGACGATGTCGAGCAGGCGCTTGTGGGTGCGGATTTCAAACTGTTCGCGGCTCTTCTTGTCGATATGCGGCGAGCGCAATACCGTGAACCGTTCGATCCGGGTCGGCAGCGGGATTGGCCCCCGCACCTGCGCGCCGGTTCGCTTGGCCGTGTTCACGATCTCGCTCGTCGACTGGTCGAGCACGCGATGGTCGAACGCCTTAAGGCGTATGCGGATATTCTGGCTCTCCATGGTCAACGTCCGTTCGGCGACCGGCACCAAGGCGCGGTGGCCTTTTCTCCTTCGTGGCTACGACGGCTTCCGCCCTTATTGGTCATTCGATGATCTGGGCGACGACGCCGGCGCCGACGGTGCGGCCGCCCTCGCGGATGGCGAAGCGCAGGCCCTCGTCCATGGCGATCGGCGCGATCAGCTGCACCTCCATCGACACGTTGTCGCCCGGCATCACCATCTCCGTCCCCTCCGGCAGCACGATCTGCCCCGTCACGTCCGTCGTCCGGAAGTAGAACTGCGGCCGGTAGTTCGAGAAGAACGGCGTGTGCCGCCCCCCCTCCTCCTTGGTCAGGATGTACGCCTCCGCCTTGAACCGCGTGTGCGGCGTGATCGTCCCCGGCTTCGCCAGAACTTGGCCCCGCTCCACGTCCTCGCGCTTGGTCCCCCGCAGCAGCGCCCCGATGTTGTCCCCCGCCTCGCCCGAATCCAACAGCTTGCGGAACATCTCAACGCCCGTCACCGTCGTCTTCTGCGTCGGCCGAAGCCCGACGATCTCCACCTCGTCGCCGACCTTGACCACCCCGCGCTCGACCCGGCCCGTCACCACCGTCCCGCGCCCCGAAATCGAAAACACGTCCTCGATCGGCATCAGGAACGGCCGGTCCTTCGGGCGCTCCGGCTGCGGGATGTACTCGTCCACCGCCTTCATCAGCGCCAAAATCGCATCGCGCCCGATCTCCGGGTTCTTGCCCTCCAGCGCCATCAGCGCCGACCCCTTGATGACCGGAATCTCGTCCCCCGGAAACTCGTACGAGCTCAGCAGCTCCCGAACCTCCAGCTCCACCAGCTCCAGAAGCTCCGGGTCGTCCACCATGTCCACCTTGTTCATGAACACCACCAGCGCCGGAACCCCGACCTGCCGCGCCAGAAGAATGTGCTCGCGCGTCTGCGGCATCGGCCCGTCCGCCGCCGAAACCACCAGAATCGCCCCGTCCATCTGCGCCGCCCCCGTGATCATGTTCTTCACGTAGTCGGCGTGCCCCGGGCAGTCCACGTGCGCGTAGTGGCGGTTCGCCGTCTCGTACTCAACGTGCGACGTCGATATCGTGATCCCCCGCGCCTTCTCCTCCGGCGCCTTGTCAATCTGGTCGTACGCCGTGAACGTCGCCCCCCCACTCTCCGCCAGAACCTTCGTGATCGCCGCCGTCAGCGTCGTCTTCCCGTGGTCAACGTGACCAATCGTCCCCACGTTCACGTGCGGCTTCGTCCGCTCAAACTTCGCCTTCGCCATTGTCGTTCTCCGTTCCTTGCGCTGATTCCCCGTCTTCCGGCCGGTTACGCCATCTTGGCGCGAACCTCTTCAGCCACGGCCTGAGGAACCTGCTCGTAATGATCGAAATGCATGGTGTACTGGGCGCGCCCCTGGCTCATCGAGCGCAGGTTGTTGACGTAACCGAACATGTTCGCCAGCGGCACCATCGCAGTGATGACGCGGGCGTTGCCCCGCGTATCCATTCCGTTGATCTGACCGCGGCGGCTGTTCAGATCGCCGATGATGTCGCCCATATACTCCTCGGGCGTTACGACCTCGACCCGCATGACCGGCTCCAGCAGCTTCGGGCCAGCCTTGGCGATCGCCTCCCGGAAGCAGGCACGAGCGGCAATGTCGAAGGTCAGCACGTTCGAGTCGACATCGTGATAGGCGCCGTCGATCAGCGTGGCCTTGAAGTCGATGACCGGGAAGCCGGCGATGACGCCAGTCTCGCGCGCCGCCTCCAGGCCCTTCTGCACGCCCGGCACATACTCCTTCGGCACGGCGCCACCAACGACCGCGTTCTCGAACACGAATCCCTGGCCGGGCTCAAGTGGCTCGAATCGGATCTTCACCCGCGCGAACTGGCCGGCGCCACCGGTCTGCTTCTTGTGGGTGTAGTCATGCTCGACCGTCTTGGTGATCGTTTCGCGGTAGGCCACCTGCGGCGCGCCGACATTCGCCTCGACCTTGAACTCCCGCTTCATCCGGTCGACGATGATCTCCAAATGCAGCTCGCCCATGCCCTTGATGACCGTCTGGCCGCTTTCCGGGTCGACGCTGACCCGGAACGACGGGTCCTCCTGGGCAAGGCGGTTCAGCGCCACGCTCATCTTCTCCTGGTCGCCTTTGGTCTTCGGCTCGACGGCAACCTCGATGACCGGCTCCGGGAACTCCATCCGCTCGAGCATGACGGGCTTGCTCGGATCGCACAGCGTATCACCGGTCGTCGTGCTCTTCAGCCCGGCGATGGCGACGATATCGCCGGCGCGGGCTTCCTTGATGTCCTCCCGATGATTGGCGTGCATCTGCAGCATCCGGCCGACGCGCTCGCGCTCGCCCTTAACCGTGTTAAGAACCTGCGTTCCCGACTGCAGAATGCCGGAATAGACGCGAACGAAGGTCAGCGAGCCGACAAACGGATCGCTCATGATCTTGAAGGCCAGCGCGGCAAACGGCTCGTCGTCCGAACTGCGGCGCACCACCGGCTCGTCGCTGTCCACCTTGACGCCACGGATGTCCGGCACGTCCACCGGCGAGGGCAGGTAGTCGACGACCGCGTCCAGCAGCGGCTGCACACCCTTGTTCTTGAAGGCGCTGCCGCAGAGCACGGGTACGAACGCACCGGCGATCGCACCCTTGCGAATGCAGCGCTTCAACGTCGCCTCGTCAGGCTCCTTACCCTCCAGATACGCCTCCATGACGGCGTCGTCCTGCTCGATCGCGAGCTCGACCAGCTTCTGGCGGTACTCGGCGGCCCGATCGGCCAGCTCGGCCGGGATGTCGCCGACGACGAACTCCGCACCGAGGGTCTCATCCTTCCAGACGATCCCCTTCATCGCGATGAGATCGACCACGCCGGCGAAATCGGCTTCCTGCCCGATCGGCAACTGCACGACCAGGGGCTGCGCGCCCAGGCGGTCAACGATCATGTCGACGCAGCGGAAGAAGTTCGCGCCGAGGCGGTCCATCTTGTTGACGAAGCAGATCCGCGGAACGCCGTACTTGTCGGCCTGCCGCCACACGGTCTCCGACTGGGGCTCGACACCGGCGACGCTGTCGAACACCGCCACGGCGCCATCGAGCACGCGCAGACTCCGCTCGACCTCGATGGTGAAGTCCACGTGGCCAGGCGTGTCGATGATGTTGATCCGATGATCGCGCCAGAAGCAGGTGGTCGCGGCCGAGGTGATGGTGATGCCCCGCTCCTGCTCCTGCTCCATCCAGTCCATGGTGGCGGTACCCTCATGGGTCTCACCGATCTTATAGGACCGACCGGTGTAGTAGAGGATGCGCTCGGTCGTCGTCGTCTTGCCGGCATCGATGTGCGCCATGATGCCGATGTTCCGGTAACGATCGAGGGGGGTAGTTCGTGCCATGTCTTTCAACTTTCGAAACTGAGGCCATTACCAGCGGTAATGGGAGAAGGCCTTGTTGGCTTCGGCCATCCGGTGGGTGTCCTCGCGCTTCTTCACCGATGCGCCGCGGTTGTTGGCGGCGTCCAGAAGCTCGTTCGACAGGCGGTCCACCATGGTTGACTCCGACCGACCGCGCGCGACGCCGATGATCCAGCGGATCGCCAGCGCCTGCGCCCGATCCGCGCGAACCTCGACCGGCACCTGATAGGTCGCGCCGCCAACTCGGCGGGAGCGGACCTCGAGATGTGGCTTCACATTCTCGATCGCGTCGTGGAACACGCGGATCGGATCGAGCCCTGCCTTCTTCTGCACCCGATCGAAGGCGTCGTAGACGATCCTCTCGGCGACCGACTTCTTGCCCGCGTACATCAACGAGTTGATAAACTTCGTCACGACGACGTCGCCGAACTTCGCGTCCGGCAGGACTTCGCGCTTCTCGGCGGAATGGCGGCGAGACATGGCGACGTTCCTTACTTCGGACGCTTGGCGCCGTACTTCGAACGGCGCTGGCGACGATCCTTCACGCCCTGAGTATCGAGCGTGCCGCGGATGATATGATACCGGACGCCGGGGAGATCCTTGACCCGGCCGCCGCGAATCAGGACGACCGAGTGCTCCTGAAGATTGTGGCCTTCGCCCGGGATGTAGCTGGTGACTTCATACCCGTTCGTCAAGCGGACGCGCGCCACCTTCCGAAGCGCCGAATTCGGCTTCTTCGGCGTCGTCGTGTAGACGCGGGTGCACACGCCGCGCTTCTGCGGGCTGGCCTCGAGCGCCGGAACCTTGTTGCGCGCCTCCTGCGGCCGGCGCGGCTTGCGGATCAACTGGTTGATCGTCGGCATGAACCACTTCCTCAACATGCATCGCCCAAAGCGATGCAAACGACCGCAACGAAGCAAACCCTCCTTGCTTCGAGCGGTCAGGTAACCACCGCCGCGCGGTGTATGATAGATCTCGTTTACAACTCGAGGCCGCGTCTAGGCTGTTCGCCTACCACCGACCCCCCTAAAGGCGGGCGGATACTATTTCTCCACCCTATCTCCGTCAAGCAAAAGCTTGCCTTTTTCCCCGGGATTCGCGGCCGGTCCCGGCGGCTCCCGGTGGGAGCCGCCGGAGACCTGGCCGCAATGCCCGCGAAGCCGGCTTCCGGCTCAGGCCACCTCGGACTCCTCGCTGGCCGGCAGGGCCTTCGGCTGCGCCTTGGCCAGAGCCCGGTCGCGCTCCGCCGCTATCTGCCGGAGCCGGTTCATCACACTGCCGGTCCCGGCCGGAATCAGGCGGCCCACGATGACGTTCTCCTTCAAGCCGATCAGCTCGTCGACGCGGCCCGAAACGGCCGCTTCGGTCAGGACGCGGGTGGTCTCCTGGAACGAGGCCGCGGAGATGAAGGACCGGGTCTGCAGGCTTGCCTTGGTGATGCCCTGCAGGACCGGATGGCCCTCCGCCGGACGCCCGCCCTCGGCCAGCGTCTTGGCATTAACCTCCTCGAACTCGGTCCGGTCGACCTGCTCGCCGACCAGGAAGGTCGTGTCGCCGGCGTCCTGGATCTCGATCTTCTGCAGCATCTGGCGGACGATCACCTCGATGTGCTTGTCGTTGATCTTGACGCCTTGCAGCCGGTAGACCTCCTGGATCTCGTTGATCAGGTAGCTGGCCAGCTCCTCGACCCCCAGCACGTTCAGGATGTCATGCGGCACGGGGTTGCCATCCATCAGCAGGTCGCCCCGCTGCACGTAGTCGCCCTCCTGGACGCTGATGTGCTTGCCCTTCGGGATCAGGTACTCGACAGGCTCGCCCCCGTCCTCGGGCACGACCATGATGCGCCGCTTGGTCTTGTAATCCTTGCCGAACTCGACGCGCCCATCGATGTCGCTGATGATCGCGTAGTCCTTCGGCTTGCGCGCCTCGAAGAGTTCCGCCACCCGCGGCAGACCGCCGGTGATGTCGCGGGTCTTCGACGATTCGCGCGGGATTCGGGCCAGAACGTCGCCCGCCTTGACATGGGCGCCGTTCTCGACGCTGAGGATCGCGTCGACCGACATGAAGTAGCGTGCCTCAAGCCCGTTGGCCAGGGTAACCACGTTGCCCTTCTCGTCGCGCAGGGTGATGCGCGGCTTGAGATCGCTGCCCCGCGGCTGCTGCTTCCAGTCGATGACGACGCGGTTCGAGATGCCGGTGGTCTCGTCGATCACCTCGCGCATCGACACGCCTTCCACCAGATCGACGTAATGGGCGATGCCCTCCCGCTCGGTGATGATCGGCAGGGTGTAGGGATCCCACTCGGCCAACCGATCGCCCTTGCTCACGGTCGCACCGTCCTCGACCAGCAGCTTGGCGCCATACGGCACCCGATGGCGGGCCTTCTCCCGGCCGGCCTCGTCGCTCAGCACCAGTTCGCAGTTGCGGCCCATGACCACCGGAACGCCCTCGCTGTTGATGACGATGTTCCGGTTCTTGATCGCCACCTTGGCGTCGAACGCAGCCTCGATGCTGGACTGTTCCGCGCCGCGCTGCACCGCACCGCCGATGTGGAACGTCCGCATGGTCAGCTGCGTGCCCGGCTCGCCGATCGACTGGGCGGCGATGACGCCGACCGCCTCGCCGACATTCACCGGCGTGCCGCGGGCCAGATCCCGGCCATAGCAGCGGCCGCAGATGCCGTTCTTGGTCTCGCAGGTGAGGACCGACCGGATCAGCACCGAATCGATGCCGGCGCGGTCGATCAGCTCGACCTTCTCCTCGTCGATCATCTCGCCGCCCCTGACGACGACCTCGCCCGAGAGCGGGTCGAGCACGTCGACGGCGGCAACGCGACCGAGGATCCGCTCCGAAAGCGGGGCGATCACCTCGCCGCCCTCGACCACCGCCTTCACGGTAAGGCCCTTCTCCGTGCCGCAGTCCTCCTCGACGATGATGGCATCCTGCGCCACGTCGACCAGACGGCGGGTCAGATAGCCGGAATTGGCGGTCTTCAACGCCGTGTCCGCCAGGCCCTTACGGGCGCCGTGCGTCGAGTTGAAGTACTCGAGCACCGTCAGGCCTTCCTTGAAGTTCGAGATGATCGGCGTCTCGATGATCTCGCCTGACGGCTTCGCCATCAGCCCGCGCATGCCGGCGAGCTGCTTGATCTGGGCCGCGGAGCCACGGGCACCGGAATGCGCCATCATATAGACGGAGTTGATGTGGATGCCGGAGGCCTTCTCCGACATCACCTTCATCATCTCGTCGGCGACGCGCTCGGTGCAGTTCGACCAGACGTCGACCACCTTGTTGTACTTCTCGCCCTGGGTGATGAGGCCGTCCAGATACTGCTGCTCGTACTCCTTGACCTTCTCCTGGGCCTCCGCGACCAGCTTTTCCTTGGACTTCGGGATGATCAGGTCGTCCTTGCCGAAGGAGATGCCGGCCTTGCAGGCGTAGCTGAAGCCCATGTTCATCAGGCGGTCGGCGAAGATCACGGTCTCCTTCTGGCCGCAGTGACGGTAGACCACGTCGATGACGTTGGTGATTTCCTTCTTGGTCAGAAGGCGGTTCACCAGATCGACCGGCACGTTTGGATGCCGCGGCAGGATCTCCGAAAGCAGCATCCGGCCCGGCGTCGTCTGGATGATCTTGGTCACCGGCTTGCCTTCGGCGTCGACCGTCTGGTAGCGCGCCTTGATCGGGCTGTGAAGGGTAACGACCCGTGCCTCCAGCGCCTGCTGGATCTCGCCGATGTTGGCGAAGGCCATGCCCGCCCCCGGCTCGTCCTTGCCTTCCATCGTCAGGTAATAGAGGCCGAGGACGATGTCCTGGCTCGGGACGATGATCGGCTTGCCGTTCGCCGGGCTGAGGATGTTGTTGGTCGACATCATCAGGACGCGCGCCTCGAGCTGCGCCTCAAGCGAGAGCGGCACGTGCACCGCCATCTGATCGCCGTCGAAGTCGGCATTGAACGCCGTGCAGACCAGAGGATGGAGCTGGATCGCCTTGCCCTCGATCAGGACGGGTTCAAAGGCCTGGATCCCGAGGCGGTGCAGCGTCGGCGCCCGGTTCAGCAGAACGGGGTGCTCCCGGATCACCTCCTCAAGGATGTCCCACACCTCAGGCCGTTCCTTCTCGACCATGCGCTTGGCGGCCTTGATCGTGCTCGCCATGCCATAAAGCTCGAGCTTCGAGTAGATGAACGGCTTGAACAGCTCGAGCGCCATCTTCTTCGGCAGCCCGCACTGGTGCAGCTTGAGCTCCGGGCCGACCACGATCACCGACCGGCCGGAATAGTCGACGCGCTTGCCGAGCAGGTTCTGCCGGAACCGGCCCTGCTTGCCCTTCAGCATGTCGGACAGCGACTTAAGCGGCCGCTTGTTGGCACCGGTGATGACCCGGCCGCGCCGGCCGTTGTCGAAAAGCGCATCGACCGCTTCCTGCAGCATGCGCTTCTCGTTGCGCACGATGATGTCCGGCGCACGCAGCTCGATGAGCCGCTTCAGCCGGTTGTTGCGGTTGATGACGCGACGGTACAGGTCGTTGAGGTCGGAGGTCGCGAAGCGGCCACCGTCGAGCGGCACCAGCGGCCGCAGCTCCGGTGGAATGACCGGAATGACTTCGAGGATCATCCACTCCGGCCGGCTGCCGGATTCGATGAAGGCCTCGACCAGCTTCAGTCGCTTGACCAGCTTCTTCCGCTTTGCCTCTGACGAGGTCTCGCGCAGTTCGGCCCGCATCTGCTGCAGTTCCGCCTCGAGGTCGAGGTTGGCGAGCATGGTGCGCAGCGCCTCGGCCCCAATGCCGGCCTGGAACGCGTCAACGCCGAACTCGTCCTGCGCGTCGAGGTACTGCTCTTCCGTCATCAGCTGATGCAGCTTGAGCGGCGTCAGACCCGGCTCGATCACGACATAGTTCTCGAAGTAGAGGATCCGCTCGAGATCCTTCAGCGTCATGTCAAGCAGAAGGCCGATGCGGCTCGGCAGCGACTTCAGGAACCAGATATGGGCGACCGGCGAGGCGAGCTCGATGTGGCCCATGCGTTCGCGGCGGACCTTCGACAGCGTCACCTCGACGCCGCACTTCTCGCAGATGATGCCGCGATACTTCATCCGCTTGTACTTGCCGCACAGGCACTCATAGTCCTTGATCGGCCCAAAAATGCGGGCGCAGAACAAGCCGTCCCGCTCCGGCTTGAACGTGCGGTAGTTGATCGTCTCTGGCTTCTTGATCTCGCCAAACGACCAGGACCGGATCCGCTCCGGGCTGGCGATCGAGATGCGGATCTGGTCGAAGCTCTGCGGCCCGGTCGTCTGGCCAAAGATGTTCATCAACTCGTTCATTACTTGCTCCCGATCTGCGGATCCGCGAGGCGCGCGTCGCGAATCCGGCAAAAATCCGCGGCCGGCCGCGCCCGGAACTCTCCTCCGGGCGCGGCCGATTTGCCGATCAATAGCTGCGCTGGTTCAGCTCCACATTGAGGCCGAGGGATCGGAGCTCCTTGACGAGCACGTTGAAGGACTCCGGAATCCCGGCTTCGAAGTTGTCGTCGCCGCGGACGATCGCCTCGTAGGTCTTCGTCCGGCCGGAGACGTCGTCCGACTTCACCGTCAGCATCTCCTGCAACGTGTAGGCTGCGCCATAGGCCTCGAGGGCCCAGACCTCCATCTCGCCGAAGCGTTGGCCGCCGAACTGCGCCTTGCCTCCCAGCGGCTGCTGCGTGACGAGGCTGTATGGGCCGATCGAACGGGCGTGGATCTTGTCGTCGACGAGGTGGTGCAGCTTGAGCATGTAGATGTAGCCCACCGTGACGTTGCGATCGAACCTCTCGCCCGTGCGACCGTCGATGAGCGTCACCTGACCCGAAGGGTCGAGGCCGGCCTGCTGCAGCATCTCGACGATGTCCTCCTCTCGCGCACCGTCGAACACCGGCGAGGCAACCGGCACGCCCTCCTTCAGGTTGCTGGCGAGTTCGAGCACCTCCTCGTCGCTGAGGTCGGCGATCTCTGCCTTGTAGGACTTCTCGCCATAGATCGTCTTGAGATGCTTGCGCAGCTCCGCGACCTTGCCGCTGCTGGCGACCTTGTCGAGCATCTGCCCGATCTGACGGCCGAGATTGGCACAAGCCCATCCCAGATGGGTCTCGAGGATCTGCCCGACGTTCATGCGCGAGGGAACGCCCAACGGATTGAGGACGATGTCCACCGGCGTGCCGTCCTCGAGATAGGGCATGTCCTCGATCGGCACGATCTTGGAGATGACACCCTTGTTCCCGTGCCGGCCCGCCATCTTGTCACCCGGCTGCAGCTTGCGCTTCACCGCGACGAAGACCTTGACCATCTTCATCACGCCTGGCGGCAGCTCGTCGCCGCGCTGCAGCTTGTCCACCTTGTTCTCGAACCGGGCCTCGATGGCGTTGATGCTCTCCTGGAACTGCCGCTTCAGGGCCTCGATGTCCGCCATCCGCTTGTCATTCTTGACGGCGATCTGGCGCCACTGGCCCGGCGTGTACTCGCCCAGCACCTTCTCGGTGATGCGCGTCTCCGCCTTGAGCCCCTTCGGGCCGCTCACCGCGATCTGATTGACCAGCAGCTCCTTCAGCCGGCTGTAGAAGTTCCGCTCCAGAATCGCCTTCTCGTCGTCGCGGTCCTTCGCCAGCCGCTCGATCTCCGCACGCTCGATAGCGAGCGCTCGCTCATCCTTGTCGACGCCACGCCGCGAAAACACCCGGACCTCGACAACCGTTCCCGACACCCCCGGCGGCAGGCGCATCGAGGTGTCGCGGACGTCCGAGGCCTTCTCGCCGAAGATGGCGCGCAGCAGCTTCTCCTCCGGCGTCATCGGCGACTCGCCCTTCGGCGTGACCTTGCCAACCAGGATGTCGCCGGGCTTCACCTCGGCGCCGATATAGACGATGCCGGCCTCGTCGAGGTTCTTCAGCGCCTCTTCGCCGACGTTGGGGATATCGCGGGTGATCTCTTCCTGACCCAGCTTCGTGTCGCGGGCCATCACCTCGAACTCCTCGATGTGAATCGAGGTGAAGACGTCATCGCTGACGATGCGCTCGGAAATCAGGATCGAGTCCTCGAAGTTGTAGCCTTGCCACGGCATGAACGCGCAGAGCACGTTCCGGCCGAGCGCGAGTTCGCCGAGCCGCGTCGACGGCCCGTCGGCGATGATATCGCCCTTGGTGACGCGATCGCCCACTTTGACCAGTGGCCGCTGCGTGATGCAGGTGTTCTGGTTGGACCGCTGGAACTTCAGCAGGTTGTAGATGTCAACCCCGGACGCATCGAACTGGGTTTCCTCGGTCGCCCGGATGACGATGCGGGTGGCGTCAACCTGATCGACGATGCCGGTCCGCCGGGCCACGATCGTCACCCCGGAATCGCGCGCCACCGTCTCCTCCATGCCGGTGCCGACGAGCGGCGCTTCGGCGCGCAGCAACGGCACCGCCTGCCGCTGCATGTTGGAGCCCATGAGGGCGCGGTTGGCGTCATCGTTCTCCAGGAAGGGGATCAGCGCCGCGGCGACCGAAACGAGCTGCTTCGGCGACACGTCGATGAAATCGATGTCTTCCGGCCGCGCCATGACGAAGTCGCCGCCGCGACGGCAGCTGATGAGGTCGGAGGCAAACCGGCCCTTGGCGTCGAGCTCCGCATTGGCCTGGGCGATGGTGTACCGGCCCTCTTCCATTGCCGAGAGGTAAACGACCTCGTCGGTAACCTGCCCCTTCTCCACCTTCCGGTAAGGGCTCTCAATGAAGCCGTACTGGTTGACCCGGGCATAGGTGGCCAAGCTGTTGATCAGGCCGATGTTCGGTCCCTCGGGCGTCTCGATCGGGCAGATCCGGCCATAATGGGTCGGGTGCACGTCGCGCACTTCGAAGCCGGCCCGCTCGCGGGTGAGGCCGCCCGGTCCAAGCGCCGAGAGGCGCCGCTTGTGGGTGATCTCCGACAGCGGGTTGGTCTGGTCCATGAACTGCGAGAGCTGCGAGGACCCGAAGAACTCACGCACCGCCGCCGCCGCCGGCTTGGCGTTGATCAGGTCGTGCGGCATGACGGAATCGATCTCGACCGAGCTCATCCGCTCGCGGATCGCGCGCTCCATCCGAAGCAGACCGACCCGGTACTGATTCTCGAGGAGCTCGCCCACCGAGCGGACCCGGCGGTTGCCGAGGTGGTCGATGTCGTCGATCTCGCCGCGGCCGTCCTTGAGCTCGACCAGGACCTTGAGGATGGCAAGGATATCCTCCTTGCGCAGGATGCGCACCGAGTCCTCGGTCTGCAGGTTCAGGCGCGAGTTCATCTTGACCCGGCCGACGGCCGAGAGGTCATAGCGCTCGGGATCGAAGAACAGGCCGTGAAACAGCGCCTCGGCGGTCTCCAGCGTCGGCGGCTCGCCCGGCCGCATCACCCGGTAGATGTCGATCAGCGCGTCCTCGCGCGACGTGTTCTTGTCCGCCGCCAGGGTGTTGCGAATGTAGGGGCCGACATTGATGTGATCGATCGCCAGCGTCGGAAGCTCGTCGATGCCTGCCTCCTCGAGGGTCTGAAGCACCGATTCGGTCAGCTCATCGCCGGCCTCGGCATAGATCTCGCCCGTCTGCTCGTTCACCAGATCGACCGCCACGTACCGGCCGATCAGGTCTTCTGAACCGACGAGTTGCTCTTCGAGCCCGGCCTCCTGGAGCTTGCGGGCGAGCCGCGGCGTCATCTTCGTTCCCGCTTCGGCGACGACCTTGCCGGTCTTTGCGTCGACCAGATCGCTCACCAGCTTCACGCCGCGCAGGCGATCCGGATTGAAGGCCGTCTGCCAGCCTTTCTTGGTCCGCGTGAAGGTGACGTTGTCATAGAAATAGCCGAGGATCTCCTCGTTCGACATGCCGCCGAAACGCCGCTCCTCCTCGCTCAGCTCTTCGCCGCTCTCGAGGCGCTGCTGCATGGCGTCGCTCCACAGCGCCAGGAGCAACGTGGTGGCCGGCAGCTTGCGCCGGCGGTCGATGCGCACATAAACGAGGTCCTTGGCATCGAACTCGAAGTCGAGCCAGGAGCCCCGATAGGGAATCACGCGGGCGGCGAACAGATACTTGCCCGAGGAATGGGTCTTGCCCTTGTCGTGATCGAAGAAGACGCCCGGGGACCGATGCATCTGGCTGACGATGACCCGCTCCGTGCCGTTGATGATGAACGTGCCGTTGGCCGTCATCAGCGGCATGTCGCCCATATAGACGTCCTGCTCCTTGATGTCGCGGATCGAGCGGGCACCGGTCTCCTCGTCAACGTCCCACACCACGAGGCGCAGGGTCACCTTGAGCGGCGCGGCAAAGGTCATGCCCCGCTGCTGGCACTCCTCGACGTCGTATTTGGGCTCCTCGAGCTCGTACTTGACGAACTGGAGCTCGGCCCGTTCGGAGAAGTCCTTGATCGGGAAGACGGATTTGAAGACCTCCTGCAGGCCCACCTGCTCGCGCTGCTCCGGCGGCACGCCGATCTGCAGGAAATGGTCGTAGGAGCTCTTCTGAACCTCGATGAGGTTGGGCATCCTGGTGATCTCAGCGATGCGCCCGAAGTTCTTGCGGATCCGCTTGCGACCGGTAAAAGAATTGTTCATTGCTGCCCTCGTATGTTCCTCACGCGGCTCCTGCCGCGAGCATCCCCGCCAATAGCGCCGGGACAGCTGGGCGGTCGCCCGGTCCCGGACCCCGGCGCCGACCAGCCGGGCGGCACCTCGCAAAACCTGCTCGCAAAACCTGTCAGCCTCAGCCCCAAGGCGTCGCGCAAAATGGCCGTCGAGCCGGCACGCGGCACCCCGAAAGGAGCACCGCCTGCCGGCCCCGCACGGCCAAAAGAAACGAAGAACTACTTGAGTTCGACCGTCGCACCGGCTTCTTCAAGCTTCTTCTTGAGTTCTTCCGCTTCGGCTTTGTTGATACCTTCCTTGACCGGCTTGGGAGCCGACTCAACCAGATCCTTGGCCTCTTTGAGACCAAGGCCGGTAATTGCCCGAACTTCCTTGATGACGTTGATCTTCTTGTCACCCGCGCTGGCAAGGACGACCGTAAACTCGTCCTTCTCGGGCGCCGCCTCGGCGCCCGGCGCCGCTGCGCCGGGCGCCGCCGCCACCGCGACCGGCGCAGCGGCGGAAACGCCCCAAGCTTCCTCGAGTTTCTTGCTCAGCTCCGCCGCCTCAAGGACGGTGAGTTTAGATAGTTCGTCAACCAGCTTTTGCAAGTCTGCCACTTTCAATCTCCTTGGCTTGAACTCTTGGTCGGCGGCACCGCTTAGGCCGCCTCGCCCTTCGAGGCATAGGCATTCAGGACACGCGCCAACTGCCCGGCCGGCGCCTGCAGCACGGCGGCGACGCGAGTCGCCGGGGTCTGCAGCAGGCCGACAAGCTTGCCCCTCAACTCGTCCAGGGACGGCAGGGTCGCGAGCGCCTTGATCCCGGCGGGATCGAGGAGCTGCGGTCCCATCGCTCCACCGACAATGGTGAGCTTGTCGTTGGCGTTGGCGAAGGTGACCGCCACCTTTGCCGCAGCCACCGGATCCGCCGAGAAAGCGATCGCCGTCGGTCCGGTGAACAGCGGGGCGAGCCCTTCGAACTGCGTGCCTTCGAGAGCGAGACGTGCGAGCCGATTCTTGGTCACCTTGAAGCCGGCGCCCGCGTCGCGCATCTGCCGACGGAGGCTCGTTACCTCGCCAACCGTCAGGCCCGACTGATGCGTGACGACCACCAACGTGGTCTGCTTGAAGGTTTGATGCAGCGAGGCGACGAACTCCTGCTTCTGCAATCGGTCCACTGATCGTCTCCGATGCATTGGCCGCTCCGCCCCGTTCCGAGGCAGGACGACCGGTTGCAAAAGGGACCTCCGGGATAGGCCCGGCGATCCCGGTTCGCCTGTCCCAGAAGTTCAAGCCGCGAAACGAGCGCCCCCGCCAAGGGAGCAAACCCGAAACCGCTTGCCCTCCTGTCTATGCAGGCATCGATGCCGTTTTAAGCCCGCCACCAGCCGCGGCCGGTGGTTGAGCACCTGCAGTCTCGGACAGGTTTCGGAAGGGCGGCCTTCCGGCCGACCTTCCTGGCGCCGCACCCCGGCGAACCCGGGAATGCGGCGAATCTCTTCCTTCTTCCGTCCGTTGCGCGGTCAGCCGCCCATCAACGATGCGATATCCAGCTTCACGCCCGGTCCCATCGTCGAACTCAGAGACACCTTGCGGATGTAGGTGCCCTTGGCACCGCTGGGCTTCGCCCGCGCGATCGCGTCAACGAACGCCTTGACGTTATCGATCAGGGCCGCCTGATCGAAGCTCGCCTTGCCGACGCCGGCATGGACCAACCCTGCCTTCTCCGCGCGGAACTCCACCTGGCCGCCCTTGGCGGCCTTGACGGCTTCGGCGACGTCGTTGGTTACGGTCCCGAGCTTCGGGTTGGGCATCAGCCCCCGCGGGCCGAGCACCTTACCGAGCCGTCCGACGACCGCCATCATGTCCGGCGTGGCGATGCAGCGATCGAAATTGATTTCGCCGGCCTGGACCCGCTCCGCGAGGTCTTCCGCCCCCACGACGTCGGCGCCCGCAGCCTCCGCCTGCTTCGCTTTGTCGCCCCGCGCGAAGACGGCGACTCGCAACGTTTTGCCGGTGCCGTGCGGCAGCTGGACGACGCCGCGCAGATTCTGGTCCGCGTGCCGCGGGTCGATTCCGAGATTCATCGCGATCTCGACCGTCTCGTCGAACTTGGCGGTGGACCGCTGCTTGATCAGCGCGACGGCCTCCTCGAGGGTGTAGAAATTCGTGCGGTCGATCCCCTCATAGGCATTCTTCAACCGCTTTCCGTGCCGTGCCATGGTTCTACTCCACCACTTCGAGGCCCATCGAGCGCGCCGAGCCCTTGATCATCTCGGCCGCAGCATCGATGCTCTGGGCGTTGAGGTCCGCCATCTTCTGCTCGGCGATCTCGCGAATCTGAGCCATGGTCACCTTGCCGACGGTGCTGCGGCCAGGCGTCGACCCTCCCTTCTCGATGCCCGCCGCCTTGCGCAGGAGGTAGCTTGCCGGCGGCGTCTTCGTAACGAAGGTGAAGGAACGATCGGCGTAGGCGGTGATCACCACCGGCACCGGCATCCCCGGCTCAAGCGACTGGGTCGCCGCGTTGAACTGCTTGCAGAACTCCATGATGTTCAGCCCGCGCTGACCAAGCGCAGGGCCGACCGGCGGCGATGGGTTGGCCTTGCCGGCCGGGATCTGGAGCTTAATGTAGCCTTCGATCTTCTTTGCCATTATTGAACCTCAGTCCGTTGCGGTTGCGGGCCGCCCGGCAGATGCCGGCCGGCCCTCGGGCATTTCGGCCCGCTGGGGCGCGCGGTCACGGCCATGGCTGGCCTCCCGCACATACGCCGCTGCCTGTTTCCGCTGTCAAACGGCGCGATCCCGCCTCTAAACCTTTTCGACTTGCGAATATTCCAGCTCGACCGGAGTGGCACGGCCGAAGATCGACACGGCGACCTTGAGCCGCCCCTTTTCCTCGTCGACCTCCTCCACCAGCCCGTTGAAAGATGTAAATGGCCCGTCGCAGACCCGGACCTGTTCGCCGACCTCGAACACGACCGACGGCTTCGGGCGCTCGATACCCTCCCGTACTTGATGGATGATGCGCTCCGCCTCGGCCTGGGAAATCGGCGTCGGCCGCCCCTTCCCGCCGAGGAAACCGGTCACCTTCGGCGTATTCTTGACCAAGTGCCAGGTTTCGTCGGTCATCTCCATGCGGATGAGCACATAGCCGGGGAAGAACTTCCGTTCGGCGCTCACCTTCGAACCGCGGCGCAGCTCGACGACTTCTTCCGTGGGCACCAGAACATCGGTGATCTGATCCGTCATGCCCTTCTGCTGGGCCTGTTCGCGGATTGATTGCGCCACCTTCCGTTCGAAGCCCGAATATACGTGTACGACGTACCAACGAAGCGCCATGCCCTTTAGCCTCCCAGCCCGAGGATCAGCCGGATGCCAGAGGCCAGGATCTGATCGACCAGAAGGAAGAACAAGGCAGCAAAGATCACCATCACCAGGACCATCGCCGTGGTGACCGTCGTTTCCTTGCGGGTCGGCCAAGTCACTTTGCCGACTTCCTGCCGCACCTGCTGGATGAACTGTGCTGGACTTGTCTTCGCCATGGTTCTTGCCCGGCCTGTCGGCCGTATGGTTCCCCGCCTCTATCTCTGGTGGCAGGAGTGGAGGGACTCGAACCCCCAACCCCCGGTTTTGGAGACCGGTGCTCTAGCCAGTTGAGCTACACTCCTACAAGACATCCAGGTCCGCCGCTCTCGCCGAGACAACCCGCCGAACGGCCCTTCATCTCACGGCGACCGCCGGCACCCTGCGCGGGTGCCGGTGGTCCCGATAAGGCTGCGGATCTGATAATCTGGCCCGCCCTTATTGGTCATTCGATGATCTGGGCGACGACGCCGGCGCCGACGGTGCGGCCGCCCTCGCGGATGGCGAAGCGCAGGCCCTCGTCCATGGCGATCGG
>Ga0310822_100157_pt1 | contig 64784 bp, 63 predicted proteins | sample P4_ome_2_FD_201313 | JGI IMG/M metagenome (GOLD analysis project Ga0310822, IMG submission 201313) | Sorghum-adapted microbial communities from Joint BioEnergy Institute, Emeryville, California, United States - P4_Day56_Rep2 | ecosystem: Engineered > Bioreactor > SSF (Solid state fermentation) >... | reverse complement strand
AGATCGAGCGGCTGAGCGTCGCGGTACTGGTGAACGGCGTCCGAACGGTCAACGAGCAGGGCGAGACGGTGTATCGGCCCCGGACCCAGGAAGAGCTGGCTGTGATTGCCAACGTCGTTCGCACCGCTGTCGGCTTCGATGCGCGCCGAGGCGACGTCGTCACGGTCGAAAACGTCGAGTTCCTCAATGTCGGGGAAGAGATCGAGCCGGTCGGCCCACCGGGCGTGACCGAGGTGGTCGTTCGCAATCTCGGAACGATCATTCAGTCCGCCGTGCTGCTGATCATTGTAGGACTCCTCGTCCTCTTCGGCCTGCGACCGCTGCTCTCCCGACTGCTCGCGGGCGCCAAGGACGACAAGGAGCAGACGATGCCGCCGGCGCTGGCCGACCAGACGGGCGACCGGTCGATGGCGGCGCTCCAGGGCGGCGGAGGCGAGGAGGCTCTCTTCGGGCCGGATGGCCAGATGTCGCCGCGTCTGGGCAAGCGATCCGACATGGATCAGTTCGTCGACAACATGATCGAGATGCGCGCCGTCGAAGGGAAGGTCCGGGAGTCGTCCGTCGCCAAGCTCGGCGAGATCGTCGAGGAGTATCCGGAAGAGGCCGTGAGCGTTCTTCGCGCGTGGATCTATGAGGAGCGGATGGCATGAGGACCAAGACCTACCGCTTCGATCGCGTCTTTCATCCGGACTCGGAAGGACAGGACACGGCCGCTCCGCAAAGCGAGATGACCGGGGAGATGATCGACGAGATCATCGCGGCCCGTGTCGAGGCCGCGGTGGAGAACGCGAGGAAGGAGGCCTACGCGGAGGGTCATGCTCTAGGCTACGAGGCGGGACGGGCGAATGCCTTGAACGAGCAGGAGATCAAGTTCGCCAGAGAGGCGCAGGAGATCGCCCGCCAGATCGAGCATGTTGCGAACGATCTCGATCGGATCGAAAGGAGCGTGCAGCTCGAGGCGGCGAACACCGTGACCGTGCTCGTGAAGCGTTTGGCGCCGGAGCTGCTCAAGGCGAATGCGGACTTGAAGATCGATGCTCTGGTGACGGAAGCGATCACGAAGCTTTGGACGGGCGGGCGCTTGGTCGTCAGGGTGTCGCCAGGTCATTCCGATCGCGTCAAGGCCGTGATCGCCGGCGTACCCAAGCATGGCGGTGCGGGAAATGCCGTGGAGGTTGTGGTCGACCAATCCCTTGCCCATGGCGCCGTCGACATCCAGTGGGAAGGCGGCGGCGTCGGCTACGACCCGAAGGCGATCGAGAACGATGTCAATCAGGCGGTGGGCCGGGTGATCCAAACCTTGTCCGGCATCGCACCGGAAAATAGTCAGGGTGCCGATCATGCAGACTGAGGAAAGTCGGATGGTTGAATCGGAGGTTGGGACGGACCGCGAGGCAACGCCCGATCAGGAGGCTGCCAAGGCGCCGGTCGGGGACGACAAGCAGGACGAATTCTCGAGCCTTGGCGCTGCCAACGGCGGCGCGAGGCGGCGGAGCGATGGGGCCGGTGACGCGGCCTATGAGCGCAATCTCGCGGTCATACTCGGGGTGCCGGTGAAGATGCAGGTCGTCCTGGGAGCTGCAGCGATGCCGGTGGCGAGCCTCTTGAAGCTCGGCCGCGGCAGCGTGATCGAGCTCGACCAGAAGGTCGGAGAGCCGGTCGACGTCATGGTGAACGACCGGGTCGTCGCTCGCGGCGAAGTCGTGGTGGTCGAGGAGGAGCGCTTCGGCATCACCCTGACAGAGATCGTGACCAGCGACCTGCCAACCGATGGAGTTAAGCTGTAATGCCGCTTGGCAGCGCAGTAGAGAAGCCCGAGGGGGAGCAGCGGTCCTCCCGCGAGGACGTGCTGGCCCGCCTCACAAACTCGTCGACGCTCACGCAGGAGCGCCTGCCGATGTTCAACGTGGTGATGGATCGGCAGGTCCGCCTCCTGACCACGAGCATTCGCCAGCTGACCTCGCGGAACGTGCGCGTGCGCGTATCGGAGCACGAGGTCAGACGGTTCGGAGACGCCCTGGCTGACGTAGCGCCGAACTCGATAATCGCGGTCGTCAATGCGAGGCAGTGGGACAACAAGTTCCTCATCGTCGCCGATGCCGACATGGTCTATTCCTGCGTGGACGTCTTGCTCGGTGGCAAGCAGCGGGCTGCGGCGCTCGATGAAGAGCGGTCATTCACCCCGATCGAACGCCGCCTCAGCGAGCGGTTGCTCCGTCTGGTCATGCAGAACCTGGAGAAGGCGTTCAGCCCGATCGCCGAGGTCGAGTTCACCCTCGACCGTTTGGAAACCAACTCGGAATTCGCCGCCATCTGCCGGGAAAGCAATGCCACGATAGTGGTGACCCTGCAGGTGAACTTCGAACGGGCATCCGGCCGGATTTCGATTCTTCTCCCCTACGCGACCATCGAGCCGATCCGCAAGCTGCTGCTGCAGATGTTCATGGGCGAGAAGTTCGGGCGGGATCCGGTTTGGGAAAACCACCTCAAGGACGAAATCAAGCGCACCGAGATGAAGATCGTCGGCGTGCTCCATGAAAAGTTCATCCCGCTGAACGAGGTGGCCAAATGGCGGGTGGGGATGACGATCCCTTTGAATGCGACGACCAAGACGCCAGCCCGGCTGGTTTGCAACAACAAGACCCTGTTTCGCGGCGAGGTAGGCCAATCCAACGGGAACATCGCCATCAAGGTCGAGACCGTGGCCTCGGACAAGCAGGAGTTCCTCCATGATCTTGTATCTCGTTAACCTCGCTCTCCTCCTGATGCTTATGGCCGCGACCGCCTACATGGTCATGGTCAACCGCCGCCTCCGGGCCTTGAAGAGCGGCCAGGACGAGATCGGCCCGACGGTCCAGAACTTCGCCAAGGTCACCGCCGAAATGACCGATACGGTGAAGCGGCTCAGCACGGACGCGGCGACCATCACCAAGAACCTCGAGGGCGCCATCGCGCGCGCCGAAAAGGTGCATGGAGATATCAACCGTACGCTGGCCGGGGCGAGCATCGAGGCCAGGATTCTGGCGCGCAACAGGTCGCGGATGGCTGGCGACGCTTTGCAGCGGGACGGCGCCGCGCCCGCATTCCGCGAGAGGAACGGGGAGAGGGAAGGCGGCACGGCCAGGAGGCCGGACGCCGAGCAGTCGATCCAGGACGCGCCGAGGCGGACCGAAGGGGGCATCCGCCGGCTTGCGACCGCCGAATCCGAGCATGCGCCCACCGTGACGGCGGCGTGGCCGGCCGAGAAGCAGTCGGACAAGCCAAAGCGCTGCCGTCCCTGGATGCCGCGCCGCGCCACCGATGAGAACCTGCGCGCCGATGCGATGCAGGTGTTCTATGGCGAGCCGGAGTCGGCGTAAGGAGGTTGCTGTGTTCAGGATTCTCCCGTTGACGCTTGTGGCGATGATGCTCGCGATCCCGCTGCAGATCGAGGTCCTGGTCAAGGATCGAGGAGCGTTGGCAGGCGTATCTTCGGCCTTGGGATTCGGTGATCATCCGCGCCCTTGGGCGAAGGATCTGATCGGGCGCGAGGGCGGCGGCGCCGGGCAATCTCAGGGGCCGGTGGAGAGCGCCGCCGTGCAGAAGCCCAATCCTGGGCCGGCGGGGTCGGAAACCGCAAAAGCAGCGGTTTGTGCGCCGAGTCAGCCGGTCGACGAGGGGCGACTGGCTCGGTTGCTGGCGACGGAGCGCCGCGTCCAAGAGCAGATCACCCGTCTGGCGTCGCTCAAGACGGCGATAGAGCAGCTGCTTCAGAAGCAATCGACGATGGATGAGGCCAGTATCCATCAGCTCGTCAACATCTATAAGAACATGAAGCCGGATGAAGCCGCACGGATCCTTGAGGACATGGAGCCCGAGATCGTGGTCGATCTGATCGGCGCCATGAAAGAGCGGGATGCGGCACCGATCCTGGCCAGGCTTTCGGAAACCACCGCGCGCAAGGTAACCGGCGAGATCGCCCTCCGTCGCAGTCTGACCAAGTTGAACGAAACCAAATGATTCGGGGCGTCGTTACGAACGTCGAAGCCTGGAAGGGCGACGACTCGATCGTCCACAGGATCGAGCGCGCGCTTTTCAAGATCTTCGAGAGCCCGATGGAGGAGATCTTTTCGGTCGATCCGGTCTACCTGATCGGCGAGCTGCGCAATGCCTGGACGGACATTCTGACCGATTATGTCGCCGACAGTCTGAGCTCCGTTCCCGGTGCCAGCAACTTCCGCTTCGAGGGGAAGGGCGGCTTCCACCTGGCCTGGCGTTCGCCGCCCGAGGTCTATCTGGATTTCACCTACGAAGCGCCGAACTATCACGTGCTGTTCCTGCTTCACACGGACGGCTTCACGAACTCCTGCCGGCTGAAGGAGTTCACCGTGGCGCCGGGCCATTCCTTCGAGGAGGCAGCCCGGCACTTCCTCGAGCAGCTGCACCTCTACGGGAGCGCCGCCGAAGGCGACGGCACGCCCTCCTGATCGGCCGCGCCAGGCCCGGCTGAGGAGGGCGGGTGGCGTCGGTAATGCCAGAGGCTTCCAGGAGCGCCATGCGGGCGCCGTAGGCTGATCCACAGCAAGATCCGTGTGTGGTGCCGGCAAGGCGCCGTTTCGGCCGTGCGGACCGGGCAGGGCGGTGCGGGCAACGCGCCGGAGACGCGGCCGATCGGCTCTGAATCCGAGGATTCGTGGCTCCTTGCCGGCTTGCCGGATCTTCGCCCATGATGCCGCGGTCGAGCGCGGAGCCGCGCCCGTCGCGGCGGTCGAAGAACGTCCTGGCCGGCGGACGACACCCTGTTGCCAGTCTGGATGTCCGGGAGGCGGGCGCCTCCTCGCGACTGCGGAGGTCGCGCGGCGGTTTCATGAAAGTTGCGGGACCAAGCGACCACAGCGAGCCCGCGGTAAAGCCCAACCGCAGCGCCATGGGCGCGGCCGGTCGCCCTTGGCGCCAACTTTCGCAAACTTTCGTAAAAGGCGATGCGTCGGTTCGAACCTGAATTCCTGATTCGCGCGGAGATCCGAAGAACGTTACGTCTTCCGAATCCCCGCGATCAGTTTGCTAGGAGGCGCGCTTCAGCGCGGCGTCGGCGTTCTTTTTGGCGACGACAGACAGTTTGACGTCCGACCGCTCCGACTTCGGCGCCTCGAGCTTGTAGCCGCGACCGTAGACGGTCTCGATATACTCTGCGCCGCCGGTATAAGAGGCGAGCTTCTTGCGCAGCTTGCAGATATAGACGTCGATCACCTTGTCGTAGGGCTGGGACGCCATCATTCCGTAGATCGTGTCGTAAAGGGATTCCTTCGAGACGACCTTGCCCACCCGGAGCGCCAGCTCGGTGAAGATCGAGTACTCCCGGTGGCTGAGCTTTATCCGCTGACCGTTCACCTCAGGGTCCCGCCCGTCGAGATAGGCGGTGATCTGACCGATCTGGATCTGGCCAGAAGAATGCCCGAAGCCGCGACGGACCACGGCCTTGATCCTGGCCATGACTTCCAGCGGGCTGATCGGCTTGATCAGCACGTCATCGGACCCCGCGCTCAGCAGCCGTATCGTTGCCTCGCTGTTTCGGTGATCAAGAAGCCCGATGATAGGAACGGCGCAGCCGCTCTGTCTAAAGGACCGCACGAACTCGGACTGGTTCTCGACGCCCCCGACAAGGATAGCGTCGCAGTTCTCGAACTCCGCTGCCCCCTCCAGAGAAAGATCGAGAGCGTTGATCGTCGTGGCGGTTTCACATTTTATTTTGTTTCGCGAGAATGCGGACCGGATCGAGTCCGCAATCTCTTTGTTCGGCTCGAACAGAACGATGTGACCCATATACTGATCCCCCCGATCCCGCATAACAGTCGATCCTCGGAAGCGCCCGTGCACATTCAGGCGCAAGCAGAAATCATAGATGCTGGGTACGGGAAATCGTTTGATGAACGGTTAAATCGAGAAATGTAATTCTGAATGTATTTCGGTTAATTACGTATTTACTTAGTAACGGTTCAGTAATATTGAATTTTATGCTTTTTGATTTTTTCGGCTCGTTGAGCCCAGCTTCAAACTGGATTTAATCTTCGCCCGGTAGGGTATTGCGGTCATGAACGCGATCCCGAAGCGACGATGAGACGAACGTTCGCCATCCTCATGCTTGCGGCATTGGCTTGGCTCATGCCGGCTGCGGAGTTCTCCGCCGCGGCGGCGCCCACGCGCATCAAGGACATTGTGCGAGTCGAGGGCGTGCGGAAGAACCAGCTCATCGGATATGGCCTCGTGGTGGGCCTGAACGGCACCGGCGACCGGCTTCGGAACACGCCCTTCACGGAGCAGAGCCTGGCGAGCATGCTCGAACGCATGGGGGTCAACGTCCGCGACGAGGATCTCCGCACGAAGAACGTCGCCGCGGTGATGGTCACCGCCGAGCTGCCGCCTTTTGCCCAGCAAGGATCGCTCATCGACGTGACGGTATCCGGTCTCGGCGACGCGACGAGTTTGGCCGGCGGGACGCTCCTGGTCACGCCGCTGCTGGGCGCCGACGGGGAAGTCTACGCCGTTGCCCAGGGGGCGGTCGCGATTTCGGGCTTCGATGTTTCCGGGCAGGCCGCGCGGGTTACCAAGGGCGTGCCGACGACCGGGCGGATCGTGAATGGCGCGATCGTCGAACGAGAGGTCGGCGTCAACCTCAACGATGTGCCCGTCGTCAATCTGTCGCTGCGGAATCCTGATTTCACGACGGCAATCCGGATTGCCGAGGCCATCAACGACCATCTGGATCAGCCGCGCGCCAGGGCCCTGGATCTCAACAACGTGGAAGTCCGCGTCCCCGATGCCTATCGCGGGGAGGTGGCGCGCTTCATTTACGAGATCGAGAACCTGACCGTTACCCCGGATGCAGTCGCGAAGGTCGTCATCGACGAGAAGTCCGGCACGATCGTGATCGGGAACGAGGTCCGCGTGAGCAAGGTGGCGATCACCCAGGGGAATCTCACGATACAGATCACGGAGACCCCGCAAGTGTCTCAGCCGTCGCCGTTCTCGGAAACGGGGGAGACGGTGGTCGTGCCACGCACGAACATCGAGGTCGACGAAGAGACCGGAGCCGGTTTCGCGATCCTCGAGGACTATACGACCCTCGAGGCGCTCGTCGCCGGCCTGAATCGCCTCGGCATGTCGCCGCGCGACATCATCGCGATCCTGCAGGCGATCAAGGTCGCGGGCGCGTTGCAGGCCGAGATTGAGATTATCTAGCGGGAGGGACGGGCGATGGATGTGAGCAATGTTGCGCAAGCAACCGCATCGCTTCGGGCCGGCACCGGTGCCGGAGGTCCCGCACCGGCGCAGGGCATCGACCGGTCGAGCGACGCCTGGAAGGCGGCGCGGGAGTTCGAGGCCCTGGTGCTGTCGCAGATGTTCGAGTTCATGTTCGCCGGCGTCCGGACGGACGGCATGTTCGGCGGAGGGCATGCGGAAAAGGTGTATCGGAGCCTTCTCTTGCAAGGCTATGCCGACAGCGTCGCCGAAACCGGCGCAATCGGCATCGCCGAGCGCGTGTATGGCGACATCGTGACGTACTATGGCCGCGCGGAGGGTAATCGCGATGGGTGAGGTTTTCCGCCTTCGTGAGAAGATCAAGGACTTCAATGTCGCTCCGGCCGGGCCCGGCGCCCCGGAGGAGCATCCCGCCGGCGAGGAGATCGACGAGGCGAAGGCCGCCCTGCAGCGGGAGCTGCGTGCCGGTTTCTGCGAGACGATCGACAAGCTCATTGAGATCCTCAATGAGGAAAGCGAGGCCGTGCGGAAGCACGATGTCTCGGCCATTCCCGAGTTTGCCGAGGCGAAGGAACGGATGCTTGTCGTCATGGAGCGCATCCTGAACAAGGCCGTCGAGGAGCGGATATCCCTGCGGCCGGACGATCCCGGCATCGATATCGAGGAGCGGCTGCAGCAGTTCGACCGGGCAACCCGGCGGAACATGGCCGCTCTCGAGGCGCTGAACGGAGCCGTCACGCGCGTGGTCGACCTGACCGTCAAGGCCCTGGAGCAGGAGAACAGCGAAGGGCTCTACGCGCGCAGCGGCCGGTCTGTCCGCCCGACCGACGTCTCGCCGGCGGGTGTCAACGTCGATCTGTAGCCGGCCCGAATTCGACTTTCCAGCGCTGTCGCTTGCGGGTGATGCCGGCGTGTGCCCGCTCAAAGGCGGGCCGCGCCTCTTGAAGCACGGCCGCTCGATATCGGACCGCGTCGCGTGATATCCTGACCCCGCGAGGCCGACTCGTTCCTGAGGTTGTGTCGGCCAGGTCCGGGCCTGGTAAAGGCGCTGGATAGGAATGCGCGGTGCGGCTTCAGGGGACTCTCGGAGCCACCCGGGGCAGGGCTCATTTGCCAAATCGTGACCATGCCGATCCGCGCGATGATCGTGTGCTCGGCTATCGCGCCTTCCGTAAGGCGCGGAGATTGCCGCTGACAGCATCGATCATCTCACCCGGCATGCGCGGTTGCCGTTCTCGCCGGGCAGACAACACACCCGAGGCAAAACATTGAACGAAAATGAGAAATCACCATGACCTCTCCAGTGATCCCCACCATCACCGCCTTTGAACGATCGCCCGATGGCGGCAGGGGACTGGCGCGTGACATGCCTGTTCGCTGGGCGCTCGAAGAAGTGGGCCGGCCCTACCACGTACGCCTTCTCTCGTTCGGTGCGTTGAAGGAGGCCCCGCATCGTGCGCTTCATCCGTTCGGGCAGATTCCGACCTATGAAGAAGGCGATCTCTCCCTGTTCGAGTCGGGCGCGATCGTGTTGCATATCGCGGAGCGCCATGCGGGCCTTCTGCCAGAGGATGCGAATGCCCGGGCGCGTGCGATCACATGGATGTTTGCCGCGCTCAACACCGTAGAGCCGCCGATCTTCGACCGCGATCTCGCCAAGATCCTCGAGCGCGACGAGCCCTGGTACGAGCAGCGCCTGCGTGTCCTGGAGGACAACATCCGGAAACGGCTGGGCGACCTTTCCAGTCGCCTTGGCGACGGCGACTGGCTTGACGGCGCGTTCAGCGCCGGTGACCTTTTGATGGTGACGGTGCTGCGCCGGTTGCAAGGTTCGGGTATCCTCGAGGAATATCCGAACCTCGCGGCCTATGTAAGCCGCGGCGAAGCGCGGCCCGCTTTCAAGCGTGCGTTCGACGCTCAATTGGCGGTTTTCACGGCCGCATCGACCAGCCGATAAAGATTCGCTCTGAGCTTCGGAGCCGTCATCTGGACGGTTCCGATCAGCTTACGAGTGTGACCCGAGCACCACCTTGGCCGTTTCGGTTGACGGTTATAGAGCTCGATCCAGCGGAGACAGTGAGGACAGCGTGCCGGCGGTTCCTCCCCCGGGTTGCCCCGCGTGGCGCCGGGAAGCCGGGCGTGAATTTGCCGCGAAGCCGCGGCCTTACGAGATCACCATGTCCTGGGACGCGTCGACCATTTCGCCGCTTTCCAGCACCAGGACCGTCCTTCCGCCCTCTTGAATGATCTGCTTGATTTTTTCGGTAACGAAGGTGGCGGTCGGGAGCTGATTGCCCTCGGCGTCGATCGCCTCGACGACCACGGCGTAGGTTCCGTCCTCCTGCATCTCGCCCTGATCGTTGAGGCCATCCCAGGTTACGCTCTGCCGCCCGCCGCCATAGGCGACGGTCTCGGTGCGGATCGGGTGTCCGGCGGAGTTCAGGATGGTGTAGCGGACCTTGGCCGGCTCGCCTTGGACCGCGAAGGAAAAATCGACTTCCCCGTCCTCAAGGTTGAGGACGCTGCCGGCAACCTCGATGTTGCGCCCGATCAGGGCGAGGCTGCTGCGCGACGACATCGACGAGATTGCCGTCATGAGGTCGTCGAGCTTGCTGTTCGTTCGGATCGACTGCTCGACCTGGGAGAACTGCGCGAGCTGGGTGACGAACTGCGTGGCATCCATCGGGGCCAGGGGATCCTGATTGCGCATCTGCTCGGTCATCAGCTTCAGGAACACCTGGTAGTCGCTGTTGATCATCTGACTGGAAGTCATCGTTGCTCTCCGTAGGCCTAGAGCGATATGTCGAGGACGCCTTCCACGTAGCGAGAGGTGACTCTCGCTCCGACATTGCCCTCGTCGGGTCCGACCGGCCCCGATATCGAGAAGCGGTCGGGCGCCCCGGTTCGCTGGTCGGCCGATTGCGACTGCCCGTCCCGGGAGGCGAAGTGGATTCCGGAACCGCCGATGTTCAGCCCGGCGTCCTGCAAGGCCCGCTCGAGCGTCCGCACGCTTTGCTGCAACTGTTGCAACGTGTCCGGCCGGTCCGCAGCAACCGTAACGTGCAGCCGCCCGTCCCGCATCTCCAGCGTTACATCGACTTGGCCGAGTTCCTTTGGATACAGGTTGATGCGAAGGACCGACTGGCCGGACTGGGCCGCACGAACGATGTGTACGGCGACCTGGTGTACCGGTTGTGCGGCCTCGCGCGCCGTCACCCGACCGGAGTCCCCGACCAGGTGGCCGTCGCCGCCGATGCGGGCCATGAGGCCGTTCTCGGTGCCGTCGCTTCGCGCGGCGGCCTGGCGTCGGGTCGCTTGTCCCGCGTCCATGAGGGCGGCCATGGCGCCCTGTGGCGCCGGTGCGGGTGTCGGAGGCTGACCGTCGGCCTTCGCCGTTGCGGTGCCTCCGTCCGGCGACCGGCCCTTCTCGGTCAGCGCCTGTTCGGCAGGGGAGGGAAGGCGCTGCGACCGCGCGCGCGACTTCTCGGCCTGCTCCGCCGCGGCCTGGGCCGCGGCGGTCTGGAGCTGGTCGCCGTTCTCGCCGTTCGGGATGGCCGTCGGCGAAGCCTGTGGGCCCTTCGCCCCGGAGAGCCAGTCGGATCGCGGTGTTTGTGCGGTCTTGCCCGACGGCATCGCGGCGGGTGCCGTCGCATCGGTCTTGCCCGACATCCCGGAAAGAGCGGCGCTGAACGTGATCGCCTGGTTGGCTCCGGAGCCCCCGGCGTTGCCAATGGTGGCCTCGGCACCGGCTCTTGCGGCCGTCCCGCCGCCGGTCTGTTTCTTCTTATCCGCGGCCGGCTCGCCGGTTCGCGCGGCCCTCGCCTCCGCACCCGCGGCGCGGCGGTCGTCCCGGCTCTCGCGGGGCGCGGATGCCCGATCGGATGCGACGCTCGGCCGCTCGGCGCCGGCGAGGAGATCGTCGAAGGCGCGCCGGTCGCCCTCGTCCTCGGGCCCGGACTTGGCCGGAGCTCGGCCCTGTGGCCTCGGCTGGATGTCCTGCGGCGTCTCGATCATGGTCGGACCGATCATCGCTCTCGAGCCCTTGTTTACTGCCGGCTGGGAGTCTACCGGTGAAAGACTAAATCCGGGTTTCGATTCCCGGCCCCGACAAACGCGGGTTCATGCCAGGCTGTTCACGAGATCGCCCTCGAGGAGCGGTAACCATAGCTCGGCCTTGTTGGTAAAGACGACGTTACCTCTCAAGGCGAACTGCCTGAAGCAATCCGGCGCATTCGACTGGATCATCTCCGTCAGGAACCTGGGCAGGGCCGTGGTCGTCAGGATCGTGATGTTGAGGTGGCCGCCATAGAGGAAGGCCGTCATCTGCACCGGCCCGCAGGCAGGCAGCACCATCTGAAGGGCGCAATGCTGTCCCGGCTTGCGATGGCCCGTCTCGGGGTCCACCATTTCACGGCGGACTCCCCAGACCATCTGTGTCAGCGACTTTATCATGACCGGGACCAGCACCACCTCCCAATAGCCGTAGGGGCCGAGGTCCCGCAGCCGCGGGCCGACCTGGCGGTCGAGATAATCGAAGATGTCGTCGGCGTCGTGGATCTCGATGTCGCGGGCGACCACGCGTCCCAGCCAAGCCCTGAGCCCGCCGTTGCGAAGCGTCAACAGGAAGAGCATGAGGGCGAAGCCGAAGGTGGAGTTGAGGCGCGGCGCGATCCGCAGGCCGTTGTTGAGAATCGCCGGGCTGATGCCCACGAGGGCGCCCACCATCTCGTTGTAGGTTTGGGCGCTTTCGGCAAAGGACGCGGCGATTCGCGTGGCGGCGCTAGGGGCGGTTAGGCTCTTGGCGTCGTCGAAGGCGCGGGTGACGTGCAGGCCGCGCTGGACGTCCGTGCCCCCTCTGCTGCCTTTCGCTTCGAGGTTGCCCTGGAGCCAGAGCTCCGTCCGCTTCTCGGACCCGATCTCGGACGCCTCGAACTCGGCGATGGCCCGTACCATCTGGTCCGGATTGCCGGTTCGCACGGGAATGAGCGCCTGCGCCGGGTTGTGAGCGGGGGTCGAGGATCCGGCGATCGAGATCATGACCGGGGTCGGCCTGGCCGCGAGCTCGGCCGTGCCCGTCGGCGGCTGTTGCGGAATGATCTCGATGCGCGCGCTCGTGCCGGAGGGAGAGATCGTCAGGATGATCTTCTGCCCCGGAATGAGCTTGGCCGCTTTCTCTCCGTTGAAGACGTTCGTCTGCCGGACGGCGAAGTCACCGATCGGGGTCTCGACACGGACGATGTTGTTCGGAAGGATTTCCTTCGGCACGGCCTCGACGCGGATGGCTTCCTGGCCGGGCGCGAAGAGGCTGGGCCGACCGAGGATGATCGCATTGGCCTGCAGAAGCCGGGCCTCGCGGTGAGCGGCCGTTCCCTGCTGTAAGGCTCCGGAGTCCGTGAGGTACAGGAGCGTATCGACCGGCGGCAGGCTCATGGTCGGTCATGATCGATAGTTGTTCTGCAGCATGAGCCGGGTGAACAGGACCTTATCGACAACCTCGGCACCGAAGGCGGTGTTCAGGTCGTTCGCCATGCGTTCCGCCAGGGCCTTTGGATCGAACTGGCCGCTCATGAAGGCGCCGGTTTCGGCATAGGAAAAGAGCGATCGTATGGTCGCGTCCCGGTAATCGGGGATGTGCCTCGCGGCCACCATCTTCTCGTCCAGGCTCGTCATCGAAAGGGTGATCTCGGCCAGGACGAAAGCCTGCGTCTTGCCGTCGTAGACGACCGGAATGACGAACTGGCCCAGCTCGAGGTAGGTCTGCCGGGTGGGGTCCAGCGGCTGCCTCTGCGGCACCGAGAAGGCGAGAGTCTCCTCCGGATGCAGCACGCCCATCGCGTGGTTGCCGATCGCCAGGCCGGAAATCAGCCCCAGCAGCGCCAAGACGACGGCCAGGGTGATGAAGCGCCCGAGCGTCATGCTACGCCGCCTTCGCCCGGGCGGCCCTGCCCAGATCGGTGTCCAGGATCGTCGCCTCCTCGACGGCGTAGAAGCTCGGCTGCGTGCTGGAATGGATGACCTTGCGGCCATACTCCACGGCAACCTGCGGTGCCGCGCCGTTCAGGTGGGCCAGGATCGTCGCCTTGATCGAAACGAAGTAGGTGATCTTCAGGTCGCGGCTGGCGCGGATGAGCGAGGCTATCGGCCCGACGACCCCGTAAGACAGAAACACGCCGAGAAAGGTCCCGAGCAGCGCGCCGCCGATGAGCCCGCCCAGAACATCCGGCGGCTGGTTGATCGCGCCCATCGCCTTGATGACGCCCAGCACGGCGGCGACGATGCCGAGCGCGGGCAGGCCCTCGGCCTGCATCTGAAGGGCGCGCGTCGGCCCGTGGAACTCCTTGGAGATCATCCGGATCTCCTCGTCCATCAGCGACTCGACCTCGTGCGGCTTCGCCGTGCCGAGCGACAGCAGGCGGAGGTAGTCGCAAATGAAACGGACCGCCCGCTTGTTCTTCATCACGGACGGATACTCGCCGAATATGTCGCTTTCCTCCGGGCGTTCGATGTGGCGCTCAAGATACAGCATGCCCTTGCCCTTGATGGTCCGCAGCAGCGTGTAGAGCAGCCCGAGAAGCTGGAGGAAATCCTGCTCCTTGACCCGATTGCCGGTGAACAGCTCGCCGATGGCCTTCAGGGTATCCTTGACCACATGCATCGGGTGCGCGAGCACGAAGATGCCGCAGGAGGCGCCGGCGACGACGACGAACTCGAACGGTTGCCACAGAACCGCCAGGTTTCCGCCCATGCCGAGATAGCCGCCGACCACCGCCGCGACGACCAGAAGAATGCCGATCAACGGACCCATAGGATCTTCCCTTCCGAGGCAATCGAGACTCGTTATCGAGACTCGTTCGAGCCTGATGAACCGCAGACAGTAGAAAGCCGCGGTTAAAAGCGGTTTTAAGAAGATGGTTTAAGGAGCTTGTTTGCGAAATACGCGGCGTCGAATCGCCAGTTAGTCGTATATATGTATATTTGTAGTATAATCGAAGACGATTATTCGTCGTGGCCTCGTTCTATTAATCTATTTTTAAATCGCGCGTGACAGCATCGCGGCGTCATCTCGGGATCGGTGGCCGCAGAAGCGGGCCCGGACCCTTGCAGGTCGTCAGAAGGCGGGACACCTCGAAGCAACCTTAGAATGAAAGGACTGAGGACATGGCTGCCTCGATTCTGACCAACGTCGGCGCGATGACCGCGCTGCAGACCCTCCAGAACGTCAGCTCGAACCTGCGTGTCGCCCAGGACCGCATCTCCACGGGCATGCGCGTTGCGACCGCCAAGGACAATGCGGCCTACTGGGCGATCGCGGCCACGATGCGGACCGACCTGTCCGGCTACCAGGCGATCACCGACTCGCTGGGTCTGGGCCTGTCGACCGCCGACACGGCCCTGGCTGCGAACGAAGCGATCGTCAAGAAGCTTCAGCTTCTGAAGGACGCGATGGTCGCCGCCCAGAACGAGAACGTTGACCGGACGAAGATCAACGACAGCGTTCAGCAGATCAAGGCTGAGCTCTCAACGATCATCGCCAGCGCCAGCTTCAACGGGGCGAACTGGCTCGACGGTTCGATCAACGATGTTGGCGGCGGCGGCAACCCGTTCTCGATCCTGGCGTCAATGGTCCGGTCGGGTAGCGACGTGACGCCGGCATACATCGTGTTCGATCCGGCGAATTCGCACTACTCCGACGGCTCGACCGGCTTCTTCCACCAGCAGCTGGCCACCATGTCGGGTACCGCCACCAACGGCATCATCGCAAACGGTATCCTTGATGCCAGCTTTACCTTCGACAACTCCACGGCCGACACCGACCTGGAAGGTGCGCTGCTGGAGGTCGAGGCTGCGATCGCCAAGGCGACCGAGATCGGCTCGCTGCTCGGCTCCATCCAGACGCGTATCGAGAGCCAGCACACCTTCATGACGCAGCTGATGGACGCGACCGAGCGTGGCATCGGCGTGCTGGTCGACGCCGACATGAACAAGGAGAGCGCGCGGCTCAAGGCCCTGCAGGTCCAGCAGCAGCTGGCCATCGAGGCCCTGAATATCGCGAACAACGAGCCGCAGAACATTCTGTCCCTGTTTCGTTAATCGGCCAGGGGAGTCGTACGTCTCGACCGAGGCGACTGGAGGGCCCGCCCCAAAACGGGGCGGGCCTTTCTTCGGCGGGCGGGGCGGTCCCAGCGAGAGGACGGGCAACCTTAAAACGCAGATTAAACATCCGGTGGTAGCGTTTCCTTCGCCGGAATCATGACGCCGAAGGGACGTACGGCATGGAAGCAATACGCGCCTATCAGGAAACGAAGCGGGCCTTCGCCGACCCGAAGGACGGCGAACGCGCCGTCTTTGAGCGCGTGACGGCGCAGCTCCGTGAGGCGGCGCAACTCCAGTCTCGAACCGAAGCGTTTCACCAGGCGTTGCTGGCCAACCGGCGGCTCTGGGCGGCGGTCGTCGCCGATGTCGGACATCCGAACAATCGCTTGTCGCAAGCGATGAAGGAAAGCCTGATCTCGCTCGGCCTCTGGGTGCAGCGGGAAAGCACGGCCGCCGCGTCCGGCAAGACCGACTTGTCGGCGCTGATCGACGTCAATGAGGCGATCATCGGCGGCCTCAGGAAACAAGGTTAGGTGCGAGCGCGCGAGGGAACGATGGGGCTCAACATAAGATTGCTTCACGGGGACCAGTGCGTCATCAACGGCGCCGTGATCAAGTGCAAGTCGCAGCGCACGACGATCTCCGTCGAGAACTACGCGCATGTCATCCGAGGGGCGGACATCCTGAAGCCGGAGGACGCGAACACGCCCTTGCGGCGCGTCTACTTCGCGACGCAACTCATGCTGATCGATCCGGTGCGTGCCGGCGAGCATCGCCAGCACTTCGACCGCTATATGTCCGATGCGCTCGGTGCCCTGGAGAATCCGCGGATGGTCGAGCAGCTTCACCGGGCGATCAGCAATGTCGACGCCGGCGACTATTACAAGGCGCTCGTCGCGCTCAAGCCCGTCCTCGAATATGAAAGGCAGCTCCTCGCGAGCTGAGATCGATCCGCCGCGCGGCCATCTGACGGCCGCCCCCGACGAGAGGGAGCAGACGCGATGTACTCGACCCTTGGGCAGATCACCCTCGTTCAGAGCACCTATGCCCGCCGCCTCGAAATGGTTTCGAAGGATGCCTTCGTCCAGCGCGAGGCGGCCTACTTCCGCGAGAACATCGCGAAGATCGAAACGGGCGATCAGCTCATCGACGACTACCGGCTCTATTCCTTCGCGATGAAGGCCTTCGGCCTCGAGTCCGAGATCTATGCGAAAGGGCTGATGCGCAAGGTCTTCAACGAAGGCATTGTGGATCCGGAATCGACGGCCAACCGCCTCGCTGATGCCAAGTTCCGCGAAATCGCCCAGGCCTTCGGCTTCGCCGAAAGCGGCAACCTGAAGATGCAGGATCCGGACAAGGTCGAGGCCATCGTGCAACGCTACCTTCGCCAGGAACTCGAGGTGCGCGAGGGCGAAGAAAATGAGGCCGTACGCCTGGCGCTCTACTTCGACCGGCAGATCGCGAAGGCGAAGAACTGGTACGAGGTGCTGGCCGACCCGGCGCTGGCCGAGGTGGTGCGGACCGGCCTGGGGCTTCCCCGCGAGTATGCCCTGATCGATATCGACCGGCAGGCGGCCTTCTTCGAGGATCGCCTGAAGCTCGAGGACTTCAAGGACGCGGAGAAGCGCCGAACCTTTATCGAGCGGTTCGGCGCGCAGTGGGACTTGCAGCAAATGACCGCCTCGCCCGGCAGCGGCATCCTTGTGGCGAATGGCATCGCACCGATTCAGCCGCTGCGCCCCGGAGAGACGGTGCTCGGCTCCATCAGCCCGTCACTGCTTGCGGAGCTGGCGAAGTACCGGATCTGATCGGCTCCGCTCGACGGGATCGGCCTCGGCGTCGGCCCCTTCGGGTGACCGCCGGCACAAACCCGTTCATCCGGATTGAGGGCTGCGATCCGGGCCTCTCCCCGAGGCCTTGTTGGAGGTGCCGGTTCGCCGGCGCCGGCTGCCGCGCGCCGGCGCTTACTTCACCGTCTTGCCCAGGGCAATGAGGGACTCCGTCTGGTCGAGAAGTTCCGCGATCGCCTGCTCCGGGTTGTTTTCGGCCGCCCTCTCGGGATGCCGAATCAGGCTCGCGATGAGCGAGGACCATTCGCTGCCGGCCCAGGCGCTCGCTCGGTATTCCAGGAGGCCCGCGGCCTCCTCCATGTAGCCGGACAGATATGCGGCTATGGCATAGTCGACGTAGTCGGGCGCGCCATGCGCGGCGTCCGGGTTCATCTGAAGAAGCTCGTCATAGGCGAAGAACGCCGCCTCCCATTTTTCGGCCTTCATATAGATCTTGGCGATTTCACGTGTGAGATGCCGGTCCAGCAGATGGTCGATCTTGCCGATGACCGTGTCGAGTTCGCCGAGCGCGGCCTTCGCCTCGACATAGATCTGCAGGGCCTCCCGACCCCAGGTTTCCGGCTGTTCCAGGTTCACGATCCTGCCCAGGCGATCGATGGCCTCCTTGGGCCGGCCCCCTTTGACCAGCATCTCGACAAGCTTCAGGGCGTCCGCGCGGGCCTCCGGCCGCAGCATGTACCACAGGACTGTGCCGTGCAGGTTGGCGATGCTCGTTTCGTCGGTCGGCGGGCTCGGGATGGTTGTCGCAAGAATGTCTGCCGCTTCGGCATAGAAGCCCCGTTCCGCCAGGTAATCCGCATAGCGGCGGTCAATCTGCCGCGCCAGCTCTCTGTCGGTCACGAAGGGCATGTAGTCCTGCCGAAGCCGCCGCACCTGCTCCGGAGAGAAGGCTTCGATGCCGTCGGTCATCAGCCTGCTGAACAGCTCCGCACCCAGGCTCTGCGCGTCCTGGAGAAGGGCGCCGTCGGGGAAGCGTTCGGTTTGCAGGCGCAGGGTCTTCAAGGCGTTGATTGCGTCTCCCTGCTTCTTCTGGAAGCGGGCCCTGAGCCACAGAGCGCGCTCTTCGAACGGGGTGCCCGGCCACTTCTCGGCGATCTCCCCGGTGCCTTTCATGACCGCCTCGGCCGCCAGCGAGTCGGCGGCGATACCGTCGTCCAAGAGCTCGAGCTTTGCCCCGGCGCCGCAGCGGGAATCGAAGGCTGCCGCGGTCCCGTAGCGGCGCCGTGCCGCGTCGGGATGCCCTTCCAGCTCGGCGAGCCGGCCGACCATCCAGGTTTCGCAATCCTCTTCCAGGATCGGGTCCTTCTGCGCCGCTATGACTTCGGCGATGGCCCGGGCCGAGACCGCCTCCCCCGCGTCGAGCGCGGCCTCGAACAGCAGCGGAAGGATCTCCCGCTTGTAAACCTCCGGGTAGCTGTCGATCACCGCCAGGGCGCTTCTTATCAAGTCGGGAGGCATGTGCAGTTCGCGGGCCTTGGCCGCCGCGACCGCGCGCCACAGGGCATCCTGCCTGGGGTCGGCCATCTGGTGGTCGCGCAGGCCGTAGGGATCTTCGGTCTGGCCGGACAGGATGAAGGCGATCTTCGCCATGTCCTTGATGTGCCGCACCGCGAAGACGTCCGGATGGTCCGCTGCCAGCCTGGTCAGATTGGCGTAGGCCTCCTCCACGAATCCGCGTCCCATGTAGAACTCGGCCATCTCCACGAGCGCCCGCGCCTGCTGCATGCCGACCGAGGATTCGATGCGGTGGCTGAGCGCGGCGCGGCGGGTGATGAAGCTCTCGCCCTTGGTATCGTCGACGTAGGCGGCTCCGGCCGCGAAAGCCGCGTCGCCGGCGGCGAGCGAGAGGAGAGCGATCGCAGTGAAGGCGAGGCCCGGACTATGACGCATCTTCTGCCAAACGCTTATGAAAACAAAAGGTATATCAATGGGTTATCCCGAGAGCGCGGGAATCGAAACCCGGGTTTAAACTAACCCCCGTAGGTTAAATCCGCGTTCAAGAACGAGAGTGCTTGCCCATGCAGACTCCGCTTTATGTCGGCCTCTCCGGCCAGCTCGCGCTGCGGCGGCGGCTCGAGGTGGTCGCCAACAATGTGGCCAACATGAATACGGTCGGTTTCCGCGCCGAGAACTCGCTGTTCGCCGCGCATCTGGTGCGGGCCGAGCAAAATCGGCAGGTGGCCTTCGTTGTCGACAGGGCGACCTATACCGACATGCGGGCGGGTACGTTCGAGAAGACCGGCAACACGCTCGATGTCGCCATTCGCGGCGACGGCTGGTTGCAGGTGGAAACGCCGGACGGTGTGCGCTACACGCGCGACGGCCGCCTCAATCTGAGCGCCGACGGCTTCCTCGTCACCGTCAACGGCGAGCCGGTGCTCGACCTCGAAGGGCAGCCGATCCAGATCCCCGAGGACGTGAGCGCGATCGATATCCGCAAAGACGGCACGATCATGGAGGGCGATCGGGTGTTCGGCCAGATCGGCGTTGTCCGGCTGGAGAACCTCGATGCCTTGGTGCGCGAGGCAAACGGCCTTTACCGCGCGAGCGGCGAGCCGGTCCCGTCCGATGGTGCCGAGCTGATTCAGGGGATGCTCGAGTCCTCGAACGTGCAGCCCATCGTCGCCATGACGGAGCTGATCGATCTATCGCGCGCTTACGAAAGGGTCAGCAGCCTGGTCGACAACACCCATGAGGTGGAGCGAAAGGCGATCGATCGTCTCGGACAGGTTTCCTGAGGGATTTGAGAGGAGAAGTCGATGCGGGCTCTCAGCATCGCTGCGACCGGGATGATGGCGCAGCAGACGAACGTCGAGGTGATCTCGAACAACATCGCGAACATGAACACCACCGGCTTCAAGCGAGCCCGGGCGGAGTTCACCGACCTGATCTACCAGAACGAGCGCCGCCAGGGCGCTCCGTCCGTCGACGACGGAAACATCGTGCCCGCCGGGGTTCAGATCGGGCTTGGCGTGAAGACGGCGGCCGTTCGCCGCGTGAATGTGCAGGGCAACCTTACGAGCACCGGGAACAGCCTGGATCTGGCGCTCCAGGGCCCCGGATACTTCGTCGTGGCACGGCCCGACGGGGAGGACGTCTACACCCGGGCCGGTGCCTTCCAGAAGTCGGCCGAAGGCATGATCGTGACCGCGGACGGCTACGAGCTCCAGCCCGGGATCAACATCCCCGAGAACGCGACCGACATCGTGGTCAACCAGAACGGCGAGGTTCTGGCGACCATCGACGGCTTGGCCGAGCCGCTGAACCTCGGCCAGCTCATGATCGCGACCTTCGTCAACGAGGCCGGGCTCGAAGCAATTGGCGACAATCTGTTCAAGGAGACGGTGGCTTCCGGCCCGCCCACCATCGGAGTCGCCGGCGACCCTGGCTTCGCCACGATCCAGCAGAAGTATCTGGAAAGCTCGAACGTCAACATCGTTCAGGAGATCACAGACCTCATCTCCGCCCAGCGGGCCTACGAGATGAACTCGAAGGTCGTCGAGACGGCGGACCAGATGTCCGCGACCGTCACGCAGATGCGCTAGGAGGGCGCGGGTGGTCCGGTGGGCTTGCATAGGCGCCTTGGTCGCCGCGTTGCTGGCGGTCGGCCCGGTCTCGGACGGCGCGCGGCCCGTCCCGACCGCGTTCGCCGCCGATGGGGCCAGGCAGGTCGTCGTCATGGTTCCGACGCGGCGGATGCTCGCCGGCGAGATCATCGAGCCGGAGGATCTCCGGGAAGCGTCGGTTTCGGCCGAGTCGCTGCGACCTTCGGCCATCGTCGAAGCGAAGAACCTCGTCGGGATGCAGGTCCGCCGCGCGCTCTCCCCCGGCCGCGTGATTCTCAGCAGCTCGATTCAGACGCCGGTCCTGGTGGCCCGGAACTCCGAGGTCACCGTCGTTTTTGTCGACGGAACGCTCCGGCTGACGATGAAGGCGAAGGCGCTCGACGACGGCAGCCTGGGAGAGGTGATCCGGGTGGCCAATCCGAGCAGCGGCAAGATCCTCTTCGCCTCGGTGGCCGGGGCGGGTGAGGTGCACATCTCCAAGTAGGAAGGAGGGACGTGTCCGTGCGCAAGGCTTTGATCGGAATCACGGTCCTGCTTGCCGTGAGCGGCTGTTCCCGTCTGGAAAACGTCGGCAAGGCCCCGGAGTTCTCGCCCATGGTGGTGGCGGCGCATGACGGTCAGCTGACCCGAACGATCTCGGTGCCCATGCCGGAGCCGCCCCCGGTCTCGCAGGAATTCAATTCGCTGTGGATGGCGGGGAACAGGGAGTTCTTCGGCGATCGTCGCGCCAAGCATGTCGGCGACATCGTCACGATTCTCATCAATATCAACGACCGGGCGAACATCAGGAACGAGACGGAACGCAGCCGCAACGCCAGCGAACAGGCCGGAATCGGCGCGTTGTTCGGTATCGACAGCTTTCTCGAAGACCAGTTCAGCGACCTTAATCTGGACAACGCCGCGCAGTTCGGCAGCGAAAGCAAGAGCCGCGGACGCGGCGCGGTTTCGCGCGACGAAGAGATCCGGCTGCGGCTCGCCGGGGTCGTCACGCATGTCCTGCCGAACGGCAATCTGGCGATCGCCGGGCGCCAGGAGGTTCTGGTGAACTACGAGCTGCGGGACCTCCGCGTCGCCGGCATCATTCGCCCGGAAGACATCAACGCCCAGAACGAGATCTCTTACGACAAGATCGCCGAAGCGCGAATCGCCTATGGCGGGCGTGGTCAGATCACGGATGTTCAGCAGCCCCGGTACGGCCAGCAGGTGTTCGACATCATCATGCCCTGGTGACGCGGCAGGGGCGGAGCTATGGACGAAACACAGGAAAGCAACGAAGTCGTCATCGTCAAGGTCAAGCGCTTCGATCCGGAGGAGGACGGGGCGCACGCCGGCACCTGGAAGATCGCCTATGCGGATTTTGTGACGGCAATGATGGCGTTCTTCCTGCTGATGTGGCTGATCAACGCCACCTCGCAGGAGCAGCGCGACGGCATCTCCGCCTATTTCAACCCGGTGGCGCTCGCCACCGCGGTCTCCGGCTCCGACGGGTTGATGAGCGGTCGGACCGCCGACACGGAAGGCGCGATGTCGGCGCCGAACGGGGAAGGCGAACGGCCGCATCCGGTGTCTTCGCCGCCCACGGTGTCCACGCTCGGGCCTGAGCAGAATGCGCCGCAAGGACAGTCGGGCGGCACGCAGGTCGAATCGCTCGACGCGCCCTACCGTTCTCCCTTTGATCATACCGCCATGGCGGATTCGATCGAGGGCGACAAGCGGTATTCGGGCGTCTCCACTCTCTTGGGGAGCACGGCCTTCCAGGATCCCTTCGAAAAGCCCGAAGCGAAGCTGACCGCCGACTGGGCCAGGCAGGGAACGGTCACTGAGAACGACCTTCCGAACAACACCGCCCTCGCCGAAGCGCCCCGGCGCATCGGGTTGGAGACCCGGGAGACGATCGGTCGCGAGGACCGCAACAATAGCACCGCCTTTGCCGAAGCGGCCCGGCAGGCCGGGCTGGACGCCGACGAGGCAATCGGTCCCGAGCACCTCAACAGGGTCGAGGGGCAGCATCGAATGGAGCTGGTCAAGGCGGCGCTGGCCGAGAAGCTGGAACGGCTGCTTGCCGAGAAGAATCTTCAGTCCAACGTTCAGATGGACGTCGGGGCCGAGGGGCTGCGGATCCAGATTACCGACGACAACGATTTCGCCATGTTCGAGATCGGGAGCCACGATCTGAACCAGGACGCCCGCGAACTGCTGATCGCGGTGGGCTCGGTGCTGGAGCAGATTCCGAACGGAATCATAATCACCGGGCACACCGATGCGCGACCCTACGCGGCCGAGACCAATTACGGAAACTGGGAGCTTGCCACCGACCGCGCCAATGCGGCGCGGCGCGCCCTGGTCGAGGCCGGACTGGACCGCGCGCGGATTCGCCGCGTCGAGGGTTACGGGGACCGGGCGCTGCTCGTTCCCGACGACCCCTATAACCCCAGGAACCGACGCATCTCTATCCTGGTCTTTGCGTCCGAAGCGGCCGCCGAGCGCGACCTTGCCGGCTCTCTCGCCCGATGAGGCCCGTTCGGCGGCGCAACCCGCCGCTATTCTAGGGCGCCGCGATACTTCAGCATATCGCTCCAGGCGCGTTCGAGGAGTTGCAGCACGCGGCTGGTGCGCGTCAACTCGGTGTCGTCGCCCAAATGTTCCGCGAGCAGCCTTTGGCAGGAAACGTCGGCGCTCGTGATCGCGGCGCAGAGCGCGTGTCCCTTCTCCGTAAGCTTCAGAATGGCGGAACGCCGATCGTGGGGCAGGGGCGTGCGTGAGACGTAGCCCGCCGTGACGAGGTGCTTCAGATTGTAGGACGCGTTGGAGCCGATGTAATAGCCGCGCTCGATCAAATGGCGCACGGAGATCTCATCGGTGCCGATCGTCATCAGCATCATGACCTGGCTCGCGCTGATATCGGTAACCTGCTGGCGCATCAGCTCCGACTTGAGAACATCGAGATAGCGACGATGTAGGCGGCCGATCAGGCAGGGAAGGTCCATCGGCCCGAAGTCCGCCTGCGCCTTGCCGTCGCCGGGCTGACTCCGGTCGGGGCGTTGGCCGGTTGCCTTGCGAGCGGTTGGTTGCGTGGACTCTTTCCATCCGAGGACGGCGGCTCCCTGCTCGGTCTGGATCGGGTGGGCTGTCGATTCGTTCATGAGGACTCCCGTGGGAATTCTTCGAAAATGGAAATAATCTGTGCCCATTTCCGCTACTCTTCTTGTGGTTTTTAGTAAGCAGCGTCCGGTCGCGCTAGGCCATTAATAAAATGTCACAAAATAGTCATTAGCGCCTTGCGACAACTTCCGCATATTCAGATGCAAAGGTCCTTCCGGCCCTGGTTCTCCGCCGCGATAGTCCAGGTGACCGCGTTCTCCCAGCAGGGCCGATAGGCGTCGGCAGCGCAGCGGCCGGGATGCCGGTGGCCCTGGAACTCGTTGTGCACCAGGGCAAAGACACGCCCGTCGGGCAGCACATAGGGGCTCATCAGCCAGGAGAGATCGGAGTAATCCCGCGGCGCGCCGCTCCCCTTACCGCGGAAGGCCACCGCGCAGCCGTGGCGAAGAGAATCGCCGTCCGGTCCGGTCATCGCCCGTGCCAGGTAGTGGCTCGCGAACAGGCGGGTCGTCCCGTTCGGGGCCCGAAACGCCCGCGCCGGCGTGTCGGCGAAGTCGTGCGGCTCGCGGGCTTCGCGCGCCCAGTCGAACACGGGCTCCGGCCGTCCGGTAACAACAATGGACGGGGGGCGGTCGGCACCGTCTGGTGAAGGGCCTCCGGATCGCCGAGAATGATGAATGGCGGCAGCGCGGCGACAAGGGCGCCGGCGAGAACCCGGAAACACAAGCGGTTGTTCCTTTCCGATCGCAATGCGAAAGCCTTTGGCCGATATGCAGGCTGGCCGGTGTCGGATCAAGGCGCTTTCCCGCCTCGGGAAGGGTCTCGACGGCGTGCCGCGGACCGATCATCGTAGAGGATCGGAACGTCCTCTCAAAGCGCAACGAGCGAGGGTCGCATGAACCATGTACTCGTCGTCGGCGGCGCCGGCTATATCGGCAGTCACGCCTGCAAAGCGCTGGCAGCGGCCGACTTTGTTCCGGTGGCCTACGACAACCTCGTCCACGGCCACCGCGAGGCGGTCCGCTGGGGGCCGTTCGTCGAGGCCGATATCACCGATCGCGAGGCCCTACGGGCGGTCCTGGCGCAGTACCGCCCGATCGCCATCATGCATTTCGCTGCTTTCACTTATGTCGGCGAGAGCGTGAGCGACCCTCAGAAGTACTACCGGAACAATGTCGGCGGTGCGCTGACCCTCTTCGAGGAGGCGGTGGCCGCCGGCATCGACGCAGTGGTGTTCTCCTCCACCGCCGCCGTCTACGGCATCCCCTCCGCCGTTCCCATCCCGGAGAACGCGGCGACGCTGCCGATCAACCCCTACGGCCGGTCGAAGCTCATGATGGAGGAGATCCTTCGCGACTTCGACCACGCCTACGGTTTGCGGTCGGTGTGCCTCCGCTATTTCAACGCCGCGGGCGCCGATCCAGATAGCGAGATCGGAGAGGACCACCGGCCCGAGACCCATCTGATCCCCCGGACTTTGATGGCGGTCACCGGAGAAGTTCCGCACCTCGACCTGTTCGGCACGGATTACGACACCCCGGACGGGACGCCAATCCGCGACTACATCCACGTGACCGATCTCGCCGCCGCCCATGTCCGTGCGCTGCGCCACCTTCTGGAGGGCAACGCGAGCGATCGCTTCAACCTCGGGACCGGGCGCGGCTTCTCGGTAAAGGAGATCCTTGCCGCCGTCGAGCGGGTAACCGGCAAGCCGGTGCCCGTGCGGGTCGCGCCGCGGCGCGCCGGCGATCCGCCCTGCCTAGTGGCCGATCCGAGCCGCGCGCGCCAGGCGCTCGGCCTCGAGACGCCGCATTCGGATCTGGATACCGTCATCCGCACCGCCTGGCGGTGGCACGAGACGCGTCGCACGGAGGGCGCGGCGGCGCCTTTGTCCGGATAGGCGATCGGCCTTGGGCGTGTCAGGCGCCTATGCCGCGGCGTGGCTCAGCAGCCAGTCGCGCACGGCGATCGCATCGTCGGCAAGGGCTTTGCCTCTCGTCCAGACCAGGTAGAATCCCTGTCCCGTCTCAAGGGTCCGGTCGAGGACTCGGACCAGGAGCCCGCGTGCCACGAGGTCTGCGGTCAGATGCCGCCAGCCGAGAGCTACACCTTGCCCTTCCAGCGCCGCCTGCACGACGAGGGCGTAGTCGTTGAGGCGCAGGCCGTCGCCGAGGTCGGTGTAGTCGACACCCTGCGCGGCGAACCAGTCCGACCAGCTCGGGCGCGGTCGGAAAGGTTCGTCGAGATGGATAAGCTTCAACCGCTTGAGGTCTGCGGCGGAGGACGGCCGTGTCGTCAGCGGGGCGAGGTAGGCTGGGCTGCAGACGGGGTCGATCGCCTCGCGCGCGAAGAGCGCCGCCTCATATTCCGGCCAGTTTCCCTTTCCTCGCCGGATGCCGAGCGCGATTCCCTCCGCTGCCAGATCGACGTCCTTGTCGGTGGTCTGCAGTCGCAGGTCGATATGCGGGTGCGCCGCGCGGAACGCCGCGAGGCGCGGCAGCACCCACCAGTTCGCGAAGGCCGTCGAGACCGAGAGGGTCACGTGGTTGTCCGCGCGCTGCCGGCGGATCGCCTCGGCCGAGCGGCGGATATGCGCGAGCCCGATCGATACGTCGTGATAGAAGCGCTCGCCGGTCTCGGTCAGCTCGACCCGGCGGTGGCGCCGCACGAACAGCGGCTGGCCGAGCGTCGCCTCGAGCCGCTTGATGCTGTAGCTGACGGCCGCCTGGGTCACGCGCAGCTCCTCGGCGGCCTGCGTGAAGCTGCCGAGGCGTGCGGCCGCCTCGAACGCGAAAAGGGCGCTTGGAGAGGAGATGAGTCGGCGCAGAGGTTGCATAACAAACGTTTATCCAACCGATAAGAATTTTCCAAGATCACGCCGGGACGTTAGCCGATGTAGTATAAGGCAAACTTGGCGTTAGGTGGCCCGCAGGGGCGGCGGGCCGATCGAGGGAGATGCATCGTGGAGCAGCCTTCGGAGGAGGGTGGACCGGTGGCGCGCAGTGGCCGCGGCGGCCGCGAGGCGCGACGGGCCCGTCGTGCCGACACCAGCGGCATGGCGCCGGCCTACATTACCCGACAAATCCCGGTTTACGCGCTTCTGGACGAGGAGGGGCTGGCCCGCATCGAGAGCCATGCGGAGGCCATCCTGCAGGAGATCGGCGTCGAGTTTCGCGGCGATGCGGAAGCTCTCCGCCTTTGGAAGGAGGCGGGCGCCGAGGTCCGGGGCGAGCGTGTCCGCTTCGAGCGCGGGCTGGTGCGCCAGATCATCCAGGCGACGGCGCCGCGAAGCTTCACGCAGCACGCCCGCAACCCGGCGCGGTCGGTGGAGATCGGCGGCGACAGCGTCGTCTTCTCACCGGCTTATGGCTCGCCCTTCGTGCGCGATCTCGACGGGGGCCGGCGCTACGGCTCGATGGAGGACTTCCGAAACTTCGTGAAGCTGACCTATCTGTCGCCCTGGCTGCACCACTCCGGCGGCACGATCTGCGAGCCGGTCGACGTCCCCGTCAACAAGCGCCATCTCGACATGGTCTACGCGCACATCCGCTGGTCGGACAAGGCGTTCATGGGCTCGGTCACGGCGCCCGAGCGCGCCGCGGATTCGATCGAGATGTGCCGCATCCTGTTTGGCGCCGACTTCGTCGACCGCAACTGCGTGATCCTCGGCAACATCAACGTGAACTCGCCGCTGGTCTATGACGGGGTGATGTCCGGCGCGCTGCGCACCTATGCGGCCGCGAACCAGGCGGCCGTCGTCGTGCCCTTCATCCTCGGCGGGGCCATGGGGCCGGTGACCACGGCCGGCGCGATCGCCCAGGCCCACGCCGAGACCATGGTCGGCGTGGCTCTGACCCAGCTCGTGCGGCCGGGCGCGCCGGTGATCTACGGCAACTTTCTCAGCTCCATGTCGCTGCGCTCCGGGGCGCCGACCTTCGGCATGCCGGAGCCGGCGGTCGCCTACCTTGCCGTCGGTCAGCTGGCGCGCCGGCTGGGCGTGCCGCTGCGCTGCGGCGGGGCATTGACCGCGTCGAAGATCGCGGACGCCCAGGCCGCTCAGGAGAGCGCCGATTCCCTGATGCCGGCGCTGCTCGGTGGGGCGAACTTCATCCTCCACGCCGCCGGCTGGCTCGAGGGCGGCCTGGTCATGGGCTACGAGAAGTTCGTCATCGACGCCGACCATCTGGGCATGATGCACGTCTTCCTGCGCGGGCTGGCGCTCGATGACAACGCCTTCGCGCTCGACGCCTTCCGGGAGGTCGGCCCCGGCAAGCACTTCCTCGGCTGCGCGCATACCATGGCGAACTACCTGACTGCCTTCTACGACCCTGAGCTCGCCGACAACAACTCCTTCGAGCAGTGGCGGGACGCGGGCGAGCAGGACATCCAGGCCCGGGCCCACGCCCGCTGGAAAGAAATGCTTGCGGCCTACGAACCGCCGCCCATCGATCAGGCGGTGGACGAGGCGCTGCAGGACTTCATGGCCCGGAAGAAGGCCTCGATTCCGGACATGTGGCACTGACAACGGAGGCGGCCGTGAAGATCACCCGCGTTGTCGTGACTCCGGTCAACATTCCGCTCGACGCGCCGATCTGGTGGACCGGCGGGCTGTATCCGGGAACGTCCAAGGCCATCGTGGAGGTCGAGACGGACGAGGGCGTGGTCGGTCTGGGCGAGGCGCCATCGGTCGACGTGATCCGGACCATCGAGGCCATGGGCGAGCGCCTGGTCGGCCAAGATCCCATCGACATCGCGGGCTGCGAGAGCCTGTGCGTACCGCCCTGGCAGATCGTGCAGAACACCGACGATTCTTCGGTCGTCAAGGCCTTCGGGGCGATCGAGATCGCGCTCTGGGACATCCGGGGAAAGGTCTGGAACCAGCCGCTCTACAACCTGCTGGGCGGGGCGGTCCGGAAGGACATCCCCTTCACGGAGTATTTCGGTTTCCGGCCGGAGCATGAGGGCGCCGGCGGCGAGATGACGCCCGAGGCGGTCGTCGATTATTGTCTTCGCATGCGCGAGGAACACGGCAGCACCTGCTTCGAAGGCAAGCTCATCCTCGGCGACCCGGCGCTGGAGATCCGCACCGTGCGGATGCTGCGGGAGGCGCTGGGGCCGGAGGCCATGATCCGGCTGGACTCCAACATGCAGTGGTCGCTCGCGACGGCGCGCCGCGTCCTGCGCGAGATCGAACCATATAACATCCGCAACTACGAGGACCCGGTCGCGACCTTCGAGGAAATGGCGCAGCTGCGGCGGCACTCCGCCATCCCGTTCTCGTCGCATGTTCCGGACATCCGCCGGGCGGTGGCGCTCGGCGTGCCCGATACCTTCGTGACCAACTTTGCCGTTCTCGGCGGCATCAACCGGGCGATTCGGTTCATCGGCGCCTGTGAGGCGATGGGGATCGGATTCTGGTGCTACTCGGGCGACGCCGGCATCTGTACGGCCGCCTATCTGCACATGGTCGCGGCACAGCCTTGGATTCACGAGCCGAGCCAGTCACTGTTCCGCTGGCAGGTTGCCGACGTCATCGAGGGTGGGCCATTCCGACAGACGAACGACGTCGTGCGCGTGCCGGAGGGGCCCGGGCTCGGCGTGACACTCGACCGGCAGGCGCTCAAGCGGTGGCACCGCCACTTCGTCGATAACGGGCCGCTCGATCACTTCCATGACCCGGCCGCGCCCGGGCGGTACCGCCGCCTGCCACTTGACTGAGGACGGAGGAGATGGCTTCGAAAGACCCGCTGCTGCAGCCCTTCCAGCTCAAGCATCTGACGCTCCGGAACCGCGTCATGAGCACGGCGCATGAGCCGGCCTATTCCGAAAACGGCATGCCGACGGAGCGTTACCGGCTCTATCACGAAGAGAAGGCGAAGGGCGGCATCGCGCTGACGGTCATCGGCGGCTCGGCCATCGTCGCGCCGGACAGCCCGCCGGCCTTCGGCAACCTGCATGCCTACAAGGACGAGATCATTCCCTGGTTCCGGGCGCTGTCGGACGGGGTGCACGCCCACGGCGCGGCCGTCATGTGCCAGATCACGCATCTCGGCCGCCGCACGAACTGGAACAAGGCGGACTGGCTGCCCGTGCTCTCCGCCTCGCCGGTGCGCGAACCGGCGCACCGGGCCTTCCCCAAGGAGGCGGAAGAGTTCGACATCCGGCGGATTGTCAAGGCCTATGGCGAGGCGGCGCGCCGCTGCCGCGAGGGCGGCCTGGACGGCGTGGAGATCGAAGCCTACGGACACCTCTTCGATTCCTTCTGGTCGCCGGCGACGAACCACCGGACCGATGCGTATGGCGGCAGCCTGGAGAATCGCCTGCGTTTCGGGCTGGAAGTGCTGGCGGAAATCCGGAAGCAGGTGGGGTCCGACTACATCGTCGGCGTCCGCATGGTCGTGGACGAGGCTCGGCATCGGGGCGCCGGCCTCGGCCGCGAAGAGGGGCTGGAGATCGCGCGCCGGCTCGTCGCCACGGGCCATGTCGACTTCATCAATGTGATCCGGGGCCATATCGACACGGACGCCGCGCTCAACGAGGTCATCCCAAGCACGGGCATGCCGGCCGCGCCGCATCTCGACTTCGCGGGCGAGGTGCGGCGCGAGGTGGGGGTCCCGGTCTTTCACGCCGCCCGGATCAACGACGTCGCGACGGCGCGTCACGCCATCGCCGAAGGGCTCCTCGACATGGTCGGCATGACGCGTGCCCACATAGCCGATCCCTACATCGTCGCCAAGATCGCGCGCGGCGAGGAGGATCGGATTCGCCCCTGCGTCGGCGCCAGCTACTGCCTGGACCGGATTTACGAGGGCAACGAGGCGCTTTGCATCCACAACCCGGCGACCGGCCGTGAGGCCACGATGCCCCACGTCATTCGCCGGACGGACGGGCCGACCCGGAAGGTGGTGGTGGTCGGCGCCGGACCGGCAGGCCTCGAGGCGGCCCGCGTCTCGGCGGAGCGCGGGCACAAGGTCGTAATGTTCGAGGCGGCGGACCAGCCCGGCGGCCAGATCCGCCTCGCCGCCGCGCTCCAGCGCCGCAGGGAGCTCATCGGCATCGTCGACTGGCGTACGGAGCAGTGCGAGCGCCTAGGCGTCTCCATGCGGTTCAACCGTCTGGCCGAGGCGGACGACGTGCTCGCCGAAAGGCCGGACGTGGTCATCGTCGCGACGGGCGGCCTGCCGAACACGTCGTTCCTGGAGGCGGGCGAGGATCTCGTCGTCACGACCTGGGACATCATGAGCGGCGCCGTGAAGCCGGGGGACGACGTGCTGCTGTTTGACGACAACGGAGCGCATCCGGGCTTCACCGCAGCGGAGGCCATCGCGCTCGCCGGCTCGCGGCTGGAGTTCGTCACGCCCGAGCGCATGCTCGCTCCCGACGTCGGCGGCATGAACTACCCGGCCTATCTCCGGGCCTTCGCCGAGCACGGGGTCACGGTTACCCTCAACCAGCGCCTGATCGGGGTTCGGCGCGAGGGGAACAAGCTCGCGGCGACGCTCTACAACGAGTACGCCCGCACCACGCAGGAGCGGCTCGTCGATCAGGTGGTCGTCGAGCACGGGACGCTTCCGGCCGACGAGCTTTATTTCGGACTCAAGTCCCAGTCCAGCAACCTGGGGGAGCTGGACCTCGACGCCTTCATCGCCGTGCGCCCGCAACGGATCGCGGCCAATCCCGACGGCAGCTTTCAGCTCTTCCGCATCGGTGACGCCGTCGCGAGCCGCAACATCCATGCGGCGATCTACGACGCGCTGAGGCTCTGCGTCGCTCTCTAAGGCCGCAGGACGAGAGCCGCACCGTTTTTCTGCCGGCCCCCCGTCTGCGCGTTTGGCCGCGACGACGGCGTGTCGAAGGGAATACCACGCATGGTGCCAGACACGCCGGGCCGCGCTTGATGCAAGTTAAAGCGCGGTGTCGTGCCGCGATGGAATGCTGGCTATCGCCCGCGAGGATCGCGCGGCAGCCAGCCACGATCGGGCGGCGCACCACATTGCGATTGGGGAGAACGGGTGAGAATCTCAGCCGGTTTGACGGCGGGGAGCGCAACCGTACCGATTGACCCAGAGACGCTGGTACGGCAGGTACGCCATCAGGTCACGGACGACCTCCAGGTCGTCATCGGCCTGCTCTTGCTGCAAGCCATCCAGGAGCCGAACGAGGCGATTCGGGAACGCCTGAGGGACGCCGCCGAACGGGTGCGCTCGCTCCCGGCGTTCTACGACATGCTGTGTCGAGAACGCGACTCCGGGCTTGTGGACGCCTCGGCCTATCTGCGCGAGGTCTGCGCGCAGCTCGAGGCCTTCCATGCTGCCGAGCGGCGGCCGATCCGCTGCCGGTTGGAGGTGACGGTCCGGCGCCTGCCCCTCGCCGTCGCGAGCCGGCTGGGTCTCATCATCAACGAGCTCGTCGTCAACGGCAGCAAGGAGGTAGCAGAGACGGCCGCCGAGACGCGCGAGATCCATATCGCGCTGTACGAGGACGGCGACGGATGCGTTCTGGAACTCTCCGACGGCGGGTCCGGGCCGAGGTCCGGGCGGCACCATGTGAAGTCGATGGGCACACGCCTGATCGCGGCCGTCGTCGCGCAGCTCCAGGGCATGCTGATCATCCACCGGGACCACCGGACGCGCTGGACCATCGCCTTTCCGCTGTCGGTCGCCTGCTGAGGGCGCTGTCGTGCGAAGCGCGTCGCGAACGCGCGGGGCCCGGCCAAATCCTGGGTGCTTTCCTTTATGTCGTACTGATCGCCGGCCTCGGATCCTGCATGCTCGGCGCCGGGCTGAACGCCGAGGCGAGACAGTCATGGGAGCATCTGTCGAGTGCGCGGGGCGAGATACCGCGGCCCGGCGATTCGGAGCAGCAGACCGCGGCGCTGGTCGTGGACGTGGATCGGGACGGGCTCAACGACATCGTCGTCGGAGCCCGCCAGACGGCGCCCGCGCTGGTCTGGCTCAAGCGTCGGACGGCCGGCTGGGACCGACGCATTATCGAGCCGGAGCGGCTGCCGATCGAGGCCGGCGGCGCCGTCCACGACATCGACGCGGACGGCGATCCGGACATCGTTCTGGGCGAAGATGCCCAGGGCAACGGGCTTTACTGGTGGGAGAATCCGTATCCGGACCTGGATCGGCCTTGGCGGCGGCGCGCGATCAAGCGGACCGGCCGGACCAAGCACCACGACCAGCTCTTCGGCGACTTCGACGGAGACGGGACGGTTGAGCTGGCCTTCTGGAACCAGGGTGCCAAGACCCTGTTCCTCGCCGAGATCCCACCGGATCCGCGTTCGACGGAGCCCTGGCCGTACCGGCCGATCTTCACGGCAAGCATTCCGCTCGAGGGTCTCGCAAGTGCCGATGTCGACGGCGATGGCGGCCTCGATCTGGTCGGCGCCGGGCGGTGGTTCGAGCACGTCGGCAACGGCGCATTCGAGGCGCACCTCATCGATCGCGACATGGGTGTGACACGCGCGGCTGCGGGCCAGCTGATTCCGGGCGGGCCGCCGGAGGTCGTCTTCGCGACGGCGGAGGGCGTCGGCCCGCTGAAATGGTATGAGCGGACGAAGAACGGCTGGATCGGCCACGACCTTCTCGATGGTCCGGTCGACCACGCGCACACGCTCGACATCGCCGACATGGATGCCGACGGCGCCCTCGACATCGTTGCCGCCGAAATGCACACGCCCGGGCCCGGTGGCCGCGCGAGGCTGTGCGTCTTCTATGGCGACGGGGCCGGATCGTTCCGAATGGAGATCCTGGCCACCGGACTCGGCAATCACGAATCGCGCGTGGCCGACCTGGATGGGGACGGAGACCTCGATATCCTGGCCAAGCCTTACACGTACGGCGCTCCCGGCTTGGCCGTGCTGCTGAACCGCGCCGTGTCGGCTCCTCACCGGACGCGGCGATCCGGATCGGATCGCGGGCCCTGAGGGGGCTTGCCGCCGGTTCGCCCGAAGGCGGCAAGACGCCTTTGGAGGGCGAAGGACAAGGCGGCGCCGGAGGTCGGGCGGCGCCGTCCGGTCGGTTAAGAATTTCTTATGCGGCAAGGGGATATTGGGAGTCTCACTGACGGCTCTCGAAGCGGGGGATAGCCGCGATGCCCTCTACGGCCGAGCTTCTCCGGGCCCACGTCGCCGACCTGTTCCTCTGCGTCGTCGCCGTCGCCATGGTCTACGACCTCGTCAGGTTCCGGATCCCGAACACGGTCTCGCTGGCGCTGGTCGGCCTCTTCGTCGTCGGTGCGCTGGCGGCGGGCGGGCCGGTCGACTGGTTGAGCCATATCGGCGCCGGCGCGCTGCTTCTCGCGGTGGGGGCGGTCCTGTTCGCCTTCGGCTGGCTCGGAGGCGGCGACGTCAAGCTCCTGGCGTCGATCTCCGTCTGGATGGGATTTTCGCTGTTGCCCGCCTATCTGGTGCTCGTCGGCCTTGCCGGCGGCGCCCTGGCGCTCCTCCTCGTGCTCCTGCGTCCGCGGCTCGTCCTGACCGAGCCGCTATGGACGCGGGTCGGTCTCGACATGCCGCGGGTCTTGCGGCCGGGAGAGGCGGTCCCCTACGGCATCGCCATCGGCGCCGCCGCCCTGCTGCTGAGTCCGCGACTGCTGCTGCCCTGAACCACGGCGCGCGGTGCCGTCCGGCCCAATTCGCCGGATCGAAGAGGGCGAGTTCGGCTATTGCCTGAGCTGCGGGAACAGGGGCGCCCCAAGCGCCAGGAGCTTGACCCGACGACCGCCGCCTGCATTAACGGCGCCGCGGCCTCCGGCGGTTGGCGGCGTTTCGGCGCTCAGCGCGCCGCGACGATGTCGCTCGACTGCAGGATGACGACCCCATTGTCCTTCATGTTGCGCATGGCAGCCGCGAGCGAGCCTTCGAGGTCGATGGCCCGGCAGGCGTCCTCGATGACGAAGGTCTCGAAGCCCTCCTTGCGGGCGTCGACCGCCGAGTAGTGCACGCAATAATCCGTCGCAAGCCCGACGACGAAGACGCGGCGAAAGCCGCGGTTCGTGAGATAGCCGGCCAGCCCGGTCGGGGTCACGCGGTCGTTCTCGTAGAAGGCCGAATAGGAGTCGATGTCCGGGCGGAAGCCCTTGCGAATGATCAACTGGCAGTTCGGCAGGTCGAGATCCTCGTGGAAGGCCGCCCCCGGTGTCTGCTGAACGCAGTGATCGGGCCACAGCGTCTGTTCGCCATAGGGCATCCGGACGCTTTCGAAGTGTCTCTTGCCAGGATGCGCGCTGGCGAAGGACTTGTGATTCCCCGGGTGCCAGTCCTGGGTCATGACGACGTGCCGAAAGGCCCGGCCCAGCCGGTTGATCACCGGGACCACCTCGTCGCCGCGCTCGACCGCCAAGGCCCCGCCGGGGCAGAAATCGTTCTGCACGTCGACCACGAGGAGGACGTCCTGCTCGCCGGGCGTGATCGCTTCCGTCATGGTTTGAAGCTCCCTTCCGATTCGATCCGTTACCGATTGCAGCAACAGGTTCGCATGTCCAGAACGTGGTGCCTAGAACCGACAAGGGAAGGCCCGGGTCGCCCGCCTGCCGGAGGGGGTCGAGATCGGCTCTTGCGGTCCACGAAGTCTTAAGGAAGAAGCAAGAAAATCGAGGATCAGGCTGATCGTCCGTCCGTCCCGCTGAGAGCGATGCCGTGCCGCCGGAGGACGGTTTGGCCGAGGGCGGAGGCTCGCTGTTGCGCCGACGGGCCGTCGGGCCTATTTAGCGGCTCGACCCGTTTCGGAGAGGGGATTGACCACCGGCGCGCAAGCCCGTCGCAACGCGCCCGTGCCCGAGGAGACAGAGGGAAGCCGATGACCAGTGCCGCCGCAGCGATCCAGATCGAACAAGACCACAAGAGACTCGACGGCAAGGCGCTTGCCCACGAGATCCGCGCCTCGGTGGCGGAGCAGGTTCGGGTGCTCAAGGAAGCCGGCTGGACGCCCCGTTTGGTCTCGATCGCGGTGGGCGAGACGGATGCCGCGAAGCTCTACATCCGAAACCAGCGGCGGGTCGCCGAGCAAGTCGGCATTACCTTCGAGGAACGCGCCTACTCGGACCGCGTGACCCAGGAGGAACTGCTCGCCGCCATCCGCGCCCTGAATGCCGACCCGCGGGTGACGGGGATCATCATCCAGCGGCCGGTGCCACGGCGGATAGCCGTCAAGGAGTTGCAGGCCGCGGTGCATCCCCTGAAGGACGTCGAGGGCATGCATCCGGCTTCCATCGGCAACATCGTCTACAACGAGCTGACTCTCGGGCCCTGCACCTCCGTTGCCGCGGTCGAACTTCTGAAGCGGACGGGACTGGAGCTGAAGGGGCTTGAGGTCGTGGTGATCGGTCATTCCGAGATCGTCGGCAAGCCCATCGCCTTCCTGTTGATGAGCGAGGGGGCGACGGTGACGGTCTGCCACCACATGACCCGCAACCTCGCCGTCCATTCGAGGCAGGCCGACGCCGTGTTCGTGGCCGTTGGCAAGCCGCGGCTGATCACCGGGAATATGATCAAGCCGGGCGCCGCGCTCATAGACATCGGCATCAACCAGATCGCCACGGACGACGGCGCCAAGGTCGTGGGCGACGCCGATTACGAGTCCTGCCACGAGGTGGCCGGCTGGATCACGCCCGTGCCGGGTGGCGTCGGCCCGGTGACGGTGTCGATCCTGATGCGCAACACGCTCACCGCTGCCCGGCTGCAGAAGCAGCATTACGAGGCGCAGTTCACCGGTTCCTGACGTCGGTCGCCCGGCCGGCGCGGCCAGGCCTTTCGGGCTTCTCCGCAAGCCCTGAATCGGACGATAGGGGCACGCCGGTTGCCAAACGGCTTGACCGGCACCCCGTCATCGCCGCCAAATGACGCGCATGACTGCGGTGGACGGGTTCATGCCGATCCGCGGTGCGGCGCAAGAACTGGTTGGCCGGCCGATTTCCCGCCGGGACCGGGTCAGGGAGCGGGGCCGGTCGTGACCGAAACGCCGTCGCTGCCGCCGGCCTATCATCTTCTGCCCATCCCGGCGACGGGGGACGCGTTTTCCCGTGCCCGGCGCATCGCTGCCGAGGGCGCCGAGGATGGCACGCTCGTCTGGAGCCGGCTCCGGAACCGGCTTGATTGTGCCGTCGTCCTTGCACCCGAAGCGCCGTTGCGGGAGTCCCTCCTTGTCGTCTATGCGGCGATGCTGGGCCTTGGCGACGGGCTGGGCGCCCTCGCGCCGCCCGTCGTCGCCGTCACCTTCGGTTGGCCGGACCGGCTCGAGGTCAACGGCGGGACCGTCGGCGGCGTCCGGGTCGCCGCCGCGGCAGTCGAACGTCCCGAGGCGTCAGTGCCCTCCTGGATGGTCGTCGGGGTCACTGTCGCCATCGAAGCCGATCCGAAGGCGGCCGAGCCGGGGCACGACCCGTCGCGCACCACGCTTCGGGAGGAAGGCTGCGGCGAGATTGGGGCGGCGGACCTTCTCGAAAGCTTCGGACGGCATTTCCTGTCCTGGATCAATCGCTGGCAGGACGATGGCTTCGGACCGCTGCGCGATGCCTGGACCAAGCGCGCCTTGGCACGGGGGCGCCGGGTCGAAGTCGCGCTCCCTGGTGTGCCACTCTCGGGGCGCTTTGCGGGCATCGACGACGCGGGTGGCCTGCTGCTGATCGAGGAGGGCCGCACCCTGACGGCCCACCTGGCGGAGGCGTTGAGCGTGCCCTCCTGGTGCCGGTAATCTGGGCAACGGCAATTGGCGGCCGCGGCGTTCGGGAGGACTCCATGCGCTTACCACGGACGATCCGGCTCGACGCATCGGATGATTCGGTGTTCGAGGTTGCGGCCCGCGAGGGCGAATGGGCCGTGTCAGGTGTCTTTGCCTTCGCCGGGACGAACCCCGCGGCCTTGACGGGGAAGGCTTGGCAAGCCTTCGCCCGCGGGTTTCTCGGCACCGAATCCTTTGGCTGGTCGACCCTGGCGGCGGTCGCCGAGATCGATCCGGCCGGTTATGAAGGCGTGGTGACCGCGCTCGCCCGCCACTTCGTCGAGCGTTACGGCGCGCCGGACCTCGCCACGGCCCTGCCGGCCGCGCGCGCCGAGGTCGAGTTTGCCGCCGGTCTTTGCGAGCATAAGGTCAACACGCTGCTTGCCGTCGAGCGGTCGCTCGGCGAAGACGGGATTGTCGAGCGCTTCCGGGCCATCGAGCCGCCGCGCGAACCGATGCACGCCCGGATCTGGCGGATCGTGGAGGATGGTGATGGATAACGCAGGGTTAGGAGCGTCAGGATGCCGGACGTGTGGCTGAGCTCGGGCTTCCATCTTCTGCGGAGAGATGCGCAGGGCTGGCTCGCCGTCACCGACGACTTCCTGCGCGCCTATCTCATGCGGGCGGAACTGCGGCCGGTCGAGGAGTCCTGCCCCAATGAGCGGGCGCTCCACCAGGACCTGCTGGACGATCCACGGCGCCCCGTGCCGGCCGAACGACTCGCCGCCCTTGCCGATCCCGACGCCCGCGACAACTACGAGACCGTTCTGCGGTTCCGCGACCTGCTGATCGCACATGGCACCCTTGAGGCCTGCTACCTCGCCCTGTTTCGCGACGGCCAGGCCGGCACGGTTCCGCGGTTGTTCATCGACCATCTCGTGCATGCCATCCTGCGCAGCCTTCTCGATGGCGGCGAGGACCCGTTCCGGTTCCGCGCGGCGGAGCTGTTGTTTCGAAGCCAGAAGGTGAACCTGCAGGATGGCGGCGCGATCATGGTGGCGGACGAAGAAGTGATCGAGATGCGCGCTGCCGGGGGGCTCGGCGCACCCGGCCGCCTGCTTTCGGAGGGCGGGGCGCCGAGGTCGCGCAGCGTCGAGCTGGATGTGCTCGATGAGGAGAGCAGCGCGTCCTACTGGGAACGCAGCGACCGCTTCGACATGGTGCTCGACATCGGCTTCACCCGCCCCGGCCTCGACGCCTTGTGCCGGGTCCTCGAGTCCTGGGTGGAGCACTTTCTCGGCGTTACGGTGACGATCCATCCGGTGCAGGCGATCAGCGACGAGCGCTGGATCTGGCATGTCGGCCTCGACGCCGAGGCGAGCGGGATTCTCAACGACCTCTACGAAGGCCGCGAGGTCGAGCAGGCCCGGATAGCACAGATCCTCTCGCTCTTCCGGTTGGAATTCGGCGATTCCGCGATCATGCTGCCGGAGGTCGCCGGCAGACCGGTCTACCTCGCGCTGGCGATGACGCCGGGCCGGCGGCTGCGGCTGAAGCCGCAGAACCTGCTGGTGAATCTGCCGCTGGCGGCGGCGGCCTGAGAGGGCGGGACGGGCATGCCGTCGCGACCGCCGGATTCCTTCCTCGACCGGCCGGCCGCGCGTCTGCTGGCGCTGCTCGTCGTCCTTCTGTGCCTCGCGCTGTTGGGCTACATCCACCGCGACGACCTGCTTGCGACGGGCGGTGCGGAAGATGATCCCTTCGCCCTGTGTTTCGCCGAACGCGCCGACGACATCGCGCGGATGCGCGAGGAGGGCGTCATCGACGACGATCGGGCAGCGCTTTTCAGAAGCCGCGCCGAGGCGTTCTGCCGTGCCCAGGCGGAGCAGGGCGGCGAGGGGGCGCCGGGTGCGCCGTCGCTGCCCGGGCAGTAGATCGGGCAAGCCCGCTCAGTCGGCTCTGCCGTTTCCGCCGCGCCCGGCCCGAACCCGGGCCTGTGCTTCCTCGATTTCACGCTCCCGGAGATAGTCTTCCGTCGTTCGCGGGACGGGGCGGGGCGTTGTGGCGAAGGGGTGATCGCCCACCTCGAACTGCGCGATCACACGGCAGTCGCCGCACATCTTGATCCGGTCGATCGCGCTGGCGTCCTGGAACATCCAGTGCTTTTCGGCGAGCCGGGCGACGATCCGGTCGATCGAGCTCCTGGTACCGAAGGGCTTGCCGCAGCGAACGCAGTGAAACGGCTCCTCGCTCTTGACGACGAGCGCCTCGCGCGCCGCCGCGGTGAAGTTGAGCCGCGGCTCCAGGGTGATGACCTGTTCCGGACAGGTGACCTTGCACAGGCCGCACTGCACGCAGGCGTCCTCCTGGAACCGCAGCTCGGGCCGGTCCGGATTGTCCTGCAAGGCGCCGGTCGGGCAGGACCCGACGCAGGCGAGGCAGAGCGTGCAGCCTTCCGTATCGACCTTGACGGCGCCGAACGGTGCCTGCGGCGGCAGCGGCAGCAGGTCGACGGGCTCCGGCGCGACGGCGTGCAGATGATCGAGCGCAAGGCGGATGATGCTCCGCTTGCCGCCCATCGGCAGGAACGAGCCCTGGCGAGGCGGCTCGACGGCCTCCGACCGCTCGTAAAGTGCCCGTTCGATCGCCTCGGGGTCGGCCTCGGTCATCACGTCGATGCGGCCGCTGCCGAAGCCGAGGCCGACCATCACCGTCTCGACCAGGCTCGCCTGCGCGGCCAAGGCGTCGAGTTCGCCGGTCTTTCCCGGCCCGACAAGAACCGCCACCTGCGCCGCACCATAGGCGAAGGCCGCCGACAGAAAGTCGAAGCCGATCTGCGTCACCTCATTGACGGCGAAGGGCAGGACATTGGCCGGCAGGCCCCGTCCGTAATGGGCCATGAGCGCGATCGTCTCCTCGCCCCGGCGGCCGTCATGCACCAGGAGCACCGGCCGCCGGCCGCCGGCCTTGACGAAGGTCGTCAGCAAGGTCCGCAGGCGCTCCAGCAGCACCGTCGCCGGCGGCAGGGCATAGCTCGCCGCACCGGTCGGGCAGATGCTGTGGCAGGAGCCGCAGCCGCCGCAGACGAAGGGGTCGATGGCCACTGCATCGCCGTCGGGGCGGATCGCCGAGGTTGGGCAGACATCGAGGCAGCGGGTGCAACCGGTCTTGCGGCTGCGGGAATGGGCGCAAAGATCGGCGTGAAAATCGACGTAGCGCGGCTTTTCGAACTCCCCCACCATGTCGGCGAGTTGAAAGAGCGCGCGCTGCACCGCCGCCGGGTTTCCCGGATTCGGCCGGAAGTAGCCGTCGCGCCGCTCCGCACCTGGAAAGAGCGGGGCCCCACCGGTCAGGTCGAGGATCAGATCGCATGTCGACGCCGCGCCGTCGCGCGGCGCCTCGAAGGCGAGCCGCCCGCGCGAAGAGACGACCAGCGGCGCATAGCCGTCGACGACGATCTCGAAGGCGCCGAGATGACCCTTGGCCGCGACGATCGTGCCTGCGAAGATCGGCACGTCCATCACCCGCGGCGGCACGATGTCGTCCGGCTCGGAGAGGAGCACCGTGACGTCGAGGCGCCCAGCGAGCTGGCGCGCCGCCTCGATCGCCGTCTCGTCGCGGCCGTAGACGAGGCACACGCCTTCCGAGCGCATGGTGACGGTGGTCGTCTCGGGGATCGTCAGCGCCGCTTCGGCGAGCAGGGCCGCCATCTTCGGCAGCGCCTTGCTTCCCTCTTCCGACCAGCCGGCCCGTTCGCGGATATTGGCATAGGTGACGGCCACCTCGGGCGCTTCTTCCCGCGCCACCTCGTCGAACAGCGGCGATTCCTGTGTGCAGGCGACGAGCAGCGGCCGGCCCGCGGCCAGGGCGGTACGGAAATTGTCGATCTGCGCGCGGCAAAGCTGCGTGTTCGGATCGGCCGTGCCGGCGGCTCCGCAAGCCTTGGCGAGGCCCTTGCCGTCGAGGTCCATCGTCCGCTCGCAGTTGCAGACGAGAACCGTCTTGCCCTCGAGTTCCATCCGTGTCCTCTCCCGGCGAACTGCCGCTCGCTCGTCTTGTTCGTTCCGCACTCGCCGCGGTTAACGGACATCATATCGCCGCGACAGGCGATCATGCCAGAAGAGTTCGGCCCAAACCGCGCATCACGCGGGATCGATTGACGACCGGCCGCGGCGTGCGGCAGCCAGAGGTGGCAATCGCCGACGGCACTCGCTAACCTTGACCGAGGTCGCATTGGACGAGGTTGCGCGATAGCTTGGTGTCGAAAGGCGGATGCCGCGGAACTGGCCGTGAAAAACAGCGAAAGCATGCGGGTCGGAGTCGTGGTCGAGCGACGCCGGCTCCACAATCCCTGGCAGGAATACAGCTGGCGGCCGGTGGAGGTCGTGCCCGGGTTGGTGCCGGCCGAGGATTGGCAGATTCTCTACGAGACGGACGACCTCGGCCGATATCTGGCCGGCACGCTGACCATCGAGCTGTTTCCCGGCGAAACGGAAGGATACCGCCGCAACCTGTCGCAGCGGACGCCCGTCGTCTTCGTGATCCTGCGACCGTTGGAAGGGACATGCGAGGAACGGCCGAAGCTGTTCCTCGCGACCGTCTGTCCCAACGAGGCGCAGGAGTATCTCGAAGGCGGCGATGATATCGTGGAAGGCGTTCCCATGCCGACCGCGGTCGCCGCCTGGGTGCAGGCCTATGTCGCCCGGTACCATCATCGGGAACGGGTGTTCGAGAAGCGCAAGCGCAAGCCGTCCGATCCGCGCCGTGGCGATGGTCCCGGAGGAGAGAGGGGCGGAGGAGGCAGTGGGCATGACTGACGATCGCGGCGAAGGCTTCTTGGGGCGATGGTCCCGCCTGAAGCGGGAGCGCGCGGCCGGCGAGGATCGTCGCGATCGGCCGGAACACGAGGACGAGGCGGCCGGCACCGAGATGGTGCCAGCCCCGGCGGCGGACACGCCCGCGGATGAGCGCGCGGAAGGTGACAGCGAACCATTGGATCTGCCGCCCATCGACAGCCTCGACAAGGACTCCGACTTCACCGTTTTCCTGAAGGAGGGCGTGCCCGAAGAGCTTCGGCGGCAGGCGCTTCGCAAACTGTGGTTGACGGACCCCGTGCTCGCCAATCTCGACGGTCTGCTCGAATATGGCGAGGACTTCAACGAGCCCTGGCGGGCGGGGGGAGTCGTCAAGACGCTCTACCGCGTCGGACAGGGAATGCCGGGAGTCTTCGAGGCCATCGCGGAGGAACCGGCGCTCGATTCGGAAGGGGATCTGTCCGGGACGGCGGATCCCGAGGAGATGCGGACAACACATCAGAGGGCAGCAGCGACGGGATCGGGCGAAGCGAACGACGCCGGTTCCGGCGCTCAACAGGACGAGCCGTCCGAGGACGGCTCCGCCGACGATCCCGTCCCCCCGAATTCCGTTACAGGTGCATGAATCGGGCCTTACGCCGGCGCTTCGAGCGAACCCGACCATTTCGCATGCCGCGGCTCGGTGGCCGCACCATACGAAAATAATTCGCATTCTCAATTCATATGAAAATTTTCGTCGGATCAGGCAATCGGTAATCCGCTGCAGGCGCAATTTACGACTGTCAGAATAGAATTGTTGCGCCGCACAATGATCGACCATCGCGTATATTGTGTTTTGAGTAGACGCGTCCACCAAAGGGCGTTAACCTAACCGCGATAAGAACGAGTAAAACGTCCTGAGGATTGGGGAGGGAAGAGCCCGCGGTGATGACCGGCGGTGCGGCTGCGTCGATGGATTCGATTCCGGAAGAGGAAGCTCTTCGGGCGCAATTCTATCGATTCCTTGCGCGCTTCCTGGCGGCGCCACCGGATGCTGCGCTGCTGCGGCTCGCCGCCGATCTGAAAGGCGATGACAGCGAACTCGGACAGGCGCTTGATGCGCTGGCGGGAGTTGCCGCGAAGGTCACGCCGGCCGCGGCGAGCGACGAATACCAGACGCTCTTCATCGGCATCGGCCGCGGCGAGTTGGTCCCTTATGGCTCCTATTATCTGACGGGCTTTCTGAACGAGAAGCCGCTGGCCAATCTGCGTCGCGACATGGCCGATCTGGGCATCGCGCGGGCCGACGAGGTGAAGGAGCCGGAGGACCACATCGCGAGCCTGTGCGAGATCATGGCCGGACTCATCACCGGCGAGTTCGGAAAGACGAACGACCTCGAGGAACAGCGGCGCTTTTTCCGTCGCCACATCCTGCCCTGGGCGGGGCGTTTCTTCGAGGATCTGGCGGCGGCGAGGAGCGCCGTTCTCTATGCGCCGATCGGTACGCTCGGTCGCCTATTCGTCGGCATCGAGGAGACGGCGTTCGAGATGGAGGCTTAGCGGCCACGGAACCAAAGGAGCGGTGGCCGGGCTTGAGAACGTTTCCCCGACCGGGGCCGTTGGGCTGGGAGAGATGTCTTCAGGCGACGGAAGAGCGGAGGGAGGGACAATGGAAAAGAATCAGGACCTGAAATCGACCCGGCGTCGCGATTTTCTGAAGCTCGCCGGGCTCGGCACCGTGGCCGGGGTCGCGGCGGCGAAGGCGGGTGCGCCGGACCCGGCCGAGGCGGCGGCGGCGGACGGCAAGGCACGGGGTTATCGGGAAACCGAGCATGTGAAGAAGTACTACAGCTTGGCGCGATTCTGACGATCCGGCGCTCGCTGTCCAGACCAAGAACCCGACGAAAAGTCAGGAGAGGGCGATGCTTAGGAAACGGACCAATGGCGTGGCGAGCGGCCCCCGCATGGCGAGGGCAGTCGCAGGGCTTACCGGCGGAGCCATGGATCGGCGGACCTTCTTCCGGCGGTCGGGCCTTGCAGCGGGCGGCTTGGCGGCCGCGTCTACCCTTGGGGCCGGCATGGTCAAGAAGGCGTCGGCCCAGGCGGAGGGGAGCGGCACCGTTCGGCAGATCAAGTCGGTCTGCACTCACTGCTCGGTCGGCTGCACCGTGATCGCGGAGGTCGAGAACGGCGTGTGGATCGGACAGGAGCCGGGCTTCGACAGCCCGCTGAACCTCGGTGCGCATTGCGCCAAAGGCGCCTCCGTGCGCGAGCACGCGCACGGCGAACGGCGCCTGAAATATCCGATGAAGCTGGTTGACGGGAAGTACCAGCGGATCTCCTGGGACCAGGCGATCGAAGAGATCGGCGACAAGCTGCTGCAGATCCGCGAGCAGGCGGGCCCGGACGCCGTTTACTGGATGGGCGGCTCGAAACACAGCAACGAGGGCGCCTACCTTTATCGGAAGTTCACCGCGTTCTGGGGTACGAACAACACGGACAACCAGGCGCGCATCTGCCATTCCACGACGGTCGCGGGCGTGGCCAATACCTGGGGCTACGGCGCGATGACGAACAGCTACAACGACATGCACAATTCGCGGTCGATGCTGTTCATCGGCAGCAACGCCGCGGAAGCCCATCCGGTCTCGCTGCTGCACATTCTGAAGGCCAAGGAGCAGAACAACGCGCCGCTGATCGTCTGCGACCCGCGCTTCACCCGGACGGCGGCCCACGCCGACGAATATGTGCGCTTCCGCTCGGGCACAGATGTGGCGCTCGTCTGGGGCATCCTCTGGCACATCTTCGAGAACGGCTGGGAGGACAAGGAATACATCCGCCAGCGGGTGTGGGGGATGGACCAGATCCGCGAGGAGGTGAGCCGCTGGAATCCGGAGGAGGTCGAGCGCGTGACCGGCGTTCCGGGGTCCCAGCTTCGGCGCGTCGCGCAGATAATGGTCAACAACCGGCCCGGAACCCTCGTGTGGTGCATGGGCGGCACCCAGCATCACTCGGCGAACAACAACACCCGGGCCTATTGCGTCCTGCAGCTCGCGCTCGGCAACATCGGTGTCCCCGGGGGCGGCGCGAACATCTTCCGTGGGCACGACAACGTGCAGGGAGCGACGGATCTCGGCCCGATTCCGGACAGCCTGCCGGGCTATTACGGCGTGACCGAAGGGGCGTGGAAGCACTGGGCGCGCGTCTGGGACGTCGACTACGACTATCTGGTCAGCCGCTTCGCCTCCAAGGAGCTGATGGAGAAGAAGGGCATTCCGGAGTCCCGCTGGTTTGACGGCGTGCTCGAGGCCCAGGAGAACCTGGACCAGCCCACGACCATCCGCGCCATGGTCTATATGGGCCATGCGCCGAACTCGCAGACCCGGCAGCCTGACCTGAAGAGGGCGATGGAGGCGCTCGACCTGCTGGTCGTGATCGACCCGTATCCGACGGTTTCGGCGGTGCTGCACGACCGCAAGGACAACACCTATCTTCTGCCGGCATCGACGCAGTTCGAATCCGCCGGCTCGGTGACGGCATCCAACCGGTCGATCCAGTGGCGCGAGCAGGTGTTCGAACCGCTGTTCGAATCGAAGCGCGACCAGGACATCCTGTATCTGTTCGCGAAGAAGTTCGGCTTCGCCGACGAGATGTTCAAGCACATCGCGGTGGAGAACGACCAGCCGGTGGTCGAGGACATTACGCGCGAGTTCAATCGCGGCACCTGGACGATCGGCTACACGGGCCAGTCGCCGGAGCGGCTCAAGCTGCACATGCAGAACCAGTACACCTTCGACCCGACGACGCTGCGGGCCAATGGTGGACCCTGCGACGGCGATTACTATGGGTTGCCCTGGCCGTGCTGGGGGACGCCGGAGATCAAGCATCCCGGCACGCCGATCCTCTATGACACCTCGAAGCCGGTGGCGGAGGGCGGCCTCTGCTTCCGCGCCCGTTTCGGCGTCGAGCGGGACGGTCAGAATCTGCTCGCCGAGGGCTCCTACCCGGTCGGCTCGGAGATTCAGGACGGATATCCCGAGTTCACCATGGCCATGCTCCAGAAGCTCGGCTGGGACAAGGATCTCACGGCCGAGGAGAGGGAGGTCATCGCCAGGATCGGCGGCAACAACATTGGCGCGGTGAACTGGAAGACCGATCTCTCGGGCGGAATCCAGCGGGTGGCGATCGCGCATGGCTGTGCGCCCTTCGGCAATGCCAAGGCCCGCGCGGTCGTCTGGAACTTCCCCGATCCGGTGCCCATCCACCGCGAGCCGCTCTACACGCCGCGGCGCGATCTGGTGGCGCAGTATCCGACCTACGAAGACACCCACGCGTGGCGGGTGCCGACCCTCTACCGCTCGATCCAGGAGAAGGACTTCTCGAAGGACTTCCCGATCATCCTGTCGTCGGGACGTCTGGTCGAGTACGAGGGCGGCGGCGACGAGACCCGGTCCAACCCGTGGCTCGCAGAGCTCCAGCAGAACATGTTCGTCGAGATCAACCCGTACGACGCCAACCAGGCCGGAGTCCGGGACGGCGAGATGGTCTGGGTCTACGGGCCGGAAGGCGGCAAGGTCAGGGTGATGGCCCTGGTCACCGAACGGGTGGGACGCGGGGTCGCCTGGATGCCGTTCCATTTCGGCGGCTGGTTCCAGGGGCAAGACCTGCGGAGCAAGTACCCGGAGGGGGCCGACCCCTACGTGCTGGGTGAATCGACCAACACCGCGCAGACCTATGGGTACGACTCGGTCACCCAGATGCAGGAGAGCAAGACCACCTTGTGCCGGATCGAGAGAGCGTAGGGAGCGAAGCCATGGCACGGATGAAATTCCTGGTCGACGCCGAGCGCTGCATCGAGTGCAACGCCTGCGTCACGGCGTGCAAGAACGAGAACCATGTGCCCTGGGGCATCAACCGGCGCCGGGTCGTGACGATCAATGACGGCAAGCCCGGCGAGCGGTCGATCTCGGTCGCCTGCATGCACTGCTCCGACGCGCCTTGCATCGCGGTCTGCCCGGTCGATTGCATCTACAACACGGAAGAGGGCGTGGTCCTGCATTCGAAGGACCTGTGCATCGGCTGCGGCTACTGCTTCTTCGCCTGCCCGTTCGGCGCGCCGCAATATCCGCAGGCCGGCAATTTCGGAAGCCGGGGCAAGATGGACAAGTGCACCTTCTGCGCCGGCGGCCCGGAGGAGACGAACAGCCCCGCCGAATTCCAGAAGTACGGCCGCAACCGTCTCGCCGAAGGCAAGCTTCCCCTCTGTGCGGAGATGTGCGCGACCAAGGCGCTCCTCGCCGGCGACGGCGACGTGGTCTCGAACATCTATCGCGAACGCGTTGTCGCCCGCGGCTTCGGTTCGGGCGCCTGGGGCTGGGGCACTGCTTACCAGCTGAAGGCCGGCGGCTGAGGGAGGTTGCAACCGCAGAGGACCGCGGGGGGCGGCGACGGGTCGCCCGCCGCGGCTCCGTTTGTTTGAAGCGGAGAGCATGAGTGTGCGGACGGGGCATCGATGTTGCCTTCGTCGGCCTTGGGCAGGGGCATGAAGCGGGTAAAGGCGGTCGGAGCGAGAAGGTTGGTGATCGGCGCCTGTTGCCTCGTCGTCGGTTTGGCCTTGCAGGCCTGTCGGGACGAGGAGCAGGGGCGGGTCCTGTATTTCGAGAAGGGGACCTATCTCGGCAAGGCCGACCAGCCGCTGACCGAGGATCAGCTTCGCGCCCTTCGCCAGCGCGCTTCCAACCAGCAAATGTAAGCACGGGAAGGTTTTCGATGCGGCGGACCCGACGAACCCTGGCCGGCTTTGGCGCGGCGGCGATGGTGTTTGCGCTGACCTGCCTGATGATCGTGGCGCTTCCGGCGTTGCCGGATCTCGGCCATCCGGCCATGGCCCAGCAGGAGGGGCACGTACCGGGAGGTACGCTCGGCAACACCAGTGATGCCGAGTTCTGGCGGGCCATTCGCCAGGGCGAGCAGGGTTACGTCTCGATTCCGGATAAGCGGGCCGCCGTCCTCATTCAGTCGGAAGGCGAGAATTGGCGGGCCATCCGGAATGGCCCCCTCTCGACCTACGGCATCTGGGCGCTGCTCGGCATCATCGCGCTGCTGGCGCTGTTTTTCGCCTTGCGGGGGCGGATCCGGATCGAGCATGGGCGTAGCGGGCGCACGGTCGAGCGCTTCAACGGGCTCGAACGCTTCGGCCATTGGTTGACCGCAACGTCCTTCATCGTCCTCGCCCTCACCGGGCTCAACATGCTCTATGGGCGCTACGTCCTGAGGCCGATCCTCGGACCGGAGATCTTCTCGGCCGTGACCTTGGGCGGCAAGTACGCGCACAACTTTCTGGCCTTCGCCTTCATGGTGGGGCTGGTGCTGATCTTCGCGTTGTGGATCAGGGACAACATCCCCGATCGAAACGACGTCAAGTGGATCGCCAAGGGCGGCGGGTTGTTCACGAAGGGCACGCATCCTCCGGCGAGACGGTTCAACGCCGGCCAGAAGATCATGTTCTGGCTGGTCATTCTTGGCGGTGCCTCCGTCAGCCTCTCCGGCATCGCGCTGTTGTTCCCGTTCGAGTTCTCTCTGTTCTCGAAGACCTTCGCGTTCCTGAATCTCTTTGGATTCGACCTGCCCACGAATCTCGCGCCGATCCAGGAGATGCAGCTCTCGCAGATCTGGCACGGGATCGTCGGGTTGCTTCTGATCGCGGTGATCATCGCCCATATTTACATCGGCACGATCGGCATGGAGGGGGCGTTCGACGCGATGGGAAGCGGCATGGTGGACGAGAACTGGGCGCGCGAGCATCACAGCCTGTGGATGGACGAGCTCGAACGGACGTCATCTCGGGCGCGACCCGCGCCCGGGCCGGCCGCGGCAGAAGGCGGCGACTAGTAACCAGGCCGGGCCTCTAGGAGGCGGCGTTCTTCCGAGGTGACGACGAGAGGCGGATGATGTTCTGGGGGGAGCGGGGCAGCGGCACGGTGCCGGCGATCGCGGCTGCCGTGTTCGCTTTGGGGCTTTGGGTTGCGGCGCCCGTGGTGCAAGCGGCGGAACCGATGTCGAAGGACGCGGTTGCGGCGCGCATCGCCGAGGTCTACGGCGTCGAAGTGCTGCGTGTCCAAGAGGTAACGGTCGATGGTCGCGCCGCTTACGCGATCACGGTGATGAACCCCGGCGGGAATTCCAATGCCGCCTTTCAGGTCAATACGCTGCTTGCCGATGCGGCCACGGGCAACCTGCTTCCGGTATTCCGGCACCGGCCCGCCGGCTACGATCCTCCGGGTGCCGCGACTTATGAGAGCAAGGTGGACGGGTTGGCGCTGCGCCGGCGGAGCTTTGCTGAATAGCGGCCACCGCGATCGCGGAGCCCTGATCGCGGCCCGTTCCAAAGGCGCGCCCGCGGCTCTCGTGACGGCGGCAACGGCCTTGCCACCGAACCTGCATACCAACCGGCCGTCAAATTTGATAACAAGGGCGTGTTGAAAGCGAGTGCGGCGCCGCGAACGGATCGCGGCGGCGAGGCGACCCGATCGGACTGTGTGGGTGCGAGACGATGCGCTTGCGACTCCTTTCCCTCCCCCTGCTTGCGCTGTTCTTCGCCATCACGACCGCCGAGGCCGAGCTGGCGGGGCATGGTGGCGCCGTCAGGAGCGTGGCCGTGTCGCCGGATGGCCAGCGCATTCTTACCGGTGGCTTCGATTACAGCCTGATGCTGTGGGATCTTGAGACACAGCATGAAATCGCGCGTCTTCATGGCCACGACGCGGCCGTGAACGCGGTGGCCTTTCTGCCGGATGGCCGCTTCGCCGTATCGGCAAGCGACGACGGCACGGTGGGTCTGTGGGATCTCGAGGATCGTCGTCTCGTCGGGCGCTTGCGCGGGCATGCGGGAAAGGTTGCCTCGGTCGCCGTATCGCCGGACGGCCGGCTCGCCGCATCGGCCGGCTGGGACCATACGGTGCGGATCTGGGATCTGCGGCAGCGCCGCGAGATTCGGGTGCTGCGCGGCCATCACAGCTATGTGAACGCCGTCGACTTCTCGGCCGACGGTCGGCGTGTCATCAGCGGCGGATATGAGGGGACCATCCGCGTGTGGGACGCGGCGACCGGGGCGCCGCTGACCGAGATGACCGCCAACGGTTTCGGCATAAACATGCTGGCGGCGCTGCCCAGGGGCGGGGTTGCCTCGGCATCGATCGACGAATCGGTTCGCCTCTGGGATCTCGGATCAGGCCGGGACCTCGCCGAGCTGATCGGGCATGAGGGCCCGGTTCTCGCCGTGACGGTTTCGCCTGATGGCCGCCTGGCTGCATCCGGAGGAGCGGACGGCCGGCTCCGTCTCTGGATGCTTGCCGAAAGGCGGACGGTGCATTCCTTCGAAGGGCACACCGGCCCCGTCTGGGACGTCGCCTTTTCGCCCGACGGAAAGACTCTCCTGTCGGCCGGCGCGGACGGGGTGGTGAAGCTGTGGGACATAGCGGCGGAGGATGAGGTCGGCACCGGGGATGCCGGTCAAAGCGCGCCGGCGGCGGCGTCGCGCGGCAAGGGCGGCATGGGTGCCAGCATGTTCCGGAAATGCAGCGCCTGCCACAGTGTAACGGCCGACGGCGAGAACAAGGCCGGACCGACGCTCTATGGCCTGTTTGGCCGCCCCGCCGGGTCCGTGCCCGGCTACCCTTATTCGAAGGCGTTGCGCGAGAGCGATCTGGTGTGGACCGAGGAAACCGTTGCGAAGCTCTTCGACATCGGACCGGATGCGTTGACGCCGGGGTCTAAGATGCCGCTGCAGCGGATCCCCGACCCGCATCGCCGCGCGGCCCTGGTGCGTTATCTCAAGAGTGTTACCATGCCAAGCACCGACGAATGCCCGGCCGCGGCGGATCGTTCCGCGTCGCGGCCGGCCGATTGCAACGTTCTTGATGGAGGAAATCGATGAAGGCGTTCCTGGCCAGCATCGCCGCCGCGCTCGTGATCGCGGTCATCGCGGGGCTCGCGCTCAACGCGATGGATTGGAGCTCGGCGAACATGTTCCAGTCGCCGCAAGGCAGCGTGCGCCTTTGATCGTTTCGGGCCGACCGGCCATGTGCCGGCGGTCGCGCGCTGGCGGCCCGGGCGCCGTCACCGCGGCAAGTCATTGCCCCTCGATGGAGGGAGGATTACAGTCTTCAACCAGTAGTTTGTGACCACCGCTCGGGCGCGACGGAGCGTTCGCTCATTCCATCGGTGCTGAATGCGATGAAATCTCGCCCGTGCCCTCGCAGCGGCCAGTCTCGATGAGTCCGACTCCCGCAATTCCCGCGAGCTACGATCTCGTTCTGGTCATTCTCTCGGTGGCCATCGCGATTCTCGCGTCTTATACAGCGCTCGTGGTTGCCGGCCGAATCCGGATGACAGCCGGCATATCCCGTTATCTGTGGCTGCTCGGCGCGGCGCTCCTGATGGGGGGCGGAATCTGGTCGATGCATTTCGTCGGCATGCTGGCTTTTCGGATGCCGCTGCCGGTGACTTACGATCCGCAGCTGACGTTCTTGTCGCTGCTGGTGCCCGTCTTCTTCACGGCGGTGGGCTTTTACATCTTGGCCGCAAGGGGAAGTGCGCCGCTCACACTCGTCGGGGCAGGGCTCTTGATGGGGCTCGGCATGGTCGCGATGCATTACACGGGCATGGCGGCCTTGCAGGCGCCGGTGCGCATCGAGCACCGGCCTCTTCTGGTCTCTGCGTCCGCGCTGATCGCTTTCGTTGCTTCTGTCATGGTGCTCGGGTTGGCCTTCAGATCCAAGGCCGCAGCCTGGCACAACGCCGCCGGCGCGGCGACCATGGGCGCGGCGATCACCGGCATGCACTATACGGCCATGGCCGCCGCCGAGTTCACCAGGGACCTGTCCGCGCCGGTGCCGGCCTCGGCCACGATGCTCAACCCCGCCCTGTTGGGTATCGTGATCACGGCGGCGGCGTTCGTTCTGCTGTTCCTGGGCCTGCTGGCGGCCTTGTTCGATCGACGCTACATGGCATTGGCCCCGTCGCAGACGGCTGTCCGAGGAGCAACGGAGTCACCGAACCTTGGTCACCGCTTCGACGGATACAGCCCGAAATTCGCGCTGCTGGTGATCATCCTGTTCTTCGTCGTCGTCGTGGGGGTTGCCTGGGGCCTGACCGCTTGGCGCGACTACAAGCAGGCGATCGAAGACGTTCAGATCGTCGCGCAAAGTACTGTGCGCCTCGTGGAGGAGCACGTGGACCGCGCGATGGGCGCGGGCGATCTGGTGATGCAGCACGTGATCGGCCTGATTGATCAGCTGGGACTCGAGGCGGTCGTCTCATCCCCTGCCGTCTGGGAGAGCGTTCGGCGGATGGAAGCGTCGTTACCGCATCTCGGCAACGTGTCCATTCTCGACGCGCAAGGGAATCTAGTCTTCACGACGCGGCAGTTCCCGGCACCCGACGGCCGTAACTTCGCCGCCGAGAGCTATTTCCGGGCCCTGCGGGTGGATGGCTCCGCAGAACCGCTGGTGAGCCGGGTCGTGAAGAGTGACTCCACGAACGGGGATTTCTTCAACGTCGCGCGGCGGCTGAAGGGGGAGGACGGCGCGTTCGCCGGCGTGGTCCTGATGGCCATCCGAACCGATTATCTCTTGGACTTCTACGCGGACTTGAATCTTGGCCCAACCTCGGCCGTTGCGGTCTTTCGGGAGGACGGCTCTCTCGTGACGCGCCAGCCTCCGCCGGATTCCGATGCTGACCCTTCGCCGGGCCAGCTTGTCCGGATGCACCTGCAGCGATCGCCCTGGGGTACGTTTGAGAGCCACTCGGCGCTCGACGGGGTGGAGCGCGTGGTGTCCTATCGGCATGCGGCGAGCGTGCCTCTCGTCGTCACGGCCAGCATCGCCAAGGACTCGGCGTTGGCGGAATGGCGCGCGCGTCTGCATCGGAACGCCGCGCTCGGACTGGTCATCGTGGCGGCCCTCGGAGCCTTGTCCTGGCTTGCCGTTCGCAGCCTCCGGCGAGAGGAACTGGCCGCGAACGCCCTGCGGCTGGCACGCGACGACCTGGATCGGCGCGTCCGCGAGCGGACAGCCGAACTGGAGGCGGCGCTTGCCGACAAGGAGATCCTGTTCAAGGAAGTTCATCACAGGGTGAAGAACAACCTCCAGGTCATCTGCAGTCTGCTCAACCTGCAGTCCAACCGCTTCGACGAGCCGGCGGTGCGCCGGGCGTTCGAGGAGGCCTACAACCGTGTTTACTCCATCAGCCTCGTTCACAAGGCGCTCTATGACCAGAACGCTGCCGCGCAGATCGATTTCGCGAGCTACCTGCGGGACCTGTGCGACAACCTTTCCAGGCTCTACGGCGCGTCGGCCCGAAACATACAGATCGAGGTATCGGCGGCCGAAAGCACGCTGGATCTCAACCGGGCAGTGCCGCTTGCGCTGATCGTCAACGAGGTGATTTCCAACGCGCTGAAGCACGCCTTTCCCAACGGGCGCGCAGGACGGATCGAGATTGGCTTCGCCGCCCGCGGCTCGAAGTTCCACCTGACGATCCGCGACGACGGGATCGGCATTGGCGAGGACGCTGCCCGAAACCCAGCGAAGAGCCTGGGCCTGGTCATCGTCAATGCGCTGGCCCACCAGGTCGACGCCACCGTAACCTACCGCAACGACGGCGGGACCTGGTTCGAACTCTTGAGCGACTCGGGGCAGGCAGATGCCTGTGTCGCCGGCGAGTCCGGCACCGACGGCGGCGCCCGGGGACAGGAATCCGCCGCGGCTCAGTGACGCGAAGGGGTTCCTGAACACCGCTTCGTCACATTGGAGAGCGGCGCGAGGAACCGGGCGGTCCGCCGTACGTTAGCTTTGCAATGCCGGCCTCCTTCGGGGCCGCTCTGATACGGGACCGAGGAGCCGGTGCAACCGGCGCGAGGGCAAAGCCTCGACCCGCGGAATCGTCGGATTCGCCCAACCACAGGGCGGCGAACCGCGGACGAAGCCGCCCGTAACCGGCCAACCCAGGAGGGCGCTGATGCAGGCACAGAATCAGGATCGCTCCCTCGGCTCTCTCTTTGCGGACCTCACCCAGGAGACGACCGGACTGGTCCGCCAGGAGGTGGACCTGGCAAAAGCCGAGATTTCCGAGAAGGCCTCGCAGGTCGGATCGGCCATCGCTTCGCTTGCCGTCGGCGGCGCGTTGGCCCTCGCGGGCTTTCTGGTGTTGTTGCAGGCCGCGGTTGTGGCGCTGTCGAACGTGATGGAGCCGTGGCTGGCATCGCTCATCGTTGGCGGCGTGGTCGCCCTCATCGGCATCATTCTGATGCTGAAGGGACGCCGCGATCTCGCGGCGCAAAACCTCGCTCCTCGGCGAACCATCGAATCGGTCCAGGAAGACGCGCGCGTAGCCCGGGAGAGACTTTGATGGCCGAACGGACTCCGGATCGGCCGAACGCCGAGGAAAAGAGCGCCGCTCAGATCGAGCGCGATATCGATCGAACCCGCGCCGAGATCGACGATACTCTGGACCGCATCTTCAACAGACTCACGCCCGGCGAGCTGTTCGAGCAGACCATCGACTACGTTCGAAGCTCGCACGGATTCACCCGATTCGGGGCGGTCTTGAGGGACAATCCGGTGCCCGCGGTGCTGGCGGCCCTCAGCATCGGCTGGCTCATCGTTGCAGGCCTGCGGGCAAGGCCGGAGGAAGCACCGTCGCAGCGGCCGCTGCCGCCTCCTCCCAGATATGCGGAGCCAGCGGCGTCCACGGCGGAGGTCCAGCGCGGAGAGAGCGTGGCGGGGAGCGGCGATCTCGCGCCTTCGGCCGCCGGGGGCGCGTCGGTAGAGCGGGGGGAGCCGTCCGTCACCTCGACGACCTCGCGAACTCTCGACGTGGAGGGTAAACCGACCGGGACGCCGGCCATCGACCGGTCGAGCTGATGGCTCGGCGCGGCCCTACCGTATCCTGCCGCGGGCCGAGCCCCCTCGGCCGGGACCGGATCGGGCCGCCTTCCCCGCGCGTCCGATCCGTCGGCGGGCGGTGCCCGGCCCGCGCCGATTCGTCGGGGACGAGGCTTCCGTCCTTGTAATCTCGGGCGCGGTTCCCTTATTGTCCGCCCCGGACGTATTCGCACGTGCCTATGGCCCCTGGTGGCTATGCAACGACGTAACGCGGCCTCTTTTGGTTTACTCGGCATGGCGGTGCCGGTTCCGATCGGGGAAGTGATTGGTTGCTGCGAGCCGCGGGGGCTTATCCCCGAACGGGCTTCGTATTGAGGGGAGGGCCGGCACCCGGTGCGACCGCTCCCGTCGATTTCAGCCGCATTTCCGAGATCCCGAGCCGCGCTCCGCGAGGTGGACCGTTGCTTCCGTCCCGGCGGGTATCGTCTGCCGGACGGATCGGATGGATATGGAGGGAAGGATACGGATGCGGATGTTCTTCTTCGGCAGCCTCAGAGACCAGGATCTGCTCGCGGTGGTGCTCGGGCGGTCGATCGACGATCTCATCTTCACCGAGGCGACGCTCCTGGGCTTCGAGCGCCGGCGGGCCCGCGACGAGGCCTTTCCGATCATCGTTCCGCATCCCGGCGGGCGTGTGGACGGGGTCGTGGTGGATGGCCTCACCGCGGCTGACCTTGATCGCATCCAGTTCTATGAGTCCGACGACTATGAGCTTCGTCCCTTCGCGGTCGAGACCCCGGCCGGACGGGTCGAGGCGCAGGTCTTCCTGCCGACAGAGGCGCTCGAGGACGAAGGGGTGACCTGGGATTTCGAGGTTTGGCTGGAAGAGGAAAAGCCGATGTGCCTCTTCCTGGCCGAGGAGCTGATGTCGTACTACGGCGTCCTCACGCCGGAGCAGTACGAGGCGCTCTGGCCGGAGATGAAGGAGCGCGCCCGCGAACGACTCGCCCGTGAGGCTCCGCGTCACAAGCGTGCGTTGGGCGGGCGGATCCGGTGAAGCGGCCAGCCAGTGCGGATGATTCCGGCCAAGATCGAAAGGGATGAGACACTTCGATCCACCGAGAACATTCGGCGATGCGGGCCTAACCGTGGCGACGCAGCGTGAGAGCGTTTCGCCGCTTTCGGTTACTACGCCCTAAGATGCTCAACGCAGGAGTCCCGAACGGACGCGCGACCGCGGCGCGGTCGGCCTGACATAGAGCGAGGCGCCCCTCCTCCAGGGCGGAGGAGGGGTGCCGTCGGGCGGGTCGCGAAGAAGATCCTTCGGACGTCGCGCCCGATTCAGTCGCGACCGCAAGCGACGACCATCGACCGTTCTCGCGGCGGCGGATTCGTCCGGCCGCGGATGGTCTTGCCACCGTCACTTCCGCTTTATCAGCGCTTCGGCGATCACCGACTTCATCGGACCGGCCAGGATGCTCGTGGACAGGTGGTTCTCGGTCCGGATGCGGCGCGCCCGAGGGGCGCTCGCCTTCTTTGCGGCCTTCGCGTTCTTGGCGCTTTTTGCCTTCGCAGAACTCTTGGCCGCCGAGCTCTTGGCCGTCTTTGCGGTTTCGGCGCTCTTCACGCCCTTGGCCCGCACGGGGCTCTTGGCACTTTTCTTGCTCACGACGCTCTTGGCGCTCTTGGTCCCTGCTGTGCGCTTCACCTTCGCCGCGCCCTTTGTCTTCTTGGACGCTGTCGTCTTTCGTGCCATTCGTTTCTTCCTCCATGATCACATAGGCCGAGCTGCCATCCTGCACAGCCAATGGGCCAGCATGCAGCCGTGCCGCGACCCGAGGGTGTATTCGGTTTACGGCAGCCCGTCACGCACCATGTAACAACTTTCCGACGAAACGGACAGTACTGCTTGCGCTCCATTGCGCGCTTTCCTCCGGGCACGAGCGGTCACCTTGAATCGGCGGCGGGGCGGACGGGGCGGAACCGCGCTCCGTCCGCGTTGTTGTTCGAATGCCGACCGGGCGACTGTGCCCGACCGCAACACCGCGAGGCCGCAATGGCGATCACCACCGCGGATGTGTTGGTCGAGACGCTGATCGATTGGGGTGTCGACGTGGTGTTCGGCATTCCGGGAGACGGCGTCAACGGCGTGATCGAGGCGTTTCGCAAACACAGAAGCGAGATCCGATTCATCCAGGTTCGCCACGAAGAGGCCGCGGCCTTCGCTGCTTGCGGCTATGCCAAGTATACGGGCAAGCTCGGCGTCTGCGTTGCCACCTCCGGGCCGGGCGGCATCCATCTGCTGAATGGACTCTACGACGCGAAGCTCGATCTTCAACCGGTCCTGGCGATCACCGGCCTGCAGCATCACGACCTGATCGGCACCGCGACCCAGCAGGACGTGGAGCTCGACAAGCTCTTCATGGACGTGGCCAAGTACAACGCCCGGGTCATGGGACCGGCGCATATGCGCAGCGTGGCCGACCTTGCCTGCCGTACGGCGCTCGCATATCGCGGCGTCTCCCACATCACGATCCCGGTGGACATCCAAAGCATGGCGACCGACGAGGCGCAGAGGTCGGAACGGAACGTCCCGGGCCATAGCGTCGACGCCTTCGCTCGGAGCGCCCGTCTGCCGGCGGAGGCAGATCTTCGGGTCGCGGCCGACATCCTCAATCAGGGGCGACGCGTCGTCATCATGGCCGGCGCCGGCGCCTTGCACGCGACCGACGAGCTGGAGCGCTTGGCCGATCGCCTCGGCGCTGTCATCGTCAAGGCCCTGCTGGGCAAGGCGGCGGTGCCGGATGACAGCCCCTTCACGACCGGGCAGATCGGGCTTCTCGGCACGGAGCCGTCCCAGAACGCGCTCGAGTCCTGCGACACGCTGCTGATCGCCGGAAGCTCGTTTCCCTATATCGAGTACTATCCGAGGCCCGGTCAGGCGCGGGCCGTCCAGGTCGAGCTGGACCCGATGCGCATCGGCCTCCGCTATCCGGTCGAATGCGGCCTCGTCGGCGACTGCAGGCGGACGTTGCAGGCGCTGCTTCCGCTCGTGCGGCCGAATGAGGACCGCAGCTTTCTCAAGAAGGCCCAGAAGGAGATGCGCAGCTGGATGCGCCTAATGGCTGAGCGCGGCACCCGTACCGATACGCCGATGAAGCCGCAGGTCGTTGCCTGGGAGCTCGGCCAGCGCCTGAGCGACACCGCGATCCTGTCTTGCGACAGCGGCACGATCGCAACCTGGTGGGCGCGCCAGATCCCGGTCAAGCGGGGGCAGATGCACTCGCTATCGGGTACGCTGGCGACGATGGCGCCGAGTCTGCCCTATTCGATCGCGGCGCAGCTCGCCTATCCGAACCGGGAGGTCGTCGCCTTCGTCGGTGACGGCGGATTCTCGATGCTGATGGCCGACTTCGTCACCTGCGTCAAATACGAGCTGCCGGTCAAGGTGGTCATCATCAACAACGCTTCGCTGGGCCAGATCAAGTGGGAGCAGATGGTCTTTCTCGGCAACCCGGAATATGCATGCGATCTGGCGCCGATCGACTTCGCCCTCTTTGCCGAGGCTTGCGGCGGGGCCGGCTTCACGATTCGCGAGGCCGAGACCTGCGGCGCGATCCTTGACGAGGCGTTGCGGACGCCAGGCCCGGTCATCGTCAACGCGGTCGTCGATCCGCACGAACCGCCGATGCCCCCGAAGATCAAAGCGAGCCAGATCAAGGCGTTCGCCAAGGCGCTCGCCCGCGGCACGCCGGCCCGCGGGAGGATCGCGCTGACCGTCGCGTCCGACACGATCCGCGAACTCCTCTAGAGAGCGGTCGCACCCGCAAGCGCCGCGGCCGAACGTGGGCCAGTCTCGGGCCCGCGCTCGGAGGAACAAGGCGACGCTGCCCGTCGTTGTGCGACTGCGTCGGTCCGAGTCGATCCCTGGGAGTGCCGATGAAGATTGTCGCCGCGCTGGCCGCGTTTGTGATCGTGATGATCGTGCTCGGCGCTCTGTTCATGTATTCGGGCATCTACAACATCGCGGCGACGTCCGGCCATCTCCCGATGACGCGCTGGCTCCTGACCGTCGGGATGGAACGGTCGGTCGAGCAGCACGCCGACGGGATCCAGGTGCCGCCGCTGTCGGCTGGCTCGCACGTGCTGCGCGGGCTGCGCCACTTCGAGGCGTTCTGCCTGCCCTGCCACGGCGCGCCCGGTATACCGCGCACGCAGATCGGCGAGGGCGAGACTCCGGTGCCGCCCGAGCTGTCGGATGCGGTTCCGAAATGGAACGCGGCCGAGCTCTACTGGATCGTGAAGCACGGGATAAAGTACACCGGCATGCCCGGCTTCGGGCCGTCCCACCGCGAGGATGAGCTATGGGCCATCGTGGCGTTCCTGCTGCGGTTGCCAGGCCTGACGGCTGCGGAATACGAGGCCATGACGAAGGACGTCGAGGTCCTGACCGGCGAGGGAGAGCTGATCGCCCTCGCCGGACCGCCGGGCGAGGGGCTGACCGCCTGCGCCCGCTGCCACGGCCTGAAGGGGGCCGGGAAGGGTGTGGGCGCCTTTCCGCGGCTGGCGGGACAGGGCGAGACCTATCTCTACGAGTCGCTGAAGAGCTATGCGAGCGGTGTCAGGCCGAGCGGCATCATGCGGCCCGTCGCCGAGGCGCTGACCGACGATCAGATGAGGGCGGTGGCCGCCTATTACGCGGGGGTCGATGACGCGCCTTATCCGCCCCTGCCTGGGGCGGATCCCGTGTCGCTTCAGCGGGGCGGCGCGATCTCAGCGGTCGGGTTGCCCGAACAAGGCGTGCAGGCCTGCCGTGACTGCCACGGACCGTCGGGCGTTGGACGTCCGCCCGCCTATCCGATGCTGGCGGGCCAATATGCGAACTACACGGCGCTTCAGCTTTCGCTCTGGAAGAAGGGTATGCGCGGCGGCGGACCGGGATCGGCGGTGATGGCGGATATCGCCGCGGCGCTGACCGACGCGCAGATCGAGGCGGTTTCTCTGTACTTCGCGACGGTCCGGCCGAGCACCGTCATGCATGACCCGATCGTTCCGCCCGGGACAACGGAGCCGGAAGAGACGGCCGCCGGAACGGCGCCGGAGTGAGCAGGTTATCTCGGCTGCGGAACGCATCGGAAGAACGGGTTCATGCAGTCGCTTCGGCACCGGTACGTTGTCATCACAGGCGCATCGGCCGGGTGTGGCCGCACCGCGGCGGTCGCCCTCGGCTTCGAGGGCCGGGGTATGAAGCGGTGCCTCGGGCGGCCGGCGATTGCACCGTACCGCCGAATGCTTATCTAAATCTCGAATTGGAGTGTCCGACGAGCCCGCACCGGTCCTGAAAGGCGCCGTCATCGCTACGGTCCACCGAGGCACCCGGGCGAGTTCCCGGTATGTTCATCCACCCGACCTGTCCTGCCGCGTCATGTGAAGGAGTTCCGATGCCACCGCGTGATCCTGGAACCTGGATGTGGATCGAGGCGTGCGAGCTGCTCGATCGAGCGGAGCGCCTGCACAGGCAGTTCTTTCAGCTCGGACGGTCGCAGGCACGGCGCCCGACCTGGGAGCCACCGGTGGATGTGTTCGAGACCGACCGCGACCTCTGGATCCTGGTGGCGCTGCCGGGGGTCGAGCCGGATCAGGTGGAGGTCGTCATCGACACCGACATGTTGATCGTCACGGGAGAGCGGCGGATCCCGGTGGCGTCCCGGGCGGTGATCCATAGGCTCGAGATTCCCTACGGGCGTTTCGAACGCCGAATCCGGCTGCCGTCGGTGCCGGCAGGCGTCGGGCGACGCGAACTGTTAAACGGCTGCTTGCTGCTGACGCTGCGCAAACAGCAATAGCAAGGGAGCAATCCGCAGAATGAAAACCGAGGCGACGAGGAACAATCTTCCGCCCGGAGAACAGGGCCGGGCAAAGGAAACGGGCGACGCATCGCCGCAGGAAACCTCAGGTACCGCGCCCGAGATCCCGGCCGACGCCATCATCATCATCCCGGTCCGCAACACCGTCCTGTTTCCGGGGACCGTCCTGCCGCTGTCCGTGGGGCGCGAACGGTCGGTCGCCGCCGCGCAGGATGCTGCGCGCAACGAGCGTCCGGTGGGCATCCTCCTGCAGCGCAGCCCGGAGGTGGCTGACCCCGGTCCCGGCGATCTCCACGAGATGGGAACGGTCGCCGGCATCCTCCGCTACGTCACGGGCGACGACGGGACGCACCACATCGTCTGCCAGGGCCTCGAGCGGTTCCGCGTCGTCGAGTTCCTGGAGGGGTATCCTTTCTTGGTGGCGCGAATCGACCGGATTCCGGAACCTGAAGCCGCGGGCCCGGAGATCGAGGCGCGGCTGCATCAGCTCCGGCAGCGCGCCGTCGAGGCGCTGCAGCTCCTCCCGAACGTTCCGCAGGAGCTGATCGGCGCGGTGCAGAACATTCCCTCGGCGCCTGCATTGGCGGACTTCGTGGCCAGCGTCATGGACCTGAAGCCCGAGGAGAAGCAGGACGTCCTGACGACGGTTGACCTCCGGGCGCGGCTCGACAAGGTGCTATGGATGCTCGCCTACCGCATCGAGGTGCTGCGGCTGTCGCGGGACATCGGCCAGCAGACCCGGGAGGCCATGGAGAGCCGCCAACGGGAGCATCTGCTGCGCGAGCAGCTCCGGACCATCCAGCGGCAGCTCGGCGAAACGGACGAGAGATCGGCCGAGATTGCGGAGCTTGCCGAAGCGATCGACCGGGCGAAGATGCCGCCGGAGGTAGAGGAGCAGGCGAAGCGGGAACTGCGGCGCCTCGAGCGGATGCCTGAAGGCGCGGCCGAATACTCCATGATCCGCACCTATATCGACTGGCTTGTCGAGCTGCCCTGGTCGGTTTCCACCGGAGAGCCGATCGACATCGCCGAGGCGCGAAGGGTGCTCGACGAGGACCATTACGGCCTGGAGAAGATCAAGCGGCGGATCCTCGAATACCTTGCGGTCCGCAAGCTCAATCCGCAGGGCAAGGGCCCGATCCTGTGCTTCGTCGGTCCGCCGGGGGTCGGCAAGACCTCGCTCGGCCAGAGCATTGCGCGCGCAACCGGGCGAAAGTTCGTGCGCGTGAGCCTCGGCGGCGTCCATGACGAAGCGGAGATTCGCGGTCACCGGCGCACCTATATCGGGGCCCTGCCGGGCAACATCATCCAGGGTATCCGGAAGGCCGGCGCGCGTGACTGCGTCTTCATGCTCGACGAGATGGACAAGCTCGGCGCCAGCTTTCGCGGCGACCCGTCCTCGGCCTTGCTCGAGGTGCTCGACCCCGAGCAGAATGCAACCTTCCGCGACAACTATCTCGGCGTGCCGTTCGACCTCAGCCAGGTGATGTTTATCGGCACCGCCAACGTTCTCGATGCCATTCCGGGACCGCTGCGCGACCGGATGGAGGTGATCGAGCTCTCGGGCTACACCGAGGACGAGAAGATGCAGATCGCCCGCCGCTATCTGGTCGCGCGGCAGCTCGAGGCGAACGGACTTTCCCCCGAACAGCTCGAGATCACCGACGACGCGCTGCGGGCGATCATTCGCGACTACACGCGCGAGGCGGGTGTCCGCAACCTGGAGCGGTTGATCGGCGCCGTCTGCCGCAACACGGCGATGCGGATCGCGGAGGGCGCGGTGGAGCACGTCCGCATCGACGCCGGCGACCTGCACGGGATCCTCGGACCGCGTCGCTTCGAGAGCGAGACCGCCATGCGGACGAGCGTACCCGGGGTGGCGACCGGGCTCGCCTGGACGCCGACCGGCGGCGACATCCTCTTCGTCGAGGCAAGCCGCGTTCCCGGAAAGGGACAGCTGATTCTCACCGGCCAGCTCGGCGACGTGATGAAGGAAAGCGCGCAGGCCGCCCTGAGCCTCGTGAAGTCGCGGGTTCACGAGCTTGGGCTGTCGCAAGAGCTGTTCGAGAAGAGCGACATCCACATCCACGTGCCCGCCGGCGCGATCCCGAAGGACGGGCCGAGTGCGGGGATCGCGATGTTCGTCGCGCTCATCTCGCTTCTCAAGGACAAGACCGTCCGTAGCGATACGGCGATGACGGGTGAGATCAGCCTGCGCGGCCTCGTGCTTCCCGTTGGCGGGATCAAGGAGAAGGTCACGGCGGCCATGCGCGCGGGCATCAAGACGGTTCTGCTGCCGGCCCGCAACAAGCGAGACTTCGAGGAGATTCCCGAGGAGGTCCGGAACCAGTTGAATTTTATCTGGATCGACCGCGTCGACGAGGCCGCGGAGGCGGCGCTCGGCGACTGGGAGCCGAGCTCGGCCGAAAGCCCGACCGAGTCGCGACCAGCCGTGCCGCCAGGGCAGCGCCCGCAGCCGGAGGCCGCCCAGGGATAGGGGCGGGGGATAGAACAATCGCCGAATCGCCGACCGGGGCTAGGAACCGGTTGGGCTCGGGTTTTGTTCTCCCGACAGTGTCGGCATCCTCAGGTGTCCCGATGACGCGTCCTTATTGGTGCCTCGCGCTCGCCGTCGCGCTGCTGATGGCCGGAAGCGACGCCGTCGCCGCGACCTGCAGCGAGCGGGCTGCGGCGTTCGCCCGGGACTACGACCTTCAATGGCCAAAGTCGCCTGCCACTGTAGAATCCCGTGGCACGATTGCGACGGACGAGGTTGCTCCCATGGAGGAGCCGGTCGAACCGCCGGCCGGCGACACGGCGATGTCCACGGAACCGCCGGACGAACCTTCGTCCGAGGTCGCTCCGTCGCCGCCCGGAGGGCGGGCTACGGGCCTCACCGCGGAGCAGCGCACGAGAATGGAGACGTTGCTCCTTGAGGCCGTCAAAGCCGCGGAAGAGGGCGATTCGGAACGGTGCTTCGAGCGCCTGAACGAAGCGAAGACCATTCCTTAGGCTCCTGAAGCTCCGGACCGTTCGGGCATCCCTGCCGGGCGGTCCTCGAAGACGAACCGCGTGGCCGCGCATGGCCGTGCTTTCCGAACCGTGCACGTCGCGCGGCGCCCCGAAAAAGCGAAGCCAATCCCCGCGGCACGGAAGAAGACCCGCAGAATTGGCCCAGCGGATGAGATGAGGGCGAGATCATTGCGGGAACCGTTACCGCTGGAGTCTTGTTCATTACAACGGCGGGAGCCCTGGCGACAGGCGCGGACGGAGTCGTGCGGGAGGGCAGGCAGTCGACCCGTGCGAGCACCGCACGACGAGCGACGGTGCGAGGCTTGCGCGGCAAAAGCGGGCGAGAGGAATCCGAGATGCCCGAACTCCGGCGACGACGCTTACGCTACGCGAGGAGGCGAGTGGCCGGGCGAATCGAGCCGGCGGCAACCGCCGAACCGGGCTTCTGCGAAGATGGGCGGAACGGCGGGACCCGGTCGGGCCCGTCTTGTCGGCCAGCCGAGCGAGGCCGCCATTGAGCGATCGGAAGATTCGCGTCGCCGTCATCGGGGTCGGGAACTGCGCGTCCTCTCTGGTACAGGGCGTGACCTTCTACAAGGCCGCGCGCGAGACCGAGTCCGTCCCCGGGCTGATGCATGTCAGCCTCGGCGGATATCACGTCAGGGACATCGAGTTTTCCGCCGCCTTCGACATCAACGCGACGAAGGTCGGCA